>Ga0207733_100131_pt1 | contig 73435 bp, 79 predicted proteins | sample A23P3SouthBayCA_FD_187735 | JGI IMG/M metagenome (GOLD analysis project Ga0207733, IMG submission 187735) | Aerobic enrichment media microbial communities from Eden Landing Ponds, California, USA - A23 P3 (SPAdes) | ecosystem: Environmental > Aquatic > Marine > Unclassified | place: Emeryville...
GACCGATTTGTTACCACTCGGGGGACTGTTCGTCCCCCATCGGTCAGTGTATCGATGTATCCCGTGCACAGATTCTGTCGTTCGCAACGCTACGTAGCTCGAGATCCCCTTGTCGTCGGTCACGTTAGACGAACCACTAGGTGCGTTCAGTCGGCGTTACCCGTTCTCTGGCAGTCGTGCCCGCAGTTCGCGATCGACTAGAGAAGGGGTCGCCAACCAGGCTTGCACCAGCGAGCCGTCACAATATACTGCCGGCGACAGATCCTTTCTCCCGAACGATTATTAGCCAGGTTCTGGTCGGCTAGTTGTGGTTCTATACCATGGTTGAAGCTACCGTACACGTTCTCGACCGCGGTGGGCTCGAGGTCGATATGAACTACATGATGGAAGGGCACGTGCTCGGCACACACGACGAGCCCAACCCCGACATCGATTACGGCGAAATTCCAGTCTGGAGCCTCGTGATCGACCACCCAGAAGGGACGATTCTCTGGGATACCGGCTCGCATCACGACTCACTCGAGGGGCATTGGCCCGAGGGACTCCGACAGGCGTTTTATCCACACGACGCTCACGAACATCGGCTCGACGACGACCTGAACGAGGCCGGATTCGGTATCGACGACATCGATTACGTCTTCCAGACCCACCTGCACCTTGACCATGCCGGCGGACTAGAGTTCTTCGACGGGACGGACGTCCCGGTCTTCGTCCACGAGCGCGAGATCAAGTTCGCCTACTACAGCGCGAAGACCGACGAGGGAAGCGGCGCGTATATCCTCGAGGACTTCGACCACGACCTGAACTGGCACGTGTTACACCAGGATCGCGAGCAACACTTCGAGGACATGGAGTTCGTCCGCTTCCCCGGCCATACGCCCGGACTTACCGGGACAGTAATTCACATAGACGACGAGGGGACGCTCGTGTTCACTGGCGACCAGGTCTATATGGCCGACAACTTCGAGGATGAGATCCCGCTCGGGGCACACCTCCTCTGGGGGAAAACCGAGTGGTTCGACAGTCTCCGTCGCATCAAGGCACTCGAGCGGCGTCACGATGCTGAGGTCGTCTATGGACACGACCCCGAGCAGTTCGAGGCCATGCAGCCGGGGTGGGGGCTGTGAGCTACGAGCGGTCCGTCTCCGCTAGTCCGCACGAACTCACGCCCGAAACCGTCTGGCACGTCCAGATGCCACAGATCCGCGTGGGCCGCGGCGCAGTCAGAGAACTCGGCTTCCAGCTCGATGATCTGGGCGTCGCAGACGATGCGCGCGGACTGATCGTGACCGACGAGACGCTCGCCGAGATCGGCCACGCAGGCCGGGTCGCCGATCACGTCGAGGACGCGGGATTCGATGTCGACATCTACGACGGGTCCGAGCGCGAACCCTCGATCGAGGCCGTCGAGGAGTGCATCTCGTTCGTTCGCGAGGAGATGGGCACGGACGGCTACGACTTCTATATCGGACTCGGCGGCGGCAGCTGTCTCGACACCGCGAAGACGACGCGCGCGGTCGTCGCCAACGGCGGTGAAATCCTCGACTACATCGCCGAGCCGACCGGCTCCGGCGAGGCGCTTACCGAGTCTGGCCCACCTCTTGTCTTACTCCCGACGACGGCCGGCACCGGCTCGGAGATTTCGCCGGTTGCGATCCTCTCTGTTGCCGAGAAAGAGATCAAAGAGGGCATCTCGAGTAACAACGTGCGAGCCGACGCCGCGGTACTCGATCCGACGCTGACCACGTCGCTCCCGCCAGATCTCACCGCGAAAACCGCAATGGACGCGCTCGGCCATGCCATCGAGGGGTATACGACACATCGATACGACAACTTACTCCGTCCCAAGGACCCCGCCGACCGACCGGTCTACGCCGGGCGCACTGGCTTTACCGAACTGTTCAGCGAGAAGGCGATCGATCTCCTCTCGAGCAACGTGCGACGGGCCGTCAACAACGGCGACGATCTCGAGGCGCGCGAGGCGATGTTGAAAGGGGCACTCTACGGTGCAATCGCCGGTCTCACGGCCGGCGCGAGTCTCTGTCACGCGATGGCGTATCCCGTCGGCAACAAGTACCACTCCTATCACGGCGAAACGATCGCCGTACTCACGCCGGCGAGCACGTTGGGATACAACGTCGCCAGCGATCCAGAACGATTTGCGACCATCGCCGAGCTGCTCGGCGCGGAGACCGACGGATTGAGCACGCGAACGGCGGCCGATCGCGCACGCGAGGAGTTCGTTTCACTCCAGCGTGATCTGAACGTCCTCCCGAGCGGGCTCCACGACCTCGCCGGCATCACCGACGACGAGATCGACTGGCTGGCCGAACAGACGGTCGACACCCAGCAACGGCTGCTGCGGTGTAATCCGCGCCCGGTCACGAAAGCCGATGTCGCGGATATCTTCCGCGACTCGCTGCACAACTGGGAGTAGAAGAGACTCGCGAGTACGCCTTATTGGCCGACTGCAAGCTCCGTCTCGAGATCGGGGCCGTTCAGCAGCGAGCGGACGTGGTCGACCGTGTCGGTCGTTTCTGCCGTGTTCTCGAGCAGGACGGTCTCGCTCGGAAACAGCTGTTCGCCGAGCAAGAGGCCGTGATCGCGAGCGGTCGAACCGGTCACAGTCAGGTAGACACCCAGCCCCGCGTCGGCGATCGCCGCTTCTTCCTCGCGGCCCTCGTCCGGATACCGGAAGTCGATACCATCGAGGAGCCGCGTGCCAAGCACGGCCTGGACGAGCCGTTCGTATCTGGGCTCGATACAGAGCGATCCCTCGTAGGTCTCGAGGAAGTCCCGATCGATCGATTCGGCGGAGGGCGCGACCTCGGGGGTGGCCAGTAGCGTGTGGTAGACGGTGTCACCGAGTCCGGTGACGACCTGCACGTCGGTGTCGGCGGGATCGATTCGCGCGTTCACGTCGGCGATCCGGTCGAGCGGCTCCGGTCGGAGTTCGACGACTTCCTCGAGAACGAGGTCTGCGCTGTCGAACCCGAGCGCGAACTCGTGGGTTCGGAGCGCTCGAAACGGCTCCTCGCGGCCGACGAGCTGGACCGCCGCGTCGTCGGGTGCACCTTCGACATCCGAGAGCGGGATCGTGACGCTGTCGAAGACGATTCGCCGGGGTTTGCCGGCGCGGTCATCGCGCAACAGCGTGTACTCGGGTGCAGTCGGATCGTCGACAGTGCTGTAGTCTGCGAGACGATGGTAGACATCCTCTTCGTCGGGCTCGATAGTCTCTTTCGTGAGTGCCTTTTCGTGCCGAAGCGTCGATGTAATGTCGTCGGCGAGGTTGGGGACGCCGAGGCGGCCTGCGATCCGATCGAGTACAGACTCGAGCGGTCGCCCCTTTCGTGGAACAGCGATCGGTATCGTCTCGCCCATCGACCAGTTCTCAATCGGCGACGGATAAACGAGTTGCGTTTCCGGAACCGTCCGCTCGGGCGCTCAGTTCGCGAACATCGAACCGAGCTGGTCGCGCCAGTCCTGAATGTCCGTCACGTCTTCTCGGACATCTTTGAGGTCGTCTTCGACAGCCCCGAGATCGTCCTCGAGTTCGTCGACATCGTCGGCCAGCTCGTCGACGGTGTCGTCCAGAGTATCGACATCGTCTGCGACACCGCTCAGGTTGGTCTCGAGATCGGCGTTCCAGTCGGTGAGATCGGCCACGTCAGCGTCGAGTTCGTCGACGTGCGATTCGGTGCCCTCGAGTCGCTCGTCCATCGACGCAAGGTCGTCTTCCAGCGCCTCGAGATCGTCCTGGACCTCCTCGATAAGCTGTGCACCGGTGCCGTTGTCTTCGAGGAACGTCTCGAGTGCGTCGGTGTAGGCGGCGACCTCCTCGACACGGGACTGGAGATGCTCGACTTTCGCGATTTCCGGCCCCGAGGGCTCGAGGTCGAGTTCGGCCTGAATCGTCTCGAGATCGTCGTCGTCGACCGTTCCGTCGCGGATCTCAGTCGCGAGGCGAGCCGCAATCGAGCCCTCGAATTCGACGGTCGCGGTGTCGGCGACAGCCGACTCGTCAGCTGCGTCGTCAGCCTCAGCCGCCGGTTCGTCAGCTTCGGCTGTATCGGCCGGTTCCGCCTGTTCGGCGGCCGCGTCGGCGGGCTCGTCACTATCGCCGGCTTGCTCGAGTGACGTTGCGGCGTCGTCGGCTGTGTCGGCGTCGGCCTCGGTCTCCGTCGTTTCGGGCTCGTCAGCGTCGGCCTCGAGGGGTTCTGCCGCGGCGTCATCGTCCGTCTCGAGGGCCGTACCCTGTTCATCTTCCTCATCATCAGCGTCCGATTCGGCGTCCACACTCTCGTCGTCCTCGGACTCGGACACCGTTTCGTCCGCGTCAGTCTCGATCGTCACGTTGGGTTCGTCGTCGTCCTCGGCAGCCGATTCGTCGTCTTCCTCAGCACTCAGTTCGTCGTCCTCGGCCGCCAACTCGGTGTCTTCCTCGACAATCGACTCGCCGTCGTCCCCGATGCTCAGTTCTTCGTCCTCGTCGAATCCAAGATCGATATCCGGTTCGTCGTCCCCGATGCCTAGTTCCTCGTCTTCGTCGAACTCGAGGTCGATATCCGGCTCGTCGGCGGCTGCAGGCTCGTCGTCCGGTAGCTGTTCGTCTCCGAGCCCGAGATCGATATCCGGCGTCTCGTCGTCACTCTCTTCGTCGTCAACCGGCTCGGGATCGGTGTCGATGTCCCCAAGATCGAGATCGAGTCCCGAGGAGTCGTCAGTCTCATCGTCCTCGTTCTCACTGTCGCCGTCTTTATCCTCGGCTTCGGCTTCGTCCTCGTCCTCGAGGCCGGGAACGGTATCCGATTCGCCCGCGATCATGTCCTTGACGGCCTGATTGCGGTCCTCGGAGACGATGCTGCCGATGACGTCGTCGTCGAGTTCGTCGCCACTCGAGCCATCGTTGTCGTCGTCGGCTGCGAGTTCGACGAGTGCCGGCTCTGTCAGAAACGCTGTGGCTCGGCTTTCGTCATCGATCTGGATGCCATAGACTGTCTCGAGTTCGCTGTCGGGCTCGAGTGTCGCGGTGAACTCGACGTGGTTGTCCTGATAGGCGGTCCAGTCGTCGCTGTGATAGTCGGGGTGAAAGCCGACTTTGTCCATCGGAAACGAGTCGGGGATGTCCTCGGCGAGTTGGATCGTGACCGGCTCGTCACGGGCCGATTCGATCTCGAATCGGATCACCGGAACGGGAAACTCGTCCGCTTCGAACGTCTTCCGGACGGAAATCCCGTCGGCGCTAACCTCGATTACCTCGTCCGTATCGGCGGCGCTGGTCATATGAGACCAACGTTACCATACCATTACTATAAAACGTGCGGACAGTTTGGAAATCGTTACAAAACCACTCGATCGCCGATCTCGACGAGCTCGAGCCGTTGTGGATACTCGAAACTGGCCGCGTGGTGGTGCAGTGCCTTCGGATCGGCGGTCAGACCCTTCCACATGTCCCAGTGACTCGGCAAGAGTCGGTCACACTCGAGGGCGCTGGCACACTCGACGACCTGATTTTCGTCGTTGTACCAGCGGGTTCGCTTGGGCTCCCGGGTCTGTTTGTCGGGAATCTGTCCGACGGTGCCGAAAGCAAACACCGCGAGATCGATGTCGTACTCGTCGCCAAGTCGTTCGAACTCGTCGGTCGGTTTCGTATCGCCGCCGTGGAAGAATGTGCCGGCGTCGTGTTCGAACACGTAGCTGACGGGATGGGTCGCGTCGGGATCGTTGGCAGGCTCGACGTGGACGGTGAACTCACCGATCTCGAGGGAGTCGCCTTCGGAAACCTCAGTCAACTGCTTGTCGTCGACGTCCCACTCGTCGGTCCATGCCTCCTCCTCGCGGGCTTTCGTGACGCTGTCGTCGGGTGCATAGAAGGTCGCACCCGTGTTCGCGAGGATCGGTGCCTGACTCGGGCCGTGGACGTGGTCGGTGTGTTCGTGGGTCGCGAGGACGGCGTCGGTATCAGCAACGTCATCGGGATCGAACGGTACGGGGATCATCCGGACCGTCCGTGGCGGATCACCAAGCCCAAGGTATGGATCGATGTAGATCGTCGTTCCCTCGGTCCCCTTCAGGACGAAGCCGTTACAGCCGAGATACCAGATCGCGACGCCATCGGGAGTCGAATCTTCGACGTCACGGACGAGCCAATCGTCCCAGTCGCTTTCGATCATACTCGAGGCTGTGGGGACCGACTGGGTAAGTGTTGTCGTCTCCGCGAAATGGGTCGAACCCTGACGGTCCACGACAGTGACGGTCGTGGCTTGACCTCTTGATCTACCGTGTTTCCTGGTACCGTGACCTGACCGGCGCTTGTCTTCGCCGTCGCCTGACTCCGACTCAGTCACGGAGAGCGTGGCTGGGCACGATAGATCAGCTGATGTGTCGTTGGCGTGGCGTCGTCGACATGTCGTTCGACGGTCGTCGACTCGCCGGTCGCTGTCGCTGCTGCGTCGCCGGGCCGGATCCACTCGGGGTCGACAATCGGGTGGTCCACGTCGACGACCCGCCCCGCCTCGGCGTCGTAGTCGACGAGCGAGGCGTCTGCCAGCATGGGGCCGTGAACGTGCACGAACGCGGTCGCCACCTCGTCGACACGCTCTTGAGCGACCTCGAGCTCGGTCGTCTCGGCCTCGCGAGCAGCGACGCGACGGGCCAGCGTTTCGGTCTCGAGCGGGCGATCCTCCTCGGCCAGTATCGACAGGACCGTCCGTCGACGGTCGGCAGCGAGCGCACGGAACACTGCATCGAGTGTCGCGTCGTCAGCGTCGTGGCGGGCCGACACGATGCCCTCGAGGAGGGAGTCGTCGAAGGCTGGATGATCGCCCAGTACGATCATCTCGTCATCGACCGTCTCGAGGAGACCAGCGTCGGTCAGCGACGGCACCAGCCTGTGATGGACATCGACGAGCGCCCCTCGATAGTCGTCGTCGGTCACTTCGGCGGGTCGTGTATCCATCATTACTGCTGCGAGGTGGCGCGCAAGCTCGTCTTTCTCGATCCCGTCGGGCGCTTGCTGGGAGACGAGTCGGAGAACGGTTCGGTGACGGGTGTCGGCGAGGGCGTCGAAGAACTCATCACGGACGGCGGCCGTCGATCCGCTCGGTCCTGTATTACTCATCGACTACTGGTCGGTGACTAGTGGGCAAAAGAACTCCTCCAAACTGATTTGGGAACAGCACCAGAACGCAGTATTTCTTCACTATCTTCGATAAGACACGCTCTTTTCGTGATGGCAGTATTGATATGTTTCGCTATGGCTGTCGAGCCTTCAGTTCCACGAACCAGTTACTGAGTGATAACAGACAGCGAAACGCGTGACGGCCACGGAAAGAGCGCCGCAGAAGAGCAGTTACCAGGTGCCGTGGAACGTGTCGAACGAGAGGCTATCGAGCGGCTCGTCGCCGACGGCGATCCGGTACTCGCCGGGGGTGAGCATCGGCTTGTGGAACTGCGGGCCATCGTCGGTCGTGATCCGCGGACAGCCGGTGTTGACGAACGCGTCCATGTCGAAGTTGCGCAGTCGGTCCGGCGTCACCTCGTCCATCGTGATGAGGTAGGCGTTGTCGTTGTCGTCTAAGATCTCCTGAGCCTGCTCCCAGCGACCCTGTCCGATCTTGGTACAGAAGATGACGCCCCACTTCTCGGCGTCCATCGCGCGATGGATCGCACCGTAGCGCTGTTTCATGAACTTCTCCGTGTCCGCGACGGTGACGACGTTGTTGACCGGATCCGCGATGACGACGTGTTTGTCGGGGTGTTCCATCGCCAGCCCGAGTGGATGGAACTTCCCGCCGCCGACGTACAGCACTTGATCGGCGGGAACGTCGGCGCTCGCGTAGTTGCAGCCGAGCACCTGCCCCTCGTGGGTCAGCCGGTCGTCGCCGCGACGGCTGTGGACCTCGTAGCCGCGTTCCTCTAAGAACTCCGTCATCTCCTCGTAGCGATTCATGTGCTGGGCCGTCGTGACGAGGCCAACGCCCTCGGTCTCCTTGGGCGACTCGAGCGTCTCGAGCGCCTCCTCCATGATCGGTTTGACCTCGACGTTCGAGAACAGCGGCACGTAGATGACCTTGTCCGTGTTCTTCATCGGCGAGTGACCGAAGTGAACGAACACGTCGGTGCGTTTCATCAGATAGGTGTCGAGGTCACAGGCCCCATAGCAAGGCTGGCCCGACAGCATGAACGTCACGTCGTCGCCAGTCAGTTCTCGCAGGTCGTCAGCGACGGCTGGGCCGCGTCGCTTCAGTCCTTCAGGAAACTGGAGTCCGACTTTGTTTGCGTCTCGTTCCTCGATCTCCTCGACGATCTGCTCGAGTTCGTAGTCCCACTCACGGTCGTGTTTGAGACTCATCCCGGTGTTTCGGAGGTCGCCCTCGCTGTACTCCGACTCCTGACTCATTGACAGTCCTTGCTGCCACGAACGTATATACTGCACGCTGTCGAGAGCGGAGAGTATCGATGGCCCACGATCGGTGCCGTCAGGAGTGCTCGCTTGCACGCCGTGGCTGGGTGGCTTCCCCAAACTCACACGTCGCGAACGCGGCCCGGAAATCGTCGCTGTCGAACGACTCCACTAGGTCGTCGAGTTCCGTAAACAGCGCGTCGAGATCTCGCTGTACCGTCTCGGATCGTACGTCGGTTGGGGTGTCTCCACCGGCCTCGAGCGCGCCTCGTTTGGTCGCAAGCGACGTACACTCCGTGATCAGTTCGTTGTATCGGGCGCGACGGACGAGCCTATCGACGGTCTCGAGTACTGTGTCCTTCTCGACGGGCTTGACAAGCGTGTTGCCGATCGAACACAGCGAATCGGGGGCGTCCGTGCTCTCACGGAGGGTCGCTATTGTCTGTGTCGTTGCACGGCGTTCGATCTCGGCTGCGACGACAGCACCGGATACTGTCAGGAGATCGTGGTCGACGACTACCGCGTCGGCAGTCTCAAGGAGTGCGATGGTCTCGTCGCCGTCCGTCGTCGCTTCGACCTGGTAGTCGTCGAGCCACGATCGGAGTCGATCGACCACGGCAGGATCGTCGTCCGCAACGAGGACGGTGTTCGTATCACCAACCATTATTCGAGATAGAAGTAGCTTTTGGCCCAGCCCGCATCAAACTACGGAATCGTTCGTTCTGTCTTACACGTTGTGTTACGTCCGTCACGTCGGTGCTCAGTCGGTCGTTCGCGAAGCGAGACGGACGGGTTTCGGGTTCGTTTCTCGTCCCAACAGTCATAGTACTGGAGCGTAAACGGGGGGTCAATGGCAGCGGAACAGGCCCCTGACGGGTATCTCTTCGACCTCTATCGTCGATACATCGGTGAACCGGAGGATCGAACCGACGTCTACGTCGGCTTCGGTCTGTTTCTGGGCGGGATCGGGCTGGCCATCGTCGCGCTGGTGCTCTTTCTGTGGGGTACCACGCACGAAGCCCGGTCCGCCGGCTACTTCGCGTGGGTCGGTCCCGCATACGCACTGGCGATGGTGGCTCTCCCCATCGTGATGCTCGGCATCGTCACGCTTCTCCCGTCAGAACGGCGGATGCTGTATACGTCGATCGGCGGGGCAACGATTACCATCGCTGCGGTTGCCGGCTTTCTCTTCGTCTATCCACACCACTGGAACGGGTACGGGAACGATTACACCGTCGAAGTAGTCGCGGTGTACGCCGTCGGTCTCGCCGGCATTACCGCCTCGACGGGCGCAGCACTGATCGCCCACTATCTCGATATGGCACAGCAAGCCGACGTGGTGATGACCGACGAGGAAGACGATGAACCCGACGTGACCGACGCGGAGGTCCAACAGGACATCGACGACGCGATGGCGGACGTCGAACTCTCGTGGGGCGGCGTCGAGAAGACCGAACACAAACGGCTGAGCTTCTCCGAGGACGACTTCGACGACGTCAGCGTCGACACCGACATGGGTACCACGACTACCCGTTCCTCGAGCGTCGATGCACAGGTCGCCGGCCTCAAGGGTCTGAAAGGCGGCGAAACGAAGCAGACGACCTCGAGTTCGACGGTCGACGACCAGACGGCGAAACTCAAAGAACTCCGCGAGCAACAGCGAGCCGAAGAACTGGCGACGGCAGACGACAGCAGCGCCGTCGAGACGGTGACGTCTCCGTTCTCGAACCTATTCGGACGTATCCGCGAACTGATAAAGCGAAATTAACTCTGCGGGACGGAAAGAAATAGTGTCGTCTTTCATAGTATCAGATCTGTAAGTGGGGCACATAGATTTATAACCCGTCAGTTTCCTTCCCCACACATGGCCAAAGGCCTAGACGTCGGGACGATGAACATCCTGTCTGCACAGCAGGATGGAACCGACACGGTATTCGTGCAACAGCGTAATTCATTTGTCGAGATCGAGTACTCGGATATGGCCGAGCAGATGCTCTCGCGAAGCGAAGTCCTTCATATTCGCAAAGACGACAAAGTCTACGTCGTCGGCGACGACGCGCTCAACTTCGCGAACATCTTCAACAAGGAAACGCGGCGACCGATGAAACACGGGATCCTTTCAAATGACGAACAGAGCGCGATCCCGATGATGAAACTCATCATCGAACAGGTCGTCGGCGAACCCGCCTATCCCGACGAGAAGCTCTATTTCTCGACGCCAGCTGACCCGATCGACTCGGAGCTGTCGACGCTGTATCACCAGAAGACGATCGAGTCCTTCCTTGATGACATGGGATACGACGCCGAGCCAATCAACGAAGGGATGTCCGTCATCTACTCCGAACTCGCGGACAACAACTTCACCGGCCTCGGGATCTCGTTCGGTGCCGGTATGACCAACGTCTGTCTGGCCTACTACGCCGTGCCCGTCATGAAGTTCTCCGTCGCCCGTGGTGGCGACTGGGTCGACGAACAGGCTGCCCGTGCGACCGGCACGCCCGTCGACAAGGTCACCTCGATCAAGGAAGACGGCTTCGAACTCGACTTTACGACCGACGTCGGCGGCGTCGAGGGTGCGCTGTCGATCTACTACGAGAACCTGCTCGACTACGTCATCGAGAACATCGTCACGGAAGTCGACGAGGAAGACGTCGAAGAAGGACTCGACATCCCCGTCGTCGTTACCGGCGGTACCTCGAGTCCCGACGGCTTCGAAGCGCTGTTCCGCGACCACTTAGAGAAGGCGAACATTCCGTTCTCGATCAGCGGTGTCTCGCACGCGAACGAACCGCTGTACAGCGTCGCTCGCGGTGGGCTCGTCGCGGCTCGCTCCGACGAGGACGTCGACCACGAGGAGGAAGCGGACGAAGCAGAAGCAGCGCCTGCAAACGAGTAAGCCGTCGCCGCTGTAGCGGTCCTTTTTCACGTTTGCGACGTCCAGGCAGCAACTCGAATGGGGTCAGCGATCGGTCGACTCTTCGTAAAACCGGTTGAGTGCATCGCGCCACGACTCGAGTTCCTCGCCGGTCGGCTGATGTTCGACAGGAATGTCAGCAAACCCACAGCGGGAACACATGACCGTCGATACCTCGCCGAGCGAGAGTTCTTCGATGGTACTCCCACACCGTGGACACTCCTCCATACCTGTAACTTCCGCGGGCTATCCTTAACTCTATTCGAACGTGCCGTGAAACTGAAATATCTCCATCACACGACCAGCAATGCGCCTGCAATCTCGAGAGATCCATTACACTCGAGGACCGACACCTGACTATGTCTAGTCCCTCTCGGCGCACGCTCGCCCGTCGACTCGAGTCGGTCGCGGACTTTTCGGAGCCATCGGCTCGCCTCGAGCAGTATCTCACCCCGCCGGAATTGGCCGCACATCTCTGTCATCTGGCGGGATTACAGGGTGATCTCGAGGGGGAGGTCGTCGATCTGGGCACCGGCACCGGAATGCTCGCGGTCGCGGCCGCACTGGCCGGTGGCGACCGCGTCACGGCGGTTGACGTCGACGCCGACGCGCTCACGATCGCCCGACGAAACGAACTGTCGGTCGTCGGGAATGCCAGCGGAGACGACGGCCGTCCGATCGCGTGGCTTCGCGGCGACGTCACTCGACATCCCTTTTCGTGTACTGACGCCACCGTACTCTCGAATCCGCCGTTCGGCGCACAGCGCGGGAATCGCCACGCGGACCGGGACTTCCTCGAGACGGCACGCGAAATCGGGGCAGTCTCCTATACGATTCACAACGAGGGAAGCCAGGAGTTCGTCGAGTCGTTTGCCGCCGACGAGGGTGGGGAAGTGACCCATGCGTTTCGGGCGAAATTCCCGCTGCCAAAGCAGTTCGACTTTCATACAGCAACAGCGGAGACGCTCGAGGCGGAGGTCTTCCGCATCGAGTGGCCGACTCGAGCGTCGGAATAGTTCATACTACCGGACAACAGTCAGTGAATACTCGATCGCATCTCGACGGCTGTCGCCGACGGCGACAGCGTCTTGGGTACGATCGAGGGATGAACCGTTTTGTCTGGCAGTATCAGGACCCGTTGTACGTCTCTTTGCTCGCGACCGCGACCCGCGTGCTGTCGGCGGCCGCGTAAATCGTCTCCTCGTCGCGCTCGAAGGTCAGTCCGCCAGCCGTCGCCGTCCCGTTTGCTGCTGGGATCGGCGTCGTCGCGCTGACGGTGTTCTCGCTCGCGTTGACTGTGAGGACGAACGTCCCGTCATCGGTGCCGACGGTCACGTTTCGGCCGGCGATCCGCGCGTCGGCCCGCGAATCGTTCGATTCGTACGCGAGCTGGCGATCGGTGCCGTCCTCCCACAACCAGACCTGATAGACGGTATCGTTGCCGACCGGCTCCCAGCCGGTGCGCTCGACGTGGACGTCCTCGCGCCAGCCGGGGCCGCCGACGGTGACCGTTTCGTCGCCCGTAAAGGCGAGTCGCTGGGTGCTGATCACCTCGAGCCAGATCTCGCGTTGCTCGCTGGCGACGATCACCCCGCTCGACTCGAGGCCCTCGTCGCTCTCGATTGCCTCGATGCCGATCCCGGAGACGAGCTCGTTCGGGACGCCCTCGACGTACTCGACCGTGTAGTCCTCGATCTGGACGGCCGACGCCGACGTCGCCGTCGCATCGTCGACGACGAGGAAGTTCGTGGGGACGGCGACGCCGCCGAGGACCGCGAGCACGCCGACGACCGCCAGGAACGCGGCTCGCCGACGAGTCAGCTGTGACAGCAGGCTCGACTCGCGGTCGTAGTCCGCAGTGACGATCTCGCGGATGCGCTCGAGCCGGGCCGTGACGACGCGATCGCGGGCGCTGCCGGCGAGCTCGAGCGATCTGGCGACCGACGACGGCTGCGCGTCGACCGACTGTGTCGACCCATCGTCTGATCGGTCGATCAGTCGTCGGAGTCGCGGCGGGAGAAGAGGTGTGTCGGCGGCCGTCATCGACAGCGTGACGACGAGTGCGAGCACCGCGACGACGGCGACGCCGGGCCCCTGGTAGAGGATGAACGTGTCGTCGGCACCGTACCAGTAGATCGCCCACAGCCGCTTCGAGAACCCGAAGAGGAGCACGGCGAGCCAGAGCCACAGCGGGTTGGGGCGGGCGTTTCGCCGCTCGAGGAGGGCGATTCCGAGGACGAAGCCGACGAAGAGCCCGAGCGCGTGGCCCTGGATGGCGATGCCGGCCCAGGAGGGTGCCGACGGCGGACTGGGCTCGGCGGTATAGACGCGGATGGGCGCTTGCAGCGCGTAGTAAAGCCGCAAGACGACGCCTTGCACGCCGAGCGTCGCGATGATCGTCGCGATCGGGTAGTGGACGATCGCGAAGCCGGCGAGCCCGAAGACGACACCGGAAAAGCCGATCACGGGACCGAGCGCGAACAGACTCGTGAGGAGGCCGACCCCGATGACGGCAAGCGGGAAGAGCACGAACGCACGGAGTCGTGGATCGGTGTGCCACGCGTCGGGACGCTGTGGATCGCGGTCGTCGGGGTAGTGTCCCCAGGCGTATTCGGCGATCGGGGCGACGACGGCAGTCCCGGCGAGGTTCCCGACGAGGTGGCCGGGGCCAGCGTGGGAAAACGCTGCCGTCACCATCCCGAGCGGGTAGAAGTACGACCACGTGCGGAAGGGAATCGTCACGGGATGGTCGAAATCCGCTAGACCACTCTGGACGAGGAGATAAACGCCGAGGACGAACGCGATCACGATCAGCGAGCCCCACGGGACCCCGTAGACGAGCCGCGCTCGAGCCACGTCGTACCAGTCCCGTGCCGGCCGGTGGACTCGTCTGACGACTGCGATCGACCCGACCAGCGACGCGGCGACGACGACCGCCAGCAGGGCCCCGAGGGTGCGCATATGCCGTGGTTCGAACGGCGCCGTATAGTGGTTTGCCTTCAGCGAAGCCCGTCGGCCTCGGCGTTCGGTGCCGTCCGACGGTGACGACGCGCCGGCGCTCGCCGACCGCTCCGAGAGGGGCGGCTTCGAAAGGTACAAGCGGCCGACGGCCGCACTGACTGACATGGAACTGCGGGTCACCGAGAGCACCGAGGACGAACTCTCGATCGAAATCGCCGGTGAGGACCACACGTTCATGAACGTGCTGAAGGGTGCGCTGCTCGAGCACGACGACGTGAGCGCAGCGACCTACGACGTCAACCCCGAACAGTCGGGCGGCCAGACCGAGCCCATCCTAACGATCAAGACCGAGGGCGGAGCCGATCCCCTCGAGTGTCTCGAGGACGCGGCCGTGACCGTCCGTGAGAAGGCGACATCGTTCCGCGACGCGTTCGAAGCGGCCGCGTAAGCACTGTCGTCTCGGGTCCGACCCGATTCTTTCTCTTTCGGTGTCGCGGTACAGACGAGCGTCCGGTTGCCGATCGCTCGATCAGTTCGAACTACTACACGTCGCGTAGAACACGTAGACAGAGCCGTCGACGACGTGGAGGTCGAGCCCTTCATTGTCGAAATCGCTGTCACCAGTCTCCTCGCTGAGGGCTACGGCAACGTCATCGGCGAGTGCCGCCTCGTCGTCGTAGTCGGCGATTGACAGCGTCCCCGGGAGCCGTCCGGCAGCGGGCTCGCGCTGGCAGTCGGCGCCGAAGTCACTCGCTTCGACTGGCTCGGGTCTCGCCTCCTCGTACTCGATCGCCACGAACGCACGGTTCATGTATTCGGCGTAGTCGCCGAGCCCATCGTCGTACGTTCGCGAGGCCGTCTCGTTGCGATCGGCCTCGAGCCGATCGTGAACCGCCTGTTCCGTCGCCTCGAGGTCGATTCCCGCCGCTTCTGTCCCCTCTCCGGGAGCCTCCGGCGGCGACGGCGGGCCGATCCCCGGCAGCACCGACGGCGGCACGATCCCCGTCGCGAACAGCGCGATGACGAGCCCGATTACGGCGAGGACCGGGAGGTAGGGTTTCGCGACCGCGAGCCAGCTCGGTGTCTCGAGGTCGCGCTCGAGGCCCTCGTAGGTCTGCTCGACTTTCTCGAGGTCGGGGTTGCCACAGCGGGAACACGGTGGGGTGTTCCGGACGTGTTCTCGGCCGCAGTTCGTACAGGCCCAGACGTAGTCGGGGCCGGTGTCGACGGTTCCCGACGGCGTCGGGTCGCTGTCAGGCGCACTGCTGCCAGCCGCGTTGCGGTGGCGATCGGGATCCTCGTCGGCCCGGACGACCGCCTTCTCGAAGGTATTGTGCCCACAGTTGTCACAGGGTGGGTCGTTCTCCGCGTGTGGTTTGCCACACCACGTACACCGCCATTTCACTGCTAGAAGGGCACGACTGCGACGAAATAAGCGTATTGGACGGCTGGCGTGGCGACTGCCGGGCTCAGCGCCGCACCGGCACGCCGTGCTCGTCGAGGTAGGCCTTCGTCTCCTCGATCGAGTACTCGTCGAAGTGGAAGATCGACGCTGCGAGGCCGGCGTCGGCACCAGCCTCGGTGAACACGTCGTACATGTCCTCGGGGCCGCCACAGCCCGAGGAGGCGATCACCGGCGTGTCGACGGTGTCAGTGACGGCCTTCGTCAGCGGCAGGTCGTAGCCGTCTTTCGTTCCGTCCTTGTCGATCGAGTTGACGAAGAGTTCGCCCGCACCGCGGGACTCGGCCTCGGCGGCCCACTCGAGGACGTCGATCCCGGTGCCCTCGCGGCCGCCTTTCTTCGTACACTCGAACCAGCAGGACTCGCCGTCGATCTCGACGTAGTGTTCTCCTTGCTCGTCGAAGCGCCGTCTGGCGTCGACGCTGATGACGATACACTGGTTGCCGAAGGCCTGCGCGCCCTCGTTGATCAGTTCGGGGCGCTCGAGCGCGCCGGTGGTGATCGAGACCTTGTCCGCGCCGGCCCGTAGGGTCTCTTTGATGTCGTCGGTGGTGCGGATACCGCCGCCGACGGTCAACGGGATGAAGACCTCGTCGGCGACGTCGCGGACGACGTCGAGCATCGTCTCGCGGCCCTCCGCGGAAGCGGTGATGTCGAGGAAGACGAACTCGTCCGCGCCCGCGCGGTTGTACGCGCGGGCCATCTCGACCGGGTCGCCAGTGTATTTCAGATCCTCGAAGTTGACGCCGGTGTAAACCGCCGGATTACCGTCCTCGTCCAGATCGACGTCGATACAGGGGATGATTCGCTTGGTCAGTGCCATGTGATCCTTGGCGGATCGTTCGTACCGAGGGTAGTAAAGGGGTCTGGATCGGACAATCGGCTACTCGAGCATCCGAGTGCGAAACGCCTCGACGGCGTCCGGCAGTGCTTCGAGGTGGCTCCGATATCGGACGTAGTCACGGAACTCGCTGTCCAGCGAGACGCTCGTCTCCGGGTCCCGACCGGCGGCGCGTCGCACCCCGTCGTCGACCCAGGCGAGCGACCGGAGCGTCTCCGCGAGGACATCAGCACCGAGCGACGGCTCGGTGAGCGATCCGCCCTCGAGTTCGGCTTCGCGCGCCTGCTGGGCAGCAGCGAGCGCTTCCCGGCGCTCCGCGCGAACGTCCTCGACCGAGAGATCACGAGCGTCACCGTCGGCGATCCGGTCGCGAACCGTCTCGAACCCCCGGTACGCCACCTCGAATTCGAGGGCATTGGAGAGCCCAGTCGCCAGGTCGCCCTCTCGTAACGCCTCTTTCATGCCATCCTGGGCGTCCTCGACCGGCTGTCCAGCCCGCCAGAGGACGAACTCGAGGTACTCGTTGTCTAGGTCGCCGAGCCCAATCGCTTCGAACCAGTCGTCGTCCTGGGCGGGGAACCCGACTTCGTCGGCCGCCTCGATGGAGCGCTCGAGGACGGTTTCGAAGGTCGACTCGAGAGCGACGAGTTCGTCGTCCGCGAGCCACTGGGAATCGAGGTGCTCCCAGATAGTCGCCGTCATCGCCGCGGACTCGAGGGTGCCGGCGGCCTCGCCGAGGTCTATGACGTTGTCAGCTTCGGCAACGCTCCAGCGGTCGAGACGCCGGGCCGCGCCGGCGAGGTCGGTCTCGTAGTGGGAGTAGTACAGACACGCACGGAGTCGCCCCGCAGCCGTGTCGGTGCCACAGTACTCGAGCGCCTCGTGTCGGTCCGTCACCGCGTCTTCGACCGCGTCTCGCTCGTCGTGGAGGTCGGCCACGAGCGACTTTCTGTCCGCGTCGATGGCGAGCCACGTCGTCACAGCGTGTCGGGCCGCCTCACGTGCGTCTCTCGTCTCCCGAAATGCGTGATACTGCGCCGCTCCGGTTGCATCGGAACCGTTTTCGCGAATGTCGAGCGCCTCGTCACGGTTCTCGACGATCGACTCGCGAACGACGCCGTTCGGCACGTCTGCCGATCCCAGCGGGTCGGGAACGTCGGCCAGCAACCCGTCGACGCGCTCGAGTCCGTCCTCGAGTGCGCTCTCGGCGGGCCGGACTGGAGCCGGCCACTCGATCGTCGGCTCGTCGTCGGTGAGGACGCTCCCGGCTTCGGCCGGCGCCATCCGGAGCGACGTGGCCGTCCCGTCGTCCTCCCAGGGGAGGGTGCTACAGCCGGCGACGGCAACGCTGGAGACTGCGCCGAGACCGGCGAGGAACCGACGGCGTGTCTTCCGGTGATTTCCCCTCATTCGTCTCCCTCCGTGTCCACGGTCGCGTTCGGCGTCGTGTTCGTCACGTTTCCGACGGGGCTGCTCTCTGCTATTATCGTTGGACCGCGACACGATGCGCTCTCGGAACTGCCGCTGCTCGAGGGACGCTCCGCGCACGCTCGGTCGATCCGGAGGACGATCGCTTCCATTAGTTCCCGGTCGGCCTCACAGGTCGTCGTCGGCGCTTTCAGGGACCGACAGAACGACGTCTCGAAATCGTCGTCGCGTGCCCGCACACCCATCACGTGACGCTCGTAACAGTCCTCGATCGTCCACTGGAGGACGACGATCGACTGGCTCTCGAAGTCGGTTGCCTCGAGGAAGTGGCGGAGTTCGCGCTCTTTGTCGGCCGCGAGGTTGGGGTCGATCCAGAGTTCCGCAGCGTCGGTCTCGGAGAGGACGAACAGCGGCGAGCGACTGTATGTCGCGCTCGTGTCGGTTTCGGCCTCTGTGGCCTCGTCCTCGTTTCGATAGACGAAGTGGTCGTCGTCGGTAAAGCGGACGAACAACGATTTGTACTCGTCGGTCGACCCGGATCGACGTGTCGTGCGGTCGCTCCCGCTCGAACTCTCCGATTCTTCCGAGCCGGTACAGCCGGCAAGTGCTACTGTGAGACCGCTCGCGCCGGCAAGAAGTTGCCGGCGAGAGTACGGTCCGAGATTGGAGGGCATCGTTGGGTCGATTGTCGACCATCTAGTAAATACATTAAGGTGATCCGTGCCACTGATCGCTCCGAGTACCACGTAGGTGTCTTTAAGATGACGAGGGACCAACGCCCGGACATGACAGACGACAGTGAGCACGCTGCGGAGACCGATCACGACTCGGCGGCTGACGGCGAGGCCGAGCGAACGACTGCCCCGATGAGTCCCTACTCGGCGCGCGACGTTGCGGTCGGCTTCGTCGTCATGCTCGTCGGCGTGGCGGTCGCGTTCGGGATTCCGTTGCTCACGGTCGGCGTGTGAACCGGCGGCTAACAACGTATACACCGATCACACGTGACCGCGTCGGTGATGAGTTGCTACAGAAGACACTCGAGTCGGCACTGATTGTCGTCCGGCAGGCCGAATCCGCCTGCTATCGACGGCAGACCGGTCGACGCGCTGCCGGAGGCCCGAACGAACTGCCGAAAAGCTAGACGTTAGAAGACGTATTCGTCGTCGTGGCCCATCATGCCATCGTCTTCGAGGCCAGTGCCGCCGGTCGTGCCCTCGTCTTCGTCCATCGGTCCGCTCGTCTTGTAGGCCTTGATACCCGTCGACAGGAGGTCCTCGATCGCTTCCTCGCGGTTGACGAACTCACCGCGTTCGACCATCTGCGCGATCTGCATCTCGAGGTGCTCCGGGATAGTGATCTCTACTTTCGGCATCTGATTCGGCTTTCGGCGAGGGGGTATTTAGGTTTGACGGGGAATCTACACGGAGCGGAAAGAAAAATTCAGGCAGCCGAAACGACAGTTGGTGTGCGAGCGCCGGTCGCCCACTGATCCGCTGATCGACGGGCAGTGACTCGAAACGGCGTCGGTCTACAGGCTGAGTAGGGCGAGTGCCTCGGGGCTTGTCCCCGAGGTACTTCACCGGTTACCCATCATCGAGTCGAACGCCTCTCGCAGCTTCGTCCCCGGCTGGGTCAGCGTCTCGAGTTGGCGGCGCATCTTTCGCTGGTTGAAGTAACTCGCGAACGCGAGGATCGTCGGCGGCCAGAGGCCGATGAACGTCCCGAGCTGGCGCTCGCCGCGGATAAAGTAGTAGTACAGCGAGAGTCCGACCGATGCGGCCGATGCGAGGACTGCGGGGCCCATCGTCTCGTCGCTGATCGCTTCCGGTTGCTTCTCGGTGACGTCCTGCTCCGTGAGTTGTTGTCTGCTCGCCATGCATCGATAGCCTCGGAAAGACTGTACTAAGGCGTAGCGAGGGTTTCAATGGAAACTGCCACTTGTGGCCATCCGAGAACCGTTTCGGTTCGTTTCGGCCCCTGTGCTTGCTGCCAAATTCGGCGTTTCTCGAGAGGTAGCAGGCGATGGCGTCACACCTACGTCGATCGGCACGAACCCACGCGTATGGAGACGACTGATGTCACGGACCTCTACCGGGAGTTCGGCGACGAGCGACTGCCGCCGGGACAGCGTGAGACGGACGCGTTCCCCGTCCTCTCGAAGAGTGCGACGCCCGACTGGGATCCCGAGACGTGGGAGTTTACCGTCACTGGAGCGGTCGACGAGGAACTGACATTTTCGTGGGAGGAGTTCCGATCGCTGCCGTGTGTCACCCAGCGCCAGGACTTTCACTGCGTCACTGGCTGGAGCAAGTTCGACTGTGAGTTCACGGGGGTCTCTTTCCCCACGCTCGCCGAACGGGCCGGCGTCCACGACGATGTCGTCCACGTGCTGTTTTCCGCACTGGACGACTACACCACGGATCTGGCGCTCGAGGACTGCATGCGCGAGGAGGTCCTGTTTACGTGGGCGTTCGACGGCGAGGAACTGCCCGCAGACCACGGCGGCCCGCTTCGGGTAGTGACGCCACACAAATACGCCTACAAGGGCGCGAAATGGGTCGATGGCATCGAGTTTCTCACCGAACCCCAGCGGGGCTACTGGGAACGGCGGGGCTACTCGCGGACTGCGGATCCGTGGCAGGAAGAACGCTACAGCTAGACGAATACACCAGGTGAGCGAATAGTTAGGCTGAAGGCGGGCCGGTCCTGAGACTGTGTCGATGGACCGATCGTCGGGCGAGGGTCGACTAACGGGGGAGACCGAGTCGGTTGACGGCGCCGTCGACCTCGTCAGCCGGAGTCGCGAACTCGAGACCGCCGCGTTCGATGCGGTGCTCGAGGATGAGACCGCATCGAGAATCCAGTGGGCCACACCCGACGGACTCGAGATCGTCGGTCGCGGCGTCGCCGCTCGCTTTACCGCTGCCGGCACCGACCGATTCGATCGGATTCGAACGCAGGCGAGCCGTACTTTCGACGGACTCGCACACGATGGCCCCGAACGCGCGCGACCGCGGGCGTTCGGTGGCTTCTCCTTTCACGACGGCCACGACGCCACGCCACCCTGGCTCGGCTTCGAGGCGGCTTCGTTCGTCGTCCCGCAGCTTTTCGTGACCCGAACTGACGACGGAACGTGGCTGACGGCCGTCGGACACCGAGCCGACGAGGCCGAAGACCGCCTCGAGCGCTGGCACGATCGCCTGATGAACCAGCCGGCGACGCGACCATCCGATTCGACGCCTGGCGTCGCCGCGACGCGGCGAACGACCTCACAGGCGGCGTGGACCGAGCAGGTCGAAACCGCCCTCGAGCGGATCGACGACGGTCAGCTGACGAAAGTCGTCCTCGCACAGTCGCTGTCGGTTGATCTTGAGGAACCGATCGACGTGCCGGCGACGCTCGAGCGGTTGCGCCGCCGGTATCCGAACTGCTATGGCTTCCAGATCGACCACGACACCGACGGCACGTTCTTCGGCGCGCCACCCGAGCGACTGGTCTCGAAACGCGGCGCACGCGTCGAGACCGAAGCGCTGGCCGGCTCGGTTCCCCGCGGGGAAACGCCGGCCGAAGACGAGGCACACGTCGACCGGATGCGCGCCGACGCGAAGTTCCAGCAGGAACACGGCCTCGTCGTCGATGCGATCCGCGACCAACTCGCCCCGCTCGCACACGAGCTCACCGTCAGCGAACAGACTATCCGCCGGCTGGCGACCATCCAGCACCTGCGGACGCCGATCGAGGCGACGCTCGAAGGTGATCGTCACGTCCTCGAACTCGTCGAGGCGCTGCACCCGACGCCTGCGGTCGGCGGCGTCCCGCCCGATGCGGCCTGGGAGACGATCCGCGACACAGAGCCGTTCGACCGCGGCTGGTACGCCGCGCCGGTCGGCTGGTTCGACGCCGCCGGCGATGGCGAGTTCGCGGTCGGACTCCGCTCCGGCGTCGCAGCCGACGAGACGGTGACGCTGTTTGCAGGCAACGGAATCGTCGCCGACAGCGATCCCGACGAGGAGTGGGACGAAGTCCAGTTGAAGTTCCGACCGATTCTCGACGAACTGCGGTAGTATCCAATGACTGCACCGAACCGTGCGACCCTCTGGGGTCGCGTCCTCGCCGACGAACTCGCAAAGGGCGGCCTCGAGGCCGTCTGTATCGCTCCCGGCAGCCGGTCGACGCCGTTGACGGTCGCGTTCGCCGAACACCCGGACATCGATGTCTACTCGCATTTAGACGAGCGCTCGGCGGCCTACTTCGCACTCGGTCGTGCCCGTCGCACCGGCGAGCCGACGGCGCTGGTCTGTACCTCCGGGACGGCAGCCGCGAACTTCCATCCCGCCGTGATGGAGGCCGACCAGGCCCGCGTACCGCTGCTCGTGCTCACGGCCGACCGACCGCCAGAGTTGCGCGACAGCGGCGCGAACCAGACCGTCGATCAGGTCAAACTCTACGGTGACGCGGTGCGGTGGTATACCGAGCTACCCGAACCCGAAGCCGACGAGCGAAAGGTACGGAGCCTCCGGACGACCGCTGCCCGCGCGCTCGCGGAGACGACCGGCGTTCCGCCCGGTCCCGTCCACTTGAACTGTCCGTTCCGCAAACCCCTCGAGCCGATCGACGTTCCGGGCGACGTGCCCGACTCGTTCGCCGAGACGACGGCTGCGACGGGGCGAGACGGACCGTTCGTCGAGACGACTGGGGGAGCGCAGACGCTCGCCAACGCCGGCCACCAGCGCCTGCTACGCGCGCTCGAGGGCGCTGATCGACCGCTGATCGTCGCCGGACCCGCCGATCCGACCGCTCTCGCCTTACTCGATCCCAGCGCAGTCACTGACCTCGCCGATCGACTCGGTGCGCCGGTCCTTGCGGACCCGCTGTCAGGGCTCCGGTACGGCCCACACGTCGGGGACAACGACGAGGCGAGAACGATATACGGCGGCTACGACGTCTACGTCGACGCGTTACCGGCGCCGGACGTCGTCCTCCGATTTGGCGCGTCCCCGACATCGAAACGACTCCGTCACTGGCTTCGGGATGCCGACGCGCGACAGTTCCTGCTCGATCCCGAGGGCGCGTGGCGCGAGGCGACGTTTACTGCGACCGATCTGCTCGCTGCCGAACCCGGAGCCGTCGTCGACGGACTGCTCGAGGCGCTCGACGAGCGCGAGCAGCACGAGTCGCCGCCGAGCACGGCGAACGACGGCGAGTGGCGCGCCCGGTTCGACGCGGCCGAACGCTGCCACTGGGAACTCAGCGACGAGGCACTGACCGCGGACGCACTCGAGTCCGACCCGTTCGAGGGCGCGATCCTCGCCGCGGCGATCGCGAACGCGCCGGATCCGGCGACAGTGTTCGTTTCGAATAGTATGCCGATCCGGGACGCCGACCGGTTCGGCCGGCCGCGAGCAGCTGACCTGACGGTGCTCGCGAATCGCGGCGCGAGCGGCATCGACGGCATCGCGAGCACGGCGCTCGGGGCCGGCAGTGCGACCGACGACCCACTCGTGCTGGTCACCGGCGATCTGGCTTTCTACCACGACTCGAACGGGCTGCTCGCGGTCGATCGCTGTGACGTCGACGCGACGATCGTCCTCCTCGATAACGACGGTGGCGGTATCTTCCACAAACTCCCGATCGAGGCGTTCGAGCCACCGTTTACGGAACAGTTCAAGACACCCCACGGCCTCGAGTTCGAGGCGCTCGGCGACTTCTACGGCCTCGAGTTCGAGCGCGTCACGCCTGCGGACTTCGCGGCCGCGTATCGCCGGTCGCTCGAGACCTCGGGCACACAGGTCCTCGCTGTCGACTTCGATTCGGAAGCGAGCCATCGGCGGCGCGACGCGCTCGACGAGCGCGTTACGAGCGCCGTCGAGGACGACGTGGTCGACGGGTCGGACTGATTTCACGGGTTTCGTCGTCTATCCCGCGCTCGTGGTCGAGTGTCGGTCGCTCGAGTCGGTTCTTGTTGCTCGTTCGTGACTGCATGGTTGTTCTTATCACGGTGTCTGCTAGCGTTGCCGCGGCCTCATTCCAACAGACAAATCGAAATACGCTATAGAGACTGCAGAAGGTCGCGACGCGAACCTATTTCACGCGTCGCCGACGACACTCGAGTAAATGGTTTCGGACCTCTTCGATCCGGCACAGTGGGAGCCGACGGCCCTGAACGACGAGTTCAAAGATATTACCTACCACCGTGCGGTCGACTCCGGGACGGTGCGGATCGCGTTCGATCGACCCGACGTTCGCAATGCCTTTCGACCCGGAACCGTCGACGAACTCTACGACGCCTTAGATCACGCGAAACGACAGACCGATGTCGGCTGTGTGTTGCTGACCGGGAACGGTCCCTCCTCGAAAGACGGCGGCTGGGCCTTCTGCTCGGGTGGCGACCAGACGATCCGCGGCGAAGACGGCTACCAGTACGAAGGCGACGAAGAACGGGCATCGGAGCAGGGGCGGCTGCACATCCTCGAGGTCCAGCGGCTGATCCGCCACATTCCGAAGGTCGTCGTCTGTGTGGTCCCAGGCTGGGCCGTCGGCGGCGGCCACTCGCTGCACGTCGTCTGTGATCTGACCCTCGCGAGCGAGGAGCACGCGAAGTTCCTCCAGACCGACCCCGACGTGGCCAGCTACGACGCCGGCTTCGGCTCGGCCTACCTCGCCAAACAGATCGGCCAGAAGAAGGCCCGCGAGGTGTTCTTCCTCGGGAAGACTTACTCCGCCGAGGAAGCCGCGGAGATGGGGATGGTCAACGAGGTCGTCCCCCACGAGGAGTTAGAGGAGACCGCCCTCGAGTGGGGCCAGCGGATCAACTCGAAGAGCCCGACGGCGATGCGAATGCTCAAGTACGCCTTTAACATGACCGACGATGGGATGATCGGCCAGCAGGTGTTCGCCGGCGAGGCGACGCGGCTGGGCTACATGACCGACGAGGCGAAGGAAGGCCGGGACGCGTTCGTCGAGGGGCGCGATCCCGAGTTCGACGAGTTCCCGTGGCATTACTGACTACTGATCGACCGGGTTCGACACCGCTCGAGTGACCCAGATGAACCGGCGCAGGTTCCTTCGACAGACGGCCCCGTTGTCGGCCGCGATCGCCGTCGCGGGCTGTGCGGCACCGGACAGCGGGACCGACGATCGCGCCGAAAGCGGCAGCGACCGCGGAAACGGAACCGAAGGCAGCGGTGACGCCGTTACGGGGACCGCGCCGATCCCGATGCTTGAGGACCCGCCGGACGCGGTGTACCTCCCCGGCCACCGGAAATCGATGCGAATGCTCGAGCCTGTCGAGGCCGGCAAGTATCGGCTGGCACCGATGCTCACGTATCCGCATCCGTTCTGGCTCGTCACGGGAACCGATCGCGAACTCGTCGAACCCGAAGCCGGTCGCGGCGTCCACCTGATGGTTGTCGTCTCGGACGCGACGACGGGGCGCGTGCTGCCCGTCGATGTCAGTCCGCAAGCGACGATCGAGGGCGACGACGGCTGGCGGCGACGCCGCTCGCTGTGGCCGATGCTCTCCCAGGAGATGGGCATCCACTTCGGTGACAACGTCACGCTGCCGGCCGACGGCACCTACACCGTGAGTGTCGACCTGCCGCCGGTCACGACGCGGCGAACCGGCGCGTTCGCGGGTCGCTTCGACGACGGCGTGACCGGGACGTTCGAGTTTACCTACGATCGGGCGTTTCGTGAGGCAGTCGTCGACGGGATCGAACTGCTCGAGCGGGACCGCTGGGGGACCCGTGGCGCGCTCGAGCCGATGGGAACCAGCGACGACGGGAGCGAGGGGATGCAGTCCGAGGTTCCGTACTCTACACTCCCACCCGTCGAGGACTACCCCGGAACCCCGTTGCGCGAGTCCGACACCGAATCACGGGACGGGCTGGCACAGAGCGGTGACGCGGCGTTCGTGGTCACGCTGCTCGAGTCCGGCTTGCGACTCGCCGACGGCGACGACCGATATCTGCTCGTCTCGCCGCGGACGCCGTACAACCGGGTCCCGCTTCCGAACATGTCGCTGCACGCCACTGTCGACCACGACGGCTCGACGGTTGTCGACCGGGACCTCGTCGGGACGCTCGACGATGCGGTCGGCTTCCATTACGGGCGGTCAGTCAGGACCGTCCGGCCGGGCGATTCGGTGACGATCACGATCGAGTCACCACCGCAACTGGCCCGTCATCAGGGGTATGAGACGGCCTTCTTCGAAATGGGGCCGCTCGAGCTGGCAGTACCCGACAGCTGATCGCGTGCGAGGGACGATCCGCAATGCCAACGTTGACACTCTCTCGAGTCGGACACTTGGATAATGAGTTCGGCCGAGGTCGACATTTCACGGACGAAAGCGTGGCTGATGGCAGCTCGTCCCCAGACCTTGCCCGCGGCTGCGGCCCCGGTGATCGTGGGGACGGGACTGGCAGTCGCTGACGGCGTGTTCGCGCCGGTGCCGGCGCTGTTGGCATTCGTGGGGGCGGCGCTGATCCAGATCGGGACGAATTTCGCGAACGACTACTACGACGCGATCAACGGTGCCGACACCGAGGACCGCGAGGGCTTCACCCGGGTCACCCAGTCGGGACTGATCTCGCCCGAGCAGGTCAAGCTCGCGACCGTCGTGACCTTCGGGCTGGCGATCCTCTCGGGAACCTACCTCGTTTACGTCGGCGGGCTTCCGATCCTCGTGATCGGGCTCGTGAGCGTCGTCTGCGGGTGGGCCTACACCGGCGGCCCCTACCCGCTCGGCTATCACGGCCTGGGTGATCTCTTCGTGTTCGTCTTCTTCGGGCTCGTCGCCGTCACGGGGACCTACTACGTGCAGGCCGCGGCGGTCCTCGCCGAGCCGCTGACGACGACGCTCCCCGCGGGAACGATCACGACCGCGGCTATCGTCGCGAGCCTGCCGATCGCCGCGATCTCGACGGCGATCATCGTCGTGAACAACATCCGCGACCTCGAGACCGACGCCGAGACCGGCAAGCGAACCCTGGCAGTGCGACTCGGCTACCGGTGGAGTCGCGTCGAGTACGTCGCCATGCTCGCACTGGCCTACGTCGTCCCCGTCTGGTTCTGGCTCGGAACCGACTACGGCCTTGGCGTGTTGCTGTCGCTGCTGACGCTGCCCTACGCCGCGATGGTCGCCCGGACCGTCCTGACGCGAACCGGCGGCGACGCGCTCAATCACGCACTCGAGCAGACGGGGAAACTGCTCGCGCTCTACGCCATCTCCTTCGCCGGAGGATTGGTGATGCTATGATCGACGCCGACCTCTCGCTCGCGTATCGACCGTTCTCGCTGGCCCTGGCCGAGCCACTCGAGACGGCCGTCGGCTCGATCGAGTCGCGAGACGGGTTTCTCGTGCGACTCGTCGACGAGGCCAGCGACGATCCGGCCGTCGGCTACGGCGAGGCGACGCCGCTGGCGGGCTGGACGGAGTCGCTCGAAGACTGCGAACGCGCCCTCGAGCGCGCCCAAGACGCGATCCGATCGGGCGGCCCAAGCGAGGCCCTCGAGGTCGTCGATCAGCAGGTCGCGGCCCGACACGCGCTCTCACTGGCACTCGCCGATCTGCGGGCGACCCGCGAGGCGACGCCGCTGTATCGCTATCTCGGCCAGGGACCGATGGTCGGCCGCGTGCCGGTCAACGCGACGATCGGCGACGGCTCCCCGGCCGACACCGCACGTGACGCACGCGCGGCTGCCGATCGGGGCTTCGACACCTGCAAGTTGAAGGTCGGCGTCAGAAGCGTCGAGGAAGACATCGAACGCGTTCGTCGCGTGCGCGAGACCGTCGGTCCCGACGTGGAACTCCGGGCCGACGCCAACGAGGCTTGGACCTACGAGGAAGCTCAGTCGGCACTCGAGGCGTTCGCGGACCTCGATGTCTCGATCCTCGAGCAACCGCTGCCCGCGGGAGCGCTCGAGGGCCACGCCGACCTCCGGGCGGAGAGTCGGGGCGTCTCGATCGCGCTCGACGAGGGCTTGCTCGAGCACGGCGTCGACACCATCTGCGACGCCGACGCCGCGGACGTCATCGTCCTGAAACCGATGGCGCTGGGTGGCATCGACGTGGCGCGCAAGGTCGCGGCCTGGCTAACCGAACTCGACGTGACGCCGCTGGTCACGACGACGATCGACGGGGTCGTCGCGCGGACGGGTGCGGTCCATCTGGCGGCGGCGATCCCCGACGTGCCGGCCTGCGGCCTCGCGACCGGCGATCTGCTCGCAGAGGACCTGGGGCGCGATCCCGTCTTGCTCGAGAAGGGATCGGCAGTCGTTCCGCAAGCGAAAGGGCTCGGCGTCACCGACGTGTGGAACGAGTGATGACTATCCCGATTGACTGGCCGACACGCGACCCGGTCGCCCACCGCGTCGCGGCGACACCCCAGCGGACGGCACTAATCGATGTCGCCACGGACACCGAATGGACGTTCCGCGAGTACGACCGCCGGATCGACCGCGTCGCGGCTGCCCTCGAGTCGGCGGGCCTCGCCGGCGAGCGGCTCGGTGTCCTCATGGACACGCGCCCCGCGTTCGCGACGCTCTTTTTCGCCGCGATGCGAACCGGGACGACCGTGGTCGCGCTGAACGTCCGCGAGACGACTGGCGAACTCGCCGCGAAAGTCACACGGACCGACCTCACCGCCATCGTCTGCGAACGCGAGACCGAGGCGACCGCGCTCGAGGTCGCGACCGAAACCGACTCGGTCGACGTGCACTCAGTCGACGAGCCACAGCGCGATGGGACGTGGGCGCTCGAGAAAGCAGACACGAGCGCCATATCGATCGAACCGGTTGATCTCGCACGCGACGAGACACAACTCATCATGTTCACCTCGGGGACGTCCGGCGAGCCGAAGGCCGTCCGGCTGACGGTCGGCAACCTCGTCGCGAGTGCGACCGCCTCCGCGTTCCGGCTCGGTGTCGGCCCTGACGACCGGTGGCTGTGTTGTCTCCCGATGTATCACATGGGCGGGCTGGCACCCGTCGTCCGGTCGGCGCTGTACGGGACGCCGGTCGTGATTCAGCGCGCATTCGAGCCGGATGCGACCGCGCGCGTGCTCGAAGACTATAGTATAACCGGCGTCTCGCTCGTCCCGACGATGTGCAAGCGCCTACTCGACGCCGGCTGGGAGCCAGCAGACGCGTTGCGGTTCGTCTTGCTCGGTGGCGCACCGGCCTCGAGCGAGTTGCTCGAGCGCTGCCGGGAGCATGACGTGCCGGTCTGTCCGACCTACGGCATGACCGAAACGGCCTCCCAGATCGCGACGGCGCTGCCCGCGGAGATCGACGCCCACGAGGGAACGGTCGGACAGCCGCTCATGTTCACAGACGTCACCGTCGTCGACGAAACCGACACGCCCCTCGAGCCCGGCCAGCAGGGCGAACTCGTCGTCTCGGGGCCGACGGTGACGCCGGGCTACCTCGACGACGACCACACCGAAGCGGCGTTTGACGAGCGTGGCCTCCACACCGGAGACGTCGGCTATCGCGACGCGGACGGCCGGCTCTGGATCCTCAATCGCCGCAGCGACCGCATCGTCACCGGCGGCGAGAACGTCGATCCCGGCGAGGTGATCGCAGTCCTCCGGGGCCATCCCCACGTCGCGGACGCTGCCGTCGTCGGGCTCACAGACGACGAATGGGGCGAGCGGGTTGCAGCACTCGTCGTTCCGGATACGGACTCGAGTTCGGACGACAGCACGCTCGAGCCTCGAGCGCTCCTTGCCCACTGCGACGACCACCTTGCGGGATTCAAACAGCCGAAGACGATCGGGATCGTCGACGCGCTGCCCCGGACGGCATCGGGGACCGTCGATCGCGACGCGGTTCGGGAGCGACTGCTCGAAGACGGGATCGACGTAAGCGAGACGACGTAATTCGGGCTTCTGCATGCAGGACGGCCCGAACCCGAAGACCGATCAGTCGTCGTCGGTGACGCTCCGGGTCGCCGGCTGCGGGCGGGATGGCTGGGAATCCGGTTGGGCCGTCTCGTCGTCGCGGACGTAGTCTCGAGCGACGACGTAACTGCCGTACAGGACGAGCAACAGGAACAACGAGAACGGGAGCGCCATCGTCACCGAGAGCGATTCGATGGCGCTGAACTCCTCGAGTCGGAGCGACATCATCCCGAAGACTGCCAGCAAGCCGCCCCACCACGCGCGGTTTCGCGGGTTCGGGTTCTCGTCGCCGAGCGTGATCGCCGAGATCATAAAGACCGCCGAGTCGAGCGAGGTGATGATGTAGCCGGCGATGATGAAGACGAACAGCACTGCAAGCGCCGTGCCGAACGGGGTAATCTGGAGCGCTTTCGCGATGGCTGCTGGATTGCCCGCCGACGCCATCGCTTCAGCGACCGGTTGCTGGTAGCCCGGCGCGAGCACCCAGCCGCCGATGAGGCCGTGTTGGATCCAGGTGAAGACCGTCGGGACCACGACGAGCACGGCGAACATTTCCCGGATGGTCCGGCCCTTCGAGACGCGGGCGACGAAGCTCCCGACGAAGATGCTCCAGGCGGCCCACCAGGCCCACCAGAAGCCGGTCCAGTTGGCCGCCCAGTTGCCGTCGGCGTTCGGGGCCGTATACAGCGTCAGGCGAAACATCTCGCTGAGCCAGACGCCCGTCGCGTCCAGACTCAACTCGAGCATGTAGAGGCTTGGCCCGACGACCACGAGCACGGCCATCGCGACGCCGATGAGGACCACCGTCGCGCGGGCCGCGTTACGGATGCCCTTCCGCAGCCCGAGCCAGACGTCGCCGAGGAAGACGATCCCGATGAGCGCGAACACGACGTAGGTCAGGAGCGTCGCGTCGAGTCCGAACACCCGGCCGAGGATCGCCGACATCGTCTGTGCGCTGAAGCCGAGCGTCGTCGAAATACCGCCGATAGTCGCGATGAGGGCCGCCAGATCGACCAGCCAGTAGAGGCCGGGAATCCGATCCTCGTCGACGACGCCGGCGAGCATCGAACTGATCTTGTAGTCACCGACACCGTCCGTATAGACCACGATCCCGAAGGCGATCGCGACGGGGAGATACCACATCGCCAGCCCCGGGAACACCTCGTGGATGAACATGAAGGCCAGTGCCATCGACTCGAGGGACGCCCCCTGGACGGGAGCCGGCTCCGGCGGTGGGTGCTGGACGATCGAGACCGGTTCCGCGACGCCCCAGATGAGCACCGAGGCACCGAACCCGACGGTGAACACCATCGACAGCCACGAGAACAGATCGAACTCCGGCTCGGCGTCGGGCCCGCCGATACGGAGCCGTCCGTATTGCGAGGCCGTGAAGGCGAACACGGCCGCGAGCAAGACGAATCCAAGCAGGATGAACCACCAGCCGAAGTAGGTAAGTATCCACCCCTTCGCGCCGGTGAGCGCACTACTCAGCAGCGACGGCCGCGCCAGTCCGAGCCCGCCGAGCGCGAGCATCACGCCCATCGTCACGACGAAGAGGACTCGCTCCGCCCGCGAGGCGTCCTCGAGGCCGAAGAGTTTCGCACCGTTCATCGTTCGCACCAACCGAGTGTGTCGTCTCGATCCCAGCCGTTCGACCGCGCGCCGTTGCTACTCACGGTTCTGTGAGTCACCATCGGATGTGTCTCGGACACCACTTCTGGCCACTCAAGTGCTCTTTGTCTCGGGACCCGCTGCAGTGATGATCACACACAAGGGATGGTCGTGCTCGCCATTCGCTCGAGCAGCGACGGAACAGACTGCCAGACCGGTCGACCGAACCGGATTGCCGCCGGACTCGAAGTTAAGCCACTGGCGTGCCTAGCCGGAGGCGTGTGTACGCTCACGCTCGCCTGGCAGGTCTTCGACGACGCGCCGGTCACGGTCGCCGCCAACCGTGACGAAATGGTCGATCGGGAGTCGATTCCGCCTGCTGTCTACAACGAAGAACCGCTGGTCATCGCGCCACAGGATGCCGAAGCAGGCGGCACGTGGATCGGCTACAACGAGTTTGGCGTCTTCGTCGGCCTGACGAACAAGTGGACCGACGCCGAATTGGCCGGCGAGCGCTCGCGTGGCCTGCTCGTCGCGGATGTCCTCGAGGCCCGCTCCGCCGCGGACGCGAAAGCGATCGTCGACGCGGCGACCGACGCCGACGAGTACAGCGGCTTCTACCTCGTCGTCGCCGACGCGACGGACGCGTTCTGTTACCAGTGGGACGGTACGCTCTCGGAAACCGCGTTTGATCCGGGCGTCCACGTCGTCGTCAACGTCGCCGTCGACGACGATGTCGACGTCCCCGAGCGCCGGGCCGAGATCGGCCGTGAGCAGGCCGACGACGCGCACGCGCTTCGCGCGGCGCTGACGGCCAAATCGGATGAGACGGCGATGGACTGGCTCGAGCGGGCGAGCGACGTGCTAGGCGACCACGAGTACGGGGCCTGCGTCCACGAGAACGGATACGGCACCCAGTCGTCGTCGCTACTCGCGCTCGGTCCCGAGATGGAATACCACGCCTTCGCACCGGGGCCGCCCTGTCGAACGAGCTACGACGAGGTCGATCTCGCGATCGGCGACGGGTTCGAGGGGCTCGAGACTGTGGTCGAATCGACAGTCGACGACGAAGGGCACATTTAAGCGGCTCGCCCTCCCTTGGCTGTAGTATGGACGCACTCCTGCCTGTAGCGACGCGAACGGCGAGGTGGTCACCGTGAGCGTTTCCGAAGCCGAAGCCGAACTCACCGAGGACGAGCGCGCTGGCCTCGAACTCGTCCGCGAAACCGGCGGCATTCACCAGAGCGACTTCTGGAAGGAACTGGACGTCTCCTCGCGCAAGGGCAGTCGAATCGTCGAATCGCTCGTCGAAAAGGATCTGGTCGATCGCGAGGAGACGGTCTACGAGGGCCACAACACCTACTACATCTCGCCGACCGCTCGAGACCTCGATTTCAGACTGCTGATGGCCGGCGACATGCTCTCACCGTTTATCGGCGAGGATGAGGTCGATCCCAACAGCGATGCCTTCTCGCAGTGGATCATGAACCTCGCGTACGAGGAATAGTCGACGCGATCACTGCTCGAGATCGCGACCCCGTTTTCAGCCCCGTCGAGTTGCTCTGATCGACCGTCTGGGGCGACCTACTCCGATTTTCTCGCACCCCGGACCTGCGCAACGTGGGTGAACGTCACCAACCCGAGTCCCCCGACGACGTTCCCCACGGTCGCGACGACGATCGTCTCGAGCAGCGCGCCGTAGCCGATCGTGGCATCGAAAAGGAAGCCAAAGAAGACGTGGACCGCAGTGACGATGACGTGATCGAAAGGACCGAGCGCGAGGAGGAAGCCGACGATGTACGCCAGCGTGATGCGGCTTCGGACGCTGTTGACGGCCTCGAGGAGGTACGACAGGAGGCTCACGAGTGCGCCCCCGACGATAGCACTCGCAAACATCCCTTTGATGGGTCGATGAACGATCCCCTCGGCAGTCCGCGCCAACGCATGCGCCGATCCCGACGGAAGGACACCATCGACGGCGAAGACGAACGTGAAGAGGAATCCGCCGAGGAGATTGAAGACGAGGGTGACGGTCCACAGGCGGCCCAGCGATCGGAGCATCCACGAGTCGTCCTGATCGACCGCTTTGGCGGCCGGATCAACGAAGTTCTCGTTGAAGAGTTCCGTTCGGCCGACGACCAAGAACACGACGCCGACGCCAAAGGCGAGCGCGCCCGCGATATGCGCGATATCCCCGAACCGCGGTTGAACTAACCCGTCGACGACCCCCAGTGCAGCGATGCCGAAAACGACCGTGAACCCCGCAATGAAGCTGGTCGCCGCAAGCTCGAGCGTCGACTGCTCGAGTCGCCGTTCGCCTTCGTCGACGGCGCGGTCGAATATTTCGGTGGGATCCGGAGCGACGGGCACACATACTGTAACGATTACTGACAGATAAGGGGCGGACCTGAATACGCCGTGATTCGACTCGAGCGACGAAGACGAACGATCGCGATGGCCCGTTCCGTTCAGGCGAGCGCGCTCGCGGCTCGAATCAACAGTTCCTCGCCGAAGGCCGGGCCGACGAGCTGGAGGCCAACGGGGAGGCCGTCGGTTTCGCCTGCCGGGACCGAGATTGCAGGCAGGTCCGCGAGGTTGACCGGTGTGGTGTTGGCGTCAGCGAGGTACATCTTCAGCGGATCGTCGAGGCTCTCGCCGAGTTCGAACGGCGGCACCGGCATCGTCGGGCTGGCGAGGACGTCGGCCTCCGAAAGCGCCTCGTCGAAGTCCTGTTTGACCCACGCGCGAGCGTCCTGGGCCTTCTTGTAGTACTTGTCGTGGTAGCCCGCCGAGAGCGCGTAGGTACCAAGCAGGATGCGGCGCTTGACCTCGTCGCCGAACCCTTCCTCGCGGGCCTTCGCGAACGTCTCGTTCCAGTTGCCGTCGTAGCCACCCGAGTGACCGTAGCGGACGCCGTCGAACCGCGCGAGGTTCGAGGAGGCTTCCGACATCGCGATCACGTAGTAGGCCTCGACGGCGTGTTCGACCGACGGAAGACTGACTTCGTGGTAGGACGCGCCCTGCTCCTCAAGGTCGTCGATGGCGTCCCAGAACGTCTCGACGACGCCCTCGTCGGCACCCTCGAGCAATTCCGTGGGGATGCCGATCTGCAGCCCGTCGACATCGCCGGTCGCAGCGTCGGCGTAGTTCGCGTCGTCACCCGCGTCGCGCGTGGTCGCGTCGCGCTCGTCGCTGCCGGCGATTACGTCGAGCAACGCGGCGGCGTCCTCGACGGTTTCGCCGAAGGGGCCGATCTGCTCTAAGCTGTTGCCGTAGGCGACGAGGCCGTACCGCGAGACCAGGCCGTAGGTGGGCTTGATGCCGACAACGCCACAGAAGGCGGCCGGACAGCGGACCGAGCCGCCGGTGTCAGAACCGAGCGCGAGGTCGGCCTCGCCAGCGGCGACGGCGGCCGCCGAGCCACCCGAGGAGCCACCGGGGACGTGGCCGGGTGCAGCGGGGTTGTCCGTCTCACCGAAGTAGGAGGTCTCGGTGGTCGTCCCCATGCCGAACTCGTCCATGTTGGCCTTGCCGACGATGGTCGCGCCGGCGTCTTTGAGCCGGGAGACGACCGTCGCGTCGTAGGGCGGGACGTACTCGGCGAGCATCTTCGAGCCACAGGTCGTCCGGACGCCCTCAGTGGAGATGTTGTCCTTGACCGCGACCGTTTTGTCGGCCAGCGGGCCGTCGTCGGCACCCTCGATCCGCTCCTCGGTGATGAAAATGTTCTCCGACATGATTACGAGACGTTCGGCCCTTTGAAGTAGCCGTCTTCCGTTTCCGGCGCGTTCCGGAGCGCCTCCTCGCTGTCGAGGGAGTCGTGCTCCTCGTCCGGTCGCATCACGTTCGCGAGATCGGCCTCGCGGTCGACCTCCGGCACCTCGTCTAACGTCTCGAAGTACTCGAGGATGTCCGCGAACTGTCCGGCGAACCGGTCGACCTCGTTGTCAGCGAGATCGACACGAGCCAGATCCGCGACGTGGCGGACCTCCTCGGGACTGACGGCGTCGTCGCTCATACGTGTTCGCACCGGCTTCCGGAGAGTAAGGGTTTCGATACCGGTGTCGTGCCCGGCCGACTGCCCCTCGCTGTAAACGCGACGAGTGAGTCGACAATGGGATGAAACGAGCAACTCACTGTGCTAATATCGCGTTCCAATCGATCGTTTCCCATGACACCCATTAAATAAGGAGTGTATACTCAAGTGCAACGTTCCGGGACGAGACATATGGTATGTGATAACTGCGCGTCCGACGAGGTTGCGTACACGCTCACGACCCACGTCGAATCCGGCAGCGAGGGGACGATCGATCTCCACTTCTGCTCGAGCGAGTGCCTTCGCGTCTGGACGTGACGACCGCTTAACCGATCGAGCAGCCAGCGAGTGTGAGGTCCACAACCGATATCCCGCTTCGCGGTGCAGTCGCTCGAAAATGGGCGCCAACACACGCGAGACGGCCTCGAGTGAAATGCTCGACGCTGCCATCCCATCGGCTGTCGACGCGACATCGTCCCGCCGAAGGGTCAACGGAACCGAGTTGCACGTCGTCGCTGCTGGCGACGAAACCGCCCCGCTGGTCGTCTTGCTCCATGGCTTTCCCGAGTACTGGTATGGCTGGCGAGCCGTGATCGCCCCGCTCGTCGACGCCGGCTATCGGGTCCTCGTTCCAGACCAGCGCGGCTACAACCGCAGCGAGAAGCCCGACGGTGTTCGAGCATACCGAACGATTGTACTGTCACAGGATATCGTCGACCTGATCGCGACTGAAAGCTGCGACACCGCACACGTCGTCGGCCACGACTGGGGTGGCGTCGTCGCCTGGGACCTGGCGTGTCGGTACCCCGAGGTCGTCGATCGGCTCGCTATCGTCAACGCGCCCCATCCGACTGCCTACCGTCGACAACTGCTCTCAAATCTCGAGCAACTGCGTCGGAGCTGGTATGCCATCTGTTTTCAGCCACCGTGGATTCCCGAACGCGCCTGTCGATACGACGACTATCGTCTCCTCGAGCGAGCGCTTCGGAGGACGGCTGCGCCGGAAACGTTCACCGACGCCGAGTTGGCCCGTTACCGGCGAGCCTGGAGCCGGGACGGAGCGGTCACCGGGATGCTGAACTGGTATCGGGCGGCGCTGCGGTATCCGCCGCAGCTCCCGACCGACCGGGTCGACGCACCGACGCTCGTCGTCTGGGGAGAGGACGACACGGCGCTTGTCCCCTCGTTGGCGGTCGATAGCGCGGGGTTCTGTGCGACGAGTCACCTCGAGCTCCTGCCGGCGACGAGTCACTGGGTGGCCCATGAAGCGCCCGACCGACTGTGCGAGTTCCTTATCGAACACCTCGAGGGGTAATATAGTAGCCGCTGAACGTCACTGCACACCTGATCGCACGACGGGGGCGCGGTTCGGAGATGACGTGAGCGAGAGCCGCGGACTGTACGATGGGTGTGTCAATCAGTTCCGTTGGTACTATCGGGCCACACTCCGTTCCGTGTCCATCTCCGACTCGTGTCTCAGTTGGCAACACACCATCCTGGCGGATCGTTATAGTTGAAAAAATAGCGAACATATTCGTAGTCACGGGACAGAGGAACACTGAACGCCCTCGTATGGCTCACGCGACACTCACGATCACGATGCCCGAAGAGGTCTGGATTCATGAGCTATCGACGGCCTACCCTGAGTCGACCTTTCGGGTGCTCGCGGCCGTTCCCGGACCCGAATCCGGGTTTGCCCTCGTTCGGATCACTGGTCCGACGGTCTCAGCAGTGATCGAAGCGATGGCCGAGCATCCACAGCTCACGGAACTTACAGTCGCCCAACAGGATACCCACGAGGCGACGGTCCACTTCGAGGCGACGACGCCACTGCTGTTGTTGTCCTCGCGGGAGTCTGGTGTGCCGATCGAACTCCCGACCGAAGTCGTCGATGGCGAGGCAACTGTCGAGGTCACCGGCTCCAGAGAGCGGTTGGCGGAACTCGCCGAACAACTCGAGCGGTTCGGGTTCCAGTACCGGATCGACAACGTCCGCGAGCGACTCAACGAACGGCAACTTCTCTCAGAGCGCCAACTCGAAGTCGTGGTCGCTGCCGTCGACGCGGGCTACTACGACACCCCACGGTGCTGTTCACTGACCGAGCTCGCAGCCCACCTCGACATCGCCAAATCGACGTGTAGCGAAACGCTTCACCGAGCCGAGGAAGCGATCATCAAACAGTTCGTCGCAGAGCTTCCGGATGTTGCCGAGCATGTGGAACTCGAGGATCGATCGACGAGCGCGTGAGACATGTTGAACAGGCGATATCATCTTGCGCTCGAGCGGGATCGCTGGTCTCCGTTGACAGTTTTGACTTATATATGCGAACATAGTCGGCCCGATTCTCACGTGCTGGAAATCGGCTCTATACTTCATTCAAGTTGGGTTGTGAGCGAGGGATGAGGATCCACAAATGAACGATTTGAAGTGCATGCCGTCGAGTACTCTCGGCATGACACCAGTGTCATATTCAGAGGTGTTCTGATCTGATGAGTACGGATGACGAATCATTCCATCCACTCGGAAATGAGTGGGAAGGCGAACTCGAGTCGATGCTCGACGATACCGAGTACGATAGTCAACTCGGTATGGACATGGCTCGCGACGCGATGCGGGTCACCGAAGGCGAGCTTTCTGAGGCCGAATTCCACGAGAAATATCACGACGACGTGATGGAGGAGTTCGGCGAGGACGAGCGCCCGACCAAGGAGGCCTACGAAGCGGCCCAGGAAGAGGCCAAGGGCACGGTCTCCCGAATGCTCGATAAGTTCGACGGTGACGGCGAGGACACCCGTCGTGAAGCGATGAAGAAGATGGGTGTCGGCGCGGCAGCCGTCGGTGTCGGTGCGTGGGGCACCGTCGACGACGGTCCCGAAGCCAGCGTCGCCGAAGGTGGCCACGGTGCCACTGAGACCCACGAGAAGCCCGATACCCAGTGGGGCATGACGATCGACCTGGAACGCTGTGACGGCTGTCTGACCTGCATGACGGCCTGCCAGCAGGAGAACGACCTCGACCAGGGCGTCAACTGGATGTACGTCATGGCCTGGGAGGACCGCAATCACTCCTCTCCCGATGGTGGGCAAGGACTGGTCGACTCCGGTGCTTACACCGACTTCAACATGGGGAGCGACTTCAACATGCTCGTGCGACCGTGCCAGCACTGCACGGACGCCCCCTGTGAGAAGGTCTGCCCGACGACCGCCCGTCACACCCGCGACAAGGACGGCATCGTGTTGACCGACTACGACGTCTGTATCGGCTGCCGGTACTGTCAGGTTGCCTGTCCGTACGGCGTCAACTACTTCCAGTGGGACGACCCCAGCGTCGAATACGAGGACATCGACGGCCTCGAGAACCCCGAAGATCCCGACGAGATCACGCACGCCGAGTACGAACACGGCGAGCGGTGGGTCGACAGTCGTGCCCCGCGTGGCGTCATGAGCAAGTGTACGTTCTGTCCGTCCATGCAGGACGGCAAACAGGGCGAAGAGCAGGTCGGGACGACCGCCTGCGAGTCGGCCTGTCCGCCGAACGCGATCCAGTTCGGGGACGTCAACGACGAGAAGAGCGACTCGTACCAGCACCGCGAGCACCCGGTCAAGAGTCGGGCTGTCGCTCACCTGAGCGGCGACCACATCAGCAGCAATCGGTACATTCCCGATCCGGGGACGGTCGACGAAACGCTCAGCGAGGGCGACGACCTCGAGTCCGCGATCGCGGCGCTCGATGCCGCCAACGAGAGCCGGACCTTCGACGAGGAGGTGCTGTCGATGATGAAAGCGATCGACATCGTCAGCGAGCGACTCGAGCCCGAGGACAACGCGAACACCACCACGATCCAGAACGAACGGACCATTCTCGACTCTCTCGACGCCATCGAAGGGTACGTCGGCGCGCTCGAGGACGACGAGGAGGCTCTCGAGACGCTGAACCTCGGCGACGGCAGCGAACAGGAGGCGCAGGCCCAACTCCAGCAGTACGTGGGCAAGCCCAGCGCGTTCAACCTGCTCGACGACATCGGGACGAACCCGAACGTCACGTACCTCGGTGCGGAGCCTGGATCTGACGCCTATCAGGTCGAAGGCCCGACCAAGTACGAAGACGCCGGGCTCCTCGACAGGCGGCAGGAAAAACTCGATGAAGAGACCGTCGGTCACATTGACGGGGTGTCGCTATGAGCACGAAGGAGCCAACCGAAGCGGACATCCTTCGTCCGATCAACACGCTGACCAAGAAGTACTTCATCCTGTACGGCATCGCGGCCTTGGCCCTCGTGGCCTTCCTCGTGGGCTGGGCTTACCAGCTCCAGGAGGGACTGGTCGTCACCGGGCTCGGTGACTGGGGCTCCGGTGGCGGTTCGACGTGGGGACTGTATATCGGCGCGTTCATCTGGTGGGTCGGTGTCGCACACGGCGGTATCATCCTCTCGGCTGCTGTCCGACTGCTCGGGATGGATCGATACATGCCGATCGCCCGACTCGCGGAGATGACGACCATCGGTGGTCTCTCAGCCGCCGGCTTCTACATCATCGTCCACATGGGCCGGCCGGATCGGATGGTCACGAGTATTATCGGTCACTACCACATCACGGTCAACAACTCGCCGCTGGTGTGGGACGTGACGGTCATTACGGCCTACTTCGTGCTGTCGGCGACCTATCTCGCGCTCACGCTCCGATACGACATCAGCCGATTGCGTGATCAGCTTCCCGATCGCTTCGAGCCGATCTACAAGCTGATGACGCTTGGCTATACCGAGGAAGAAGACGAGATCATCGAGCGGATGGTCTGGTGGCTCGCGGCGGCAGTTATCATCATGGCCCCGCTCCTGCTCCACGGTGGCGTCATCCCGTGGCTGTTCGCACTGCTCCCGGCGATGCCCGCCTGGACCGGCGGCATTCAGGGCCCGATGTTCCTGAGTATCGCGCTGATGTCGGCGATCGGCGGTGTGACCATCATCTCGTATGCGTTCCGCCGCGCGTACGACTGGGACCACATCATCACTGACGACATCTTCCGCGGACTGCTCCTGTGGCTCGGCTTCTTCACCCTGCTATTCCTCTGGTTCCAGCTCCAGTTCGTTCTCAACGGCGTCTTCCTCGGACCAGGCGCGAAGGCAGTCTCGGCCGAAGCGAAGCTCGCTCACCCGCTCTATCAGCTTGCGATGTTCCTGATCTTCAGTACGCTCGTGTACATCTTCCTGCAGGCGATCCGTCCGTCGCTGTTCAGCAAGAAGCGAGCGCTCCTCGCCAGCGGGGTCATCCTCACGGGGACGCTGACCGAGAAGGTCCTGTTCGTCGTCGAAGGATTCAAGCACCCGGTGTTCGACATCTACGCCAACACGCCCGGGACCTACTTCCCGAGCCTGATCGAGTGGCTGTCGCTCGCTGGCACGGCTGGACTGGTGGCACTTTTATTCCTCAACGTCTCGAAGCTCGTCCCAGTGGTCGAGCTCCACGCCGTCGAACACATGCGTGGCGACCACGCACACGGTGACGAGGCGACCGAACCGGAGGTGGAAGCATGAGTCCAGCACTGACAACATTCGCGTCGGAACTCCTGTATCACGGCTACGACGGCACCGGCGGCTTCACCGGCTTCCCCAATGAGGGGACCTGGGTCATCTTCGCGATCATCCTGGTCCCGGTCTACATCATGCTCGCAGCATGGTTCCTCGGGAAGCCCCGCGACACGTCGTCCGGACTGCTCGGCGTCGGCTATCTCGTCGGTCTGACGACCTCGATGTGGGTCGGGATGTTCATCCTGACCGTCCTGATCGGCGTCGTCTTCTACGGCGGCCCGCCGGAGCCGATCAGCAGCGTCGGCCCGCCGTAACTGACAGCCGTCTCACATTCGAACGATCGATTTCATTTTTTGCAGCCACACAGTCGAGCGCAACAGTCCCGACTCCGTGTGTCGCTCTCGACGCTCGAACCATCACACGTATCCCGTTCCGGGCCGTCCCTACGGCTAGCATACCGACACTATGACCATCACAGCACACGAGCTCGAAATCAAACTCGAGTCGGTCGAGGATCCGGACATCGGCGAGGACATCGTCTCGCTCGGACTGGTCAACGACGTCACGATCGACGACGAGACCGCTCGCATCTCGCTTGCGTTCAACGCGCCGTATGCGCCCTCCGAGATGGAGATCGGCAACCAGATTCGCGATGTCATCGAAGACGCCGGTCTCGAGGCCGACCTGCGAGCACACGTCGACGAGGAACATGGCTTCGACGACGAAGTCCTGCCACGCGTCCGCAACGTCATCGCCGTCTCCTCCGGGAAAGGTGGGGTCGGCAAGACGACGGTCGCGGCCAACCTCGCGGCCGGACTCGAGAAACGCGGCGCGATGGTCGGACTCCTCGACGCCGACATTCACGGGCCGAACGTTCCCCAGATTCTCCCGGCCGAGAGCGACCCCGGTGTTACGCCCAACGAGGAAATCGTGCCGCCGCGCTCGGACGGCGTTCGCATCATCAGCATGGGCATGATGATGGAAAACGAGGACGACCCCGCGATCCTCCGCGGCCCGATGGTCAACAAGTTCATGATGAAGTTCTTAGAGGGCGTCGAGTGGGGCCGACTCGACTACCTGATCGTCGACCTCCCGCCGGGAACCGGCGACGCGACGCTGAACCTGCTGCAGTCGATGCCCGTCACCGGTGCCGTCGTCGTCACGACGCCCCAGGAGATGGCACTCGACGACACCCGCAAGGGAATCCAGATGTTCAACAAACACGACACCCCCGTCCTGGGGGTCGTCGAGAACATGAGCTCCTTCATCTGCCCGTCCTGTGGCGACCAGCACGGCCTGTTCGGAACCGGCGGGGCTGACACTATCGTCGACAAGTACGACATCCCGTTGCTGGGTCGGATTCCGATCCACCCCGACTTCGGGGCCGACGGCAGCCAAGGTGCACTCGTCAAAAACGACGACAGCGAGGTCCAGAGCCACCTTGAGGATGTCGTCGGCGAGGTCGCCGATCGGGTAGGCGAGACCAACCGCCGGACGGTCTCGGAAAACATTACACAAGAACCCGCGAACAAGTTGCCGACCGAGACGGAAGACTAAACGTCCGCCACACCGGCGGCCGACTCCCTCGTTTCTCTCCCCTGCCATTATAACCCCGTCCGTCGAACCGACTCGATATGCGCGACGAATACGCCGACGCGATCGCCGACCTCGAGCCAGCCGATGGTGAGGTCGAAACTACGGAACTGGTCGTCAGCGACGACGTCCTCGTGAAAGCGTTCGCGCTCGGGCCGGGCGCGGAACTCGAGGCCCACGAGCACGGCGAGAGTACGAACGTCTTTCACGTACTCGAGGGGACGGTAACAGTCAGCCAGGGCGAGGAGCACGACGAAATCGATGCGCCGGGGGTCGTCCACCACGAGCGCGGCGTCGTCCACGGCGCGAGAAACGAAACCGGCGAGACGGTCGTCTTTACCGCGAGTCTCTGTCCGATGCCGTCCTGAGACGGATCGCGTACTTATTCGGTCGCCGTCGCTTCGTCCTCGAGCAGTGACGCGACGTACTTCGTAACGTGGTCGTCCATCCGGCGTTTGTAGCCGGCCTGCCGGGCGAGTCGGTCGAGTTCGCGGGCGACGAGGCTGCCGTACTGGACGGCCTTTTTGTCCCTGGTGGCGACCTCGGTCGGGAGATAGCGGGCGGCCACCCGTCGGAAGCCGCGTTTTCGCTCGTCCTCGTCGGCCAGCAGCTCGTCCGGCAGGCGAAGTGCCGCTGCGACGACGGCGTCGTGGAGCAGCGGCGCGACCGGCTCGAGCCCCGTTGCTTCAATCGTCAGCACGTCCCGCGGCAGTTGCTCGGGGAGGCTCCTGATCCCCTCGCGGACGGCCCCGCGAACCGTCTCGGCGTCGACCCGATGGTCGAGGCGGACGACCTTCTCGTAGCCGCCGAACAGTTCGTCGGCACCCTGTCCGACCGCGAGCGCGTCGAATCCGTCTGCAGCGACGCGTTCGCCGACCAGATACAGCGGCAGGGCGATCTGGACGTCCATCGCGTTCGTCCGCCCGATCGCTCGTGCGACCTCGGGGACGGCACGCTCGAGGTCGGCCGGCTCGAGATCGACGACCGTGAGCTCACGGCCCATCGCGTCGGCGGCCGTCCGCGCTGCTTCGACGTCGTGGCTGTCGGGAAAGCCAACGACGTACAGCGGCGCATCGAGCAGTTCGGCCACCAGCGCCGAGTCGACGCCGCCGGAGAAGGCGACGGCAACGTCTCGATCGTCCTGTCGGACGGCCTCGCTGGCCGTCCGAACGGCGCGCTCGAGGGCATCGATAGCGACCTCGTGGTCCGTCTCGGGGGCCGGCTCGGGGAGCGCCCAGTGTGATTCCGGCTTCGGCAGTGGCTCGTCGATGGGAGCGACCGCGCCGGCTGGAAAAAGCGTCGGGGCCTCGAGTGCGCTCGGCTCGAACGCCCACGCTGGACTCGCGCGTCCGGCGTCGGGATTGGTTTCGACGTACAGGGGCACGCGTCCGAGAACGTCACGGACGAGACGACCGTCGAGTTCGCCCGCGAAACCAGTCGTTCTCGGGTGCGGGTCGGCGTCCGCGAGTGCATCACGAACGACTGCTGGGTCGGCACCGCGAAGCGTTTGCTCGGTCATCGGAGGAGGTTCAAAACGCGGCCCAGTCGTCTCGTAACGCCGCCGGCGAACTGCTGGACGCTGATCCGCCAGGGCGTGCGCTTTCCCTCAACTGTAGTCCGTCCGTCCGCGATCGCCGCGAGGATCGCCTCGGCGGAGCGCTCGTCGGCGTCGACGCGGGTGACCGCTTGCCCGACCATCTCGCTGATATGGGCGTCGCTGCCGGCGGTCATCGGCAGTCCTCGTGATCTGGCGTAGCGTTCTGCCTGTCGGTTCGCTCGGCCGGTAAACAGCCGCGAGTTGTAGACTTCGATCGCGTCGCCGGCCGCGAGTTGGTCACGAGAGATGCGGGCCATCACGCCGTGGCGTGCCTCCTGAAAGGGATGTGGGATAACCGCCAGTCCGTCCTGATCGTGAATCGCCTCGAGCGTCGACTCGAAGGACAGGCCGGGCGGTACCGCCTCCTCGAGGCCAAGTCCCAGTATATGGCCCGCTTGACTCGAGATTTCCATCCCCGGAATGCCGACGAGGCCGTAGTCTGGCGCACGCTCTGCGGCCTCGAGACTCGCGTCGATCTCGTCGTGATCGGTCACCGCGATCGCGTCGAGACCGATCGCCTCGGCCTGCTCCAAGATGAGTTCGACCGGGTCCCGGCCGTCGTACGACAGCGCCGAGTGCGTGTGGAGTTCGACCGACAGCACGAACGTACGTTTAGACGGCCTGATCAAAAGCGCCTCGATTGGCCGTGCGACTCGAGTTGCGAGCACGGTCACGCGGTGGGATGGAAACCGAGTGGTCTCGAAGCCGATCGAACGCGAAAACCGTGCGTTCGATCAGTCGAAGTCGAGGCCAGAGTGAGTATACACGGATCGAACGCGACGACGTGTTACTCCGCTGTCGCGTGGTGAATGTCGACTGTCACTTCGTTTTCGAGATTGTCGAGGATGGGCGAACTCGCGTGAGCGGCCTCCTGTACTTCCTCGAGTTCGGCCGTCGATGCGGGCGACTCGATGTGTGCGGTACACTCGATCTGATCGAAGCCGGGACGGACGTCGTCGGCGAGCCCAAGGAGGCCGCGCATGTCGGCCCGGCCCTCGAACTCGAGGCGGATCTCGGAAATCTCGATATCTCGCTTTGCGCCGTGGGCGGCGTAGGTAATCGTCAGACAGGTTCCGAGCGAGGACAGCAACTGCTCGAGTGCGTTCGGTGCGTCACGGTGGCCGAACAACGCACCTTCCATGGTGAACTCGGGCGAGTCGACGAGCGTGCCCCCTTTTTCGATCTCGCTGACGGTTGTTTCACACGTCGTATCGCCGGTCCACTCCGTTTCCGCGAAAAACCGGAAGTCGGCGCTTTCCGGGTCGTCCTCGGCAGCGGCAGTGAGCTGTTCGAACTTCTCCATATCGATTCCGTTCTTCAGAGTCATGCAGATACTATCCAATACCAAGTAGCGCCGGCCCGGTTGTAAACTCGGTGGAAAGTAACATTATTTCCGAGTGAGATTGGGTATCTATACTCGGCGTCAAACTGGTTCCGAGCCGTGCTGTCGCGCATGACTGGGTAGAAAAACGGTACGAAAAAGCCTGTACTGTTCGTTTCACCTCGGTAGGAAACTGGTATCGACCGCAACCACTCCCAGGAACTCGAAACATTTGATGTGAATCATACCGAGAATATTGTTGGTTATTCCTAACTCGACATTAGATGTTGTGTCCACTTCGAAAGGGTTATGGACGCTTGTGGGGAAGTGAGTGTTGCACAATATACTCATGACTAACGTAAACGGACTCGACGTCAACGAGCTCGAGTCGCTCATCGAAGGCGTCTCCGCAGAGCCAGAGCAAGCGTCGTTCACGTTCCGTGCCGAGACGGAGTGGACGGGTGGCTTCGCCAGCGAGACACGCATTAGCGACTTCGAACAGGACGGGACAACGATCGAGTCGCCGGAGTTCACCGTGACCGGCGACGAGCCAGCGGCGTTGCTCGGCGAACGGGCTGGCCCGAACGCGGTCGAACACCTCCTGGCAGCCATCGGTTCGTGTCTCAGCGTGACCTACGCGGGACACGCCGCTGCGAAGGGCATCGAGATCGACGATATGCACTTCGAGTTCGAGGGCGACATCGACCTGCGGGGCTTCCTCGGGTTGAGCGACGACGTTCGGGCAGGGTACGAAGAGATTCGTGCCACGACCCACATCGACGCTGACGCGTCGGACGAGGAACTCGCGGCGTTACACGAGGAAGTACTCGAGACGTCGCCGCTGTACGACAACGTGACGAACCAGGTGTCCCTCGAGTTCGAGCTCGACTTCGAATAAGGACATCGCGGCGCGTCGGTATCGGATAGCAGCAAGCTCCTGCTTCCTTTTCCTGGTGTCGCTCGTTCGAGTGCGAACTAGGCGCTCGAGCAATCGAAACCGATATCCACGAACGTGCATATAGAAACCCCTTTACCGACCCACTTTCATCACCTAGATGAATGAGTCTTGCCGATTCGGACCGCGAACTCGTCGTTTCCGAACTGGACCGGGAGCCGACACGGGCGGAGGCGGCGCTGTTCGAGAACCTCTGGAGCGAGCACTGTGCGTACCGCTCCTCGCGACCGCTGCTGTCAGCCTTCGACAGCGAGGGCGAGAACGTCGTCATCGGGCCGGGCGACGACGCGGCAGTCGTTGCCCTCCCCGACAGCGACGGAGACGAGGCCGGAGAGACGTACATCACGATGGGGATCGAGAGCCATAACCACCCCTCCTACGTCGACCCGTTCGACGGCGCGGCGACCGGCGTCGGCGGCATCGTCCGGGACACGCTCTCGATGGGCGCGTACCCGATCGCGCTTGCGGACTCGCTGTACTTCGGCGAGTTCGACGCCGACCACTCGAAGTACCTCTTCGAGGGCGTCGTCGAGGGGATCAGCCACTACGGCAACTGTATCGGCGTCCCCACGGTCGCCGGCAGCGTCGACTTCCACCCCAAATACGAGGGCAATCCGCTGGTCAACGTCGCCTGCGTCGGGCTGACCAACGAGGAGCGACTCGTCACCGCCGAGGCCCAGGAGCCGGGCAACAAGCTCGTCCTCGTCGGCAACGCCACCGGCCGTGACGGACTCGGCGGCGCAAGCTTCGCCAGCGAAGACCTCGCCGAAGACGCCGAAACCGAAGACCGCCCCGCAGTCCAGGTCGGAGACCCCTACGCCGAGAAGCTGCTCATCGAGGCTAACGAAGCACTCGTCGACGAGAACCTGATCGAATCGGCCCGCGACCTCGGTGCCGCCGGCCTCGGCGGTGCCTCGAGCGAAATGGTCGCCAAAGCCGATCTGGGCGCACGGATCGACCTCGAGCGCGTCCACCAGCGCGAGCCGAACATGAACGCGATGGAAATCCTGCTCGCCGAATCTCAGGAACGGATGTGCTACGAGGTCGAGCCGGACAACGTCGAGCGCGTGCGCGAGATCGCCGAGAAGTTCGATCTCGGCTGTTCGGTCATCGGCGAGGTCACCGACGGCAACTACGTCTGTACGTTCGAGGGCGAGACGGTCGTCGACGTCGACGCCTACTTCCTCGGCGAAGGCGCGCCGATGAACGACCTCCCGACTGAGGAGTTAAAACAGCCCGAAACCGACCTGCCGGACGCCGATCTCGCAGACGCGTTCGACGCCGTCGTTGCGAGCCCGAACACGGCCTCGAAGCGGTGGGTCTACCGCCAGTACGACCACGAAGTCGGCGTCCGCACGAGCGTGGGGCCGGGCGACGACGCGGCCATCATCGCGGTCCGCGAGGCCGAACAGGGACTCGCGATCTCTTCGGGCGCGGCACCCAACTGGACCAACGTCGCCCCCTACGAGGGTGCCCGCGCGGTCGCGCTGGAGAACGCGACGAACATCGCGGCCAAGGGCGCGACGCCGCTCGCGGCAGTTGACTGTCTCAACGGCGGGAACCCGGAGAAAGACGACGTCTACGGCGGCTTCACCGGCATCGTCGATGGCCTCGCCGAGATGTGTGAGACGCTGTCGACGCCGGTCGTCGGTGGGAACGTCTCGCTGTACAACGACTCTGTCGCGGGGCCGATCCCGCCGACGCCGACGCTGGCGATGGTCGGTGCCAAAGACGGCTACGACGCGCCGCCGCTGTCGGTCGAGGACGACGGCGACCTGGTGCTCGTCGGCGACCTCGGTCTCGAGGGCGACGCCCGCCTCGGCGGCTCCGAGTACCTCGCCCAGTTCGACGGCAGCGACCGGTTCCCCGAACTGCCCGACGAGCCCACGGCAGTCGTCGAGACACTGGCAGCGGTCGCGGACGACGACACGACGCTGGCCGTCCACGACGTCAGCCACGGCGGCCTCGCTGTCTCACTCGCCGAGATGGTCACCGACGACGCCGGACTCGAGGTGTCGCTTCCGGGCGACGACCCCGCAGGCGAACTCTTCCACGAACAGCCCGGTCGCGCACTGATCCAGACCGAGTCGGTCGAGGCGGTCCGCGAGGCGTTCGACGGCGTCGCACCGGTCGTCGAACTCGGCTCCGCGACCGACGACGGGCGACTCACGATCGATGTCGGCGACCGGACGATCGAAACCGACGCGAGCGAAATCAGCGAGCGACGCGCGACGATCGAACGCGAACTCGAGTAACGGCTGAATCGACGGTTCGGTTCCGCTCTCGGTACTTATATTGTCGTTTGTCGGCCGGTTCGCTCACCGAACGGACAGTTCCGGAGAGCGCTTGATAACGAGTCCGACGCCGATGTCGCCCGCGATTCTCTCGTCGAAGAGGAGGCCTACGAGTGCCGTCGCTCGAGGGTTGTGATATCTCGAATTTCGACTCGCGTGCCGCCGTTTTCGCCACTGGTGACGGTACACGTCCAGTCGTGGGCTTCGGCGATGGCACGGACGAGCGCGAGGCCGAGCCCGTCGATTGCAGTCTCGTCGTCGGCAGTCGGATCGAGGATGCGGTCATGTGCGGTTGGCGGGATTTCAGCGGCATCGTCGAGCATGAAAAAGCCGCGTGAACCACCGTCGTCGAAGCCGACCAGTCCGATCTGGATCGTCACGTCGTCGTCGGCTCGCGCGGCGGCGCTGTCGAAGGCCGTCTCGAGGAGGCGAACGAACCGGTCGGGATCGGCCCGGAGCGTGGCCGTCGCGTCGACGACGAGTGTGCCCTCGTCGATCCGGGAGTCGCTTGCGGCGTCGATGATCGTCGATTCGAGACGGAGGCGGCTCCGGGTGCCGACGGCCGTGGCGTTGCGGGCGAACTCGCGGACGTCGTCGACGAGGCGTTCGGCCCGATCGAGCGTGGTTTCGACGGTGTTCTCCGCGAGGGGGAACTCCCAGTCGTCGATATCGTCGTCCTCGAGCGCGTCGGCAACGGCCTCGAGTTGACGCTGCAGATCGCTCGAGAGGATGTCCGCGACGGCTTCGAGACGTTCGGTCTGGCGCTCGAGTTCGGCGGTTCGTTCTCTGAGGACCCGCTCCCGGTCGGCCCGGTCGAGGGCAGCGCGTGTGTTCTCGACGAGCGTCGAAATGAGATCGACGTCGGTCTCGTCGAAGCGGTGGGGGTCGAACGAGCCAGTCATGAGCACGCCGTGGGTACCGATGGGCGCGATGATCTCGGAGCGAAGCGGCGTCTCGGGGTTGTAGAGTTCGTCAGTTTCGGCAAGATCGTCGAACAGTTCGACCCCGCCGGCCTCGAAGACGTCCCAGACGAGGCCCTCGCCGGGGTTGAACCGTGGGAGGCCGCCGAACTCGTCGTGGGCGCGGGCAGTGCCGGCGACGGGCTCGAGGTAGCCGTGTTCACCCTCGAGCAGCCAGATGCCGCTGATGGGCAGATCGAGTAGGTCGCCGCCGGAGTGGACGGCGATCGCACAGATCTCCTCGGGGTCGTCGGAGCCGAGGAGCCATCGGGTGACCTCGTGGAGCGACGTGACGACGCGGTCGTACTCGTGTTGATCGGTAACGTCCCGGACGATGGCAGCGACGGTCGCCGCGTTGTCCTCGATGGGGACGAACCGGAACTCGCCCATCCGGTCGTCGCCCTTGGGCCCTGTGTAGGGCAACTCGAGTTGGCGACGCTCGGCGGTGCCGATGTCGATGTCGGTGATCGCCCGCCCGATTTCGACGGCGTGGTCGTCGTTGATCCCCGCGAGCTCGGTCAGCGTCTCGACGTGCTCGCCGACGAGCTGTGAGCGATCCGCGCCGATGACCGACTCGGTCGCACCGTTGACGGTGACGATCTCACGGTTGCGATCGAGCGTGACGACGGCATCGCGGATCGCCTCGACGACCGCGGCGTGTTGGGCCAGCGTCGTCTCCTGGGCCTTGCGCTCGCTGACGTCGCGCATATAGACCGAAAGCCCGGTCTCGGAGGGATAAGCGCGGGCTTCGAACCACGTCTCGAGATGTGTGTGATAGATTTCGAACGAGACGGGTACCTGCTCGTCCATCGCGCGGTGAAACCCGTCGGGGAACTGCGTCTCGACGGTCTGGGGAAACTCGTCCCACATGACGCGGCCGATCAACTCCTCGCGGGAGCGTTTCAGCAGCGTCTCGGCCCGCTCGTTGAGGTAAGTGAACCGAAAGCCAGTATCGAGTGCAAAGAAGGCGTCGGTGACGCGATCGACGATCGGGACGGAGCGCGTCGTCACGGCGCGACACCTCCGGACATCGGTCGACCCGACTTCTCCCCGCGCTCGAGACAGGGTTCTCTCACAGACGTTGACACCATCGACGGATAGTCAGCCCATTGTTTGTGAAACCCCTATTTGAGTGCCGTGGCCGAGCGACGCTGTGGGATCTGTTCAACAGTGTCTGTCTCTCGAGAGGTAGTTCGCCGATGTCGCAGGTCGCGTACTCCCTCGTTTGATAACAGGAGCCGACGCTCGAGCGCGATTCAGGTGTGATCCGCGACGAACGCTTCGATTCGATTCAGCGCCTTCCGGAGGTCTTCTAAGCCGGTTGCATAGGAGACTCGCAGGTGGCCTTCGCCGACGTCGCCGAAGACGTCGCCAGGGACGACTGCAACGCCCTGCTCGCGCAGGACTTCCTCGGCGAACTCCTCGGCGGTAAAGCCCTCGGGTACCTCGGGGAAGCAGTAGAACGCGCCCTTGGCCTCGAAGACGTCCATTCCGATCTCGCGAAACCGCGAGAGGACGAACCGCCGCCGGCGGTCGTATTCCTCGACCATCTCCGTGACGTCGTTGTCACAGGAGTCGAGCGCCTCGAGCGCGGCGTACTGAGCCGTCGTCGGGGCCGAGAGCATCGTGTACTGGTGGATCTTGTTCATCGCGCCGATGGCGTCGGCTGGCCCGAGCGCGTAGCCGAGCCGGAGGCCGGTCATCGCGTGGGCCTTCGAGAAGCCGTTGAAGACGATGGTCCGCTCGCGCATCCCCTCGAGGCTCGCGATCGAGGTGTGCTCGCCGTCGTAGGTGAGTTCGGCGTAGATCTCGTCCGAGAAGACCGTCAGGTCGTGTTCGCGTGCGAACTCGGCGATCGGCTCTAAGTCTTCCTCAGGCATGATCGCCCCTGTCGGGTTGTTGGGATAACAGAGGACGAGCACGTCGGCGTCGGCTGCGCCGGCCTCCTCGAGGCCCTCGACGGTGAGTCGAAAGTCGTCTTCCTCCCTGGTCGGGACCGGCAACACCTCGCCGCCGGCGAAGATCACGCCGGGCTCGTAGGAGATGTACGCCGGCTGGGCGATCGCGACCGTGTCGCCGGGGTTGACGAACGCCCGGAAGGCGAGATCGACGGCCTCGCTGGCCCCGGCGGTGACGATGATCTCCTCGTCGGGGTCGTAGCCCAGCTCGAACCGGTCGGCGACGTAGTCGGCGATCGCTTCGCGGAGTTCGCGCTTACCCCGATTTGCCGTATACGAGGTCTTACCCTGCTCTAAGGACGTGATCGCGGCATCGCGGGCTGCCCACGGCGTCGTGAAGTCGGGCTCGCCGACGCCAAGCGAGATGACGTCGTCGCGTTCCTCGGCGATCTCGAAGAACCGACGGATGCCCGACGGCGGGACCGCCTGCACCCGGTCTGACAGTTCGAACGTCATTGTCAGGGTGAATAGGAGAGGCGGTCGTCGTCCTCGCCGTCACCGAGTTCGATCCCGTTTTCCTTGTAAGAGGTCATCACGTAGTGGGTGACCGTTTGGGTGATCTCGGGGACGGGCGCGACCTTCTCGCTGATGAACTGGGAAACCTCGCGGATGGAGTCGCCCTCGACTTCCATATCGAAGTCGTAATCGCCGCTGACCAGTCGCAACGCCGTGACTTGCGGGAACCGTGCGAGGCGCTCTGCGATGTCGTCGTAGCCCGTCTCGCGGTCGAGACGGACGTTCAACTCGACCTCGGCGCGGACGCGCTCGTCCTCGAGCCGATCCCAGTCGACGACCGCCTGGTAGCCACGTACCAGACCTGCTGCCTCGAGTTCCTCGATGGCTGCCTCGACCTCGTCTTCCTCGAGGTCGGTCATTCGCGCGATATCGGCCGTGGAGTATCGCGCGTTCTCACGAAGCAACTCGAGCACCTCGCGTTCGCTCATATCCCTTCGAAGCGCGAGCGCGAGTAAAGGTCTAACGTTCTTGTTGCGTTCGTTGCACCGACGAGAGTTGCGTTCCCGCGTCACTGCTCGCCTTGATGAGATGAAAATAGGACAGTACTCGTAGCCGAGGGATCAGCGGTAGTTCTTGAACAGCAACGCCCGCACGTCGTCTTTCGTCTGGACCTGTTCGGTCGAGCCGTCGGGGATATCGACGGCGTACCGGTAGTCCGCCGAACTCGATTCCTGCCACTTGTCGTCGTGAGTCTCGAGCAGGCTCATCATCTCGTCTAACATGTCGTCGTCGTCGGCCGAGCCGTCCCCGCTGTTGCTGTCATCACCGCTGTCCGAATCAGCGTCTCCGTCCGCGTCCGACTCGATATCGTCGGTCGTGCTCGACTCCTCGCCCGACTCGTCGTCTTCGGCGTCCGTCTCCGACTCGTCCGTTGTCTGTTGGCCGTCATCCTCCGGTTCGGTCTCCTCGGCCTCGCGGTCGTCGGAGTCGTCGTCCAGTCGAACGTCGGTCGCTGCCGTTGCCGTCTCGCCTTCGATATAGGAGACCTCCTCGAGTTCGTGAGGATCATCGTTGCCGTCGATGGCGGCCCCGACGGAGGCCGCGACGTCGTCGGTCGCCGAGGAGTCGAACTCGTCGGCATCGAGTTCGATCTCGCCGTCGAGGTTGTCGATCAGGAACTGGACGGCGTCGCGTTCGCGGACGAAACCGTACTTGCCGACGACCGATTCGGAGATCTCCTCGCGGAGATGCTGGATGAAAGCGTACTGTTCGTCGGTGACCTCAAGTGTCTTCATACCCCGTCGATGATCCTGAAGGTACAAATATGTGAGTCGTCGTACCCTGTGGTTCGGTGGCAGTAAATCGGTCTCGAGACGATGGATTCGTTGACACGGCCCGGAATGTCGAGCACTGGATTCAAGTGTTTCGGGTTGACATATTCGGTCGGCTATGGACGATGTGCTCGAACTCGTCGATCTCGTCGCCGATTCGGAGCTCGAAGGCGTATTCGTCTGGCTGCTTCGGCTGGTCGGGGTGGTCGCGGTGGTGGCCGGCCTTGGACTCTGGTTGCTGACCGACATGGGGATACTCGTCTTACCGCTCGTCCTGATCGTCGTCGGGATCACCTTGCTCGTCGTTCCAAGCGTTCTCCTCTCGATTGCTGAACTGTTCGGCTAGCACTGGTCCGCCGACCCGTCGGCTATGCGCCGATTTACGGTTGGGGAGCTGTCGCCGATCGATCAGGAACGAGATGGAACCTCTTTCCGTCCCGTCAGCGTGTCGGGATCGTGGCTGAAAAAGTGGAACGTGACCTCGTCTCGCGGCCGTTCGAAGATGTCGACGTGCGGGATCTCAATCGCCCACATCCCCTGAACCGCACTGGATTCGTACGGTTTGTCCTCGATATCATCGAGCGTGCCCGTTGCAATGACGCTTTCCCACTTGCCATCGGATCTCCCGTAGACGACGAACGAGATGGGCTGGTCGATGAGGTCGCTCTTCCGGCTGTCTTGGGGCGTTGACAGCTGATAGTACAACAGTTTCTCATCCGCGTTGTAGCCGTAGGACACCGGTATCGAAACCGGCGGTTCGTCTGACTCGGTGGCAAACGAGAGGACGCCTGTCCCACCGCGACCGAGGAAGTCAGCGATCTCATCGTCGCTCATCTGGAGCCAGCGCAACCCTTGCATATCCCGGTTGACGATCCGAGCGCAAAAAATACGCTGTCACGACGGCCCTGACAGTCAGCACAGGCAGTCTGTCTGGCTGCCCAACAGACGATGCTCTCGACCAGCGACGAACAGCCAGTTAGTCACGTGCCCTGCCCTCCGTCACCAGTCGGTCGCTCGAGCCACGCGAGCCAGCGGGACGATTAAGGACGAACGACCCGAACGATCTGGCATGGTCCTGATGGAATCCGAATCCGAATCCGAACTCGAGGCCGGCGACGCCGCTCCAGACTTCGAACTCGAGGGTGTTGACGGGAACTCCTACTCGCTCGAGTCGTTTGCCGACAACGAGGCATTACTGGTCGTCTTCACCTGCAACCACTGCCCGTACGCGCAGGCGAAGTTCGATCTGCTGAACGAACTGGCCGCCGAGTACGACGACATCGCAGTCGTCGGGATAAACTCCAACGACGCCGAGGAGTATGCCGCCGATTCGTTCGAGGTAATGTGCGACCGCGTCGAGGAAGGAACGATCCAGTACGACGCCTACCTGCGCGACGAGAGTCAAGATGTCGCCCGCGCGTACGGTGCAGTCTGTACGCCCGATCCGTTCCTCTTTGCACGCGCGGCGCAACGCGACGCGGACGATCGAGCGGTGGAACCGCGAGACGACGCCGGCTTCGAGCTGGTCTACCACGGCCGCCTCGACGACGCTCTGAACCCCGACGACGAGCCCACGCGATTCCACATCCGCGAGGCGATCGACGCCGTGCTGACCGGCGAGGAAGTCGACCTCGAGTGGCAGCCGTCGCAGGGCTGTTCGATCAAGTGGAAAGACGAGTAGAGGCAATCTGACTGTCTCGACAGGCAACCGGTCGGCAGATCGATTTTAGTGGTGGCCGTGGGAGCCTGAGTCGTGAGCCATCAGCCACGCGGAAACGACCTCCGTGAGACGCTCGAGGCCGGCGACGTCGCGCTCGGCGTCCTCGAGAGCACGTACAGCCCGACGATCGTCGAACTCTACGCAGCGCTCGGCGTCGACTTCGTCTGGATCGACCTCGAGCACGGCGGGCCGAGTCCGTGGGACGCCGACCGGCTCGAGGGACTGCTCCGGGCTGTCGACGGCACGAAGACGGAACTGCTGGTGCGCGTCCCCGACACCGATCCGGCGCTCGTCCGCAAGGCACTGGACGCCGGCGTCCGGAACGTGTTCCTTCCGCGTGTCGGCAGCGCTGCCGAACTCGAGCGAGCGGTCCGGGCGGGTCGGTTCGAGTACGACGGCGACCCCGGCCGGCGCGGCCTCGCGAACCCCCGTGCGAGCCGCTGGGGGCTCGCCGACGACTACGTCACGACGGAAGACGAGTCGGTCGTCGTCGGTGTGACGGTCGAGACCGAAGCCGCACTCGACGATCTCGACGCGATTCTCGAGGTGCCCGAACTCGGCTTCGTCTTCATCGGACCGCTCGACCTTTCCGTCTCGCTGGGGCATCCGGGCGAGTTCGACCACCCCGAGGTCGAGGAGGCCGTCGAGACGATCCGGTCGGCAGCCGTCGACGCAGACGTCCCGGTCGGCGGACTCGGGTTCGGGATGGACGACGTCAACGAGAAGGCACAGCAGGGGTATCAGTTGCTGAACATCGGCACGACGACGAGCGCGTTACAGTCGGCAGTGACGGGGTGGTTAGACGACTACGACGCTACGTGATCGTGCGAGGAATCGGCTGCGACGCTGAAATCGAGCGGGCTATCGATGGACTGCGCGGCGGTACTGCACCGGCCACTGCTGTGCGGCGTCGTCCGGGTCGCGCTCGAGTTCGTCGGACGCCCGGAGCCCGAAGTACGGATCGCGCAGGAACTCCCGGCCGACGAGCACGAGGTCGGCGCGGTCGTTTCGAACGATCGCGTCGGCCTGTTCGGGTTCGGTGACGCCGCCGACCGCGCCGACGGCGACGTCGGCCTCCTCGCGGATCTGCTCGGCCAGCGGCACCTGAAAGTTCGGACCACCGGGGACCGCCTGTTCGGGATGGAGCCCGCCGGAACTCACGTCGACGAGATCGACGCCCAGTTCGGCGAGATCGTCGGCCAGCCGCACGGACTGGTCGATGTCCCACGACTCGCGGTCGTCGAGCCAGTCGGTGCCGGAAACGCGGACGAAAAGCGGCTTGTCGTCGGGCCAGACCGAACGGACCGCTGCGACGATCTCGCGGACCAGTCGCGTGCGATCCTCGAAACTGCCGCCGTAGTCGTCCGTCCGGCGGTTCGTGACCGGCGAGAGGAACTCGTGGAGCAGATAGCCGTGGGCCGCGTGCACCTCGGCGATCTCGAAGCCGGCCGCGAGCGAGCGTTCGGCGGCAGCGCGGTAGGCGTCGACGACGCCCTCGATATCTTCCTGGGTCGCCTTCCGCATGGCGGGGCGATCGCCATCGAACGGCGGGTAGGCGTCGGGCGAGGGGGAGAGGACCTCCCACCCCTCCGCGCCGTCGGGGTCGGTCTCGTCCGGCGCGATCGGGACATTGCCGTCCCACGGACGCGTCTTACTGGCCTTGTGGCCCGCGTGAGCGAGTTGAATGCCCGGCACGCCGCCCTGGTCGCGGACGAATTCGGTAATCGGCTGCAGCGCCTCGGCGTGCTCGTCGCTCCAGATGCCCAGATCGTAGGGCGAGATCCGACCGACTGGATCGACGGCGGTCGCTTCGGTCATGACGATGCCGGCACCGCCGACGGCGCGGCTCCCGAGGTGAACCCGGTGCCACTCGGTCGCCAGCCCGTCGGGCTCACAGGAGTACTGACACATCGGGGACACGGCAATTCGATTCGGTACCGCTGTTTCGCGCAGCGACAACGGGGAGAGCAAATCAGCCATCGGCCCCTCTAGCCGCGTCGAGGAGAAAACGTGTGTGAAGGGAGCGGCGATTGCCGATTCGAGCTCCCTATCACAGCACGTTATCCCGCTTGCGCCCGCAGCACCAACATGGCCACGCCTACACCACCCCTCGAGCGCTTCGACGCCGACCGGCCCGTCGTCGGGATGGTCCACCTCCCAGCACTCCCTGGCGCATCGGGGTTCGACGGCGACCGCGACGCCGTCCGCGCTCGCGCGCTTGCGGACGCACGCCAGCTCGCAGACGGTGGCATCGACGGGATCATCGTCGAGAACTTTGGGGACGGCACCGTTCTATCCGGACGCCGTTCCGAACCACGTCGTCGCCGAGCTAACAGCGATCGCGACGGCCGTGACCGACGCCGTCGACGTCCCGGTCGGGATCAACGTGCTTCGTAACGACGCCGACGCGGCGCTGTCGATCGCTGCAGCCGTCAACGCCGCGTTCGTCCGCGTCAACGTCCACATCGGGGCCGCCACGACGGACCAAGGGATCCTCGAGGGCCGCGCCCACGAAACGCTTCGGCTCCGTGATCGGCTCGCGACCGATGTCGCGATCCTCGCGGACGTCCACGTCAAACACGCGACGCCAGTCGGTGAACAAACGATCGACCGGACAGCGCTTGAGACGGTCGAGCGCGGCAGGGCGGACGGCGTGATCGTCTCCGGGCCGGGAACGGGCGACGAAACGTCGCTTGTGGACGTCGAACGCGTCGTCGACGGACTCGCAGCACACGGCCACGATCGGGTCCCGGTGTTCGTCGGCAGCGGCGTGACGAACGAGACCGTCGGCGACTGTCTCGCGGCGGGTGCAGACGGCGTCATCGTCGGCACTGCGCTCAAGGAAGGCGGGGAGACGACCGCACCGGTCGCTAGCGAGCCCGTCGCGGATCTCGTGGCAGCCGCCCGAGCGACAGGTTCCGACGACAGCTAAAGACGATGGCATCAGAGTCCGAGCATCAGCGGCCCGATCAAGACACCCATGAGATGGACGCGCCGGGCTCGCAGCCGAACCGGTACCAGCCCGATCGCGGCCGCAGCGAGGAAGATCGCGATACCAATCGACCCGGTAAACAAAAACGAGAGCACGAGCAACAGCGCGAGCACAGCGGCCGACACCTGCCAGTAGGGGAGTCGCCCGACGAACTCGAGATAGGCGTCCCCGACGACGAGGACAAGCGCGAAGCCGGCGAGCCCCGCGAGCACGACGGCCGCAAGCAGGATCGGTATCTCGAGTGGCACGCCGATGCTGTCGACGGCGACCAGTACGCCGGTTCGGGGCTGGCCGATGGCGACCAGCGCAAAGAGCGCAAAGATCGTATTTGCGGTGTCGACGCCGCTAGTCGCGACGATATACCCTCGATCGGTCGCTCCGTCCGGAACGACGACGAGCACCGCAACGGCGGCGATCGCCGCCGTGATACCGGGTAGATAGCCGACTGCGGCACCCGCGACCGTCCCGGCAAGCGCCGTTATCCCGATGAGCCCGCGCGACATCGTAATCTCGAGGCCGTCCTGCCGGGGGATCCCGCTCCCGCGAACCGCGTCGATCAACACCGGTGCCCCGAAGAGACCGGCGAACAGCGGCGCGAGGGTGCTGCCGGCCTCGAGCGGCGCCGCTGGCGAGAGATCCAGGGTGAGTGCGCCGAGTCCAGTGGCCAGTCCGAACGAGAGCAGACCGCCGAGGCGGCTCCGCCACGTCGGCTCCGACGCGACCAGTGCAACGACGATCATCGCAAGTACCAATGACAGCTGTGCCCGTATCGTCGGGTAGACGGCCGTTATCACCCGGGTCATGGGAACGGCAAGCGGAACCGCAGCGAGGACAGCGAGGAGGCTCCCGAGCGCAGAGAGTCTGATCGCTTCGTAGCCACGCCCCTCGAGCACCAACCGATGACCCGGTAGCGCGGTGACGGCCATCTCCGCGTCGGGGACGCCGAGCGCCATCGCCGGCACGGCGTTCAGGAAGGTGTGGACGACGCCGGCAGCGAGCATCGCACAGCCGACGAACAGCGGCGGGCCGGGCACCGACGGGGCGATTCCCGCCAGCAGGAGTGCGAAGTTATTGGCATGCAATCCCGGGACGAGCCCGCTACAGGTCCCACACAACGAGCCGGCGAGGATCCATGCGAGCAACTGCAGCGTCAGCGCGGGCTCGGCGACGACCTCGACCGGGGCAGCCATTGGCGGCTCTGGCCGCGCTTTCACTTATATATTCTCGGCTCACCGGTTAGAGCGCGAGCCGTCGGCGCCGCTCTACTGTAGCGTCGCCACTCATCCTCGAGTCCAAGAAAAAATCGGAGTGTGCAACTCGTCGAAACCGGGTCGACGGAGACGTTATCCGAAGAGTTCGCCGAGGCCCTCGCCGCTGGCCTCTTCGTCCTCGTCCTCGTCTTCGTCCTCGTCCGTCGTGTCCGGCACGTCGCTGGCCTCTTCTTCGTCGCCTTCCTCGTCGCCACCTTCCGCGGCTGCGGCACCGCCTGCGGCGGCTCCGCCAGCGGGGACGGCAGCAGCTTCCTCGACGGCCTCGTCGATGTCGACGTCCTCGAGCGCGGCGACGAGCGCCTTGACGCGGGACTCTTCGACGTCGACGCCAGCAGCGTCGAGCACGTCCGTGAGGTTGTCTTCGTTGATCTCTTCGCCCGATTCGTTCAGGATGAGTGCAGCGTATACGTATTCCATTGGTGTATCCTCCGTGAGTCGTTATCCGAACATTTCGCCGAGACCGGCTGCGCCGTCGCCACCGTCTTCGTCGTCGTCATCGTCGGCGTCGGCGTCGGCGTCCTCGGTCTCAGCCTCGTCTTCGGTCTGGTCATCTGTCGATTCGTCAGCGTCCTCGTCGTCGGCTGCCGCCGGGGCGGCTGCCTCGACGTCCTGAAGCTCCTCAGGAAGCGCCTCCTCGTCGTCGATCTGGGCCGCGAGCGCACGCAACTGTGCGTCGGCCTTGCTGACGAGGTCGGGCATGAGGGCTTCGTCCTCGATCGCGGCCTGCAGGCCGAGGCTCTTGGCCTCGCCCGTGGCCTTGGCGATGAGCGTCGGTGCGGTCGCGTCGGTCGGGTAACTCGCGTTGATCGAGAGGTTCTGGGCGCGAGCCGCGGCCGTCGACACGTCGCTCCGGTAGGCGTCGACGTCGATGTCGAGGTCTGCGGGGTCGAACAGGACGCCGTCAGCGATGACGGCGCGAAGGTCGAGCCCGACTTCCTTGGGCTCGATGCCCAACTCGTTGAGGACGTTCGCCAGATCCGCAGAGACTTCCTCGCCGGCCTCTAAGACCGTCGAGTCCTCCATGACCTGGATCGAACCCTCTTCGATGCGTGCGTTCGCGCCGATGCTCTGGAGTTCGCCGACGAACGGCCCCGGGTCGACACCGGTGTCCCCTTCGGGGATCACGATGTCGTTGGGTGCGACCTCGCCCTCATTGATCGGAGCCGGCGTCTTCGACGCCTCGAGCTCCTTGTACAGCGAGAACGGGTTCTCGTTCGTGCCGACGATGCCGACCTGTCCCTCGATGTGCTCGACGAGGTCGCCGAGGCCGGCGTCCTCGAGCGCTCGCGTCTGCAGGGTGTTGCGGCTGACGCGCAACTCGGCGGTGCCGTGCAGGTCGCGGCGCATGTCCTGAAGCTGCTTCGAAGGAATGCCGGCGATGCCGACGATGCCGACGCTCTCGTACTCGCTGATGATCTCGGCGAGCTCGTCGACTTCCTCTTTCTTCCACTGGGGAAGGTTCTCGGTTTTGCGTTCAGCCTGTGCGCTCATTCTAGGCCACCTCCACGGACGGCCCCATCGTCGTCTTCACGTAGACGGCGTCGATGTTCTGGGGCCCCTTCTCGAGGTCGGCGTGCAGGCGACGCAGGATAACGTCGATGTTGTCGGCGACGTCCTCGGCGTCCATGTCTTCGGCACCGACGAGGGTGTGGAAGGTTCGTCGGTCGCCGGAGCGAAGCTGCACGGTGTTTTTGAGCCGGTTGACGGTTTCGACGACGTCGTCGTCGGGTGCGAGCGGGTCCGGCATCTTCCCTCGGGGACCGAGAATGGTACCCAGGTGCCGGGCGATGTCTTGCATCATCGCCTCTTCGGCGATGAAGAAGTCCGTCTCGTCGGCCATATCCTTGGCCTCGTCGTCGTCCAGATCGGCAACGTCGTCTCCCGAGAGGACCTCGTCCGCTGCCTCTTCGGCGCGGACTGCGGTTTCTCCCTCGGCGATGACGACGATGCGCGTTTCCTGGCCAGTTCCGGCCGGAAGGACGATCGACTCGTCAACACGGTTCGACGGTTCGTTCAGGTCTAAGTCGCGCAGATTGATCGCGAGGTCGACCGTCTCGGTGAAGTTCCGATCGGGCGAATCCTCGAGTGCGCGGGCTACTGCTGTTTCAATATCCGAATCTGCCATCGTTCACCTCCGTAGTACGCAGGAGTGCTCCTACGGGTCAGTGAAACAGGCGATGCCTGTCTCCGTTGAACCAAGTGTCATCGCAGACTTAAACCCGTCGAACTACCCGCGTGTTCGGGTATGGCCGCGGTTACCACGACATCGCTTGAGACGGTAGCGGACTCCTGACAACTGCCATCGACTGCTGGGCGACCGCCTCGGCACTGACTCGAGTGTCGTCCTGATAATCAAAAGTTCTATTATACGATCTCGCGTAATATACGCCGATGTGGCCATTAATCTTATATATTATCGGTGGGCGGCCAGGGGCGGTGTCGGCTGTTACGTCCTCCAGCGTCGGCGGCACACTCGCGGCGTATCGATCGCTCGAGCCGTTCGTCCGGGTCGGAATCCAGTTTGTCGGTGCCTTGCTCGTTACGATGATCGTACTCGGATTGCTCCATGGCTACGGGAGCAATGCCGTACGGAAATCGCGACAGAGTCCGGTGATCTCGGTCGGTATCGGGCTCCCGAGTCTGCTCGTCGTCGTCGGCCTCGCGGGAACTGGCTATCTCATCGTCGACACCAGTATCGGCGTGTTCTTTGGTATCCCGCTGGTCATTCTCGGGGCGGCAATCCTTCCGGTGGTGCTGGCGGTCGGGCTCACCGCGATCGGCTGTACGATCGCCTCGCGGTTCGGCACCGACCGACTGTGGACCGGAATCGTCGTCGGCGCGCTCCTGAGCGGTCTCGCCGGACTAGCGCTACCCGCAACCGTCGCCATTGCTGGCCTCGCTGGCGCGCTCGGGCTCGGTGCGAGCATTCGTGTGCTGTTCAGCGGTGCTGGGACGGCACGGCCTGACGAGCGAACCGTTCCACCTGCGAACAAAATCTAGTTTTAGCGCGCTCGACCGGCTAGTCGATGTGATCAGATAGTCTCAGTTGGTTGTCTCTCAGTAGCGCGAACGCGACAACTGATACGGTCTGCTGTCACTGGGCACTGGCGCACCTACATGGCGGATCGCGGACCCGCCAGCGCTGACTGACAGGAGTCCGTATTGAGTCGTGGATTGGTCGAGTCCAGTCCACTCGTCCGCACGGGCGAAGAAACTGTCCAGTTCCAGCGCTGATGTCGGCATCGAGTGAGGGTGCCATCACAAGAGAGGCAGGCACCCACGTACAAAACGGAACCGCGATTACGCGTCGGCCGCAAGCACGTCGTCGTACTCGCCGCTGTCGACGCGTTCTTTGAACTCGCGAGCGTCGTTGCCCTCGATGGTGACACCCATCGAGGCACAGGTGCCGACGACCTCCTTCGCGGCGTTGATCGTATCGTAGGCGAGCAGGTCGGGGTGTTTCTGCTCGGCGATCTTCTTGACTTGATCGACGGAGAGGTCCGCGACGAAGTCCTCCTGGGGCTCGCCGCTACCGGTTTCGAAGCCGGCCTCGTCTTTGATCAGTGCCGCCGTCGGTGGGACACCGACGTCGATCTCGAAAGAACCGTCGTCATCGTAGTCGACGGTGACGGGGACTTCGGTCCCGTCGAACGCCTCGGTCTGATCGTTGATCTCCTGTACGACAGCCTGCACGTCGACGGGGGTCGGTCCGAGCTCGGGACCGAGCGGCGGGCCAGGGTTGGCCTGGCCACCCGGAACGAGCACTTCGATGGTTCCAGCCATACCCGTCACAACCCGTGCGCGAGTTTTAAGGGTTGCTAATTCAGCCAATCATCGTCTGTGACCGTCTGTCGTGCCTGCGCGACTACTCGACGCTGTCGGCTCGCCACGTCGCGAACGACTCGAGGACGTCGCTCTCGTCGAATCGCTCGAGACAGGGGACATCGTACGGATGCAGTTCTTTAACACGTGCGACGAGGTCATCGTAGGCGTCGTCGGTCGTCTTCGCCAGCAAGATCACTTCGTCGTCGTGATGGATATCTCCCTCCCAGCGATACGTCGAGGTCGTCTCGACCTGGTTGACGCAGGCGGCGAGTCGCTCCTCGACGAGCGTTTCGGCGATCTCGTCGGCCGTCTCAGGCGGGCCGTGATGTAGACGGTCGGCATAACAGCGGCTACGCTCGAGTCGGGAAAAAATACTGTCACGACGCGCGGGTAGGATCGTCGCGTGGCTCGATCGTTAGCTCTCGGATTCGTCGACCGGATTGAACGTGCCGTTGATGTCCCACTCGTGGAGGCAATGCGGATTTCCAACCTGTTTCTCGCCGTCCTCGCGGGCGAGTTGCCACGCTTCGAGGTCCTCGTCCCAGACTTCGCTGCGGCCGCAGATTTCGCAAACTCGTGCGGTCGGTGTTCGTACCTGTGCGCTCATTACCCACCCGTGGGAACTCGACACATATAACAGTATTCGTGTGCGGTAAGCACAGCGCTGTCACTCGAGACCGTGTGAACACAGCGAAAATCGGACAATCGAACGTCGACCGATCAGTAAACGGCGTCTTTGATCTCGTCGCGCAGCGTCTCGAACTGCTCGAGATACTCCCGGCGTTCGGCACGCAGGTCCGCAAGCGCCTCGTCGTAGTCCTCGACGTGGTCCGGCACGTAGAACTCCTCGATGTCGATGCCCGGGACGTGTTCGGGAATCGTCAGCCCCATCTCCTCGTCGTCGGTCCACTCGATGGTGCCGCGAGCGGCCTCGGTGAGGATCGTCACGGACTCGGTGACGCCGATGTCCTGGGACTTCTGGCCGAGATAGCCCGTGTTGATGACGTAACAGTCGACATCAAGGATGTCGATGAGTTCGTGGAAGATGTTGCCTTCCTTGCCCTCCGGGCCGATGATGAAGGGATTGGTCCCGACGACGCGGATCGACTCGCCGGCGCGCGACGGATCGCCCGCGCTGGTCTCGATCGACTCCCCGAGCATGAAGGCGACGGCGGCCTGCTCCTCGTTGAGTTTGGCGACCGGCGGCATCAGCGGGTTTCGGGTGATGAAGAAGACCTGATCCATGCTGCCGAGGTCGATCTCGTCGTCGGCGCTCTCGAGTTCGTCACGCTGGATGATCGCCCGGGAGTTCGAGGTATAGCGGTCCTCGTCGAAGTGGACGGTGCCATCGTCGTCGACGGCGACGTTCTCCAGAATTGCCGACTCGTCGGTCGCCGCCTCGTAGAGTTCGGGCTGTTCGTCCTCGCCGAGGCCGATCGTCTTGATGAACAGGCCCTGGCCTTCGCTGCCGGCGACGGAGCCGTCCGAGAGCAGCCCACAGACGTCGTCCTGGAGCATGGACGCGTCTTCGGGATCCTCGAGCCAGCAGCCGTGAGAGGTCAGCGTAGACTTGCCGGTCGCGGACAGGCCCATAAACACTTGCCCGACGGTCTGGAGGTCGCCCTCATCGTTGCGGACGCGGACGCGCTTGCTGCCCGCGTGGAGACCGAGGCCGCCCTGCTGTTTGATCCGATACATGAACAGTCGCAGGAACGACTTCTTGGCCTCGCCGGTGTAGTCGCTGCCCAGCACGGCGGTAAAGCCGGTGTCGGGCAGGACGCGAATCGCAGTCTCGTCGTAGTCGGGCAACTGGACGGTGTAGAGGTCGGGGTCCTCCCCATCGGCGGGCTCGAAGAGGTTCGCCCACGCGTAGGCGATCCGAGCGTGCTCGACAGGAACGAACAGCCGACAGCAGAACGAGGCGTCCGGGTGGCGGCCCATCAGCCGGTCGACACAGACCAGTTCGACGTCGGAAGCCAGATCGACGGCGTCGTCGATCAGTTCCTGATCGTGGTCGGTGAACTCGTGGTCGATGGCGTTTTTCGTCCGATCAGAACTCCGTGACCGAAACTCGCTGACGTACGACGGCGACCCGAACTCGGTCGTCGTCTCGTCGGGTTTGGCAAGTTCGCGCAGCTCTTCAAGCGACGGGTTGTACCGGACGTTCGACGCTGCCGCTGGATCGGGAAGTTGCCGGACCAGCGGACGAGACTCCGTCCCGGTTTCAGACATACACATAAACCACCATCAGCCTGATAGATAAACGTGAGGATTTCGCTCTTTGTGTGGCATGGCGTACCCAGTGACGAGGTGACGTACGGTGCGTAGACCCTGAGTAGCCGGCAATACTCTGATTAGCACGCCACTGTGAGATCGTCTCCGTGACACCCCTCCACAAGTATTCAGATACGAGATAATTCTGGTCAATATAGCGTTGGATTGCTGAGTAGAGTGCTGTTCGATAGCTATCCATGACCGTCCACTCATACGGTCTGCTGTAACTGTTCACCGGTGCAACCGCATGACGGTCGCGGTTGCACCGGCAATGACTTACAGCAGACCGTATCACACCTCGATATCTCTCGCCGTCAGCGGTTGTTCCTCGCGTCTACTCTGTGCCGTCCGGCAGTATCACATCTGGTAGTCCAAGGAAAAATCACACGAGGGTAGTTTGAGTTGTCGAGGGCATGGAGTACGGCCTCGACATCGGGCCAACAGCGATTCGCGCCGCCACTGACGACGGTGATGGCCCGACGATCGACTCGGTCCCGCGGCCGTGATGCCGGTTGACGACGACACGCTTGCGATGGCTAGGCTCTCACAGGAGAGTGACACTGTCCATGTCGATGGAACGACGTATGCGGTCGGTACGGCAGCCCGGCACGCCGCAGAGACGGCTGAGGAGGAACCCCAGCCACTGGTTGTAAAAGAGGTGAAAGCCGCGATCGATTATCCGCAAATCAGATTGACGTTTCGCATTTCGGCCCCGCACCGTTGGCAGGTACTGAGAAGCGCATCACCGACAGTCTCTTTTCGACCACACTGAACGCAGGCGTACTCTCGCTCTTCCCTCTGCGTCATATGTCATTATATATCAAGGCGCCTATTAACTCTTGCTGTGGTAAATCACTGCTGAAGCCGGTGACCGAGATGCCGAGTGCGATCCAGTGCAGTAGCCGCCAGTCAACGACGGGGTTCGGATCGAAACCCCAGAGCAGCCAGCCAAGTACTGTGGTTCGATGATCGCACTGGCTGTGATGACAGCCATCGAGCCACGCTAGTCTGCGAATACGTCGGTTTCAGCTCACGTCCGTGACTTCGAGACCGGTGCTCGAGTCACTCTTGTCGACATCGCCGACGAGCTGCGCAAAGCGATCTCGAATACATATAGTTGTCATTATATGCCATAGTATTGTAATAGCCATTAACAGGGGAAGTTTATATGAAGGTTCCTGATAGACTATCGTACGAATGGCAACTAACACGACCACAGACTGGAGCGATCCAGTCGCCTGTCCGTTCTGCGGAGCCGAGCTCACATCGCCCGGTGCTGGGTTCGTCGATCATATCGACGACAACGCCGACTGCGAGGACGGATTTGAACACTGGCGAGCGAACATCGCCGGTGACCTCGCGGGCGAGTGGACCGGATAGGGACCGATTCCTGTTCGCCAAGCTGGGACCTGAAAACTGATCAGAACCCGTCAGCTGTCGCAGAGAGCGCACCCACACCAGCCACTCCAGCCGGTTGTGTGATCGACGGCTCATACGGTCTGCCGTTCCGCGTTCCCGGTCGGCCTCAGGGCGGTTGCAGGCGCACCGGCACTCGCTGCGGAGTCCGTATCAGTCGAAATCGGGCAGGTCTTCCGGTGGCTCGTACTCGGCTTCCCAGTCGACGTACTCCTCTTTGAGAGTCACCGAGACGATCTGCCCGAACTCCGTCAGTTCGGCATTGATCGCCGAGACTGTCCCCCAGGTGTCGAGGTCGGGGTGATATTCCCGTGCTTGCCAGTCCTCCGGAATCCCCGGTGCGTGATAGCCGACGCGATCGGCGAAGTCGTCCCAGAAGAAATCAAACCCTCCGAAAAGCTCGAGATCGCGGGCGATTTCGTACTCACGCTCCGTGAGATCGGTGTCCGCGCGCCACTCGTCGAACGCTTCCGTCCACGCTCCCTCCTCGAGAAACGCCTGTAGTTCCTCGCGACGGTAATCGATCTCGTCGGTCCCGTCGGCGCTAATCGTCGCGTCCTCGTACTCGTTCGGATCGACGAACTCTAGCGTCGGCGGCTCGGGGGGGTCGACCTCGAGTGTCATACGCGGCCGTAGGTCGGGTCATCGGATAAGAATTCCCACCGGTCGTGCTAGTGGATGGAGCCGTGGGCACTGCCCGCCACGTGCCGTTGGAGTCGTCTTGCCATCCAAACACTCAATCGCCAGCCACCCGTACTGTCGGACGATGACAGCGTACGAGGCGGTGGTCCTCGATGTCGACGGAACGATCGTCCGGGGCGAAGAGTTGCTTCCTGGCGCGATCGACGGCCTACGAGCACTCGAGGCGGTAGGTTGTTCGCGACTACTGTTCTCGAACAATCCGACGCGCGGCGCCGACCACTACCGGGCAAAACTCACACCTCACGGGATCGACATCGATCCGGAGACTGTCCTCACCTCCGCAACCGTCTCAGCGGAGTATCTCGCGGCGACCCACCCCGACGAACGTGTCTTTCTCGTCGGCGACGGACGACTCGCGTCGATTCTCGAGGACGCAGCCGTCGAACTGACGAGCGATCCCGACGCGGCCGAGGTCGTCCTGGGTTCGTTTGACAGGGAGTTCTCGTTCGAAACGCTCTGGGAGTCCCTGCGAGCGCTCGAGGGCACAGTTCCGTTCTATGGAACCGATCCCGACGCGACGATCCCGATCGATGAGGGTGAGATTCCCGGTTCAGGAGCGATCCTCGCTGCGATGGAGGCCGTCGCTGGCCGCAAGCCGGATGCGATTCTTGGCAAACCGTCCTCAGTCGCGGCCGCAGCAGCGATGGACCGACTGGACGCCGATCCCGCGAACACGCTCGTCGTCGGCGACCGGCTCAACACCGATATCGCACTCGGGAACCGCGCCGGCATGGAGACGGCGCTCGTTCTCACCGGCGTTACCGACCGGGCGGCTCTCGCCGATGCGTCGATCGAACCCGACCACGTCATCGACTCGCTCGCCGCAGTCGACACGCTCCTATAAGCTTCTCCTCCGATACTGCTCGTTGACCCTGTTTCCCTCGCATTGTGCGCGCTCGAGAGATATATTTATCACCCACAGTCACAACGTACGACATATGAGAGAACGTCTCAGCGAAGTGTTGCTGCGTGCGCGATACGCGGCGATCGGTGCAGCGATCGGTGCGGCGATCGGCAGTGTCTTCAGTCGAAACGCCGCGAGTACTGGCGGTGCGATCGGCGGCCTCGTCGGCGCAACCGCTGCCGACACCCGTGGAACCATCGAGGACCTGCTCGAGACTGTCGAGGAGTACGATCCGCGGTCCGACTCGACTGACGCGGAGTAGTCGCGCGGTCTTTTATTCGAGCGATTTCGCCCGGTTGTGGAACTCGCCGCCACACTCGCATTTCCCCGGATTAGTCGTCGCTTCGACGACGTTTCCACACTGCAGGCATTCGTACGTCGACGCAGAGTCCGGATCGTTCGCACCTTCGACGTCCTGATCGTGAGGCATACCAGTGACTCGTACGTCCACTTTCATAAGTATGGCCCTGGCCTCCGGGGGAGTTGAGGACAGTCCGCGTCACGACTGCGGCTGGTGACAGGTTCGACCCAGTGTCCGATACTGGTAAAAGTCGCCGTCGAGTTGACCCTGTAATGAGCGATGCAGGCGAGGCCGACGTGCCGGAGCCGCCAGCACCACCCGATGGCGACGGTGGCTCCGTCGAAGTCCTCGGGACAGCACACGTCTCGCAAGCGAGTGTCGACGAAGTGCGCGAAACAATCGATCGGGAGGATCCCGACATCGTCGCCGTCGAACTCGACGAGGGACGCTACCGCCAGATGCAGGGTGGGACACCCGACGACATCGAAGCCGAAGACCTCCTGTCGGGAAACACCGTTTTCCAGTTTCTGGCCTACTGGATGCTCTCGTACGTCCAGTCACGGCTTGGCGACCAGTTCGATATCGAGCCAGGTGCCGACATGCGAGCCGGCATCGAAGCTGCCGAGGCAAACGGTAGCGGTGTCGCGCTAGTCGACCGCGACATTCAGGTGACGATCCAGCGCTTCTGGAGTCGGCTCTCCGGTGTCGAGAAGTTGAAGATGGTCGGCGGGCTCGCACTCGGGATCACCGAACCCCGAACCCTCGGGCTCACGCTCGGTGCCGTCAGTGGTGCGCTCGCCGGACTCGTCATCGGCGCGTTTCTCGCCCCACTACTTGGCATCGGTGACCTGCTGTTGGTCGGACTGTCCGACCCCACACTGCTGCAGTATGCCGGCGGCGGCGCGATCGGCGCACTCATCGGTGCGTTCGTCGGCCTCGCGGCGCTTCCCTCCCTCGAGTCCGCAGGCCAGTACGCCGGCGGCTATCTCTCGGGATTCTCGATACGGATTCTCGTCGGGGTCGTCCTCGGCATCGCTGGCGGGCTCGCGCTGGTCGTCACCGGCACGTTCGTCGGGCCGTTCTCGGCTGTGACCCTCGAGAACGTCGGTCGCTACGCGGTCCGCGGCGCGGCCGGCACCCTCGCCGGCCTCGGTATCGGCGTGACGATCGGGCTCGTCTTGGGGCTCGTCTTCGACGCGCTCGGCGCTGACGTCGAGGACGTCGACGAGATCGCCATCGAGGAGATGACCGACGGCGATGTCGTCGACGCGATGATGGAGGAGTTTCGCCAGTTCAGTCCGGGCGGCGCAAACGCCCTGATCGACGAACGCGACGCCTACATCGCACACAACCTCTATGACCTCCGTGAACAGGGATACGACGTCCTCGCCGTCGTCGGTGCCGGCCACAAAGCCGGCATTGAACACTACCTGCGAAATCCCAAGGAACTGCCGTCGCTCGATTCGATTTCGGGCACCACCTCGAGCCGCCGGTTCTCGCCGCTGAAGATCGGTGGCTACCTGATCATGGTGGGCTTTCTGGCCTTCTTCTTCCTGCTGATCATGGCGGGGGTCAGAAACACGTTCCTGCTGAAGCTGTTCGTCGCCTGGTTCCTGTTTAATGGCGTCTTCGCCTTTGGGCTGGCGCGGCTGGCTGGCGCGCGCTGGACCAGCGCGGGTGTCGGCGGTGCGATCGCGTGGCTGACGAGTATCAACCCGCTGCTCGCGCCGGGCTGGTTCGCCGGCTACGTCGAACTCAGACACCGACCGGTCAACGTTCGGGACATCCAGACGTTAAACGAGATCGTCGACGATACCGAACAGCCGATCGACGAGGCCCTCTCGGCGATGTTCGATGTCCCACTGTTCCGGCTGATCATGATCGTCGCGCTGACGAACATCGGGAGCATGATCGCGACGTTCCTGTTCCCGTTCGTGGTGTTGCCGTGGCTGGCACCCGAGATCGGCGGCGTCGACGCATTGATCGGTCAGCTCCTCCAAGGGGCGAGAAACAGCCTCGAGTTGCTTCGAGGATTCCTCTAATGAGCCATCGGACGACTCACACCCAAGAGCACGATCTGACGTTCAGCGACAAGGAGCTGTGGGACCTCGCCGTAGCCTGGGTCGCGCTGAGCGTGGCGTTTGCACTGATCCGCGCACCGTTTCACCGCGGGCTCGCCAGCCTCGAGGAGTTCACAATTTCGGTCGGCATCAGCTTCGTGACCGTCGGCGTCGGCTTCCTGCTGCACGAACTCGCACACAAGGTCGTCGCGATCGAGCATGGCCAGGTCGCCGAGTTCCGCGCGGACTACCAGATGCTCTTTCTGGCGTTGCTCGGTGCAGTCGTTGGCTTCCTCTTTGCCGCACCCGGGGCCGTCTACCACCGAGGCCAGATCACGACACGGGAGAACGGGCTGATCGCGGTCGCCGGCCCGGTGACGAATCTCCTGCTTGCCGTGCTCTTCGTCCCGTTGCTGATGTTCGCCGCGACACCCGGCTTCCTGCCGGCGCTGCTCACGGCGATCGGGCAGATGGGGGTCGGGATCAACCTCCTGCTGGCCGCGTTCAACATGATCCCGTTTGGCCCGCTGGACGGGAAATCCGTCCTCAAGTGGCACAAGGGTGTCTTCGCACTGGTGTTCGTCCCGAGCGTCCTGCTTGCGGGATACGTGCTTTTCTTCGTCGGGCTCTTCTGAGCCCCACAAGCGGTCGTCGCCAACCGCGGTGGCTCCGCCGGACCGGTGACCTTTTGCTCGCCCCGAGAGGTCCTTCGAGTATGACCGACACGGACAACGAGGGAACTGAGGCGGATCGACTCACGTACGCCGAGACCGGCGTCGACATCGAGGCAAGCGAAGACGCAACCGCGGCCTTGCTCGAGGCCTTCGGCAGCGATCTAACGACCGAGTACGCCGGCCTAATCGATATCGGTGACCGGTATCTGGCGCTGGCGACCGACGGCGTCGGCACGAAGCTCATGGTCGCGGAAGCGATCGAGGACTTCTCGACTATCGGCATCGACTGCATCGCGATGAACGTCAACGATCTCGTCGCCGCGGGCGTCGAACCCGTGGCGTTCGTCGACTACCTCGCGATCGACGAGCCCGACGACGACCTCACGAACGAGATCGGCGAAGGGCTCGCTGTCGGCCTAGAAGAATCCGGCATGACCCTGCTCGGTGGCGAGACGGCCGTCATGCCCGATGTCATCAACGGTTTCGACCTCGCGGGGACCTGTGCCGGCCTCGCTGGCAAAGACGAGATCTTCGCAGGCGAGGCCCAGGTCGGCGATATCCTTGTCGGCTTCGCCTCGAACGGCGTTCACTCGAACGGGCTCACGCTCGCTCGCGAAGCCGTCACGCGCAACCACGTGTACACCGACGCGTTCCCACACGACACCGACCGGTCGATCGGCGAGGAACTGCTGCGACCGACGCGACTCTATACGGATCTGCTCGAGCCGATGCGCGACCACGGCGTCCGCGCGGCGGCACACATCACGGGCGGCGGCTGGACCAATCTGCTTCGGATGGGCGACAACGAGTACGTGATCGAGGACCCGTTCCCGGCCCAGCCGATCTTCGAGTTCGTCCAGGAAGAGGGGAACGTCACGGACGAAGAGATGCACCGGACGTTCAACATGGGGACCGGCTTCGTTGTCGCGCTCCCCGAAGAGCGTGCCGACGACCTCGTCGCCGCCACCGACGGGCAGGTTATTGGCCACGTCAAGGACGGGGACTCGGTCGAGATTCGTGGCCTCTCGCTGTCCTGATACGGACTCCGCAGCGGGTGCCGGTGCGCCCGCGACCGCCCTGCAGAAGGACCGAAAACTCGGGACGGCAGACTGTATGAGCCTTTCCGGAGCGATGGGAATCTCGCGAACGCATGTGACCGAACGCGGACTCTGAGTTCGAGTCGTGACGGGACTCGAGGCAGCGGGGAGAACGTCGCTATCGGGTTCGGTCGTCGCGGTCGGTCGATTCGGTATCGGTCGCTATCCCGCTGTCATGTCGCCACCGGACGGATCCTGACTGAGGCGAATTTCGTCGTCGGTTATCCGGTCGATCGCCTCCTCCTGAAGTGGATACGTGTTTTCGCCGGTGTCACTCCAGCCGAGTCTCGCTTTGATCGTGTCCGTGATACCGGGGTCCGGTTCAACATGAGCGGTACCGTGTTCGATGTCGGCGACGATGCCGACCGTTTCACCGGCGGCGTTGACGACATCCTTGCCGACGTCGTCGTCGGTAAACTGTGAGGACATTGCACCCAAATAAAGGGGCGAGCCGCGCAAGGTTGTGGTGCTTGCTGGCGCTTGCCCGGCTGTCGCCGCCCGACGATCCTGAGACGCGATTGATTGTCACTAGCTACCATTTATACTGCCGGGCAAAACGGTTCATCCCTCGATCGCACTCAAGACGCTGTCGCCGACGGTGACAGCCGTCGAGACGCGATCGAGTATTCACTGACTGTTGTCCGGTAGTAT
>Ga0207733_100132_pt1 | contig 73199 bp, 73 predicted proteins | sample A23P3SouthBayCA_FD_187735 | JGI IMG/M metagenome (GOLD analysis project Ga0207733, IMG submission 187735) | Aerobic enrichment media microbial communities from Eden Landing Ponds, California, USA - A23 P3 (SPAdes) | ecosystem: Environmental > Aquatic > Marine > Unclassified | place: Emeryville...
GCGTCGCTGCGGGACGGCGCGTCGGTCAAGCACTGCAGGGAGCGGAGCGACCGAAGCGCGCAGTCGGCGCACCGACCGCAGCGACGCGGGGCTTTCAAGTTCTCGGCCGCACCGGTTTTTCGCCCGTTCCTTTTCGTTACTCAGTAGTTACGTATAGAGCTGATTCGTGCGGACCTGGGCTTTGAATGGGTAGAGTGCGAAGGGGTGGGTATGTTCCGTGATCGTGAGGACGCCGGGGAACGGCTGGCCGACCGGCTCCAGGAAGCCGGCATTGAAGCTGACGTCGTCCTCGCGATCCCGCGCGGCGGATTGCCACTCGGACGGGCAATCGCCGACCGCCTCGACGCGCCACTTGATGTCGTGATTGCACGAAAAATGGGCGCGCCCAACAACGAGGAACTTGCAATGGGAGCAGTGGCGGAGGATGGCACGCGCTGGTTGAACGAAGATCTCATCGAACGGCTGGGCGTCAGCGAAGGAGTACTCGATCGGTCCGCAACTCGGGCCCAACGAGAGGCCACGGAGAAGGCGGCAAGCTATCGCGATGGGCCACCACCGACCCTCGCGAACAAACGGGTCGTTCTCGTCGACGACGGCATCGCAACTGGGGCGACGATGCGGGCCTGCATGGGGATGGCCCGAGCACAGGGTGCGGCCGCGTTGATCGTCGCCGTCCCGGTCGGTCCTCACGAGACATTGTCCAAATTGGCCGAGGAGACCGAGAGAATCGTCGCCGTCGAACAGCCGGCCGCGTTCCGCTCGGTTGGTGCGTACTACGAGAACTTCGACCAGGTGACGGACGAGCAAGCGAGATCGTTTCTCGCCTAATCGCTCGCTCGCCACCAAGTAGAATCCACTCGCCTACAGCAACGTCTCGACGGCGCTCGTGACAGCCTCGGCAGCGGCCCCGATGTCCTCGATGTCCACGTACTCTCGCTCGCTGTGGGCGACGGCACCGTCCTCGTCCGCGAGCTCGCCAGGGCCGAACACGACGGTCGGGGCTCGTTCGGCGAAGAACGATGCCTCCGTCGCTGCACCAAAGGCGCGAACCTCGCCACCGCTGGCGTCGGCGAGTGCGGTCACAACCGCCGCGTCGGTGTCGGTCGCGAAGGCTTCGAGCAGCGGCGTCTCCCGTGGCAGGAGTGAGACCGCGATGTCGAAGCCATCGGGGAGAGCATTGCGGAGGTGGTCTTCGAGCGCGGGCGGCACCGCAGCACTGTCTTCCGGCGGAACGGATCGGCGGTCGAAGGTGATGCGACACTCCGAGGGAACCTGGTTGTGGGCCTCGCCGCCCTCGATGATCGTCGCCGTCAGCGTGGGGTCGCCGAGCAACTCGTGACTCGGCGTTCTGGCTGCCTCGTCGAAGGTGTCCATCGCGGCGAGAATCGGTGCGGCCGCGCGGATGGCGTTGGCACCCTGTTCCGGCGTCGCGGCGTGGGCAGCCGAGCCAGTAACGACGATCTGACCCTCGAACTGGCCACGTGCGGCCGTACAGACGTCGAGCCCGGTCGGTTCGCCGACGATGAACGCGTCGGCGTCGAGACGATCCCTGAGGTGGGCCGCTCCAGCCTGGGTCGTCTCCTCGTCCGGCGTAATCGCAAGCGTCAGCTTGCCCTCGTCGAGGTCAGCCGAAATGAACGCGTCAAGCAGCGCCGCGAGCGGTCCCTTCGCGTCGCAGGCACCGCGGCCCGTGACGATGGCACCATCTCGTGCGTACGGGACGTGGGGTGGGACGGTGTCGATGTGCGTGTTCAAAACGAGGTGCGTTCCGCCATCGGCCTCGCCACGGCTCGCGAGGACGTTCCCGGCCTCGTCGACTGTCGGCTCGTGGCCAGCCGACTCCAAGGCCTCCAGGAGGAACTCGCGCATCGCAGACACGTCCTCGTGGGAGGGCGTCGCGACCGCCTCGCGGTGAAATTCGAGCGCGTCGAAGGCCATGCTTGGCGAGCTTTTCGTCGCGCGGCTTATAGCCCCACCGCTCCAATGTGACCGGTTGGCGGTGGGTCCGAGGAGAGAAAGCGGATCGATGACTAGCGGAGATGCGAGCGGACCCGGCGATTACTGTTCGACGCGCGTCACGTCCGCGAGCGACTCCCGACGCCGGACGACGCGAGCGCCGCCGTCGGCCTCGATGGCGACCTCGGCCGGCCGGGGCTGTGAGTGGAACTGGTTGGCCAGTTCGTAGCCGTAGGCACCGGCGTTGCCGATGGCCAGCAGGTGGTTGCGTTCGGGGCGAGCTATCGGGCGATCCGTGGCGAATACGTCCGCACTCGTACAACAGGGACCGCCCACAGAGACGGGGTGGGCCTCGCGATCCGGCGCCGAGATGTTTCGGATCGGGTGGTAGGAACCGAACATCGCGGGTCGAATGAGCGTCGCGAGGGAGGCGTCGACGCCAACGACGGTCGTCGCAGGGGTCTCTTTGACCGTGTTCACCGTCGTCAGGATGAGTTCGGCGTCAGCGACGACGTAGCGACCGGGTTCGAGTTTGAGCTGGGCATCGATGTCGCCGATGGCCTCGCGAACGCGATCGGCGACGAGTTCCATGTCGAGTGGCTCCTCGTCCTCCCGATAGGGCACGCCGAAGCCACCGCCCACGTCGACGAACTCCAGATCCGCGTCGCCGACCTCGCGTGCGAGTGATGCTATCTTGCCGATCGCCCGGCAGTGATCGTCGAGGTCGTCGTGAAGCACGCCGCTGCCCGCATGCGCGTGGAGGCCAACGAGATCGAACCGGGCGCGCAACTCCTCGGCGAGTTCCGGCACGTCGTCGTATGGGATCCCGAATTTTGCGTCCTTCCCGGTCGCGACTTTCTCGTGGTGGCCGGTGCCGATCCCGGGGTTGATCCGGATCGCGATGCGGCCGTCGTACCCTCTCGCTTCGAGCCGGTCGAAGGTGTCGCGAGCGCCCGCCGTGATCGTTAGCCCTGGATTGGCCTCGGCCAATTCGACGGCGTAATCGAGGTCCGCCGCTGGGGGATTGACCGCCGTGTACTGGAGCGTGTCCGGGTCGGCCCCGGCATCGATCGCTCGCTGGAGTTCGCCGGCCGCCGCACATTCGATATCCGCGCCGACGTCGAGCAGCGCTTCGAGAACTGCCTTCCCGGTGTGGGCCTTGGCCGCGTACATGACGTGGGCGTCAGGGAAGGCGTGGGCGAAACGCTGATAATTTTCCTGGACGCGCGCCGGATCGAGGACGTACAGTGGGGTGTCGTACTCGTCGGCGAGGGACTCCAGGCGCTCGTGATCCCAGTCCGCGAGTCGGCGAATCGGCGGTGACGAGGGGGCAGTCATTGCCCCAACGGCGGGTCGGACGGCTAACAAGGGTTGCGCTTCGCTGGTCTGCACCGACGTACTATCGTCTCCTCGGCGCCAGCAAGGGCCCCGGAACCGCCCGGCGTGAGAATCGATTGTGTGTCCGGCCCAGCGGACGCGGGCTGATCGAACGAGCGGTGTGAAGGGGGTGAGCAGGGAGCCATGCACTCACCACCCGTCGAACAGCCCGCGGGCCTCGGCCCACCAGCTATCGATTTTCGCCTCGACCGTCTCGAGTTCGGCTTCGATTCGTCTGATCTCCGCGCGAATCTCCTCGTCCGCTGCATCCAGCAAGGCCCGTTTGTCGAGGTCGTCCTCGCCGGGGACGGCGTCCGTCTCGAAACCCGCTGGCTCGGCCGGCGGCCCCCCACGATTCTCCCGGGGGAGACCGCCCTCGGCGTAGACGCCATGGGGGTGAGCGAACGCCCAGATGTGTAGCATCCAGGGCGTGCGACAGGGGATCCCACCCCGAAGTGCGTCTATCGTGTCCCCGTGGACGGCCTGGTACTTCAGCCAGGACTTCCGGCCGGGGAGGCCGACGTGTGTATGCCAGGGGAGACAGGGATCGGCGTCGTTAGAGGCCGACTCGCTCGACGGTTCGTAGACGGCCGGCGGTGGGTGAATCTCCTCGCTCTCTGCCGTCGCGATGAACATGACCCCGATGGGACGCCACCAGTGGTGGTCGATCATGACCGACTCTGGTTTCGCCGGGTCGAGAACCTGATCGTCGGCGAGGTAGTCGGGGTTGATCCAGTGGGAGATGCCGTTGCCATCCGCCGCGGTGAAAAAGTCGGCATAGGGCACGTAGCCATCGTCGATCAGCGCGCCGACCGTCGCGTAGTTTTCATTGAGCGATCGGACGACGCTCGATTGCAACTCCTTCGTCGCCGGATGGTCGTCCGCACACGCCGCCATCCCGCCCTCGGCGTAGGGCACCATCTTGGGTTCTTTCGAGGTGATGGCACAGTAATCCGTGGTCGTTTCGGCCGCGTCACCGTGCCCGCTCACCGTCCCAGTCCCTAGCAACCCCGTTCCACCGGCGGATGCTCGAAGGACCCGGCGACGGGTCACCCCTGGGTCGTCCCGGGTGTGCAGTGGCGATACCGGCAACGAGCCGTTTTCCTCGTCTCCGTCGTTTAATTTTGACATTACTGGCCTCCCGATGCTCGGCATGACAGTGCCCGCTGAAAAAGTATGGATCCAGTACACCCGCTACGATGAGATTACTGCGATCAACCGAGGAACGAACGAGAGGAATTCGCCCGCAAGCGACCGGTGAGAGGAGAGAACGAGCAGCCGTTTCGATGGATGAACATCGACCGTCCGACCCATCCGCGCACTGCCCCAGCGTGATGGATCGAGCCAATTGTGGTACTCGATCGACGAACTTCGATGGTGCTCGTCCAGCCGGATCTTACTCCCGCAGGGCGTCCTCTCGCTCAGTCGCTTCCAGGGTCTCTTCGGCGAGGTCGGTCGCAACGACGGCGGGCTTGTACGCCCCACCCTCGAACATCTCGTGGTCGCTGACGCTGGATTCGACGAAGCGGGTGAAGGCACGGCGTTCGGGGGGCAGTTCTCCGTACAGGACTTCCTCCTCGACGAGGTCGTAGATGGGAATGCGGGGCGTCAGGAGCGTGTTCTCGCCGACGACGCTGTTCTCCCCGACGACGAAGCCACTGGTGACGCGACAGCCAGCACCGAGTGAGACGCCGTCTTCGACGATCACTGGCGCGTTCTCGACCGGTTCGAGGACGCCACCGATCAGGGTGTTGGCACCGAGTTTGACGTTCTCACCGATCTGGGCACAGGAACCGACGGTGTCACAGGAATCGACGAGCGTGCCGTCCCCGACGTGTGCACCGATGTTCACGAACGCTGGACTCATCAGGATCGCGTCGCTGCCCACGTAGGCACCGCGGCGAATCGGCGTCCCGTTCGGCGTATTTCGCGTGCCACGCTCGAACAGGTCGTCGGTGCGGCGGAGTGGGAGCACGTCGTGGTACGTGACGCCGCCGTACTCGCGCGGTTGGGTCGCTCGCAGCCCAAAGTTCAGCAGGATCCCCTGCTTCACCCACTCGTTGGCTTCCCACTCGCCATCCGTTTTCTCCGCAGCGCGGACCTCGCCTGCTTCGAGCGAGTCGAGAAATTCGTCGAGTGTCGCGAGGTGGTCCTCGGTCGCGTCCGCGGCGGTGAGGCCGTCCTGCTTTCGTTGCCAGAGGTCGCTGACGTCGGCTTCGAGGCTCATGTGTCGTCGATGACCGCCCCGAATGAATACCATTCCGGATCACGACCGGCGAGCCAGGCGGCGGCGTCGAGGGCACCGGCCGCGAAGACGCCACGATCCTCCGCGCGGTGGGACAGCGAGAGTACCTCGTCGTTGCCAGCGAGCACAAGTTCGTGTTCGCCCCGAATGTCTCCAGCACGGCGTGCGAACACGCCGATCTCGTCATCTGCTCGGGGTGCGTGGCCCTCCCGCCCGTAGACCGGCTCGACGTCGCGTTGCTCCTGGATCGTCTCCAGGATCGTATTCGCGGTGCCGGATGGCGCGTCGATCTTGTCGTTGTGGTGGGTCTCCATCAGTTCGAGATCGTACTCGCCGAGGGCGCCGACGGCCTCGCGCACCGTCCGAAGGAGGACCTGAATCCCGCGCGAGAAGTTCGTCGCTTTGAGGACCGGGACCGTCTCGCTCGTCGATCGAAGCGTGGCGAGGTCGCCCGAATCGAAGCCAGTGGTGCCGACGACCATGCCGACGCCAGTCGCTTCGCAGGCCTCGGCGAGTGCAACCGAGGCAGCTGGAATCGTGAAGTCGACGACGACCTCGACGTCGTACTCGGTGAGTGCGTCGGCCGTCTCGTCCGGGTGGACGATCGGGACGCCCCGGACGGATTCGTCGTCATCCACGTCGAATCCGACGACGACCTCGACGTCGCTTCGGTCGCTCGCGGCCTCGATGACCGTCTCGCCCATCCGCCCGGCCGCCCCGTTGACCGCGATCCGTGTCATCGCTCGATCTCCGCTGAGGCGTCTTCGAGGTCCGCAGTTTCGAGGTCCTCGAGGATCGTCCGCAGCCGGTCGACGTTTTTACTCGTCAATCGCGTCAGTGGCGACCGCATGTGCGCCGGCCCGTACCCACGCAGATTCATCGCTTCCTTAACCGGGATCGGATTGGTCTCGACGAAGAGGTGCCGGAAGAGTGGCCCGAGTTCGTGATGGATCGCGCGAGCACGCTCGTAGTCGTCGGCCAGGGCCGCACCGACCATCGCACAGGTGCGCTCCGGTTCGACGTTGGCCGACACGCTGATACAGCCCTGCCCACCGACGGAGAGAATTGGCAGTGTCATCCCGTCGTCGCCGGCGAGCACGGCAAAGTCCGCCTCGCGCGTGCGTTCGATGATCTCCGAGATCTGGTTCATGTCGCCCGAGGCAGCCTTGTATCCCGCAATGTTCGGGTGGGCCGCGAGCGTCGCCGCGGTGTCAGGCAGGATGTTCTGGCCCGTGCGCCCGGGGACGTTATAGACGATCTGCGGACAGTCGATTTCGTCCGCAATCGTCTCGTAGTGCTCGATGAATCCCGCCTGTTCGGGCTTGTTGTAGTACGGGGAAATCAGGAGGAGTGCGTCGGCCCCGGCATCCGCTGCACGCCGGGAGAGTGAGAGGGCCTCGCGGGTGTTGTTCGATCCCGTCCCGGCGATCACCGGGACGTCGTCGACGGCGTCGATGACCGCCTCGACGACCTCGATGTGTTCGTCGTGGGTCATCGTCGCCGATTCGCCGGTGGAACCGGCAGGCACGAGGCCGTCGACGCCCGCTTCCTCCAGGCGCTGGGCGTCCTCGCGTAGTGTTTCGAAGTCGATACTGCGGTCCGCGTCGTCGTGGAACGGCGTGCACATCGCGGGGAACACGCCGGTGAGGTCGATGTCCGTCATGGATTTGTTTGTGCTGCGTGGGTGGTCGCTTGGAAGCAGGTGCGCCTCGCTGGGGGAAAAGTGAACCGACCCGAGACGGGGGCGCCAGCCCCGCAACGAGCCCTAAAAGACGCGCTTGCCCTTCTTCGGGCGACCGACGGACGTGACCCTCGCGACGTGTGGCGTATCGCTGGGGTCGCCGGTCATCATACCAGCAATCGTGGACTCCGGGCGCTTATCGTTTTCCTTCTCGGCTCGCTGGAAGGTTACAACCGACGATATCCTGGACCGCAACCGCTGAGTGTCGAAAGCCCCCGCCCTCTCGACTCGGGGGCCACCCCTGCGCTCCTCAGTCGCTGGCGCTCCTTCCGGTGCTTGGGGTAGCCGCCTTCGACGAGAGGGCGGCCCCTTTCATACCTACCCACCAAGAATGTGGAATCTCGAACGCGGGATCGGATATCAAATAGATATCGAAAAGATATCATTCAAATGCTGTTATAGCATTTCTGGGATAGTTTCAGGCGGCAGGCGCGTGCGCGAGCGAGGCCAGAGCGCATGCGGCGGCCGAGCGAATGCGCGCGAGGGATGAGAAGCGCAGGGAGCGGCGGTCGCCGACTGTAAGGAGGCGACGAAAGGCTCGCGGGAGCGGAGCGACACGCGAGCCATGGGACCGAGCAGCGCAATCGGTTGGGGAGGGTGTGGGGATCGAATTGCGTTGCTGTGGGAGGGACTCAAAGGGGCAGCCTGCTCGGGGACGGCGGACGACGAAAGCACCGCAGGTGTGAGCGAAGCGAACAGCGAGGAGCGCAAGGAGTCCCCCGACCCGAGCAGGCTGGGGCTTTCAAGTTCTCAATCGACTCACCACCGTAACCACCGTCAGACAATACCCCTGGTCATCCGCCACGTTCAAGCCCCGCCCCCGCACACACTCGGGCATGACACGCTCCGTTTGGCTCAAAGCCGACGACGACGTCGGCGACTGGGAGGCGCGAAAGCGCCGGATCACCGCCGGCCTGGAGGCTGGCGTGGACTGGGTCCTCGTCGACGAGGCTGACGTCGACCGCGTTCGCGATCTGGGTGAAGTAAACGTCGCCGCGTTCTCCAATGGCGACGTCCACGTGATGGACGCGGAAGGCGAGCACACCGAGGCTGATGCGACGATCGTCGGCAAAGACGGCGAGGGCGACGGCACCGTCGACCTGCCGACCGACCTCTCCGGGTCCGCCGACCTCTCCGTCCTGCGCCAGGACGGCGGCGGCAAGACCGGTGGCTACGTCCGGATTTTCGACCAGGATTACGAAGGCTTCGCCGAGGCAGTCGCCACGGAGGCCGACTTCACTATCGTCATCGGCGAAGACTGGCAGATCATCCCGCTGGAAAACCTCATCGCCCGCGTGGGCGAGGAAACCGACCTCATCACCGGGGTCCAGAGCGCCGAGGATGCGCGGACCGCCTTCGAAACGCTGGAACTCGGCGCGGACGGCGTCCTGCTGGATACGGACGACCTCGACGAGATCCGCCGCACGGTCGAGGTTCGCGACGACGCACAGCGTGAAACGCTCGATCTCCAGTACGCGGAGATCACGACGATCGAACAGACTGGTTCCGCGGATCGAGTCTGCATCGACACCGGCTCGCTGATGGACCACGACGAGGGGATGCTCGTCGGGTCGATGTCCCGCGGACTGTTCTTCGTCCACGCCGAGACCGCCGAATCACCGTACGTCGCCTCGCGACCGTTCCGCGTCAACGCTGGTGCCGTCCACGCCTACGTGCGCACGCCCGACGGCGGGACGAAGTACCTCTCGGAACTCCAGAGCGGCGACGAAGTCCAGATCACGAACGTCGACGGGAGCACCCGGGAAGCGATCGTCGGCCGCGCCAAGATCGAGAAGCGTCCGATGTTCCGCGTCCAGGCCGAGACGGCCGACGGCGACCGGATCGAGACGCTGCTCCAGAACGCGGAGACGATCAAGGTTCAGACCAGCGAGGGCCGGACGGCGGTCACCGATCTGGCGGTCGGCGACGAGATCCTCGTCTACTGTGAGGACAGCGCGCGCCACTTCGGCGAGACGGTCGAAGAGAGCATCATCGAGCAGTGAACGGTCGATCGCTGTCCCGCGGATTCGGCCACTGGTGCCAGCCGGTCGCCACCACGATATGAGAGTCTGCCACTATTTCGAATGGGAATCTCAGATCACCGGCGGCCACGCCCAGTCGGTGCGTAACCAGCGATCGATTCTCGACGATCACGGAATCACGTACACCACAGAACCAGCGCTCGACGTCGACCTGCTCCATCTCAACAACCTGGGCCCGAAATCGATCTACTACGCAAAACGCGCCCAGCGGAACGGGATTCCAGTCCTGGCCCACGCCCACCAGACGGCGGAGGATTTCAAGGAGAGTTTCGTCTTCTCGAACGTCCTTTCACGGCCGCTCCGGCCCTACCTATCCTACGCGTACGACCAGGCCGACCACCTCGTGTGCCCCTCCGAGCACAATCGCGACGTCATCGAGGGGTACACCGACGTCCCGACGACGGTGATTTCGAACGGCTTCGACCGTGATCGCCTGGACGGATTTGCGGACCTCCGCGCGGAGTATCTCGACCGCTACGACCTGGAGCCCCCGGTCGTCTTCAACTTCGGCCACGTCATCATGCGCAAGGGCCTGGAGACGTTCGTCGAGACCGCACGGCGGATGCCGGACCTGGATTTCGTCTGGTTCGGCTATCTCAATCCCACGGGCGGGACCCTCGATAAGTACCTCCAGCCGCGGTCGACGCGACAACTCGTCGACCAGGCGCCCGACAACTGCCAGTTTACCGGCTACATCGAGGACCCACGCGGTGCCTTCGCCGCTGGCGACATCTTCTACTTCCCCACGAAGAACGAAAACGAAGGCATGGCACTTCTGGAGGCGATGTCCTGTGAGAAGCCACCAGTGATCCGGGACATCGCGACCTACGAATGGCTCGACGACGAGCACAACTGCCTGAAAGCTGACGACGGCCCGGCCGCCGAGCGCTCGTTCGTCGCGGCCCTCGAACGACTTCGCGACGACCCCGAACTCCGCGAATCGATCGGCACGAACGCCGCCGCGACGAGCGATCAGTTCACGCTCGACGCGGTCGGCGAGGAACTCGTCGCGCTGTACGATCGACTCGTCTAACCGGTGTCGGCGCCCGCGGCGAACGCTCAGCGGTTACTCGTGTGCGCCTCGACGAGTGCTGCCTCGGCCTTCCGAAGTAATTCGCCGGCCGTACTGCTCGAGCAGTCGAGTGACTCGGCCACGTCGGCAACGCTCCCCGTCCGTGGAACCTCGTAGTAGCCCACCGCGCGGGCCGCTTGCAGGGCGCTTCGCTGTCGTTCGGTCAACGCCGCGCCCGTCCCGTGGCGATGAAAGTCTGTCACCCGGTCGATTCGTGTCTCAAGGCGTTGGCGAAGCGTTTCGTGAAAGGCGCTCAACAGCGGTGTCGTCCCCACGGCCTCGAACGTCACCTCGCCGGACTCGCGGAAGGTGATCGGCGGCAAGAAGACGACCCCAGCGTCGGTGACCAGCTCCAGCAGGTCGTCGTCGAACCCGTAGCGCTTCTGTCGAACGAACGCGTAGGTCCCGCCATCGCCGGCAACCAGTTCCGAGGTCGTTGCTGATTCGACGGCTCCGAGTACCTCACGTACCGCAACGGGGTCGCCATCGTACCACGAGAGCGTGGTGATCGTCGAGCGCGGTCCCCACATGAGCAGGGCGAACTCCTCGATAGCCGTGCCCGCCATGATGGCCCGATGGAGTGGATGGGCCCGGGAGCGTGGATAGCGCACGACGAATCGGGTTCGCTTCACGTGTTCCCCGTCGACCCAACTGTATTTAAATAACCGGATGGGTCCGGCACGAGATATTCGGCCGAGGAAGGTACACGTTCAGTCGATGGCAGGGAGCGACAGCGAACGGTCGCGAGAGACCGGCCCGACCGACACGCTGCACACCGTCACCACGGCAAACGGCGATCGGGTGGCGTATACGACGTACGGTGATCCCGATGGAGCCCCAGTATTGTTCCTTCACGGGACCCCCGGGTCGCGTCGTCTCGGGACGCTGTTCGACGACGAGGCACGCGAGCGGGGGCTCTCGATCATCGCCGCGGATCGACCAGGCTACGGCGAGTCGCCGGCCCGGCCGGATCGAACACCTACCGACGTAGTGGAGGGACTCGACGCTGTGCTGGCCGCCGCTGGGGTGACGCGAGCGGGCGTCGTTGCCTTCTCCGGCGGAAGCCGTTACGCCCTCGCGCTGGCGGCCGAGACTGACCACCACATCGACCGTGTCGATCTAATCGCTGGCAGCGTCCCACCGCGCTTCGAGGACTCCCCGCCCAGGGTCCAGTGGCTGCTCGGCCGCCTCGCCAATCGGACACCACGAACGCTGGCCGCACTCGTCCGCGGGCAGGCCTGGATCGCCAGGCACGCCTCCCCATCGTTCGTGACTGCACCGTACACAGGAGACGGCGCGAAATCGTCGATTCCCCAGCAGGTCGAAGAGTGTGTGCGGAGGGACTTCCTCGCCGCGCTCCGCCAAGGCGGTGCGGGCTTCGTTCAGGAAACCAGGGAGCTGCGGACCGAATGGGGAGTCGAGAGTGAGGCCATCGACTGTGACGTTCACTGCTGGCACGGCGACCGTGACAACAACGTCCCCCTACCGAGCGTCCGCCGATTCGTCAGCGCGCTCGACCTGGCGACCCTCTCCGTCTGCGAGGGCGCCGACCACCTCGGGACCCTCGTGGAAGCGCGACCCGCGGTACTCGATACCCAGCGTGACACCCTGGCGTAGGGCGGACCCCACCGACCGACGCACTTCGAACGCCGTTCTCCCAAATTGATCCCACAGTCGACGGCGAGTCTCACTCCTGCAGCGACTCGATCGGTGCGGTGTCGTCGCCGACGACTGCTTCGAATACCGCCATCGCCGACCGGTCGTCGACGATGCCGTTCGGCCGCTGGGAGCCGGTCCGCGTGTCACCGATCCCGTCGACGAGTTTCGCGGGCGACCGAGCGTTGACGTAGTGGGTGGCAATCGCGGCGAACTCCCAGGCGTCCTGGACGTCCGCGAACGTCGCCAGCGACGTGCCGCCGTCGGTCGAAGGGCCACCGGTCGGCGACGGGCCGTCCTGGAGGATCACCTCGAACCCGTTCGCTTTGTTGGCAGCCACCTGCTCCGTGTAGACGGTTCCCATGCTCGTCACCACTTTGACCGGCTGGACGAGAAACCGCACACTGCCCTGCTGAAGTCGCATGTCGACGTGCTCCCATCCCGGGGCTGGCCCGATCATTCGAGCTCCGTCGTACACCAGTGACAGAATTCGAGATCCTCGTCGAGTTCGCGGCCACAGTGTGGACAGGACGCGCCCTCCTCGATGGCTTGCTCGCGGTTGCCCCGGGAGGCCATCATGTACGCGTCGACCATGCTGAGTGAGGTGATAAAGAGTATCGCCACGTTCGCCTCAGCCGGGACGCTACGGCTCGCGGCCAGGATCGACTCGAACGTGAGTTCCGTCCCGACGTACACCGACATGGGCACGAGCCACCAGGCGACCGTCACGACCAGTCCGAACCACAACCCGGCGCGGAGCCACTCCCGAAGATACACGTGTCCGAGGCCAGGCAGTGGGAGCGCGAGCAACGCTGCCAACCACGGCCGTTTCTCACGGGAATGGCCCATATTGGTCGATAGTCGGACAAGCGCCCGTGTAAAGCTTGTGGCACGGTCCGTTCGGCCAACCAGGGAAGTGCATGGCCCCGAATCCTTTTGCCTGCACCCGGCGTCCGGGTCATCGTGGGCCGTGATACCGAGCAACGAGTAATCGCGTATTCGTTGTTCATCGTCGTCGGAGTCGCCGTCCTCGGCTGGTTCGCCTGGATCGTCACGGCGACCGAAGCGGGGTGGGTCCTCTCGCTGGTGATCGTCGGCTCCATCGTCGCAACCCTGCTCTCGGTCCCCCTCTCCGTCGTCGGCATCTTCCTGTTCGAACGCAGCAGTCGGGACTGGGCGCTTCTCGCCCGAACGGTGGCAATCGTCCTCGTCCTCACCGTCGTCGCCGCGACGACCTACACCGTTTTCTGGACACCCTCGCCTGCGTTACTGACCGTCGGCGCGGTCGCTGCCCTGGTTTCCCTCTGGGCGATCCTCCCGCTGGTGATCGGTGCGATCAGTGCCGTCGGCGATCGGGTTTCGATGATCGGCGTCTTGCTCGCCTGGCCGCCTTCGAACCTCCTCGCGATGGCGCTGTTCGTTGCGCCCGCCCCGAGCGGAATCGACTTCGCGCGATACAACGCGCTGTCCCTGGCTGAGCCCGTCCGGAGTGTTCTGCTGCTGGTCATCGCCGCGACGATCATTTTCGGTCCAACGCTGCTCGGTCGCGCCGCGGACCGACTGATTCGTGTGACCGACCACCCCCAGTGAGTCCCGAACGGCGTGTGTTGAACGACGCGAGGCCCCCTTCCCGCGCCAGCCCCAGCAGAATCAACTAGCCGACCCACGACGGAATTCGGTGTGGCGTGCCTCGGTAGCCGTCCGCCCGCTGCGGCCAACTGCTAAATGTGCTCGTCACTTCAGCACTAGTATGACACCGCCAGGACGGGAGGTCGAGTACACGGAGTCAGACGTCGTCGAGGTGTTTCGCACGCGCGAGGACCACGCGGAGCCACTCACGGCGTCGGAGGTCGCCGAGCGGCTCGACTGCTCGCGGCGGACCGCCCTCAATCGGCTCCACGATCTGGCCGAAGACACCGAGATCACCAGCAAAAAAGTCGGGGGGCGCAGTCGCGTCTGGTGGATTCCAATCCCCGCGAAGGAGTAACGTCGCCCCAGTTCGGTCGCCCCCGAGCCCCCTCGACTAACATTCTTCCACTGCCTGCTCCTCGGGGGTGGCGAAATCCCACTCTTCGGCCCGCGCCTGGGCCTCCTCGCGGGCCTGCTCCCGGATCGCTTCGATCTTCTCGGCGTCATCGAGGAACGCTTCGACCGCGCTTCGGCGTGATTCACTGCCCGTGGATTCATCGTCAGCAGCTGCCCCTCCCGGCCCGCTCTCACACCAGGCTGCCGGGGCAGACCGACGCGTGCTCGCCGCAAGCGCTGGATCACCGGCCAGTCGCTCGGCCGGCGCGCCCGGGGTCACCTGCAGCCCTCCCGTCGCGTCCAGGTCGGTCGACACCGCCGCCTCGAGCTGGTAGAGTTCGACGCGGTACGGCCCGGGTGTGGCGAGATCTGCCAGCGCGGCCGGCCCGCCACGATCGGTGCCCGTGTAATACGCGAGTCGCGGCACGCCGTCCTGCAGCGTCAGGATGCCCTGGCCACCAGCATCCAGCAACAGCGACTCCTGTGGCTCGAGGATCGCGTAGCCAGTGAGCGCCCGGTCCAGGGCCGCCGCGAGTAGATCTCGCGGATCCTCGACGACGCGAGATTTCAGCAACTCCCCGTCTGGCAGATTCATGGCGGATCGGGAATCACGGCACTGCGAAAGCGATCCGCCACCCGGTCGGCGCCACGGTCGCGAACGTCGATCCGCGAGGCGGCCTCGGCGAACGCCCTCGCAGCCGAGGAGTCCGGTGCGTGAGCCAGCAGTGGACGGCCGGCACGGCGGGCCTCCCTGGCTGCCTCGCTGGCGGGAACCGTCGCCAGGGTTGGCCCGTCGAAGTATCGCTCGGTCTTGGTGGCGACGCTCTCGATGTCCTCCTCGTCGCGGACTTTGTTGAACAGGAGTCCAGCGACGCCGGTGTCGTAGGAATCGGCATACTCCTGGACTTTCAGCCCGTCGGAAAGCGAGGGGATGGTCGGCTGGAGGACGACGACCACCCGGTCGGCGAGCACGACGGGGAGCACCGCCGAGCGACTGGAGAGGGCGGCCGGCGAATCGAGCAAGATCACGTCGGTGTCCCTCGCAACCGTTGCGACCACCTCCCGCAGCCGGCCGGGGTCGGCGTCACGGAAGCCATCGAGGCTCGTCCCGCAGGGAATCACGTCCAGTCCGAAGCGTTCGTAGCGGGCGGCCTCGACCGGCGCCGCGTCCGCGAGGACGTCGTGGAGCGTGGTGTCGACGTCACCGAGGCCTGCGTGAAAGAGGAGATTGGCCATCCCGGTATCGGCGTCGATGACGGTGACGTCGTACTGCTCGGCCAGGGCCATCCCGAGCGCGAGCGTGCTCGTCGTCTTCCCCGTCCCACCTTTCCCGCTCGCGACGGCGAACGCTTCGACCATTGACACCAACTGGCTGCGTCCTCCCTTTAAATTGTACGGGTCCGGCGCTCCTGGCGTCGGCCTCGATTCTCAGAGAATCGCAAGGAGTGACATCGGGGTCCGCTCCGAACGCTCGTTTCGATATCGTCAGACACCGGCGCGATGACGAGAATCCAGAGAGCGCCGGCGCGGTTGGCAGCCCATACCCTCGCGAGCGATTCCGGCAGCGGGCTCGACACGGCCACTCCGGCACCGTCGGCGGGTTCGACGAAACCGGCACGAAACACCCTTCGGTAAGCCAGCGTTAGCGGGCCGCTGCCCGTGTAATCGCTGTATAGCCAAAGGTGGGTGGGCCCATCGGAGAACAAATGGCAACGACCGGAATCATCTCGGTCGCGATGGAGGACATCGCACTCGCGGACCTGTATCAAGCACTCGACAGTCCACGCTGCCGGTTCGAACGTACGGCCGGGATGACCGAGGACGCGACGAACTGCATCTGGATCCAGGGTCACGAGCAGGCCGCTATCACCAGGGCCCTCGAAAACGATGCCTCGGTCGAAACCCACACCAGACTCCTGGATTCGGGCGAGGAACAGCTGTACGACGTGAAATTTGATAGTGGAATGACGGAGTTTCGCAAGACGATGTTCGCCCACGACGGAACCATCCTCGACGCGTACACTGGGGCGGACGCCTGGACGTTTCACCTCCGCTTTCCCGCTCGGTCGGCCTTCTCGACCGCCCTGAGCGCGTCGAGGGAGGCAGGTTTCGACGTGACGATCCAGCGCATCTTCGATGCGGACAGTCCGCGAAACGGCAACGCAACAGTCGGGATCACCGACGGGCAGTACGAAGCACTCTGTCTGGCTGTCGAGAACGGCTACTTCGAGATTCCCCGTCAGGTAACCCTGCAGGAACTGGCCCAGATCTACGGCTGTACCCACCAGGCTCTCTCGGAGATGCTCCGGCGTGCAACCAGAAGCCTGGCGACCACGATTACCGCGGCGAACGCCACGCCGACAGAACGTCGCATGAGCCAGAGCGATTGACGCGATCAGACACCAATCGCGTCCAGGAGCCGATCGTTCTCGTCTGGCATCCGGACACCTACGCGGGCGTGTGCGTCGAGACCACGGAAGTTGCGCGCGTCGCGGACGCTGATACCCTCGGACCGCGTGCGCTCTAGGAGGTCCTCGGCCGCACTCGACGTCCCACAATCGATCAACAGGAACGGCGCCGCCGAGGGCGGGACGTCGAAACGGGTCTCGATCCGCCGACGCATCCGCTCGCGTTCCACGGCGACTCGCTCTCGAGTCTCCGCCACGAACTCCTCCTGTTGGAGACAGAACGCCCCCGTCGCGGCCGCGGGGCCGCCGACTGCCCACACGGGACGGGCGGTATCCAGCTGATCGCGCAATCGCCCGGACGCGACCGCGTAGCCGGCCCGCATTGCGGGCAGGCCATACAGCATCGACAGGGACCGAACGACGATGGTACCCGGCACGCCGGCCAGCGATCGCTGGTTCGTAAATCCGAGATAACACTCGTCGACCAGAAACGTCGTCCCCACCTCCTCACATCGTCTGGCGAATCGCAGAAGCGAATCCCGATCGTGAAGGTATCCGGTCGGATCGTTCGGGGTGCACGCGATCACCATGTCGAAAGCCGCCGGATCGATCTCGAGGATGTCGTCGGTGTCGACGAAGGTTGGCGTCGCACCCTGTAACTGGACCTCGCGACCGAATTCCCCGAACGTCGGTGTGGGAACCGCAGCCGATTCGCCCGCATCGAGGGTGGCGCCAATGGCAAGTCTGATCGCTGCCATCCCGCCCGGCGTGGGAATCACCTCCCGTGCCGAGCAGTCGACGGCGTCGGCCGCTGCCGCCCGAAATTCACAGTAGTCGTCCGAGGGGTACTGACGTGCCGCTGCAAAGGCCGCTTCGTACACGCGGGCTGCACCGCGTGGGACGCGCGGGTTCGCGTTACTGGCAAAATCGAGCATCCACGGATCTGACACCCCTTCGTGATCGATCCGGCCCGACTCACCAGTCACACCATCGTCCGCAGTTTCCCCCTGCCGTGCACCCAGCGCGGTAACCGCGTCCGGATCCATATCTCATTTGTGTGGGTCGTAGGCCCCATTAATTCTTTCGTGAGTAATACCACCCCATCGACCCATTGGGAGTCCAACAACCGGCTGACGTGGTGCCGCCAGGCTGGCGACCGCCGACCCGTTCATCGGATTTCGGCCTGGTAGGCGACACTGCACCCTCCGAACGAAAGCCGCGTGAGGCCTTCGTCCGCGGGATCGAGGCGGAGAGTGCCTGAGTGACCGAATATCGTTCGATTCACAAGCGTGAGTCTTGCGACCCGCCAAAATTTTTCATATAGCATTATGTGGTTTGTTAATGGTTTATAATAATGAGCGGGGGCTGTCCTGACTTGCGCGCCAAAATCAGCGTCTCTCGAAGAATCAGCCCCAGAGGCTTGCTATCGCCAATACTCAGCCGACCGAGAACCGCGGGTTACCAGCGATGGTGGACGTCGTCGTAGACAAACTCCTCGTAAACGTCACGTACAGCGCCGTGAACACGATGATCGAGTGGATCCATCTCGCTCACCGCCGCGTTGTCACGGATGTGCTCCGGACTCGTCGACCCCGGGATGACCGTCGACACAGCGTCGAAGTCGAGGATCCAGCGGAGTGCGAACTGCGCGAGACTCATTTCTTCCGGGACGTACTCCTCCAGTGCTTCGACGGCGTCGAGACCGTCCTCGAATCGCAAGCCGGCGAACGTTTCGCCGCGGTCGAACGCCGCGCCTTCGCGATTGAAATTCCGGTGATCGTTCTCGGGGAATTCCGTGTCACGATCGAGCGCACCGGTGAGCAGCCCCGACGCGAGCGGTACGCGAACGATCACGCCAACGTTTCGTCGCCGTGCTTCCTCGAAGAACAGCTCCGCGGCGCGCTGGCGGAACGGATTGAAAATGATCTGGACCGTCTCGACGTTCGGATATTCGATCGCCTTCAGCGCCTCTTCCACGCGCTCGACACTGACGCCGTAATGCGAAATCTTCCCTTCGTCCAGCAGCCGGTCCATCGCCTGGAACGTCGCGGGCTCGTAATACGCATCGGTCGGCGGACAATGCAGCTGCACCAGATCAAGCGTCTCCATCTCGAGGTACTCGCGTGAGCGGTCGACGAACGTCGAGAGGTGCTCGTAATCGTAGTCTTCGGCGACGTGGGGATCCAACCGCCGTCCGGCCTTCGTGGCCACAGTTACGTCGTCGCGACCGACGTTGCGTTCATCAAGGACGTGAGCGATGTGTCGCTCACTCCGGCCGTCACCGTACACGTCTGCGGTGTCCAGAAAGTCGATACCGGCATCCAGGGCCGCTCGCACGGCTTCCCTGCCCGCTTCCGTTGCGACGTCGCCCCAGTCTCCGCCGATGTTCCAGGTCCCCAGGCCGACTTCGGTCACGTCGAAGCCAGTCGAACCGAGTGGTCGTTGTTCCATACGCACGTGTGCACGCGCTGGCTACTTGGCGATACTGCTTGACGGGTGTCCTGGGATACGGTGGTACTCCCCCGATACTCGCGGGATCGATGGCATCAAAAATGGTCGTAAACCGCAGGAGAGCCCACGGATGATGACAGGTGCTGCCCAAACAGGTGGTCGCTAGCGGGGTCACTCCCGAACCCACTTCGCGCGGCGAATGTCGTACGCGCCACACGATGGGCAGGAATGATACTGCACTTCGAGCGCTACCTCGCAGGCCATGCAGACGTACGGGCGAGTTTGCTGTTTCCCGAGGTGGAATTCACCCGAACCCCTATCGAATACTCCCATCAACGACCACGTAATTGGTAGGGAGGGCACTATTAAAAAGAGAGATGATCGTTTAGCTCATTTTTTGGGCCCGCTGTCTGGCGGTTTTGCCCCCGAAACCGTCGCCATCTTGCGGTCCTCTCGGGCGGGTGTTTCGGTTCGAGACGGGACAATCAATTGTCACCACGGTGCTCGTGAGACAGTGCAAGTAATTGTGGACGAACGAGCCCCCACCCACGACCCCGGATCAGCCGGGAGTAGGCGCGTATTACGTGAGTAGATCGTTCCTAGCTTCCGTATACAGTCGGTGTGGTCCTGCAGAGTGAAATGTGGCCGCCGACACACCTTCGAGTGTACCCCATCGTACAATGATGGCGTCTCATCCTTCCCGTGACCGAACGCATATGCATCGCCCGGGCTGTCAGGAAGGATCGTACGATGTGATTAATTCACACACCACCGGGAGACGGCTAACGACCTGGACGCTGGAGCCAGTCGTCGTGGTCGACCGGCAGCCACCAAGTGCGAGAGGGGTTCCTGGGATCGGAGGACGACTTTTCGGTCCGTCTCCCTTGGCGGGTCCGGTATCGGCGAGCGAGGCCGGACGTCGAGAATGCCGCGAGCAGGGCCGAGCTGTCCACCGGTCGATGCAGCGGTGAGCTACGCGTCCGTGCACGCGGCGAATCCAGACGACTGGTGGTGAGCGTTGCCGAACCGAGACAACCATTGTGCCCTGCCCAGTGACCGTTTCGACACTCCTATCGGTGTGGATGGAAGCCCGATGCGCCCTGATACGCCCAGTCGTCCACCGCGAGTGCGCTTGCAGGTTCAACGGCGGGGAACGCTGGTGGAACTGCCGATCATCGACGGGCCTGTGTAGGGTGAAATCGAGAGACTCCGCCATCCCTGTGCACGCTCCTGGTGGATGCAGTCGAGTAGCCGACCGGCGAGCTCAAGCACCCCGGGACGAAAGCGTTCGCCCACGCGTCTGGGTTGGTGGGCTGAAATCGACTCGAATCAACGTCGGGAGCCTGACTGTCCCGGTTTGAACGCCGTTAAACGGTCTTCCCGCTACGCTGTTGGGACTCTCGTTCCGGAGCTCAAATCCGCTCGGTGAGACCGTTGACTGTTACGCGATCGTTCGCAGCAAAAAGTCCGCCCTCCCCGATTTGAACAGATGCCAGACGTTCCTGCTCGGTCGCTCCGCTCCCTGCGCGGGGCTGCGACTGGCGTGTTCAAATCGGCTCGGCCAGATTTGCAAAACAAATCCGCCCTCCCCGATTTGAACGGGGGGCAAGTCGATCTACAGTCGACTGCTCTACCAATCTGAGCTAAGGGCGGACGTGTTCCCAGATAGCGCCGCTGCCGGACTTAACGGTTATCATTCAAGCGCCGCCGGGCGATCACGAGGGTCGATAGCACGACTCGGTGTGTTTACAGTGGCCGAGTCAGTATGTCCGTAAACAGGTAAATGTCATACGTCGCCCAAACCTTTATAACGGTCCCCTCTGTGGTAGGGTGTGCGTAAGACGGTCGTCTTACAGGCCGAAAACGGGGGGCGAAATGCTTCGCCTTCTGTGGGTTTGGCCGTGTAAACGCGGTCGGGATGGAGCCCGACTATGACCGGCTTACCGGGGAACGATAAAAACATGGAGCGTGTGACACTACGGATTCCGAAGCAGCAGATCGAAGAGGTTGAACAAATGGTCGAGACGGGAGAGTACCCGAATCGAAGCGAGGCTATTCGCCACGCAGTTCGGGAGATGCTCTCCGAACAGGAAGGGACCCAGCAGCGTCCCTCTGAAAAGCGTGAGCAGCGCACCTGGGCGAGGGTCTAACGATGCAGGATATCGTCAAGGAAGCGCTCGAGCGTGACGAAGCAGAGCAGAAAATGCAGTCCGAATCCGACGCTGATGGATTCGGCGACCCCCGCATCGTCATCGTCGGCTGTGGTGGCGCCGGGAATAACACCGTCAACCGACTCTACAACATCGGCGTCGAAGGCGCCGACACCGTCGCGATCAACACTGACAAGCAGCACCTCAAGATGATCGAGGCGGACACCAAGATCCTGGTCGGGAAGTCTCTGACCAACGGGCTCGGTGCCGGGGGCGACCCCAGCATGGGCGAGCGCGCAACCGAGATGGCCCAGGGTACCGTCAAGGAAGTCCTCGGCGACGCCGACCTCGTCTTCGTGACGGCCGGCATGGGTGGCGGCACCGGCACCGGTGCGGCCCCCGTCGTCTCGAAGATCGCCAAAGAGCAGGGCGCCATCGTCGTTGGCATGGTTTCGACGCCGTTCAACGTCGAGCGTGCCCGGACGGTCAAGGCCGAGGAAGGCCTCGAACGGCTTCGGAACGAAGCCGACTCGATCATCGTCCTGGACAACAACCGACTGCTGGACTACGTCCCGAACCTGCCCATCGGCAAGGCCTTCTCCGTGATGGACCAGATCATCGCCGAGACGGTCAAGGGCATCTCCGAGACCATTACCCAGCCGTCCTTGATCAACCTGGACTACGCCGACATGACGTCGATCATGAACCAGGGTGGCGTCGCCGTCATGCTGGTAGGCGAGACCCAGGACAAGAACAAGACCCAAGAAGTGGTGAAGGACGCGATGAACCACCCACTGCTCGACGTCGACTACCGTGGCGCGTCCGGTGGGCTCGTCCACATCACTGGCGGCCCCGACCTCACGCTGAAGGAGGCCGAGGGCATCGCCCAGAACATCACGGAGCGTCTCGAAGCCGACGCCAACGTGATCTGGGGCGCCCGCATCCAGGAGGAGTACAAGGGCAAGGTCCGCGTCATGGCCATCATGACCGGCGTCCAGTCCGCCCAGGTGCTGGGTCCGACGACCCAGAAACAGGCCGACAAGTCCCGGCAGGCCGCCCAGGACTTCGACGACGCCGACTTCGACGCCAGCCAGAACGTCACCGAAGCCACCGCGAATGCGGGCTTCGGCGAGACTGACGGCGGGCGCGACAGTCACGAGAAGAACAACGGCCTCGACGTCATCCGAACGAGCCAGTAGGGCTCGACGCCGTCGAACACTGATTGCACCCCCTTTTCTACTCTTTTGACGTCGCTGAGCAGCTGGTACGGTGTCCCGCTGTGTCGCTCAGTCGCGAAGTTTTCCCGACAGACGAGTGGAGGCGTCGTGTGAAGCAAGGCTGGGGAGCCGTTTCTTGTACAGATGACGCTGGGTCTGGCTCAGTGGGATGCGTCGAGCGTTACTGTCGCCATCAATGGGAGCCGTCAGGACTGCCTGGTCTTCTCCGAGGTGAGTGGAACGTTCGTGAACTCGAAGCGCGCGCCGCCAGCCTCGCCCGCCGTAATTTCGATGTTCCAGCCGTGTGCGTCGGCAACGTGGCGAACGATCGAGAGCCCAAAACCGGTCCCATCAGTGAGTGTCGTGTAGCCGTTTTCGAAGACCGAACCTCTCGCATCGGGCGGAATGCCAGCCCCATCGTCTTCGACGAAGAAACCAGCGCGTGATTCCCCGCCGCTCGTTCGCGTGGCCGGGAGTGCGCCGACGGTAACCGAAACCGGCGACTCGTTGTGATCGATTGCGTTGCGAAACAGATTCTCGAAGACGTGTAACAGTCGTCGTCGGTCCGCATCGATGACGATGTCGTCCGTGACCGTCATGTAGAGCCCGTCGTCTTCGGCGTGTTTGAACGCTTCATCGGCAACCTCGGCCAGCGAAACCGGTACCACGTTGTCTATTTCCTTTCCCGCCCGGGCGAGTCGCAAGAGGTCGTCGATGATCGTTTCCATGCGATCGAGCGCGTCGCTGATCGTCGCGAAATCGGCCGCGGCTGGATCCTCGCGTGCGAGATCGACGTGGCCCGCAGCGACGTTTAGCGGGTTACGCAGGTCGTGGGCCACCGTCCCGGTGAAATCCTCCAGTTGCTCGCTTTTCTGTCGCAGTTCCCGGCCGGCCTCGATCCGAGTCAGGGCCGTCGCCGTGAGTTTCGTCAGGACAGCGACGATATCCACGTCCGTCTGGTCGTACGCGTTCGGGGCGGCGTTTCCGCAACTGAACACGCCGTGGTCGCCGACGGGAACGTACAGGCCCGATCGAAGCTCGCCACGTTCGTATTCGTCCTCCTGCCTGCTGAGGTCGCTGACCACCGCTGGCTCACCCCGTCGGTACGTTTCGGCCGCCGGGACGTCCTCGTCGACGCGATAATCCGGCCGCGTGCCCGCCGCCGCTACGTTATCTTTCGTCGTCGCGAACACTCGCAGCACGTCGCCGTTCTCGTCGATCAGTCGCAGCGCCGCCCGATTGTAGCCCAGGATGTGTTTGGCCGCGTCGATCGTGATCTCCGCCGCCTCGTCCCGGGAGGTGGCCTGCATCAACTTCGTCCCCGCGGAGTGGAGGAACTTGAACTGCTTTTCCCGGTTTCGAAACGACGTTACGTCCTGTAAGCTGCCCCGGATGTAGGTGACCTTCCCCTGGCGCGTAATGGGTTTGCCGCGAATCTGTATCCACTGATGATCGTCACCGTTGCGTTCGAGGGTTTCGTCGATCGGGATTCCCTCATCGAGTGCGGCCGCAAACGCCGCCTCGAGTGCCTGGCGATCCTCCGGGGCGTAGAGAGCGAGCATGTCCTCGACGGTGAGCGATCGGTCGGGCGAAAGCCCGTGAACGGTGCGGGCCTGATCACTCCACCAGACCGAATCGGTCGCCACGTCGTATTCCCAGGCACCGGTGTCCGCCAGTTCGAGCCCCGCTTCCAGCCGCTTGCGGTCAGCAGCCGTCCGTTCCCGGACGGCCGTTTCGACGCGCGCGGTGAGGTCGTCGTACTGCTCCGACAGCGTCTCGACCACGAAGTAGTCGGTCAGCCCTGCAGCGTGCACTGCGGCGGGGGACGGTTCGGCTCCGGCACTCGCGAGCAGGATCGTCGCAATCGTGTCCTCGTCGACGAGCGACCGGAGAAACTCCGCGCCGGTTTCGGCCGAGAGATCCTGTTCCGCGATCACGCAATCGAACGCCGTCAGATCGTGCTCGGCACGGACCGTGGCCGGATCGGGGACCGTTTGAACGATCGATCCCGAAAACGTAGATTCTATCGCGGCAGCGATATCGCCGGCCCACGCAGTACCGACGTACAACACGTCGACACTGTGATCACGCTCGGCTCGGTCCGTGGGCAGCGTCATTATTACTCAAACTACTCCGGTGGTGAATTCGGGCCAGTCCTGAAATGGTTTGTGCTGAAGTAGAGCGTTCGACCCTGAAACAGTCGAACGAGTATCATGTATCGGGGTTTCACTGCCACGGCGAGCCCGACTTCGCCGGGTCGCTACGCCGCTCCAAGTGCGTCGAGGAGTCCACACTTCCGGCAGACGCCGCGTGCCGTCGGTGCGCCACAGCGTTCGCAGGCGTCGACTTCGACGTCGTCGTCCCCATATACGCCGGCAGCCATCGCGGCCAGTTCCTCGTAGCCCGCCATGATCGAGTGTCGTGTCCCGGGGTGGTTCTCCTCCAGTTTCAAAAGCAGATCCTGGATCTCGCCGCGGAAGGATTCGTCCGCGTGGGGACACTCGGCGTGATGCATCGGGAGGTCACGAAGCTGTGCGTACAGCGCGACTTCCTTTTCGGGCACGTCACGGAGCGGCTTGGCGCGTGGGACGTGGTGGTCCTGGCGGTGGCGCGTGCGTTCGGTCGCCGGTCGATCCGCGGCGGGTGGGCCCGCCTCGTCTCCGCCGTCGTCCAGTGGCCCGATCGACGCGTCGAAGTGACGGGCCATCTGCTGGGTATCACCCTCGAGGACGTTCATCAGTGCGGTCTCGGCCTCGTCGTCGAGGTTGTGGCCGGTGAGCATGAGGTCGGCGTCGAGTCGCTCCGCGTGCGTTTCGAGGAGGTCCCGCCGAAAGACGCCACAGTAGGCACAGGCGGCCATGTTCTCGGGGTCGTCAGCCACCACGTCGTCCATCTCCACGCCGAGTTCCTCGGCGTAGGACACCGTCTCGTGGCGCATGTCGAGGGTGTCGGTGAGCGTCTCGCAGGCCGCCAGTGACCGATCACGATAGCCCTCGATTCCCTCGTGGATCGACAGCGCGACGAGTTCGATGCGGGGGTCCTCGGCGAACGTTTCCTGGAGGATCTGGGTGAGGACGACGCTGTCCTTGCCGCCGGAGAGTCCGATGATCCACCTCGTCGGATCCGCCGGTGTGGCGTCGTCGGGCACGAGGTTGTCCTCGCGAATCCGTCTACGGACTCGCTTCTCCACGGTCTGAATGAAGTGGGTGTCACAGAGGTGCTGGCCGCTGTATGCCGCGTGCATCACGGCCGACTGATCACAGCGGTCACAGTCCATTGCTGGTCGATTGATGGCGGAGGTGGGTGAGCGTTTCGTTCCAGCGGCGTGATCCTTTCCTGTGGGGTGGCCCACGTTACGTGTATGCCCGGGAAATCCACGGGTTCGAAACCGCTGACATACGTCGGCGTGGGAATAGCGCTTCTCGCCGTCGGTGGAACGCTCGCGCTGGGCTGGGAGTGGGGCGGAGCCGAGCCGATGCCGATGGCGATTGGCGTCGGTACTGCCCTGCTCGCCATCGGCTGGACGCTGTACTCGCGGCGTCGGTGACCCTGTTCACGTGCTCACTGGCGTAACCACCACCAGCCGGCTGCCAGGATCAGGACGACGACCACGACCCCGACGGCGAACAGCGTGATGTCGTCGGTTTGCCCTGCCGGCGTGGCGACCTCGATCTCGACGCCCTGTGGACCGGTAGCGATGCGGTTGCCGTCGCCGTCTTCGGCCGTGACGTTCACTGGAAGCGAGCGCGTGCCGAGGACGGCGTCGCCCGAGGTTTCGAGGTGGACCGCAACGGTTGTGGTTTCCCCCGGGTCGAGCTGGCTGACGTAGCCGGTCGGCGAGCCGCTGGTGAACGGTGGCGTCGGCCGAATCGCTGCGGTCACGTCGTACAGCGTTATCTCGCCCAGGTTCTCGATTTCGATGACTTGCCTGGTCTCCGCGTCCGGCGCAATGGTCCCGTTGATCGCCCGGACCGCGACCCGTTCACGGTCGGTGACCGTGACGGACAGCGAGTCGGGCGCCGTGGTCCGGCGCTGGCCGTTCCCGTCGCGATATTCGAGCGTCGCCGAAAGCGATCGCGAGCCAGCCCTGGCTGTGGGACTCACCGTGACGGGAATCGAGAATTCACTGGTCGCGCCAGCGGCGACGTCACCCAACGGGATCCGCTCGTCCGTGACCGCAACCCCGCCGGGTACAGACTCGACGAGGAGCACCGCGTCATTGGCCGGTCGATCCCCCGTGAGCGTGACGCTCCCGGTGATGGCACCCTCGGCGCCGGTCGGAAGCTCCACAGCGGTCGTTTCGATGGCCGCGTTGACGCCAGTACCGGGTGTGACAGAAAACCAGACTGGTGGCGCCACGCGGTCCGTCCCCCAGGCCGTTTCGTACTCGGTGGCGAGAGACATGGAGTAGTTCGTGCGAGCTGTTCCCTCGGTGGGTCCCACGCGGTAGGACAGCTGAACCGACCGATTCGGCGGCAGGCGCTCGACGGTGCGCGTCCCGGTGTCGGCACCGTCAACGGTCAAGTGGGGGCTGGCAGACGTCAATGCGAAACGGACGTCGCGAGCCGTCAGGGTGCCGTCGTTTTCGACCGTCACTGCGACCGTCCCAGCGTCGTCTTCGGTCACTGTAGAGTCGATGTCGCGGACGGCAACGCTCGCCCGCGCGGGAACGACGACGCGAATCCGAACGTCGGTGTCCGCCTCCGTCGTGGACCAGCCACCGCCACTCTCGGAGATGTAGTCGGTGTACTCGTAGTCGAGCGTGCCGTCGATCGTGTACCGACCGGGGTCGGCGTCGGGCGGCACGGCGACGATCACGTCGACCGGGTCGGAGAGGCCGACGGGGACGGCCCCGAAGGCTTGCCGTCTGGTCCGCACGTCGAAGGGGACCGAGCCGTTGTCCAGCGAGAGGGTCACGCCACGAGCGGTCGTCACCTCATCGTGCAGCCCGGGATTCGAGGCCGACCCCGATTCGACCGCGCCGCTGTTTTGCACCGACACCTGGAGGGTTGCCGTCTCACCCGCTTCGATACGCTCTTCGGTGACCGTAATGGAGAGGGCGGGGCTGCCGGTCACGGCGGCCAGTGCCGGGATCGAGCACACTAAGAGTAGGGCGATCGCCGCGAGTAGGTGCGCTCGCCTCACCATTTGTCCCCCTCCATTATGGCCGAATAGTCCTCACGAGTGAACAATAAGTTACCGTCCTGCATACTCAAACGTCCCGCCCGAGGAAGATTGTACGAGCCAGTGTCAACAGCAGGAGCGTGCCCACCATCAAGACGAGTGCGCCGGCGAGGTCGACGGTCTCCTCGACGAGAATCTCGCTGGGGTCGTAGTACAGCGTCGGGCTCGCCCAGCCGAGCCAGTCGAAATTCGTCCCCCCGGTGACGGAGTGCAAGACGAAGAGGAGAAAGACCACCGCGATAGCGCCACGGGTGGCGACGTTCCCCCGAGTGACCGCGGTCGACAGCACCAGCCCGATCGCCGTACAGACGGCGAGATACGGGATCGAGAAGGCGTGAACGAGTAGTATCGAACCGAGTGCGACCTCCTCGCCGACAGCCAGGACGATCCCGAAGATGACGAGGGGCATCACGATATTGAGGACGAGAACCGTCCCAAACAGCGCCAGAAATCGCTCGAGGAGGACCTGCGTGCGTGACACGGGCGTCGCGAGCACGAGGTCCAGGCGGCCCCGCTCGACGTCACTCGCGATGCTGTCGCCAGCAGCGTAGGCCATATACAGCCCCAACAGCAGCACCCAGATGAACTGGTAGAATTCGGCCGCGAGAAAGCCCTCCATCGTGGCGAAGGCCTCCACGCCGAAGGAGGTCTGGAACGCCTCGGGGAGACTCTCGATGTACGCCTCGAAGTCGACGCCAGACGCCTCGATCGAGGGGAAGATGCCCACGATGAGGGCACAAAAGGCGGCGAAGCCGATCGTCATCGCCACGGTACCCTTCACCCGGCGGCGGGCGTGGTAGCGCGTTATCTCAAGCATCCTCGTCCTCCGAGCGTGACTGTGGGCGATCCTGGGATGCGTGGCCGCCGCTCTGCACCCTCCCGCTTTCCCCGTCCGCGGCCTCGAGGTTCTCGGTCGCGACCGCACCGGTCACTGTGGCGGCCTCGCCACTCTCATCAGCTGCAGCGTCCCTCGAGACACCGTGCTCCGCCCCCTGGTCGGTGTCACCATAGAAGTGCATGAAAACCTCCTCCAGCGGTGGCTCGTCGATTTCGATGTCGTGTGTATCAAAGCCGGCGAGGTGGTCCAGCAGCGCGTTGGTGTCGCCGGTGAAGGTAAACGTCGCTTGCCGGCCTGTCTGCTCGACGTCGACGACGCCGGGCCAGTCCAGGTCGCCGGGAGCGACCGGGTCGGCGGTCAGCACGCGAACGCGTTTGCCGCTCCGGCCCATCAGTTCCTCGACCGACTCCAGGGCTGCGAGGCGGCCATCCCGGATGACGCCGATTCGGTCACACACGCGGCGGACCTCCGAAAGGACGTGGGAGGAAAAGAAGATGCTCACGCCCGCCTCGCGCTCGGCCCGGAGGAACTCGTTGAACCGTTCCTGTTTCAGCGGGTCCAGGCCGGCGGTCGGTTCGTCCATGATGACGAGATCAGGGGCGTGCATGAAGCCCTGCACGATGGCGAGCATCTGGGCGTTGCCCGTCGAGTAGCCGCCGATTTTCCGGTCCAGCGGGGGGTCGAACAGTTCCAGGAGTTCGTCGCTCCGCTCGTCGCCTTTCAACCGCGCCTGGTGGTCGAGAAACCGCCGTCCTGTCACGTCTTCGTCGAAGCTCGGGTGGGCCGGCAGGTAGCCGACGCGTCCTCTGGCCGCACGCAGCGCCGCGTCGTCGTGAACGTCCGCTCCGAGGACGCGGGCAGTCCCCGCAGTCGGGGACTGAAACCCCATCAGACAGCGAATGCACGTGCTCTTCCCCGCACCATTGGGGCCGAGGAACCCGAATATTTCGCCGGACTCGACGGCGAAGCTCAGGTCGTCGTTGGCGAGGACATCGCCGAAGCGTTTGGTGAGCCCCTCCACCTCGATCACCGCCATGGACGGGGTATAGGGGCGCCGTGGGTAAAGAGTGAGGTGGGACGATTCCGCGTCGGGAGCGTGAACGGGCGAGGGGCGGATCGACTGCAAACCGTTTTCCACGCCGACGACCAATCCACGCTCAATGAGTGAGTTCGCCCGTGACGATGCCGTCGACCGGGTCGAGGAGATCCTGCGAACCGTCGAGACGGAGACGATGCCGGTTCCCGTTCGCGAGCTCTGGGTGCTGGGTGACGTCGCGCTGGGGCTGGACCCGATCGACCGGCTCGACGTGTACGTGACGAAAGACATCCTGCTAACGGACGATGCCGACCGGTCCGAGGCGTTCGAGGCCAAATATGGCATCGAAGGGGTCGGCCAGACGATCCGTGCGGACTGGGCCGAGGAGTATCCGGAGTATCTCAAAGCCAACGCCAACGGCTACGCCGCGCCCGAAAAGTGCCTGGCTGCCCAGCTCGTCGGCGACGACGAGCCGGTCCACCTCGAAGTGTGCAACGCCTCGTTCGAGGACAACGTCACCCAGCGCCTGGAGAGTGCCAAACGCCGCGGTGACTACGAGCAGATCCTCGATCCACGCGGTGCCTGTCTCTGGGTCGACGACGGTGACGGCGGCCGACGGAGCGAGGAAGCACTGCGAAAGCTTCGCGAGGGTGAGTTCGTCCTCCCGACGCTGCCCCAGTCCCTGCAGATGCTCGGTATGGACGAGGAGGAAGCAGCGGACGCCGCGGACGCCGTCTCGGCGTTTCGGAACCGGCAGGACGGCGCCAGCGTCCGCGGCGACGTCGTCTGATCGCTGCGGAAGCCGGAACACTGTCCACCTTTGCGCCGCCACCGCTCTGACCAACAATTCAAACCTGACCAACAGTCACGAAGAAAGGAACCGTCTCGGTCCGCTCGTACGTCTTTTCGGCCATCTGGTCGGCCACGTCCCGGCCCATCTCGCGCCACTCCGTCCGGAGGGCGTCGTACTCCGCCGGTGTCGTCTCGCCGGCGAGTAGCTGCTCACGGTCGGCATCGAGTCCCTCGCCCGTGACCTTTCGTCGGGCCGCTTCGACGGCGTCCTCGGTATAGGGCGGTGTAGTCTCCCGAACGTGATCGTATCGGCGCGTCCGGATGTCAGTCAGGCCAACCGACTCGAACACCCCGACTGCGTCGGCCCCGAGGGCGGCGTCGGTGTCGACCCCATCGAGATACCCCTCGCGAGCGCGGCCAGCGAGATCGGCCTCCGCGTCGACCGTCGACTCGACCGTTACGGCGCTGTTGTCCGGTTCGACGACGGCAACGAGATCGCTGGACGCTCGCGCGAACTCGCGAACGGCGGCCACTGGATCCGGGAGGTTGACGAGCAGCGCCTGGCAGACCACGAGGTCGAACGCGTCCTCGCGGACCGGCAATCGCGTCGCGTCACCGCGCAGGACAGGCGGGGAGACGGCATCGAGGAGACGCCGGTCGGCATCCAGGCCCACCACTTCGCCCGAACACTCCTCGCGAAGGACGCGGGTGAGCACGCCCGTGCCACAGCCAACGTCGAGAACCCGCTCACGATTGGCGAGGTCGAGGTCGACGAGTGCCTCGCGGGACTCGGCCCACATCCCCTCGCGGGTCGTTCTGAGGTACTCCGCGTCGAACTCGCGCACGGATACGCGAACACCGTCGAGCGCGAAAAAACCAGTCGATCACTAGCGACGGTTGGATAGTGGGTAATGCGCGCGAGAAGAGAGGAGGGAACTGCAGCGGTCGAGAACTTGAAAGCCCCGAGCCGCTCGACCGTCCGGGACTCGCTGCGCTCCTCGCTTCGCTGCGGTGCTTACGTCGTCCGGGCCAGACGACCGGCTCGCCCCTTTCAGCCCCACCCGCTTCGCTGGTCGAATCAGCCGACACGGGCGGGAATGAAAGGGGCGTGTCGCTCGTGGTGCGAGACGAGGCAAGCACTACAGCGACCGACGGGAGCGAAGCGCGCAGCGAGTCGCAGCCCACGAGCGACGCGGGGCTTTCAACGCATCACGGTCGCGGCTGCCCCTCAGTCGACTCCTCACCGCTTCACTCGGTAGTTGAATCACTCATTGTGTTCATCAGCTAACCAAGAGAACGAGAGTTTCTAGCTACCGATCGCCACTGAATTCGCGTGTCGCGCTCTTCGAGCGCTCCCGGTCACACTCTGGCGGCGCGTCGTTTCACTCCGCGCCGCCCAGTTCACGAGCTCGCTCAATATTCCATTCGAAGCTCTTGCCGTCCTCAGTGGGTGTCTCCAGCACGAACGGCACGTCGCTGAATGCGTCGTGCGTCAGGATTCGCTCCATGCCCTCGACGCCGATCTCTCCCTCGCCGATGTGGGCGTGTTCGTCCTTGTTCGTGCCACACTCGTGTTTGGAGTCGTTGAGGTGGATACACTGGAGGTGCTCCAGACCGACGACATCGTCGAACTCGGTGATGGTTTCGTCGACCGAGTCGGCCGTCGAGAGGTCGTAGCCCGCGGCGAACATGTGGGCGGTGTCGAGACAGACGTCCAGATCCTGGCTCGACCGCGCCAGCACCTCGGCGAGGTGCTCAAACTCGCCGCCGAGTTTGGTCCCGCTGCCGGCGTCGGACTCGATGAGGATGGTCACGCCGTCGGGGATGTCCAGTTCGTCGAGTGCACTGGCCGCGTTGTCGAGACCGCCGTCGACCCCGGCGCCCGTGTGCGCACCCAGGTGGACGTTGACGAATTCGATGTCCAGTTTGTCGGCGGCGTCGACTTCTTTCTGCATCGAATCGATGGATTTCTCGCGCAGATCGTCTTTCGGCGTGCAAAGGTTGACGAGGTAGGAGGTGTGGATCACCCAGGGCCCGACCCCATTGTCGGTACTCAGCTCGCGGAATTGCTCGGCTTCGTCGTCCTCGATGTTCGGGTCTTGCCAGACCTGGGGCGAATGGGAGAAGATCTGGCCGCAGTTCCCGCCGTACTCGACCTGCTCGGTGACGGCGTTGAAGGCCCCACCGGCGATCGACGTGTGTGCTCCGACGCGCATGGACGTGTGCTGACGGGGGGTCGTGATAGGGATTGCGAGTTCGGCGGCCGCGGGGACCGGACCGCGACGACCGCCGACCACGACGCCGGCGATGGGCCCGCAACGAGTGATATCGCTTCGATATCATTTCGATATCGGATCGATAGTAAGAGCCCGCCAGTCACAGTGATGGTTCGAGCAGGAGAAGTGGCACAAATCCAGTGTCAGATATTTTTTGTCTGAAAAGCAGAGGGATTCGTCTTACAGATTCGATTGCCAGCGTGCAAACAGTGGCGTCTTACGAATTGGATCGGCGCTGCTCACGATACTGGGACAGCACGAATCCTTCCCCCCCCCCTCCCAGATCGGCGAAAATTACTGCTCGCCCTGGCGCGTCCACTCGCTGGTGCCGTACTTCGTGCGCGCCAGGTCGGCGGCCCGGTCCAGTTCCGCGTCGGTCCACTCGCCCTCGGGCGCATCGACCCACGAGGAGAGCGTCGACGCGACCGTCTCGACGGCGCGGTCGCGAGAGACGTCGACGTACTCGTCGATGGCGCCGACGCGGTCGCTGAACCCGTCGGGGTCGGGCCGGCCGGTGAAACAGCCACAGTGAGCGTCCGGGGCGAGCGAATAGGTCAGCGAGCCGTGCTGGACGACGGCGTCCTTCCGTCGGTACTGGGCGTTGCCAGCGACCTTCCGACCGTCCGGGCCGACCACGTCGTGGGCCGGATCGAGCGCTCGAAGATAGCAGGCGGGCTCGTGGAGCGCTGGCCGCTCCTCGGCGGCGAAGGAAGCGTCGACGCCCATCGATTCGAAGGCCGCGAGCACCGGTGCACAGAGTCGCTCGTACGTTTCCAGCAGATCACCCGGGACCGCGTCCGCCGGGAGGACGATGGCATAGGAGATGTCGCCGTAGTGGTCGTGATAGATCGCCCCACCACCGGTCGGGCGCCGAGTGACACCGATGCCCGCGTCGTCACAGTGTGCCCAGTCGATCGTCGCCGGGTCCTGATTGTAGCCGAGCGAAAGGGTGCTCGGTGCCCACCGAAAGAGCCGGATCGTTGCCGGACCACCCGCCGCGGCCGTCTCGGCCGCGACCTCGTCCAGTGCCATATTGGTTGGCCCGTTCCAGGACTCCTCGGCGACGAATCGCCAGTCGAGATCCGCAAGATCGGTCATTATCCGGGGTTCGACGCGGCGGCCGATATGGGTTCCGGGGTTCGCGCGGCCCCACCCTACTCGTCCAGCCCGGGGGTGTCCGAGACCAGATCACCCATCACGGTGCGTTCCGCCCGGCGGAGGAGTTCCGCTGCGGTTCCGGGCGCACAGTCGAGGACCCCCGCGACCTCGGCGACGGTCCCCGACCGCGGTTCCTCGTAATACCCACACTCGACGGCGGCGGTGACTGCTTCGTGCTGTCGTTCGGTGAGGCCAGTGCCGTGGGAAAAGTGCCGTGCGTTGTACGCCCCGACACTGTGTACGTCCACTTCGATCGATTCCGGTAACTCCTCGAGGGCCCGCTGGACCGACTCGCCCGGCGCCACCATCGTCAACCGAATGCTGCCATCGGCGCGGAATTCGATGGGGCCGACGACCACGAGGCCGCGCTGTCTGGCCGCCGCGATGATCCGTCCGTCCGCCTCCGTTGGCGCGTTGCGGACGTAGAGGTAGAAGGTGTCGTTCGGGCGGGGCGATATCTCGTATTCCAGAATTCCTTCGGCGGCCTCCAGCGCTTCCTCGTACGGCTCGACCGGCCGCCCGACGACGTGAAATAGTGAGGTGTAGTGGCCGTCGTCGAGGACGTTCATCTCCAACAATCGGCTCATCTCGTATCCCTCGTGGGCGACGACGAAGCTATGCATCGGATGGCGCTGCGATGGCGGGGGAGTCAGTGCGACCGAGACCGACTTCATCGGTGGCGCTTGTTGGGTTTGAAACTTAAATCCACCTCGGTGCTGAGGGGTAATCGCCAGCATGGACGCCCCCGAAGGCGCCAGTACGAATGGGGAGCCAGAGTGCGGAGGCTGGGCTCGTCGCCAGTGGTGACGAGGGTAGCGAGCAGTCGCTGGTGGAATCGGTCGTTCCCGAGGAGTACCTCCTCGGGCGTGAAACACACGTCAACGGTCCGGCGGTCGTGATCCGAGCCGACGGCGTTCGGGACGTCCTCTCGGCGCTACGCTCGGAGGCAGGCTACGATCACTGTTCGGCGGTGACCGCCCAGGAGTACGCCGACCGCTACGAGTCGATCTATCATCTCAAGAAGTACGCCGATCCAACGGACGAACTCACCGTCGTCGTGCCCGTGCCGCGTCACGATCCCTCCGGGGAGAGCGGCTCGTCGGTGTACCGCACGGCCGAGTGGCACGAACGGGAAGCCTACGATCTGTTCGGCATCGAGTACGAGGGCCATCCTGACCTTCGTCGAATACTGTTGCCCGAGACGTGGACGGGCCACCCGCTCCGCGAGGACTACGACCAGGAGCAACCACAGATCGTCACCTTCCGCGAACACGAACACCTCCTGGAAGACCGCCGGACGGGGCCCGACACGATGGTGCTGAACATGGGGCCACACCACCCATCGACCCACGGCGTCCTCCACCTGATCGTCGAACTCGACGGCGAGCAGGTGGCCGCCGTCGAACCGGACATCGGCTACATTCACCGCTGTGAGGAGCAGATGTGCCAGAAGGGGACCTACCGCCACCAGATCATGCCCTATCCCGACCGGTGGGACTGGGGCGGTGCTGGGCTCTGTAACGAGTATGCCTACGCTCGCGCAGCCGAACGCCTCGCGGACATCGAGGTGCCCGAGTACGCCCAGGTCATCCGGACGATGAGCGCCGAACTCTCGCGGATGCTCTCACACCACCTGGCGCTGGGTGCCTACGCGCTGGACGTCATCGGCGAGTTCACCGCGACGTTCATGTACGCGGTCCGGGATCGAGAGTTGATTCAGGACATCCTCGAGGACCTCACCGGCCAGCGCCTGATGTTCAACTACTTTCGACTTGGCGGCGTCGCCTGGGACCTGCCCGAACCGCGCGAGGAGTTCTTCGATAAGATTCGAGACTTCCTCGACGATATCCCGACCAAAGCCAAAGAGTATCACGACCTGCTGACCAACAACGAGATCCTCCAGCTCCGGGCCGTCGACACCGGCATTCTCACCCCCGAGCGCGCGAAGGCCTACGGCTGCACCGGCCCGGTCGCCCGGGCCTCGGGCATCGATTACGACATCCGCCGTGACGATCCGTACGGCTACTACGACGAACTCGACTGGGACGTGGTGACCCAGGACGGCTGTGACAACTTCGCGCGCCTGCTCGTCCGCCTGCGTGAGGTCGAGCAGTCCGCACGTATCGTCGAACAGTGCGTCGATTTGCTGGAATCCTGGGACGAAGACGACCGCGAAATCCAGTCCAACGTCCCGCGCACGCTCCGCCCCGAACCGGATCGGGAAATCTACAGTGCCGTCGAGGGCGCGAAAGGCGAACTGGGCATCTACATCCGTTCTGACGGCACGGACACGCCGGCTCGATTCAAGATCCGCGGCCCTTCCTTTTCGCACCTCCAGGCACTTCCCGAGATGAGCGAGGGTGAATACGTCCCCGACCTCGTCGCGACCATCGGGAGCCTCGACACGATCATGGGCGAAGTCGACCGGTGAAATCGGGATTTCTCGACAGTATATATTAATTTCTGACAATGAATTTTCGCCCATCGTGGGTGGAAGCACGGGACGGGAATCGGACGCTACAGTGGCTCTTTCAGTCAAAAAGTCGTTTCACTGATACAGCATTTTGAGTTTACCTGACGACTATATTATATACCACGCTATGAGTTCACATGCGACGCATACTGATCACGGTACTCGTGGCACTGGCCGTCGTTCTCGCAGGCTGTGCGAGCGACGGCGGGAGCGGCAATGGCGCAAGCGTTGGTGGGAATGGCAACGGGAACGGGGCATCCGGTGGCGGGGGACAGAACGTCGGCGTCTCCGCAGGCGGGGCACAGGACGCGAACGTGTTCCGGACCAACATCGAGGAAGGGTACGTCCCACAGCCCACTGACGTGGTTCCTGAGGGGCTCTACCACGACTATTACTTCGATACGAACCTGGGGAGTGACTGTGCGGCGCGCTTCTGTGCGGCCTACGACCGCGCGGTCAGCGAGGACCCGCTCTCCGGCGAGCGCGAGCAGTTCATGGCCGTGGGGCTGAACTCCGGGATTACCCAGGCAGAACTCCAGCGGGAGAAGCTGAACCTGATCGTCGTCCTCGACGTCTCCGGGTCGATGGACAGTCCCTTCGCGCAGTACTACTACGACGGTGACGAGCGCAGGGAAGTCGAGAGCGACCAGCGCAAGATCGAGGCCGCGACGGACGCGGTGAGCACCCTGACCGAGAAACTCGGCGCGGACGACCGATTCGCCCTGGTGACCTACGAAGACTCCGCCCGTGTCGAGGAGTCGATGCGACGGATGGACGAACGCAACCGCGACGCGCTCCGGGAGCGCATCGACGCGATCGAAACCCGTGGGGGCACCAACCTCGCGGCCGGGATGGACCAGGCAGCGTCGATCGCCGAGTCATACCCGGGCGACGGGGAGAACCGATCGACGCGCATCGTCTACGTCACCGACGCGATGCCGAACATCGGCGACACGTCGACCGGTGGCCTCGGCGGACAGATCCAGCACCAGGCCCAGCGTGACATCCACACCACGTTCGTCGGCGTCGGCGTCGACTTCAACACGCGGTTGACAAACGCCCTCGCGGACGTCCGGGGCGCGAACTACTACTCCGTCCACTCGCCGTCGGCGTTCGAATCGCGCATGGACGAGGGTTTCACCTACATGACGACACCGTTGGCCCACGATCTGTCGCTCACCGTCGCGGGCGATGGCTACGAGGTCGAGAACGTGTACGGCGCGCCCGGCGAGGCTGGCGACGGCGAGTTACTCTCAGTCTCCACGCTGTTCCCCTCACGGAGCGAGGGTGATGCAGGGGAAGGCAGTGTGATCCTCGTCGAATTCGACCGCGAGGGCGACGCTGCGGATCGAGAAGTCCAACTGACGGCGAGCTACGAAACGCCGAACGGCGAGGTCCACGAGCGCACGAAGACGGTGACCTTCGCGGATCAATCCGCGCCGTACTACGAATCGACCGGCGTTCGCAAGGCCGTCGTCCTCACGCGGTACGCCTCGCTCATGCAAAACTGGGCCGCCCACGAGCGAGCAATGGCCGCGGGGGAGGATGCGGACGTGCCCGACGGCGTCGAATCACGGGAGCGCAATCAATGGGAGCAGACGAGCCTCGACCTCACCGTGACCGAACCATACGACCAACGAATCAGCGAGTTCCGCCAGTACTTCCAGGGCGAGATGGAGGCACTCGGCGCGGACCGGATGCAACAGGACCTGGACATCCTGACGACGCTGACAGAGCAGGACGGATAGGCGACTCCACCGAAAACTGGTTTTCTTCGGCCGCTTTCGCGACCGGGAGCACTGCGAAGCCACGGTTTCGGATGTCGAAAATAGTTGCCAGGGAATGCGATTCTGGCACACAAGCTCGATCGGCCAACTGACATGCGGCGGGAGCGCGCTCGCGGAGCAGCCCGAATGGCGGTGAGGGCTGCGGAGCAGACATCGTGCGAGGGATGAGCAGCACAGCGAGGGAGGGACGACTGAGCGAGCAGCGCAATCGGCTGGGCAAGGGTCTGGGCTGGGTGTAGGTGCGGTTGCGGTGGGTGGGAATGAAAGGGGCAGGCCGGTCGGCGACGCTGCGGAACGGTGAGCACCGCAGCGAGGGAGGGACGACCGAGCGAGGAGCGCGCCGGCCGCACCGAGTCGACCGGCCTGGGGCTTTCCACGCTTTGCAGTTGCTGTATAATCAGTCGGCAAAGCAGTAGAATAAGCAGCAGAAAGATCAGCCCAGTACTAACTCCCAGGCGACGGTTTTTGTAGACTGGCGCCCAATCTCGTGGCAATGAGTGAAAAGGCCACCGTCGCCGGCGGCTGTTTCTGGTGTACAGAGGCCGTCTTCGAACGAGTTGCAGGTGTGGAGTCCGTCGTCTCGGGCTACGCCGGCGGCGACGTTGCAGAGCCCACGTACGACGAGGTCTGTTCGGGAACGACGGGCCACGCCGAGTGCGTCCAGATCACCTACGATCCCGAGGCCGTGACCTGCGAGGACCTCCTGACGGTCCACTTCGCGACGCACGACCCGACCACGAAAGATCGCGAGGGCCCGGACGTGGGCAGTCAGTACCGCTCGGCCGTGTTTACACACGACGAGAACCAAAAAGAGCGAGTGGCGTCGTTCATCGAGGAACTGGCCGCAACTTTCGACGATCCGATCGTCACCGAGATCGAACCGCTCGACGTGTTCTATCCCGCCGAGGAGTACCACCAGGACTACTACGCCAACAATCCCAATCACGGGTACTGTACCGTGAACATCGATCCAAAGATCCAGAAGCTCCGGAATCGCTACCAGGAGTTGCTCGCAACGTGAGCGACAGTTTCCAGACGGAGATTCCGGTCCGCTACTCGGACATCGACTCCTACGGCCACGTCAACAACGCTACCTACGCGACCTATCTCGAAGAAGCGCGGATCGATTACCTCGAAGCCGTCCTCGGCACTGCGGATCTCACGGACAGCGTCGACGACGGTCGCGATGCGGACCACGGGACAGCGGATCGTCAGGCAGCAGCCGAAGGCGGAGCGGCCGAGGATCCCGGTGCGTCGGCCATCGGGATGGTCGTCGCGAACCTCGAAATCGACTTCCGGCGGTCGATCCAGACGGCGGACGCGGTGACTGTCACCGTCACGGTGGCCGAGATGGGGACCTCGAGTGTCACCCTGGAGTACGAGATTCGCTCGGCCGAGGGCGTCCACGCCACCGCGAGGACGACGATGGTCGCCTTCGATCGCCAGGCGCGCGAATCACGTCCGCTCCCGGACGACTGGCGGGCGGCCCTGGAAACGTTCGAGTCGCTTCGGGCCGAATGACGACGACTGGCGACGAACGATGCTGATTTTCCACGAGATTGGCGACACCGGGTTCCGTCTGCGATTCGTGCCGCGCTCAGGAATCCGCGTCGGCTTCGACGAGCGTCACACCCTCCCCTGATGCGTGTTTGATCTCCAGGTCGTGACGCGTGTGTTTGGCGTGGGTTTCCGCCCAGCGTCGTGCGGCATCGCGGGCCAGACGCTCGGCCTCTTCGGGGCAGTGCCGGCAGACGACGCGCCAGGTCTCGACCGCGTCGGGAAAGTGGCCCGTGTGACGGCGATGATCGAGCGCGAACTGTTCGAACGCCTGATTGCCGACGGCGTTCAACTCGGCTTCGAGATCCCACTCGCGACCGCAGCGGCGACACGAAACGGTCGGTGAGTCGGCGGCCGGATCATCCGACTGAGCCGAGGAGTCGACGGAGTCGTCCATTGTCCAACAGTTGGCCTGCACCCATTTCAACGTCCGGCCAGCGGCAGCGAGCCAGGTTAGTCGACGCGGTCGAGGCCGGTGATCTCGAATCGTGCACCGCCGCCGTCGGCGTCGGTCACGGTGATCGACCAGCCGTGGGCCTCGACGATTTCCGTCACGATGGCGAGGCCGAACCCAGTCCCGTCGGTGGCGGTCGTGTAGCCCGATCCGAACACGTCCTCCCGTTCCTCCGGCGGGATTCCAGGGCCGTCGTCGCTCACCGCGAAGCCCTCGCCGCTCCCCAGCGCCGTCACGGTGACCGTCACGTCGTCGCCGACGTGATCGATCGCGTTCCGAAACAGGTTCTCGAGAAGTTGCTGCAGGCGTGCGTCGTCGGCGAAGAATTGGCAGTCCGTACCGGTCTGCAGGTTCGCCTCGCGCGTGTCGACGTGCTCCCAGCTTTCAGCGGCGACCGTCAGGAGGGTCACTGGTTCTAGCTCGTCGATCGGTTGGCCCTGTCGCGCGAGCGTGAGCACGTCCTCGATGATTTCTTCCATCCGTTCGTGGGCGTCCTCGACGGCTTCGATCTGGTCGTGCTCGACGTCGGCTGCGATTATTTCGAGTCGCCCGGCGGCGACGTTCAGTGGGTTGCGAAGGTCGTGAGAGAGCATACTCGCGAACTCGTCGAGCCGTTCGTTCTGGCGTTCCAGTTCACGGCGGTAGCGTTCGCGATGGGTGACGTCGGCCAGCGACAGCTGCCGTCCCTGCGCTGCGGAATCGCTGCCAAACGGCGACGAAGTCAACTGATAGTACCGCGTCTCACCGTCCCGATCCACGCGGATGACGCGATCCGCGCCCCGATCGAGCAACTCTCCCTGCAGGTCGATGACCTCGTCGACGGGCTCGCCAATCACGCGGCCCGAAGTGAGCTCTGGAAACAGTTCGGCCGCGGCGGCATTGTAATCGCGGATCATCCCGGCGTCGTTGAGCACAATGACGGGCCCGTCGCTACTGCCAGCCAGCTTGACCGCCTGGAAGCGATCGAGGTAGACGAAACAGATCCCGACGGCAAACACCGCGACGCCGATCGGTTCGTACGTGATGTCGACGAGGAGTGGACTGGCGAAGCCGGCGAGATCCAAAAGAATCGGCAAGCCAGTGATCCCGATCAGCACCGCCAGCGGCCGCGTATCGTGACCGACACGGAAGAACAGCTCCAGGATCATGAAGTAGCCGATGGCGGCCAGGACGTAGGACAGGCCCATGACGGACCAGTGGAGCACGCCGCTCTGGATCGCGAGGTGCTGGAAGGGGACAGTCGTCACTTCACCGGTGAAATAGAGGTTGTGGAAGGGATTGGTCACCTTTACTGCGACGACGACGAGATAGAGCGCCACGGCGAGCTCACGAATGAACGTGTTCTGGTGGAGCGAGCGGCCGGTGTAGGCCGAACAGAAGTACAGCCACGGCCCGACCGTTCCAAGGCCGATGACGAGCCCGATGAGGTAGAATTGCGCCTGGAGTTCCGGCGTCGGTGCGACGAGAAACGCCACGTGGAAGGCGGCCCAGCCACCGCTCATGAGCAACAGGGCGACGATGCCACGGCGCGTATCCCGATCTTCGATTCGGCGCGCACGGCCGATGCTCGCGAAGCAACCGATCGCTGCGGCCGCAAACACGATCACGTAGGCCAGAAACAGGGGATCGGTGGTTCCAAACAGCGCCATGAGAGGGTCGCCTCGAACTGAGGTATCTAATCCTCGTGGGTGGGCGAAATATACTCTGTGGTCCATTTATCAACGCTGAACCGGGATTCCGGCCGGATTCCTGGGAACGGACGAGTTGCGAACCGAAACCCCCGGCCTGCCGGTGTTGCCGCTGGGCTCCCCATCGGCCAGAAGCCCGGGGTAGAACTGGCCGGCCGCGTAATACGTCGCATCCGAACGCGCTGACCTTTTAGGAGTCGACAGTCTACCACCGAGCAATGGTTCAGAACGTGGCGCCCGTGATGGCGGAGCTGGAGGCTGAGGATTTTCACCTCCTGTCGGGCGTCGAGCAGGGGATGCGTTTCTCCGAGTGGGTCGCCAAGGAGAAGATCCCGGAGTTCTCCCGGTTGACGGCCGAAAACGTCGAGTACCGCATCGATCGCTGTGCTGATCGTGGCCTGCTCGAACGGAAGACCATCCAGTACGAGGGCTATACCCTGACCTTCGAGGGGTACGACGCCCTCGCGCTCCACACGTTCTCCGAACGCGACACCATCCAGGGGGTCGGTTCGCCGCTGGGCGTTGGCAAGGAAAGTGATGTATACGAGGTCCAGTCGTACAAACCACTGGCCCTGAAGTTTCACAGAGAGGGGTACACCAACTTCCGCGAAGTCTCGAAGGGTCGGGAGTACACCGCCGACAAGGACCACGTCTCCTGGCAATACACCGCCCGGAAGGCGGCCGAACGCGAGTACGAGGCCCTGGAAACGCTGTATCCCGACGTTCGCGTGCCACGGCCGGTCGATCAGAATCGCCACGCCATCGTCATGGAACGGGTCGACGACGTCGAACTCGACCGTGCCAGCCTCGAAACCGAGCAGGTCCGACCGATTCTGTCGTTGATCCTGGACGAGATGGCGAAGGCGTACGACCTGGGATTCGTCCACGCCGACATGAGCGAGTACAACCTCTTCGTCGGTCCCGAAGGGATCACCATCTTCGACTGGCCCCAGGCGGTGTCGACGGATCACGAAAACGTCCGTGAACTGCTCGAACGCGACGTCGAGAACATCACGGCCTACTTCCGGCGGAAATATCCCCAGCAGGTCGGCGAGGTCGACGTTTCGACGCTCGCAGGCGCGCTCGTGACTGACGAGTTCGAGTCCATCGATCAGTATCTCGACTGAGGCCGGAACGCTCCTTCCAGCACACTCGATTCGTGTCGAAATGCCCGATTTTGCCCGCGAGCGGACGCACTGGCCCCGAAATGTCGTGGCTCGTACGCTATATATGAATGATATAACGCGATACAAAATCCGTCGATCGGCGGGACCGCCCCAGTGGCTCACGCCGCGGTCGTACAGGGAAACGCCGTCGAAAACGGGAGATTTGGTAACACGCAACAAGGACGTCAGGAGCCCGGTTCAGGGGTTGCACATTGTGATTTCAGCGGAGCGAGCCAGTCACTCGCATCAGATACTGAAAGTCAGTCACCGCTCGCCGACGACAGACCGGTGCCGGCAACAGGAACAGGTAGGCTCGGCAGGCAGGCGGGCAGGCAGCCGGGCAGGCAGGCAGGCGGGCGAGTGCGGGCGCCGGCAATCGGACACTAACTAGTTTGGGCGAAGAATAATACGTCAAGCAAAGGAAGTATTCACGATAGCGCGTGAGTGACTCTTCCACCTCGCCCGAATCAGCCACTATCGTCGAAGTCGAATTCGACGTCGGTAGCCGTTCGCACGCGTTTATCGACGCCTCTGCCGGGGAAGAGTGTACGGTCGAACTCGCCGAGATCAACGCCAGGCCCGATGACCGCTACGCACAGTTTTTCATGGTGAGCGGCGGGCGACCCGAGCGGATCGCTAGCGCGGTCACCGGGGACAGTGCGCTCGAGGCCACTCCCGTGACTGCGAAGCAACAGAGTGGCCTGGTCGAAGTCCTCGTGCAGCAGAGCGCACCGACCGCGATGCTGGTTCGCCGTGGCGCCATTGTACGGACGGTTCGGGCGAGTAATGGTTCGGGCCGGATCGTGGCAGAGATTCCCATCCCGCACGAACCCGGCGAACTCATCGAACGGTTCCTCGATCGGTACCCGAGTGTCGGACTGCGACGCAAGCGTGAGAAAGATAGCGTTTCACCAGGGATCACGCGGACGGGATGCGAGCAAATCGTCGTGAACGCGCTCACCGACAGGCAACGTGAAGTGCTGGAGACGGCCTTCGAAGCTGGCTACTACGACTGGCCGCGCAGACGGTCCGGTGCACAGATCGCGGACACGCTGAACATCAGTTCGGCGACGTTCTCCGAACACATCAGCGCTGCCGAGCGAAACCTCCTCACCCATCTGTTCGACGAGTCGGACCCTGACTGAGGCCGGACGACCGTCACCGGCCGCGGCGCCCGTGAGCTACTGTGGGACCCGGGTCGCGACGACCATGCCGTCACCGTAGATAGTCACCGTACAGTCGGCGTATCGAAAGGACAGATACCGATCCGCGGAGGCCGGCCGAGCGTCAGTCTCGTTGCGGGCAGCGGGGTCTTCGAACAACACCGCCAGGGCGTCGGGGTCGATCACCTCGTACAGCGGGTCGATCTGGGTGGGGGCCTGAGCGCTCGCTGCCGTGACTGCGTCGACCACGGCGGCTGTTGGGCCGTTATCGTCGTCTCGCGTGAACCTCGCAGTCGAGGTTTCACGAGGGGCGTATCCGTCGGTCGGGAGGCGTGGATCATTCGGACACACTGGGATTCACCGCGGAATGGGGTGGTGCGTTGTCCTTCGATACTTACCGGTATATGGCCATTCCCTACACATCGAGGGCGGACCGATCGGAGTGGATCGCTGGCTCGGACCCGAGCGGGGCCGAAATTGGGAGAGAGTTCCGACGGGGTTCCCGGCTGTCGTTGGGGAATTTGTGTCAAATTTCAAAAAACTATGATATGGGTCGGCCGGCTGGCTGGCAGTGGAGCAATGAACCCGAACGACGCATCTACGGACGACCTGACCCGACGCGGCGTGCTCGGCGCAACCGCAAGTATCGGCGCACTGGCACTCGCAGGCTGTTCCGGTGACGACGGCGGCAGCGAGGCGACGCCGACAGACACGCCGATGTCGACGCCGACGGACGAACCAACGACCGAACCGACGGCGGAACCAACCGAGGAACCGATGGCGGCCCCGGACGTGCCCATCCTCAACTACGCGCTCACCCTCGAACACCTGGAGAACGCGTTCTACCGCGACGGACTCGAGGAGTTCGCTGACGAGGAACTGATGAACGCGGACGTGCTGTCGAAATTCGGCGAGCAGGTCCGCATGGAAGTCCCGGACTACCTCCGGACGGTCGGCGCACACGAAGCGGCCCACGTCGAGGCCATCACCGACACCGTCGAGTCACTCAACGGCACGGCCGTCGCGGAAGGCGAGTACGACTTCGGCTACGAGACGCCGACGGAGTTCCTGAACGTCGCGATGGCACTCGAAAACACGGGCGTCGCCGCATACGCCGGCGCGGCACCACGCGTCGTCAACAACGACGTCCTCGCCGCGGCGGCCGGGATCCACAGCGTCGAGGCGCGACACGCAGGATTCCTCAACATGGTCAACGGGAAACTCCCCTTCCCGAACGGCGTCGACGAGGCAAAATCCGTGGACGAGGTCCTCGAAATCGCCGGCCAGTTCGTCACCTCCGCGGTCGATCCGAGCGTGTACGAGACGAGCGACGACCGGCCAACCCACGACCGCAAGGCAGAGAACGACACGAACGACGTCGACGTCCTCAACTACGCGCTCACGCTGGAACACCTCGAAAACGCGTTCTACCGCGACGGCCTCGACGGCTTCACCGAGTCCGAAATTCGCGACGCCGATGCCCTCGCAGAGTTCGGTGATCACGTCAAGATGAACGTGTACGGTCACCTCGAGACGGTGGGCGCCCACGAAGCCGCCCACGTATCGGCCCTCTCGGACACTGTCGAGCAACTCGGCGGAACGCCCGTCGAGGAAGCGGCGTACGACTTCGGCTACTCGACGCCCTCCGAGTTCCTGGGTGTGGCGAAGGCCCTCGAAAACACCGGCGTCGCGGCCTACAAAGGTGCCGCGCCGACGGTGTCGAACGACGACGTGTTCAGTGCGGCCATCGGCATCCACAGCGTGGAAGCGCGCCACGCCGCCTTCCTGAACGAGATCAACGCCACGTCGCCGTTCCCGAAGGGCGTCGACGAGCCAAAGACGATGGCGGAAGTGACCGAAATCGCCGGTCAGTTCATCGTCGAAAACTGATCGAGGCAGTCCTCCCCGATGACGCCGACGGCTTTACAGTGGCTGGTCGTGTCGATTCGACCGAATGGAGGCCGTCCTCTGGTACGTCCTGGCCGGGACACGTGGCGGCCCGAATCGCGTTCGGATATTGCGGGCCCTCGACGACCGGCCGCGAAATCCGAACCAGCTTGCCGACGAGCTGGATTTGAACTACGACACCATTCGCCACCACCTCGACGTCCTGGCCGACAACGACGTCGTTGATTCGAGTGGTGACGACTACGGCGCGGTCTACCTGCCGAGCGACCAGACCCGACATCACTGGGACACCGTCGAAACGATCATCACGGAGCTAGAATCATGAAAACGTACACGAGCGAGGACCGCGACGCGCCGACCGCGTCGTGGAGGCGAGGCCGATGAGCATCTGGATAGACATGGCGCGGGTGGCGACGGGCGTTAACATCGTCCTGTTGCTCGGGCTCATCGTGATCTGGGGGCGCAACTACCAGCAACTGCGCTCACGCCAGACGCTCGGCATGCTCGTGTTCGCGCTCCTCTTGCTTGTCGAAAACGGCTTCGCCCTGTACGTGTACATGCTGGATCCGCTCCTCTCGGTGTGGTTCAGCACGAAGGTCCCCGATCCGGCCTGGCAAGCGATGAGCCTGTTTCACGTGATCGAAACGCTCGCCCTGGCCTTCCTGGCCTGGGTTACCATGGATTGACCGGCCTCGTTCGTTCCGCGATCGCTGATCGTTTCGCCTCGCCCCGTTTTTCGCGTTTTCGTTCGGAACCGAGCCGCAGGTTCCGACCGTGTTACCGATCCGAACTGGGGTCAGTGAGGGTCCCGGCGAAAAGCGGATCGAGGTCGATCGGTTCGACTAGTCTGGCTGCCTTCTCGTACGGTGAGGGCGCTGCATCGGTCCGCGGCGGTGGCGAGCGTCCACTGGCGTCGAACACCGACCGGAGAAAGCCACGACGGATATCCTCGTTCGCGAACAGATCGTGGAGGTACGTTCCGACGGCACCATCGAGAGCGGCGCTATCCGGACCGAGCGGGCGGTCGACCGGGCCCACCGCGTGGGTCTCGCCCATGTGAATCTCGTACCCGCTCACCGTTCCGGAGACCGATTCGAAGCAGTCACTCCCGACACCAGACACCGATCTGGTGACCTGCGCGACTCGTTTCTCGGGGGAGAATCGAGTGATCACCGGTAGCCGGCCGAGTCCTGGAACGGTCGTCCGGTCGCCGGTTCCCTCCACCGCTGCGTTTTCGATGCGCTGACCCAGCATCTGGTAGCCGCCACAGATACCGACGATGGGACCGTCGAAGGACTCGATGTCGGCGGCGAGCCCACCCCTGTGGAGTGCGAGCAGGTCGTCGACGGTGTTTTTCGTGCCCGGAATCACGACCGCCGCCGGATCATGGAGGGAGCCGTCGGGCGGACAGTACCGAATCCGAACCCCAGCCTCGGCGGCCAGTGGCTCGACGTCGGTGAAATTCGAAATGCGTGGCAAGCGCGGAACGGCAATCGTGACCGCTCGGTCGTTGGCCACGCCATCCTCGTCCCCCACGACACTGGCGCTGTCTGTCGGCGGGAGCGAGACGCTGTCCTCGGCCGGCAACCCTGGATCATCGTGGGGAAGGACACCGAGCACCGGGACGCCGTAGCGGTCCTCGAACTCGGCGATGCCGGGGTCGAGCAGTGACCGATCACCACGGAACTTCGTGATCACCGCGCCAGCGACGCGCTCTCGAAGGTCCGCCGGCAGCAACTCCAGGGTGCCGACCAGACTGGCGAAGGCACCGCTGCGTTCGATGTCGGTGACAAGCAGGATTCGGGCGTCCGCAAAACGCGCCGTTTCGACGTTTGCGAGGTCACGGTCGTGGAGGTTGATCTCGGCGATCGAACCGGCCCCCTCGCAGACGACGACGTCGTGCTGGGTAGCGACTCGCTCGTAGGCGTCGACGGCGACCGACCGCGCCTGCTCCCAGTGATCCTCGTAATACGCGCTCGGGGAGTAATGACCGGCGGCCGTGCCGTCGAGAATAATCTGGCTCTCGCCCTCGCCGCGCGGTTTCAGCAAGACCGGGTTGTTGTCGGTGGTGGGGGCGACGCGGGCCGCACGCGCCTGGACGAACTGCGAGACGCCGATCTCGCCCCAGTCACCAGACGGCGTCGGGACGGCGCGGGCGTTGTTCGACATGTTCTGGGCCTTGAACGGAACGACGTCGACGCCGGCGTCGGCGAGTCGGCGGCAGAGTCCCGCCACGACGGTACTCTTCCCGACGTGGCTGGCCGTCCCTGCAACGAGCAGTGTCTCGGCGCTCACGGCTCGAACACCTCGGCGGCGCCACTGCTGACGACGCCATGGTCGGCCTCGACAACGCTGTCGGGGACAACGTCCTCAGCGTACCGTGATCGAAAACTCGCGCGAACGGCGTCACGAACACAGATCCTGGTCGCATTGCCGAGGGCTGTCGCACTGCCGGCCCACGGCGCCGGGTCGGTACGGGCAGCGTCTCCCACCGCCGGCGCTCCAGCGATGACTGCGTCGCTCGTGGTCCCGGTGAAGCCAGCGAGGGCGAGCAGCGTCGCAGTCTTGGCCTCGACGGCCGTGGCGACGAGCGTCGCGAGCGCACCGTCGGTCAGTGTGGTCGTCGTGCGAACGAGGAGATTCACCGTCCCGACGTCGCTCGATTTCGTCGAGTCCTGATCGGGGTGATCGTTCGGATTCGCGTCCCCCATCGGCAGTGTGGCTGGATTCGAGAGGCCCACGGTCGCGTAGACCGTGACAGCATCCATGCGTGCCCCGCGCGCGTGAACCAGGTCTACCCCGGTGAGCAAACTCGGACCATCGGTCTCGAAGCCAGCACGCCGTCGGCGTCGGTCGACGTACTCGGCCAGATGCTGCCCGTCCCAGCCCGTCGGCACCGAAACGTTGTACGCGCTCTCGGCGCGTCGATAGCCGCCGTCCCAACCGGTCGAAAGCCAGCGGGTGTCCGGCGCAGTCCACTGGAACACGCCCGCTTCGATCGACGTGTTACACATCGTCGAGCACCGCCAGCAATCGATCGTGTGCCGTGCGATCCCTGACCGCGATGCGAACGTGAGAGTCCAGCCCGCGAAACGTCCGGGCGTCCCGCAAGGCGATGCCCGACTGACGAGCGTGTGAGAGGACGGCGTCGACGTCTCGGTCACCGACGTCAAGCAGCAAGAATGGGGCGTCCGAGGGGTGGACGTCGAAGCTATCGGACAGGGCCGCCGCGAGTCGCGCCCGCTCCGATTCCACTCGTTCGCGCGTCGCGCGAACGAACGCCTGCTGGTCGAGACAGTACGTGCCGGTCGCCAGGGCGGGCACTCCAACGTTCCAGGGCCGGCGGGCGTTGGCAAGGGCCGTCCGGAATTCACCGGTCGCCACGGCGTAGCCAGCACGCAGGCCGGGGAGTCCGTAGAGTTTCGTCAACGAGCGCGCCACCACGACGCCCGCGACGCCGGCCATCGACGGTCGATCGGTAAAGCCCAGAAACGCCTCGTCGACGAGAAGCGGCGTCGCAGCCGCTCGACAGCGGTCGGCAAACCCCAGGAGGGCATCGTCATCGTAGGCAGTGCCCGTGGGATTGTTCGGATTGCAGACGATCACGAGAGCATGATCAGTCGGATCGGCGGTGAGGATGGAATTCTCGGTCGTGAACTGTGGGGTCCCACCCTGGAGCCGAACCTCCCGGGCGTATTCACCAAAACTCGGGGACGGCACGAGGACCGAGTCGCCCGACTCTACGCACAACGCGATCGCTGCGCGGATCGCGGCGAGGCCACCGGGCGTGGGGACGACCTGTGCGGGCTCGCAATCGACGACGGCTGCGGCGGCTTCGCGGAACGCCCGCGGTGGCTCGGTGGGGTAGGAACGGGACTTCTCGAAAGCCGCTCGATAGACGTCCTCGACGCCCTCGGGGACGTGGGGATTCGTGTTGGCGCTGAAATCGAGCAGCGAGTCGTCCTCGGCACTCCCGTGGGGTTCACGGCCCACGGCGAGTGCGTGCTCTCGATTCACAGCAACGCCTCCGCGCGCGCTACGTCCGGTTCTCGATTGACGTTGACGGCGAGACGGGCGTCCCACGAGACCATCCGTTCCTCACGGTCGCCGGCCGCGACGACGTTGAGTCCACTCGGAACCAGCGGGCGGTGTTCGCCCTCGCGCGTGCTGTCCACACTCAGACCCATTGATTCTTTGAGGGCTTTCGGCACGCAGACACTGAGCGATGGCGAGCCGTCGGCCGCCGCGAATCGATCGAGAACCCTGTCGACGATGGTCCCATCGAGCAACGGCAGGTCCGCGACGACGGTGAACACGGGCGGTTCGACGTCCTCCAGCTGTGCCAGGGCATACTGCAAGTCCCGAACGTATCCCTCGCCCGGCGCTTCGATGGTGGCTCTCTCGGTGGTCGTTGCGAGATGGTCGCGGGTGCGGGGGGTCGCTGGCGAGCTGACACCAGTAATGGTACTAATCTCACTGTGGTCGAGCGCAGCAAGGACGCGATCGATCATCGGTCGGCCGCCGACCTCGAACAGCGGTTTCTCGCAGTCGGTGTCGAGTCGCGTGCCCCGCCCGCCACACATCAGGAGAGCGTCCACACGATCACCCCCGCGTGCAACGCGGCGACTCGTCCCAGCTCGTTCGTCGCGCCGAGTACGTCCCCGTTGAGGCCACCCAGTGCCCGGCTGGCCCAGGCGTAGACCAGCGCGCCAGTCGTCAGGGCGGCGAGGACTGCCGCGAGGGATGCCAGTGGAACCGGCCAGGCGAGAACCGTCGCCGGCGCGAGGACGACCAGTACCGAGAGTGCGGTCCAGCCGTTCGCATCGTCCGCGACCGCGGCACCGAGACCGTCGACGGCCGGCCGGCCGAAACAGACCAAAAGCGCCATGCTCGCTTTCGCGCCGACTTCGGCGGCGACGACGATGCCGAGTGCGCGCCAGGATACCTCCGCGATCAACAGCGCGGCCGTCGCCAGCCCGAGGAGCGTGATGCCGACTGCAAGGGCGCCCCCGGTCCCGACGACACTGTCTTTCATCACCTCGATCCGCCGGCTGCTGTCGCCGTGGACGACGGCGGCGTCGCCCAGGTCCGCGATGCCGTCGACGTGGGTGATCCCGGTCAGGAGGTAGAGAATCGCCAGGAACGCAAAGGCCGCGCTGGGGGCGGGCAACGGCGCGACCAGTGGAATTGCAATCACTGCACCCACGAGGTAGCCGACGAGTGGCATGGTCGCAGGCAGCGCACGGAAGGCGTCCCAGGCGGACTCGTCGTGGCCGACCGGAAGCCGGGTGAGAAAGCCGACCGCGCCACGGAGTGCAGTCAAAACCACGCAATCACCCCGGCCAGGAGGAAGGCCCCGACGCCCGCAACGCCAGTAATGTGAACGGCCCGTCGGCCGGCAGCAACCGTCGGCGGCCCCCCTGTCGGATTGAGAACGTACGCGTCACGCTTTTCGAGGCGAACGTCGAGCGCGGCAGCCATCGTCGCCATCGGCCAGCCGGAATTCGGCGACGTGGGGACTCGCGCCGACGCTCGCGCACGAGCGAGGGCGCTGGGGGAGCCGGCAGCCATCGCGATCAACACCGCACTCACGCGTGCCGGCAGGAACATGAGGGCGTCGTCGAGCCGCGCACTCGCCCAGCCAACCGGTTTGTCACGGTACCCGAGCATCGAATCCAGCGTATTGACGGTCTTGATGATCGCCGCTGCGGCAACCCCGACTGGCAGTGAAATCAGTGCACCAAGCGAGAATGCAAGCAACGGTGCGACCAGTCCATCCGCAAGGTTCTCCGCCGCACTTTCGATGGCCCCACTGCGGAGCGCGGCGGGTGACAGGTCGTCCGTATTTCTTCCCACGAGGGCAAGGGATTCGAGGCGGGCGGTTTCGACTGCCCCATCGGTGGCTTCGATCACTGTCGTCGCGGCTTGCCGCAACGAGCGGAGACTGGTCGTCGAAAAGAGCACGAGCGTCGCGAACGCTCCCGCAAGCCGTGGATCGATTCCCCAGGCGATTTCGGTGGAAAGTCCGAGCGCCCCGCCAACGACGAGCGGGATTCCGAGGGCGACGAACGAGCCGACGAGGCGCGGGGCGACCCAGGAGCGATCGAACACCGAAATCGCTCGACCGAGGATCGCGATGGGATGGATTCGTTCCGGGGGCTCACCCACGAGGGTGTCGAGGACGAGTGTCGCGAGAATGCTGGCGCTGGCGATCATGCGTCGGCCGGTGAATCCGCGGTAAGCTCGGTGGTCAACGTCACGATCGTCTCGCGCACGGCCGCCATGGTCGTCTCGGAATCAGCAGCCAGTGCGAGTGCGCCACCCATGCCGACGCCTTCCTTGGCCTCGCCGGCGACGTAGGCGTCCAGTGCAGGGTGGGCACGCTGCTCGAACCCAGGATCAGTCACGCGGAGCGTACAGTCCAGCTCCGTCGCGAGTTTTCGAATCTCCGCGGAATCGTCCGCAGCAACGAAGGACGTCGTCGCGATCGTGAGCGGCGCGTCGACGCCGGCGTGACGAACCAGCGCTGCGGCCGCAGCCTGCTGGGTCCCACCGGCGAGAGTTACGTCCGTATTTCCTTCGAGGGCACCGGCTGTAATCCCGGCCACCGTCGCGAGCACCGGATCGCCCATGCGACGAACGGCTTCGATCGGCGATCCGGCGGCCGTGCCCCGTTCGAGACCGCTCGCTGTGAGACCCTCCCGAACCAGTGCGCGTTTCTGTTTCAGCGGGTTCTCCTGGAGCGACGAGGAGACGCTGGCTCGTTCCCCGAGCGCAGTCAGGACGCCCAGTGCGGTGGTCGTGCCACCGGGGATGGACTCGCCGATCATCAGTTCGTCCGCGTCGACGGATCGACCGAATTCGAGGGCGTTCTCGAAGACCACGGCGGCACTCGGGACGGCGACCGGATCGCGGACGTCACCACCCGGGATGGCGCCGACCGAGTGTGTCTCCACGCCGGTCGGCCTCGCGAGTCCAGCGTCGACCGCCTCAAATGGAAACTCCAGGTGTTCACGGACCGCTCGCGTCACGATGGCTGGCGTCGGACAGCCAGCGGGGCTCACGGGGACCACCGGGGCAGTTGTCGGCCGGCGCGCTTCGAGGATTTCGAGGTCCGCACTCGGGGTGTGGGCCAGTAGCTCGGGCGTCGCCCCCGCGGCACTGATGCCATCGACGTGGGCGGTCCGCGTGCTTCCGGCAACCACGAGGAACGTCATCGCCCGGCCTCCGGCCTGGAGGCTCGGCCGACGGACGGACAGGGCCGCGTGCAGGGCGAGTCGTCGTCTTGCAAACAGGCTGTGATTAGCACAAGCGGACTTTAAATAATCGGTGCCGCTCGGGACATTCGAATGGCTTAAGGGTCGAAACGCAAAGAGTAGAACAACTCGCTGGCGGACGGGCACCAGTGGGCGCCTGTACACACAGGTCGGGATGTGACTGGCCGCGACCCATGCGGGTCGGTGGCCGGTTGAACCACGCAACGCCCGTGGTGAACATCATGGCACGAAGTGCATACTCACATATCCGGGAAGCCTGGCGCGACCAGGGTGACGGGAAACTCGCACAGCTACAGTGGGAACGCAAGCAGGACTGGCGCGAAGAGGGCGCCGTCGTCCGCATCGATCGACCCACTCGACTCGACAAGGCCCGCAGCCAGGGCTACAAGGCAAAGCAGGGCGTCATCGTCGCCCGCGTCTCCGTCCGGAAGGGTGGCGCACGCAAGGAACGATTCGAGAAGGGCCGACGCTCGAAGCGACAGGGCGTCACCCGGATCACCCGACGCAAGAATCTCCAGCGCGTCGCCGAGGAGCGCGCCTCGCGGACGTATCCGAACCTCCGGGTGCTCAATTCCTACTCCGTCGGCCAGGACGGCCGGCAGAAGTGGCACGAGATCATCCTCGTCGACCCGAACCATCCGGCAATCGAAAACGACGACGACCTGAACTGGATCTGTAACGACGACCACACGGACCGAGTCTTCCGTGGCCTAACGGGTGCCGGCAAGCGCAACCGTGGTCTCGGCAAGCGGGGCAAGGGCACCGAGCACACCCGACCGAGCCTCCGCAGCAACAACAACCGCGGCCGGTAGGAAGCGGGCCCGAATCCCCCGATTTTTGCGGATTTACACGTCAACGAACAGTCGGTACACCACACATATGTGACAGTATCTATTTCATGGGGGGCCGGGTAGGGAGAGGTATGGACGGGACGGGGGCTGGTTCGGGTGACGACCACTCGGGCCGGCAGCCAATTGCGTTGACGGCAGCGATCGTCGGGAAGAAGTGGCATCCAGCAATTATTTCGAAGCTGTTGTCGTCGGGCCCACTGGGCTTCAACGAGCTGAAGGGCCGCCTCGACGGCATCTCTGACAAAGTACAGTCGGAGAGCCTGGACGATCTGGAGGAACGTGGCATCGTCGAGCGGACCGTGATCGACGACAAGCCAGTCCGCGTCGAGTACTCCTTGACGCCACTGGGCGAACAACTGGAACTCGTCATCACGGCCATGGAGCAATGGGGCGAGCGCTATCTGAGCGCAATCGAGGCCACCGACGGCGTCCCAGCAGATCCTGGCCACGGCGAGTAGACAGAAAGGACAGTCACCGCAACCGGCAGAGTGACGCGAGGCAGAGTCCCTGTCGAGCGGCGCGGCTCGGAGTTACTCCTCGTCGACGACCTCGATGCCGCGGTTGTTGACTGCTGCGGGGTCGAGGCCGACCTCGCGCAGGAACGTCTTGTACTCGCGTTCACATTGCTCGGCGTCTTTCTGGCGGTCACTGGCGCGGTCACACAGCGCGATCAGGTCCTCGGGAACGTCGTTCGAATAGACGATCCAGTGGTTGATGAGGTCCGAGAGGCGTCGAATCGGAGAGGTGAAGTGGCCGTAAATCTCGAAGTTCAGCGCGTGGTGGCCGCCGAAGGGGTCGTTCATGTACTTTGCTCGCGGCATCACCTTCATCACGGCCCACTGGATCTTGTCCAGCTGGCGTTGCGGTGCGTCCTCGAGCGTGGCGTTGACCGCCTGGCGCGGATCGTCCCAGCCAGTGCCAGGAATCGAGACACCGTCGAGATCCTGGATCTCCTGCAGGGCCTTGTCCCACTCCTGGGGGGAGGGCTGTGGGTGGACGCGGTACATCGCCTCGACGCCGCGATCCCACATGAGTTCGTGCGTGACGGCCTTGTTCGCTTTCAGCATGCACTCTTCGATGATGGTGTGGGCGCGATCCCGGGCGGGATTCAGCACGAGTGAGCCGTCCTCCTTGCGCTGTTCGTGCATGCGGTCGGCGAGTTCCCAGACGAGTTCGGTTTTTTCTGCGAGGTCGACGCTCTGGTCTTCGAGCACGTCGGCTGCAGTCTCCGGCTCTTCCAGCAGCCGCTCGGCCTCAGTATAGGTGAGACGGGCGTCGCTCTCGATGACGGATTTGTAGATCTCGATGTTTTCGTATCCCAGATTCTCCTTGTCGAGGTGCATCTCCACGGTGTGAGCCAGGCGATCCTCGTTGGGGACGAGCGAGCACACGGTCTCGGCCAGGATCGGTGGCAGCATGTGGACCGTGTAGCCGGGCAGGTAGACCGTGTTCGCCCGCTCGACCGCAGAATCCCACATCGCCGTGTCGGGGTTGACGTAGTGAGTGACGTCCGCGATGTGGACCCACAGGACGTACTCGTCGTCGCGTTCCTCGATGGAGATGGCGTCGTCGAAGTCCTGGGCGTCGACCGGGTCCGTCGTCCACGTCGTCATGTCCCGCAGATCCGCTCGCTCGTCGACTTCGTCCGCGATTTCCTGCTGGACGTCCTCGGTGCGCTCTTCGGCCTCGTCCAGGACCGCCTGGGGAAACCCGTCGGGAATCTCGAACTTCTCGAACAGTTCCTCGCGCTTGTTCGCGAGATGTCGGGCCATCTCCGCGTCGATCTCGACGGGGCCCTGGCCCTCAGGCGTCCCAGCCGCAGCCTGCTCTGAATCGGTCATGCACCGGTCTTCGTCAGTCGGGTAGTTAGGCATGGCGGGTCACCCGAGGAGCCAACGGGCCCAGTACGCTGGATATCCCGGTTGAGACTGTCGACGGAAGTCTCGACGTGGTGCGCAGTCAGTCCCAGCCTGTGGACGTGAATTACTGGTGCTCAGATGGAACAATTCGACCGCAATCGTGCAAATTTTCAGAAAGTATCGACCGTCCAAGATCTGTCAGCCAGACACGTGACGGGCCGTCAACTATACAGTTGTGCGTATCAACACTGATACCATGGGACTCTCTCTCGATCCCGGTGCGGTCGCCGGGGACTTGCCGAGCCTCGATTCGGTCGCGGGAGATCCGCGGATGCGACCGATCGGTCTGCTTGGCGGATTTCTGCTCGTGCTGTTGGGGGCATTGTTACAGATTGGGGGCGGCGCATTCTGGAACACCGTGGTCGCTGGCGTCTTGGTCTTCGTTGGCGTTCCGCTGTTCGCGATGGGACTGGCAGCCCCCGAGTCGGAGGAGAGTCTGTTCCGACTGGGAATCAATCTCACCGCCACGCAACGCTACGTCGTGGCACTTGGGTCGCTGGCGGTACTGAGTTCACCGGTCCTGGTCGCGATTCTGGGCACGATTACCGGCTTCGCGGATTGGGTCTGGCTGGCTGGCGCGGCCATCGCACTGATCGGCTCCGCGCTGATTCTCACCGGCTTTATCGCCTGGACCTCCGGTATCGCCGTCGATCCATCCTCCTCACGGTAATCACCGACAACGCGTTCTGCGTTCCCGCACTGGGCTCGACGTCAATCAGCAGACGTCCTCACACCGACGTCGGTCCGTCCTGCAAGTTATAGCTCCTCGCGCACGCGAGTGGGTAACGCCTCCAGGTCGATCCCCTGCCGTCGGGCGTAGAGGACCGCCGCCGTTTCGAGGGTCACCCCGAGGTCGGCCTGCAGATGGTTGACGCCAGCGACGGCGGCCTGTTTCTCGACGCCACCCGCGACCGTCGCCTCCAGGATTCGTTCGAACGTCGAGCGCTGCCGGAGGACGTCCTCTTCCGGCGTGAATCCATCGGGGACCGCGACGGCACTCGGGTCGAAGGCCGCGACCAGTTCGTCCCCGTCCCGTTCGAGCAGGCCTTCGCTCAGTGCGACGTCGACGAGTCGCTGGGCCTGGTCGGGCGAAAACCAGTTCCGGTCGAGCGAAACGGCGACGACGAACTCGCTCTCGCCCACCCTGTCGGTCCCGGCCGTGCGAAACGGCACGGCGACCGCCGTCCGGAGACTCATTGGAGAGAGGTCACGCGGGCCCTCAAAGACCGTTTCGACTGGGGCTGAGCAGAACCGGGGTGCGCCACACGGCCGGCACACTGGCGTCGCGCTGGCCGGCCACCAGTCCAGCATCGAACGCTTCAAGTACGGCCTGGGCCATTTCCACCGTATGAAAGATCAGGGACGTTCCCTCCGCAAGCGCACAGGTGGTCGGCGACGACCGTTCCGTAACAAGCGAAAGTACGAACTCGGCCGCGAATCCACCGAGACGCAGGTCGGCGACGTCGAACTGAAAGCCGTCGACAGCCGCGGCGGGACCACGAAGGTGCGAGCGATCACGACCAACGTCGCGAGCGTCGCCGACGGCGACGAGGTCGTCACCGCGGAGATCGAAAACGTCGACGAGAACCCCTCGAACCCGAACTACGCCCGCCGAAACATCATCACCAAGGGCGCAATTCTCGAAACCAGCGAGGGGCGCGTTCGCGTGACCTCCCGACCGGGCCAGGACGGTCAGGTCAACGCGGTCCACGTCGAGTAACGGTTCGACGGAGAGCAAGTCGGCCAGTACGGAACTTTTTGGCCTCAGGGCCGCGGCGCGGCTTTCTGCAGTGCACTTTCGGCAATGTTGCCGCCGTAGTCGGCGGTGCGTGACAGGGAGTCGACGACCAGCCCGAGGACCTGGGCACTCTGTGGATCGGCTTCTCGAACCTGTTTGTCGACCTGGCGCGTCGTGTCGTCGACCTCGCGGATCTGGGCGCGGGCCTTGCTCGCGAGGTCGACGGCTTCGTCGGAATCGTCGGTCAGGAGTGCGTCCATCGCGGTCTCGGGTACGCGCGTGGCTTCCTCGCGGAGCTCGTACAGCAGGTCGGCAGTTTCGCCAGTGATCTCGCCGATCTCCGTCGAGAGGACGGCGATCTTCGTCGCGTGGTCGGCGATCCGCTCAAGCTGTCGCGCACTCGACTGGTAATCGAAGACCGTCTCCCGGGGGAAGCCGATTTCGTTGGCCGCCGTCGGATTGCGGAGCACGGTGCGGAACACGCGCGAGACCATGTACCAGAGGCGGTCGACGTCGTCGTCCCGTTCGCGCACGTCGTCGGCCAGTTCGTCGTCGTCGGTGACCAGCGCCTCCACGGCGTCTTCCAGCATCGTCAACGAGACGAGGCGCATGCGCGTGATAGCGTTGTGAACGGAGAGTTCCGAGGAGTCGAGCAGATCCTGGAGGACGACGCGATCGGTCGTCTCCTCGATCACTTCCAGGCCGACGAGGCCCTGTGTCGCGTTCCGGACGATCCGCCGCTGGGACGCCGTGATCCGGTTGGTCTCCAGGCGGATGACGTCGAATCCGCTGACGTACATCGTCATGACCGCGCGCGTGAGTTCGTGTTCCTCGTCGAGGCCAGTGATGTCAAGCGTTCCTTCGACGCGATCCTCCTCGCTCTGGGGCGAAAGCAGGAGGAGATCCTCCTCGGCGTGGAATTCGACGACGCTGCCCGCGCTCACGTCGTTCTCGGTCGCCCATCCCTTCGGGAGCGAGACAGTGTAGGTCGATCCACCGGTCACCTGCACCTTGCGCGTCTCCATGTGGTTGGGGGTCGCGCGGGGCACACCATAAACCCACCCATTTCTATATACTTTCCACCAGAACGCCCGACAGCACCTGCCGGAATCGAATTTTCAGCGGGTATCGGTCGGTAGTGCGCAGCTACCGATCCGATACGGTGGATTCGGGACTGGCGGGGGAACCGGCCTTACCGCCCCTGACCGGAGTATTCCGGCAAAATACACACAGAAGCGTACCGTGCAAACAACCCGCATCACGAGACCTATATAGAATAGGGAGACGAATAGAGAAATCATAGTATAGTATTTACTCCCATCGAGATTGTCCTCAGCTGATGCAAGGAGTGAGACCTGACGGTGTATCGCGGCGACGGCTGCTCGCTGGCCTGGCCGGGTCAGTGGGAGTGGCCGGGGCAGGCTCGCTGGCAGGGTGTATCGAGGCCCGGGCGGGGGACGGCCCTGCCGATCCGGACGATACGGGCAACGGCGGTGGGCCGATTACGGGATCGCTGTCCGTTGCCGGATCGAGTACGGTATACCCGCTCACGCGTACCATGCGGGTTGAATTTCTCAACGAATACCCCGAAGCCAGCATCTCGGTGCAATCGACGGGGACGGGTGGCGGGTTCGGGAACTTCTTCTGTACCGGCAACACCGTCATCAACAACGCGAGTCGGACGATCACGGACAGCGAGCGCGAACAGTGTGGGGCGAACGGCATCGAGCCCCTCGAACTGCGGGTGGCGACGGACGCACTCACCGTGGTCGTCAGCAACGACGCGGACTGGGTCGACTGTCTCACCGTCGACGAACTCAAGCAGATCTGGGGCCCGAACGGGGTCACTCACTGGAGTGACGTCCGCGAGGAGTGGCCCGACGAGGAGTTCGACCTCTTCGGTCCGGCCTCGACTTCCGGGACGTTCGATTACTTCACGGAGGCCATCGTCGGCGAGAGTGGCTCACACCGGGAGGACTACCAGGCGACGGAGGACGACAACACCATCGTCACCGGCGTGCAGGGCTCCCCGCACGCCATGGGCTATCTCGGCTTTGCCTACTACAACGGCAACAAGGAATCGGTGAAAGCCGTTTCCGTCGAGAACCCCGAGACGGATGCTGGCTGCGTGAAGCCAGCCCTCGAAACGGCCGCCGGTGGACGGTACACCCCACTCGCGCGACCACTGTTCATCTACGTCGCGAAAGCCGCGCTGGCTGACCCCGTAGTCCGGGAGTTCTGCCGATTCTACCTCGCGCACGCGACGAGTGAACGGCTCGTCGCCGAGACCGTCGGCTACGTGCCACTGACCGAGACCCAGCAGGCGACCCAGTACGGCCGGCTGGAACTGGCGATCGACGAGGTCACGAGTGCATAGATGAGCACAGACACATCCGATATCACCGGTGGGCGAGCGAGCACCACACGATCCGCTCGCGAGCAGTTCTATCGCGGCCTGTTCGTGGCCTGTGGCGTCCTCTCGATCGCGACGACGCTGGCGATCATCCTGACACTCACTGGCGACGCGCTCTCCTTTTTCAGCGACGTGTCCATCCTCGACTTCCTGTTCGGGACGAACTGGAGTCCACAGATCGCCGGCGAGTACGGCGTCTTGCCACTGGTCGCCGGGACGATCATGGTGACGATCGGTGCAGGCATCGTCGCACTGCCACTCGGCGTCCTCACGGCGATTTACGTCTCCGAGTACGCGAGTGAAAGCGTCCGCTCCTGGCTAAAGCCGACCCTCGAAATACTCGCCGGCGTCCCGACCGTCGTGTACGGACTCTTCGCGCTCGTCTACGTCACGCCCGCACTGAGTTCGCTCTTCCCGGCAATCGAGACCTTCAACGTGCTCTCCGCGTCGCTCGTCGTCGGGATCATGATCATCCCCTACGTCGCCTCACTCTCCGAAGATGCGATGAGCGCGGTGCCGGACTCGCTCCGGGAAGCCAGCTACGGGCTGGGCGCGACCAAGTTCGAGGTGTCGACGACCGTCGTCGTCCCCGCGGCGATCTCCGGCATTGCCTCCTCGTTCATCCTCGCCCTGTCACGGGCTATCGGCGAGACGATGATCGTCACCATCGCCGCCGGTTCCTCCGCCCAACTGGCGCTGCCGTTCGAACCCGGCGCCTGGCTCCAGTCGATGGAGACGATGACCGCGGCGATGGTCAATATCGGCAAGAGTGACGTGGATCCCGGATCGTTGACCTATCTCAGTCTGTTTGCGATCGGGCTGACCCTGTTCGCCATCACCTTCGCGATGAACGTCGTCAGTAACGTCATCGCGGCGCGCTACCGGGAGGAGTACGAATAATGGCGAGTGAAAGGCGTGCAGAATCGCACGACCTCGGTTACATCAGCCGCTTCCGTGGCACCGTCTTCCAGACGCTGACGCGGGCGGCCTCGCTGGTCGGGGTCGTCGCGCTGGCGCTCCTCCTGGTGTTCATCACCATCGACGCCGTGCGGCCCACGACCGCCGATCCAGCGTGGTACGCCGTCGTCGTTTCCACCTTCGTCCTGCCGACGCTGTTGTTCGCGGCCTACAGCCGTCGACATTCCGCGGTCGGCGCTGTTGCCGTGCGAGCCTGCGGGGCGACCGTCGGCGGGGCAGCGCTGGCGACGGTCCTGATCATCTGGCTGGGCGATCAGCTCGGTCCGCTCACCCTCATCGGTGTCATCGTGCCGACGCTCGTCGTCGGCGCGGTCCTCGCCCGCGGGCGTGAGGCACTTGGCGTCGGCCTCCAGACTGCCGGCGTGGCAGCGGCCGGCGCGACGGTGGCGACCGTCGGCGCGCTGTTTCTCGGGGCCCAGGCCACGCTGGTGTACGCCGTCGCGCTGGGCGTACCGATGGCTGCACTCGGCTGGTTTTTCCTCTCACGGCCCGCCATCGGCAGCGTCGGCGCCCACGCGATAATCTGGGCTGCGATCGCGGCGGCACTGACGAGCGTCGTCGTGGAGATCGGGTCGGCGTTCGCCGGCGTCCGCCTCGGGGAAACGGCCCTGGCCGTGTACGCCCTCGGCGCGATGGTTGGCGTCCTCGGCTACGCGATCTACGCTCGAGCGTATCGGGACGGGGGCATCGTCGGATTGCTGGCCCCCTTCGTGCCACTTGCTGCCGTGCTCGCCGGCTACCTCTTCCACCGCGAGTTCGTGATCACGACGCCAGTAACACCACTGCTCTATCTCGCGCTCGTCGGGGTTCCCACCATCGCGGTCGCGGCACGGACGCTCTCGCGGGAAGGTCGTGGTCGCATCGGCGTCGTCCTGCCCCTCGTTCCTGTGGTCGGCGCCGCCGCAGTGCTGGCGTTTCACAATCGATTCCTGCTCACCGGGCCGACAGTGCTCGGTACCTTCGGGCTCGCCATCGGGTTGAGCTTCGGCGTGTACGCGTGGCGTCTCGACACCAGGCGTGGCGCGGACGCCGATTCGACGCCAGGGACGAGCGTCGATTCGTCCGACGGCGGGGCCACAGCGCACTCGGAGGGCCGCCTGGGACTGCTCGCGCCCCTCGTCGTGTTCGGCGGGCTACTCGCCGGCCTGCTCGGCGCCCGCGCGTTCGGCATCGCCGGTCCACAGACCTGGCTCGACGTGCAATTCCTCCTCTCGGACTCCCACTACGAGGCCGCACTCGCCGGCCTCCATCCGGCGCTGATCGGCTCGCTGTACGTCGGATTGATGGTCGCGATCCTGTCCTTCCCGGTCGGGGTGGGCGCGGCGATCTACCTCGAAGAGTACGCCCCGGAGAATCGGTGGACGCGGCTCCTTGAGGTGAATATCGGGAACCTCGCCGGCGTCCCATCCGTGGTGTACGGCCTCCTCGGTGTCGGCGTCTTCGTTCGCTACGCCGGCCTGCCACTCGGGGCGCTGATCGTCGGTGGATTCACGCTCTCCTTGCTCATCCTCCCGATCGTGATCATCTCCGCCCAGGAAGCGATTCGGGCCGTGCCCGACTCGCTTCGGCAGGCGTCCTACGGGATGGGATCGACGCGTTGGCAGACGATTCGCAACGTCGTCCTGCCCGAAGCCTTGCCGGGTATTCTGACGGGGACGATCCTCGCACTGGGGCGGGCCGTCGGCGAGACGGCGCCCCTGCTGATGGTCGGCTACGCCGCCGTCAGTGGCGTTCCCGACTCCCTGACCGGCCAGGGAACCGCGATGCCGCTCCAGGTGTTCTCCTGGGCCCGTGACGCACAGCCACTGTTCCGCGAGAACCTCGCCGCCGCCGGCGCACTGACGATGCTGATCGTCATGCTCGCGATGAACGGGATTGCAATCCTCATCCGCAACAAGTACCAGACCCAATCATGACCTCGAACGAAAACAGAGCGACGGACGAACCGGCCGCCAGCGACGGGGGCTTCGCCGCTGGCGAGACGAAAGCCGGCGACCCCGACCAGACGGAAGCACCGCTGATCGAAACCAACGTGACCGCCGACGTCGACGACGATGACGGCGGCGCTTCCTTCGGTACCACCATCATCGAATCGCGTGGCCTCGACGTGTTCTACGGCGACGACCAGGCCCTGCAGGACGTGAACCTCGAAATTCCGGAAAACCAGGTGACGGCGATCATCGGCCCGTCGGGCTGTGGCAAGTCGACGTTCCTCCGGTGTATCAACCGGATGAACGACCTCGTGGACGTCGCCCGCGTCGAAGGCGAACTCCGCCTGAACGGGAAAAACGTCTACGACGACGACGTCGATCCGGTGGCGCTGCGTCGGAAGATCGGCATGGTGTTCCAGCATCCAAACCCCTTCCCGAAGTCGATCTACGACAACGTCGCCTACGGCCTGGAGATCCAGGACAAGGACGTCGACACGGACGCCGTCGTCGAGGAGTCGCTGAAGCGTGCAGCGCTGTGGGACGAGGTGAAAGATCGCCTCGACGAGTCCGCGCTCGACCTCTCCGGTGGCCAACAGCAGCGACTCTGTATCGCACGCGCCATCGCCGTCGACCCGGAGGTCATCCTGATGGACGAACCGGCCTCGGCGCTTGACCCCATCGCGACCTCACAGATCGAGGACCTCATCGAGGAACTCGCCGAGGAGTACACGGTCGTCATCGTGACTCATAACATGCAACAAGCGGCGAGGATTTCCGACATGACCGCCGTCTTTCTCACTGGCGGTGAACTCGTCGAGTACGACGCGACCGACCAGATCTTCGAAAACCCCGCGAGTCAGCGCGTCGAAGACTACATCACCGGAAAATTCGGATAATTCATGGCACGTGAATCATACCAGGAGAAACTCGAGGCGCTTCGCGACGACGTACTGTACATGTCGGAGCTGGTCCTCGAGCGACTCCGTCTCGGCGTCGACGCGCTCGAACAGAAAGACGAGGAATTGGCCTGGGAGGTCATCGACGGCGACGACGAGATCAACCAGCTGTATCTCGACCTGGAAAGCGAGTGCGTCGATCTGCTGGCCCTCCAGCAACCTGTCGCCTCCGACCTGCGCTTCATCGCCGCCTCGTTCAAGATCATCACCGACCTGGAACGGATCGGTGACCTCGCGACGAACCTCGGAGAGTACTCCATCGAGGCTCAGCGCGACGTCTACCCCGAAGTCGACATCCAGGCCGTCGCCGACGAAACCATCGATATGGTCCAGGCCGCGATGGAGGCCTACGAACGGGAGGACGCCGAAGCGTGTTACACGATCGCGGATCGAGACGACGCCGTGGACGACCAGTGCGAACGCGCCTCCGAAACTGTCGTTCGTGACCTCATCGAACACGAGGTCGACGCCGACACGGACGACACCGAGGTCGAGCAACTGATGGCCGACGTCTCGCGCATGCTCCTCACCATCCGAGACCTCGAACGGGTCGGCGACCACGCCGTCAACATCGCCGCCCGAACGCTGTACATGGTCGAAAACGACGACGACCTGATCTACTGAGTCGTCTCAGCGCGACAGTGCCGGATGGGAGCCACACCCGCGCTGACCGCTTTCTCGTCCCGAACGACTAGTCCTCGACCCGCGCCTCCCCGCCGGCCATCATCTCGATAACCTGCATGACGCCCGAGTTGTCGTCCCTGCCCATCCCGTTCTGGACCATCGTTTTGTAGAGTTCGTTGACGAGGGCCGTCTGGGGCATCGGTGCGCCGAAGTTCTCACCCGCGTCCGTCGCGATCCGCAGGTCCTTGTACTGGTACTCGGCGAAAAATCCCGGCTCGAAGTCGCCACGGACCATCGTCGGGGCGCGGTTGTCGAGCGCCCAGCAACCCGCCGCGCCGCCACTGATCGCGTCGATCACGGCCTCGAGGTCGGCACCCGCCCGGTCGGCGAACACCAGCGCCTCGCTGATGGCGACCATCTGGGCCGAGACGACGATCTGGTTACACGCCTTCGTCGTCTGGCCGGCGCCGCTCGGCCCACAATGGGTGATCGTCCCGCCCAGCACCTCGAGGAGGTCGCGGACGTCGGCGAGGACGGCTGCGTCCCCGCCGACCATGATCGAAAGTGTTCCCTCGATAGCCCCCTCTTCGCCACCGGAGATCGGGGCGTCGAGCATCGAGACGCCCTCCTCGGCGAGGCGGTCGGCGACCGACTCCGCAACGGTCGGCGAGATGGTCGAGTGGTCGATGACCGTCATCCCCTCGCTCACGCCGTCGATCACCGGGTCGGGTTCCTCGCCCTCGCCGAGGACGACGTTCTCGACGTCGGGGGAGTCGGGCAGACAGAGGAAGACGACGTCGCTCGCCCGGGCGACGCCGGCCGGTGAACCGCCGTCCTCGCCACCGTACTCGACGAGTTGCTCGGTGGGTTCGGCGGACCGGTTGTGCCCGACGACCGGGTATCCGGCGTCGACGAGATTCTTCGCCATCGGCAGGCCCATGATTCCCAGTCCCACGAATCCGAGTGTCGGCCGTGACATGCCAGCTCGTTGTGGGGCAGGGTACGTAATAGGTACACCCACGGGGATGCATCGACCCTACGCTTCCACGTCGTCGCTCCGCTCCAGTCTGGGGCCCGAGCACCGACGAAAATCGAACTGCGGCTATAATACTATCTGATTGCCTTGTTTAGACGCTAGAAAACAGCATCCTCAGCCACTCTACCGAGACCGACAGCGGTGAGTTGAAAGCCCTCGGTCGCTCGCGCACGCTCAGCCGGATATCCTCGCTAGCGCTCGGATAGCGCCGGCTGAGACGCACGCGAGACGCCCTCGCCCTTTCATTCCACCAGGAAACCGTCTGTTCATTGGGCTTACGCAGGGGATTTGCCTGGTGGAATGAAAGGGCGAGCCCGGTCGCGCGTCGCTGAGCGACCCCTATCCGAGCGCCAGCGAGGATATGTCGCTCAGCGGCCGTGAGCGGGTGAGGGCTTTCACCGCCTTGCGGTAGAAGGCGTCTACGTACTGATATAAGGCGTCTAAACAAGGCCCTATCTGATTGAAATCAGAAAGAGTCCGCTTCGATGTCGCGATCCCGGCGCTGGCCCTCGCCGACGAGCCCAGCGTCCGTGATCTGGAATCTTGCGGAGTCACCCGCCGGCAGCGAGCGATGTTTTTCCAGCGTCGCGCGCCGATTCCCACCGCGGAAACGCTCGACGCGCAGGATGGCACCGGACCAGTGATCGAGCGTGTGCCCGCCGAGCGCTCGGGACTGGTCGCTATCGGGGTCGGTAAAGACCTGATTCGTGAAAACGACGGCGAGGTCGTACTGTCGGGCGAGTGAGAGCAGGTGCGTGATCTGTCGACCGACGTCCCGCAGCGTCTCGCCCTCGTCGTTCGCGTCACGTTCCAGGCGGTAGAAGCCGGTCGCGCTGTCGAGGACGATCAACTCGAGGCCCGAGGCGACGCCCGCCGCGTCCTGGATCGCCTCGCGTTGCTCCTCGAAGTCGTGGGCGTTCGAGACCATGATCCGACCCGCGATAACCTCCGTCGTCTCCTGGGCCTCGTCTGCACGAGCAGAAATGATCTGATTCATCCGGTCCGGCGAGACGCCCTCGGTATCGATGAACAGTGCCGACCCGCCATCCGCCGCGACCTCGACTGCAGCGCTGAGGCCGATATTGGTTTTCCCGGCTGCGGGCGGGCCATACAGTTGGGTGGTCGCGCCGCGCTCGAAGCCACCGCTCAGCAGTTCGTCGAGCGGCGCACACCCCGTAGGCACCTTTTCCACGAGAATGTCTATGACCGGTGCTGGTACAAAGGTATCGGGATTCGACACCCCGGCGGTGAATCGGCGCGAGAAGTTGTAGCGCAAGGTGACCTCGCCCCCCCCCAATCGACATGGCCCACTATCGGTAAGTACGGCCACTCCCAAGCCACAGCCAGTGATCGTCGTCGCCACGGAGGATTTCGAAGTGTACCACGACGTCGTGGGTGAGTTGCGCGACCGCGGGGTCGCATTCACGACGATTCGGCCCGAGGAAGCCCTGCCCGAGGAGACTGCAGCGGTCGTCACGGCCGTCGACGACGAACTGGATCCGGCCGGCGTGCCGGTCGTGCGCGCCGATCCGGACGATCCACGGCGGGCCGTCGAGGAGGTCGTCGCCATCTTGCGCGGTGGTGGCGGCCGGACCATCGTCGGCATCGACCCGGGCGATCGGCCCGGGATCGCAGTCCTCGCCGGCCAGACCGTCGTCGTCGCGTTTCACGTCCCAGAAGCCAACGCCGCTGCAGTCGTCGCAGAGGAGGTCGCCGATGCCCCGAACCCCTTGGTCCGAATCGGCGACGGGGCGCGTCTGGCCGGTGGCCGCATCATCGACGAGTTGCCCGACGTGCCGGTCGAACTCGTCGACGAGACGGGGACGACGCCGTACCTCGGAACCGGCGCCCGTGGGATGGGTGACGTGCTCGCGGCGGTCAACATCGCCCTGATCGAGGGTGAGGAAATCAGCTCCAGGGACGTGGAGCCGACGGCGGGGGAGTTGACGCGGATCAAGGACCGGTCGCGGGAGGCCAGCGAGGCAAATCGGGCCATCGACGAAGGTCTCGCACGACGCGTCGCACTCGGTGAGTTGAGCCTGGACGAGGCGCTCGACGAACACCAGCGCGAGTGATCGAGGGATTCTGTTGGCGATCTGGACGAATCTTCCCGGCGAGGATTCGCGGCACGGACCTCACAATTCCAGGCGGCCCTCGTCGATGGCGTCGTGGGCCGCTGCCTCCGCGCGACGAATCACTTCACGCACCGGCAGGTCGGCGGCTGCCGCCACCGAGCGGGCGTCCTCGAACTCCGCGCTCACGTCGAGGACCGCCCCCGACTCGTCCGTGGCAACTTTCACCGTGACCTCGACCGTCTCGCCGGCGGCAGTCCCGTCGGTACCGATGCCGTCACCGAGGCCGATGGCGACCGTCGCAAGCTGTCGGTCGGCGACCCAGCGATGGCTGGTACCAGTCTCCCGGATCCCCAGACTGCCAGTCTCGGCAGCGAGTCGCCGCGCAATTTGCTCGGCGTCCGCAGGCGCACAGACTACCTTGACGAGGTGGCCCGGACGGGATTTCTTCATCGAAAGCGGGACGATCGAGACGTCGCGCGCGCCGACGTCGGCGAGCGATTCCTGGAGGTTGCCGAGGACCTCCGGCGAGACGTCGTCGACATTCGTCTCCAGCACGGAGATTGGCTGGCAATCGAGACCACCCGTCCCCGCGCCGATGATGGCTCGCAGCACGTTTGGATGCTCGTCGAAGGAGTATCCACCAGCGCCGTAGCCGGAGTCCTCGATCGAGAGCGGCGGCAAGCGCTCGACGCCCTCGGCGACTTCAGCGAGGATCGCCGCGCCGGTCGGGGTCAGGAGTTCGGCGTCGACGGGGCCACCCAGAAGCTCCCAGTCGGCGCGCTCTGCAATTTCCACGACCGCCGGCGTGGGGACCGGGTACGTCCCATGGCTCATCGAAACCGTGCCGCCACCGGTGGCGACGGGCGTCGTCACGACGCGCTCGACGTCGAGGTCATCGAGCAGCAGTACGGCACCAACGACGTCGGCGATGGCGTCGTCGGCACCCACCTCGTGAAAGTGGGTGCTGTGGAGGTCGGTGCCGTGGACCGCCGCTTCCGCGTCGCCGAGAATCTCGAAGATACCAAGCGCTCGCTCGGTGACGCCGTCGGACAGCCCCATCCCCTCAACGATCGCGACGACTTCGTCGTAGGATCGGCTGGGGCCGTGGCCCTCCGCATGCGTGTGATCGTGATCTGCTTCATCAGTCTCATCGCTGTGGCCGTGCGAGTGGTCGTGTTGGTGTGAATGACCGTGGTCGTGCGAGTGCGCGTGCTCCTGGGAATCACCGAGCGCGTGATCGTGGCCCCTCGAGTGGTCATCGCTATGCTCGTGAGACTGGTCCTCGTCTGTCGGCGACGCCGCTGCATCTTCGGTGCGGAGAACGTCGACGGTCACCGACGCGATGCCGTTCCGATCCGTTTCGGCGATATCGTAGCTGACGTCCAGTGCCGCCTCGACTGGCGCCAGGGCGTCGGGGTCGGCACCGACGGCGACGAGCGCTGCCAGCAGCATGTCTCCGCTGGCACCCATCCGACCGTCGAAGGCGAGCGTTCGCATGGATGGTCGATGGATACGTACCGGTAAAAGCTCACAGGACCGAGCAGTCAAATGGTGCAGACGAATCCGGCATTAACGCCCACCGACGAACAACGTTTATCCAGTCTGGCTCACAGGTTTCAGCCAGTGACGACAGTCCTGGAGCCGACCAAGGCGAACGTCCAGCGAGCAGCTGCGGCCATCGCGGCGGGTGCGGTTATCGTCGCACCCAGCGACACGAATCTCGGGCTGACGCTCGATCCGACACAGCCGTCCGCAGTCGAGCGCGCCTACGAGATCAAGGACCGTCCCCGCCACAAACCACTCACCCTGTTCGTCCGCGATCCAGCGGCCTGGCACGAATTCGCCACGCATACACGTCCATCCCTCGTCGAGGACGTCGTCGATGAGTTCTGGCCAGGCCCGCTCAACCTCGTCCTCCCGGCGACCGAGGCCGTGCCTCACGAGCAATGTATGCGGTCGGGAACGGTGTCCATCGGGTGTCTCTCGAATCCAGTCTGGCGTTCACTTGCGGCCGCAGTCGACGGACCGCTCGCGATGACCTCAGCAAACCAGTCCGGAACCGTCGAGGATTCAACGCTGGTCGACGTCGACCTGGCGACCGAGCACGTCGGGGAGGAGGTCGAGTTGATCCTCGCTGGGCACGCCCAGGGGACGACGCGAGCCTCGACCATCCTCGATCTGGCTACCGACGATCCGACAATTCTCCGTCGGGGAGACGTCACTGCTGGCGATTTAGCAGGTGCAGGGATTTCGATAGAAACCGTGTGAAACTTTGGCACATAAGTAGCTGTCGGCACCGGGTCGCCATCACCCGTTGCATAAAACATATCTCCCGGCAGTGCTGACTCATACCCATCCCCCGCAGGTACCAACAATGAACGAGGTTCAACTCGAGGTGGCCAAAGCGTACCCGAACGACTCGGGCCGTGGAATCGCTCGCCTCGACCCAGATACGCTGTTGCATCTCAAGCTTTCGCCGGGCGACATCATCGAAATCGAGGGTGCGGACGTGACCGCAGCCAAGGTGTGGCGCGCGGACAGGCAGGACTGGAACACCGACACCGTCCGGATAGACGGCTTCACGCGACAGAACGCGGACGTCGGCATCGGCGAACGCGTCGAGATCCGCAAGGCCGAGGCCGAGAAAGCGGACAAACTCGTGCTCGCACCGCCGGAGGAGGCAAGCGTCCAGTTTGGCTCCGACGCAGCGGGAATGGTCAAGCGCCAGATTCTGAAGCGACCGGTCGTCGAGCGCGACATCGTGCCCGTGATGAGCAGCACGAACCATCCGTTCATGCGCTCGCCGGGCCAGGCGATTCCGCTGATCGCCGTCGAGACAGAACCCGACGGCGTCTGTCTCATCACGGAAGATACCGACGTCGAGCTTCGCGAAGAGCCAATCTCCGGCTTCGAGAAGACTGGCGGGGGAATTACGTACGAGGACATCGGCGGCCTCCAGAGCGAGATTCAGCGGGTTCGCGAGATGGTCGAGTTGCCGATGAAACACCCCCAGATCTTCAAGAAACTGGGGATCGAGCCACCCCAGGGTGTGCTCTTGCACGGGCCACCTGGCACCGGGAAGACCCTGCTGGCGAAAGCCGTCGCCAACGAGACCAGCGCCTCCTTCTTCTCCATCGCTGGGCCGGAGATCATCTCGAAGTACTACGGCGAGTCCGAACAGCAGTTACGTGAGATCTTCGAGGACGCGACCGAGGAGTCGCCCTCGATCATCTTCATCGACGAACTGGACTCCATCGCGCCCAAGCGCGAGGACGTCACCGGCGAAGTCGAACGCCGCGTCGTCGCCCAGTTGCTGACGATGATGGACGGGCTGGAATCGCGGGGCCAGGTCATCGTGATCGCCGCGACGAACCGCGTCGACAGCGTCGATCCCGCCCTTCGGCGACCGGGCCGCTTCGACCGCGAAATCGAGATCGGCGTGCCCGACGAGGTCGGCCGCGAGGAGATCCTCCAGATCCACACGCGCGGCATGCCCCTCTCGGACGACGTCTCGCTGCCGAACCTGGCGACGGAAACCCACGGTTTCGTCGGCGCCGACATCGAGAGCCTGACGAAGGAAGCGGCGATGAAGGCACTCCGTCGCTACCTGCCGGAAATCGACCTCGACGAGGAGGACATCCCGCCGAGTCTCATCGACCGGATGATCATCAAACGCGAGGACTTCCGGGGCGCACTCAACGAGGTGAGTCCATCGGCGATGCGGGAAGTCCTCGTCGAGTTGCCGAAGATGTCCTGGGACGACGTCGGCGGCCTCGACGATGCCAAGGGCCAGGTCAAGGAGGCCGTCGAGTGGCCAATGAACAGTCCCGAGAAGTTCGAGCGGATGGGCGTGACCCCGCCCTCGGGCGTCCTGCTGTACGGCCCACCGGGCACCGGGAAGACCCTGATGGCCAAGGCCGTCGCCAACGAGACCGACGCCAACTTCATCTCGGTGCGTGGCCCGCAGTTGCTCTCGAAGTGGGTCGGCGAATCGGAGAAGGCCATCCGTCAGACCTTCCGCAAGGCGCGGCAGGTCGCCCCGACGGTGATCTTCTTCGACGAACTCGACTCGCTCGCGCCGGGCCGTGGCGGCGAGGTGGGCTCGAACGTTTCCGAGCGCGTCGTCAACCAGCTGCTGACGGAACTCGACGGCCTCGAAGAGATGGAGGACGTCATGGTGATCGGCGCCACCAACCGACCGGACATGATCGATCCGGCGCTGATCCGGTCGGGTCGCTTCGACCGACTGGTCATGATCGGCGAGCCCAACACGGAGGGCAGAGAGCAGATCCTGAAGATCCACACCGACGATACGCCACTGGCACCGGACGTCTCCCTGCGTGAACTCGCGGAGATGACCACCGGCTTCGTCGGCAGCGACCTCGAATCGATCGGCCGCGAGGCGGCCATCGAGGCCCTGCGCGAGGACGACGACGCGGAGGAAGTCGAGATGCGCCACTTCCGGCAGGCGATGGACTCGGTCCGCCCGACCATCGACGAGGACATCCGCGACTACTACCAGCAGATGGAAGAACAGTTCCGCGGCGGCGCCCCCGAACCCAGTCCGACCCGCGGCGGCGGCCGCATCGGCTTCCAGTAATCCACCCGTTCTCCGTTTTCTCGCGCTCGCCGGCGCGGCTTGGCTGTGTATACTGACGGTCGGGGCGCCCAACGTCGGAGTGATGCTCGAACTCTACCAGGCCGAGGGTTGCCACCATAGCCAGGACGTCCGCGAGAAACTCACCCAATTGGGCGTTACCTACGTCGCCCACAATCCCCGGTTGCCCGGAAACGCCGGCGGCGACGTGCTGAACGAGTTTACCCACGACGAACTTCGGAAACGGGGTGGCGAGGACCAGATCCCGTTGCTCGTCGACACCCAGCGTGGCACCGCACTGTACGATAGCGAGGCCATCGTCGAATACCTCCAGAAACACTACGCCTGACCGAACGGGTGTCCGTTCGGGCGAGGGCACACGGTCCGACCGCTGGGGATGGACTGCGTCGGCGAAAAATCGACGGGTGGCCCTACAGTTCGCCCAGCTTTCGCAGCAACTGCCCGCGGTACTCCTCGTCGGCGCGCACGCCTTTCAGTTCGAGGACGTTGCGCTCGAGTTTGTCCAGCGCGACGTTGAACGACTGTTCCGCGCCGTAGCCTTCGCCGGAGCCAGCGGCCTGGCCCTTGTTCGTTCGCAAGCGGATCTGGCACTGGATCAACGGCGTGCCCCGCAGTTTCTCCTTGTGTTCGTGGAAGCGAACGTGTGCGTGCTGGACCTGCATCGCGGCGTACTTGTCCGCGACCGCTTCGATGTCCTTGCGGATGGTATCTCGCGAGATGGTGTCGAGCAACTCGACGTTGGTGACCTGGACGTCCATGTGCTCCTCCTCGGTGAACGTCAGCGCACGCAGGACGTCGGTCTTGGTGACGATCCCGGCCACCAGGCGATCGTCCTCCGGCGGCGTGACCACGAGCCCACCGTAGTCGTTATCGAGCATCCGCTCGACGGCGGACTTCACCGATTCGTCGAGCGAGGTCGTCGCGACCGGCCGGCTCATCTCGTCGTACACCGGCAGGTCGAGG
>Ga0207733_100136_pt1 | contig 71961 bp, 63 predicted proteins | sample A23P3SouthBayCA_FD_187735 | JGI IMG/M metagenome (GOLD analysis project Ga0207733, IMG submission 187735) | Aerobic enrichment media microbial communities from Eden Landing Ponds, California, USA - A23 P3 (SPAdes) | ecosystem: Environmental > Aquatic > Marine > Unclassified | place: Emeryville...
AACTCCACGATGCACGACGAACAGACGCTGCACACGATGTACGAGCCGTTCGACACCGTGATCAACACTCGCGAGGAGGACGGCGCGCGCGAACTCCGCGTCCGAAACCGGACGCAGGCGGCGACGGCGTGGACGACGTTCTGACGCTGCCCCGACGCCGTTCGGCTGCCGCTGTGACGCTGTTCTGACGCTGTCCTCGACGGTCCGAGCGCACTCGCTCGACGCTTGACTGTCCCACCCACCCGAGCAGCGTCGATCTCTCGGAGCGGAGCGGCCATGCGAACGCCGCCCGTCGGGCGTGCCGCGGTCCCTCGCCCCCGGGGCCTGCCGAGCCGTAGCGGTGCATCTCGGTTCGACCGAGACGACTCTTGGGGGTCCCGAAGTGATCGATCCGCGCAGGGACAGCGAGGCTGAACGCGCAGGTGGGTCGCCGCCTGTTCGATAGTCCGACAATACTTCATTCGATATCGCGATATGAGATTTATCGGCGCCGACCGTCGCCCTTACACCGATCCCCGCGGATCGTCCGACAATGGCCGAGTTCGACCCAGAACTGTTCGAGGACAAGTACGCGAACTACTTCTCGGAGCTCCAGCGGGCGTACAAGAACGCCTTCGAGACGATGAACGATCGGTTCGACTCGGAGCTGATCCACGCGATCGACCAGCAGATCCTCAACGAGTCCGAGCCGTTCTACGACGAGGACAGCGGGACGTTCACCGTCGGTCTCCCTGAGAACGCGACCGACCGGCTGACGGCCATCGTCGTCGATGACGAGAAGCTGACGGAGACGCTCGATCGGTACGTCGCGGAGATCGAATCGGAACTGTACCGCGTCTTCGACCTCGAACCGCCCGAGGAGCGGTGATCGCGGGTCGACGAAACCACGCCGAGCACAAGGTTGAAACCCTCGTGCCGTCAAGAGCGTCGTAATGAGCGCCGACTCTCAGGACGACGGCGGCGAGAACGAACTGCGCGAGCGCGTGACGAACTTCCTGCGCCGCAACTTCCCGCAGATCCAGATGCACGGCGGCAGCGCGGCGATCCAGCATCTCGACCGCGAGACGGGCGAGGTCCACATCTCGCTGGGCGGCGCCTGTTCGGGCTGCGGCATCTCGCCGATGACGATCCAGGCGATCAAGTCCCGGATGACCAAGGAGATCCCCGAGATCGAGACGGTCGTCGCCGACACCGGCATGGGATCGGGCGCCGACGGCGACCTCGGCGGTATGGGTCACTCCGACGACGGGATGTCCCCCTCGTTCCCCGGCGAGTCCTCGGACGGCGAGTCCGACGAGGGGCCGCAGGCGCCGTTCTGATCGGCGACCCGTCTCAGTTTCTCTCTCGTCTTCGACCCCCGTAGCGACTCACTCGTCGATCGTCGCGATCTCGACCGAGAAGCTGTCGATATCGGAGCTGTGCGTCCGTCTCTCTTCCGTTCTCGGTGTATGACATTCGGCCCCCGATCCGTAAGTATAAATCTCATATCGCGATACTGAATCCAACCGTGACCGAATCCGGGCCCCTCGGAGCGTGGAGACCAGAAGAGGGATTACTCGCGAGCGGGACTCGGGGGACATGAGCGACGACTCGCCCGAGAACGTGCTGTTCGTCGTGCTCGACACGGTCCGGAAGGACCGGCTCGGGCCGTACGGCTACGACGGCGGGACCACGCCGGGGCTGGACGCGTTCTGCGAGGAGGCGACGGTGTTCGAGAACGCGGTCGCGCCCGCGCCGTGGACGCTCCCGGTACACGCGTCGCTGTTCACCGGGATGTATCCCCACCGACACGGTGCCGACCAGGAGAACCCCTATCTCGAGGGGGCGACGACGCTCGCGGAGACGCTCTCGGCGGAGGGATACCGGACGGCCTGTTACTCCTCGAACGCGTGGATCACCCCGTACACCCATCTCACCGACGGGTTCGACGAACAGGACAACTTCTTCGAGGTCATGCCGGGCGACCTCCTGTCGGGTCCACTCGCGAAGGCGTGGAAGACGATGAACGACAACGAGGCGCTGCGGACGGTCGCCGACAAGCTCGTCTCGCTGGGCAACGTCGCCCACGAGTACCTCGCGAGCGGCGAGGGCGCCGACTCGAAGACGCCCGCGGTGATCGACCGCACCAAGTCCTTCATCGACGACAGCGAGGCCGACGGCGACGACTGGTTCGCGTTCATCAACCTGATGGACGCCCACCTCCCGTATCACCCGCCACAGGAGTACGTCGACGAGTACGCCCCGGGCGTCGACTCGACCGAGGTGTGCCAGAACTCCAAGGAGTACAACGCCGGCGCTCGCGACATCGACGACGAGGAGTGGGAGGCGATCCGGGGGCTGTACGACGCGGAGATCGCGCACATCGACGACCAGCTCACCCGGCTGTTCGACTGGCTGAAGGAGACCGACCGGTGGGACGACACCGCGGTCGTCGTCTGTGCGGATCACGGCGAGCTCCACGGCGAACACGACCTGTACGGCCACGAGTTCTGCCTGTACGACCAACTGATCAACGTCCCGCTCATGATCAGGCACCCGGCGCTCGACGACGACCGGCGCGAGGACACCGTGGAACTCATCGACACCTACCACACGGTGCTCGACACGCTCGACGTGGCGGGCGGCGAGTCCGCCGCCGCGGGCGAGGAGGCGGTCGCCCTCGACCGCACGCGGTCGCTGCTGTCGGCCGACTACCGCGAGTTCGCCGGCCTCGACGAGACCGACCGCGACCCGGGACAGCGCGCGTCGCCCGAGGGCGAGTTCGCCTTCGTCGAGTACTCACGGCCGGTGGTCGAACTGAAGCAGTTGGAGGAGAAGGCGGCGAGCGCGGGGATCGAACTGCCCGAGGGCTCGCGCTTCTACTCGCGGATGCGTGCGTCCCGCGCCACGGACGCGAAGTACGTCCGAATCGACCGGATCCCGGACGAGGCGTTCCGGCTCGACGAGGACCCCGAGGAGGACAGCGACCTCGCCGACGGCGACGACGACCGGATCGCCGAGGCCGAGGCCACACTGGGCGAGTTCGAGGCGGCCGCCGGCGGCGCGTGGACGGACACCGCCGACGCGGAGGTGACCGACGACTCGCTCGACGAGATGGACGACGAGGCGACCGAGCGACTCCGCGATCTGGGCTACGTGGAGTAAGTTCCGATTCGGACTTCAGTACGGAGGTTTCTCGGAACGCAGTTCCATCGTCGGATCGCCGACCGTAGTCCGGATCCGGAGGCCGAACTCCGGTTCATCCGCGTTCGGATCGTTCCTCGATCCGCTCCCCCTCCCACGTCCTGAGGAGGTCGGCCATCGTCCGGTTCGTCGGCGTGTCGATCCCCGCGGCCGCACCGCGCTCCACGACGGCGCCGTTGATCGCGTCGACCTCCGTCCGACTCTCCGACTTGACGTCCTGCCGCATCGACGATCGGTTGGCCGCGGTCTCCCGGACGACGGTGTCGACGGCGGCGACGGCCTCGCCGTCAGCGAGCTCGACTCCCTCGGACCGAGCGACACGTGCGGTCTCACGGGCGGCGCGGTGGGCGACCGCGCGCCCCGGCGCGTCCGCCAGCGCGCCGTTGGGAACGCGCGCGAGCGCGGTCACGGCGTTGATGCCGGCGTTGACGGCGAGCTTCTCCCAGCGTCGCCGTGACATCTCCGGGTCGGCCGTGCAGTCGAGTCCGGCCTCGCGGAACGCGGCGGCGACGCGCTCGGCTCGATGGCTCGCGCCGTCCGCACCGTCGCCGTCGAGCCGTCCGTCCGCGAACTCGCCGACGTGGATCCGTCCGACGCCAGTGCAGCGGACCTCGCCCGGGCCGACGAGTTCGGCGCCGTAGGTGGCGGATCCGGCGAGCACGCGGTCGCCGAGGTGCTCCGCGAGCGTCTCCTCGCACAGCCCGTTCGAGAGCGAACAGACGACCTCGGGGTCGCCCGTGGCGAGCGTCCGGGCGGCCGCCTCGGTGTCGTACGCCTTCACCGTCACGAGCACGAGATCGCAGGTCAGATCCTCGTGGGTGGGGACTGTCGTCGCCCGGGGTCGGGTGTGGGCGTCGAGTTCACCCACGACGCGGAGCCCCTGTCCGGCGATCCGTCGGGCGTGGGGGTCGCGAGCGACGAGCGTGACGTGGTGCTCACGCGCCAGTGTCCCGCCCACGAGGCTCCCGAGCGCGCCCGCGCCGAACACGACGATATCCATGGTGACGGCTCGGCGGGCGGGTGAAAAGAGCGGTTCGGTCGCTCGCGGCGGCCGTCGGCGGGTCGATCAGTCCTCGGCCCAGTAGTACAGCTGCTCGCGGTCCGCGTCGCAGTTCGGGCAGTTCTCGGGGAGATCGTCAGCGATCCGCCCCATCTCGCCGCACTCCCAACAGCGCCACATCACGTACGCCTTGCCGAAGGCATCGCGCGCCTCGTCGAGCGTCACCGCGCCGGTTCCCTCGTCGGCGAGGACGTAGAACCCGGCGTCGTCGACTCCCCGGACCGTCCCCAGCTCGTTGCCGTCGGCGTCGTACACCGGTTGTCCGGCCGAAACGTTCGTGAGCTGTACGTCTTCCCCGCGCTGTTCTACCGGCATACGCCACAGTACGTCCCGGATCGTGTTAAGCTATCTCATGGGGTCGGCGCGGCTGGAACTGCGGGCCGATCTCCGGTGGCGTCGACCCCTCTCGGATCGGACCACCGTCGACAGAACACCCGACGAATCGACGCGGGATCGGCGTTCTCGACCCCACAGCTCACATGAAATCGGCGATCGATCCCTGCTTGTTTGTCGAACTAACCCATGACCTATGGCAATTCTTCGGAAGTTTCTAGGTATTGGGGTATATAGAATGGGGTAGGTCCGCCATGACCACCCCAAGAGAGAAACTTGAGCGGCGGAAGGAAACGTTTTCCGAGTATGTGGACTCGGACAAGATTGATCCCGACACAGCTGAAGCGGTCCGGGAGTTGCTGAACGCCTACGACGATCACAACGTAATGGTTCCCGCGCCGGTGGGTGAAGGAACACGAGAGCCGGGAACTCTCATGGCGTGGCTATACCGTCTGATGCAATTCTCCCGCGAGCGGAACCTTACCAAAGCGACGGCTGAGGACTTGAAGCGTGATATCCAGTCTATGCACGATGGCGAGCACCCGTTAGTGAAAGACGAAGGTATCCAGAAGTCCACGCTGCGGTCGTATCAAGCAGCGCTTCGGAAATTCTACGGGTATCACACGGACCTGAACGTGTCGCCAGAGGAGATCCCGATGTTCGACCAGAAGGATCCGCAGGTTGACCCGTCAGACATGCTCACGAAGGAGGAGATTCACGAAGCACAGGAGGCGGTCGACAACCCGCGCGACAAACTCATCTTTCAGCTCCTACTCTACACAGGCCAGCGGCGTGAGGCTATCCGCACGCTTCGGCTAAAGGACGTGAACCCACAGTCGGGCACGTACCGGCTCAATCCTGAAGTAGACGGACTCAAGGGAGCCCAAGATCGGAACGGGAAGCGGCCGCTTCTCGGTGCAAAGGCAGCTGTACAAAACTGGCTGGAATATCATCCTGACACAAGTAACTCCGAGCACTACCTGATCACGGCACGCCCCAACTACAGTACTCCAGATCCGACTACGCCTATATCAGGGGAGACGATCCGCCGGTGCATGGAGAAAATCAAAGACCGGACAGATATCGACAAGCCGATGCACCCTCATGCGATGCGGCATAACTTTGTGACCATTGCTGCCCGGGATTATGATCTTCCCCACGATACTATCAAGTATCTCATCGGCCATGACGCCGCTTCACAGGTAATGGAAACGACGTATTCGCATCTCTCGGGAGACGACCACGTCAAACGGGCTGAGGAGGCTTGGGGAATCCGTGAGGTGGAGGACAACTCTCCGCTGACACCAGAGGTATGCACCATCTGCGGAAGTCCACTGGAACCAGATGCAAAGGCCTGTTCTAAGTGTGGTACTGTATATACTCCTGATGCGCAGTCAGCACAGAATCTCGTTGATGACCTCGCAATAGAAGGAATGCGTGAGGCAGAAGATGAGACAGAATCAGATGCGGTTGAGCACTTCAGACAATATCTGAAAGACAACCCTGAGGAGGCAGTTGAGATTTTGAGGGAGGAACTATAACCGCTCAAGCGTCCTCCTAGCGGCTTCCGCCATAGGATTATCGCGCTCAATCAGTAATGAAAGAGACTGCTGAAGCTCATCGCTTTCTGTAGAGCCAGTCATAGTCGATTGATCCTGCTGCTCTCTATCTTGATCATCAACTGACTCTTTCTTCACTTGGCGCACTAAGGTTTCTAGGTTACTTTTCATTTTGTATGGATTTTCAATTTAAGTCGATCTGTTGTACTACATACTACGAGATTGTAGTATGTAGTAGGCCTATTCCTAGATGCAGTCTTCTAGGAACTCAGAATCCTCAAATCTATACTCTGTGTGTTCTTCTATCGTATTCTCAACATTATTGAAGGGACGACCTCCGAAGTTCTTTCTCAGATCCTCATATTCGTCAGTTCCGTAAATGTCATTATGATAGACTTCGGCAAACGCCTCGAACCCACTTGGATCCTGTCGAATGAAGTCCTCCATCGTATCAAGGATCTGAAAACGTAACTGGAGTACGTGGTAGAGCCGGGTCTGTGGTTCTATCAGGCTCTTTTTCAACTCTGTCCACGTCGGATGTAGCCTCCCTATATACCAGTCATCAAGTCCGTCCCTAGGTGTGTCTCCTCTCCAGATTTGCCTGAAGATGCAATATCCCGCTACATTAGCTTTATTCAGGCTTGTTTGGTCCACGAGGTCGTTAACAAGCCCGAAATCCTTGGTAGGGAGAGTTACAGTAAGGTTCTTGTCGAGGCCTTGTTCCTCTATTCTTGGCTTCGTGGCAGTTTCAGGTACTTCTTCGTCAATATCGTCTATTCCTGAAAGACGGCGAATCAGCTTCTTGGCCTGCCGTCCTCCAGAAGCGATTCTGATAAGTTGTTTCACTTGGTTCTGGATCGAAGCCCTAGTGAACTCGCTCACCGAATCCCACCGTTCCGAGGCAGGAACGATATCGTACCTAATCGCTACATACGTCTCTGTGTCGAGCCTGTACTGCAGGTCCTGCGTCTTGTCTACTTTCATTGATCTGGTTGATATATTCTCTATCGAGCTACCTTCTGGCAATCTGATTGTGTCAACACACAAACTTTTATTGCCATTGGCAGGGAAGGAAGGGATGGTGATCGGGTTCCTTCCCGATTTTTTCGTTTTGAGTCGCTACTAGACTATTCGCCCATCATTACCTCCAACTCGTGGAGAGATCGCTTCGTCCGCTTTTGATCCCCCAGTTCCTCAGGAACCTCTAGCTCCTCCTTCGCATAGGAGAGAGCCGAGTTGATCCGATCCTGAAGCCGGTTACTAATTCCGAACTGCATCGCGGCCTCGTCAGTAAGCTCTTCCCGGGACTGGTATACTGGCCCCTGCGCCCCTCGCATGTAGACCAGAATTCTCCAGTCAGTCTGACTGCCCTGAATAACCGGGATGATACGGAAGCTTAGCGGTCCTTCCTGTTCTGAGAAAGTTGCTAACGCCTCAACCTCCGGCGTGAGTTGGGGATTTGAATCTTCCACTACGTCGGCTTCATCAACAACCTCCGCTTCCGTAGTCTCGGTCTCTAACGTCTCTTGCTGTGTCTCTGTACCGGTTTGTTCAACCTCTGGTTCCGCATTGGACTGGTCACCCGCATTACTATCGCCTTCACCGTTTGGTGCCATGTAAGGGGGTAGTAGTCCCCCACCCTAAAGTGTCTATTCCATTATACTATCATATAAATTATGAAAGGTACATATGTGATGGAGATCCACAAAATATCGATATTCGCGTCTTCTGAGAGAATACGGATCTCTGTCCGAAAGATCAGCCTGCTCCTATCAGATCGGGATATACGACTAGACGGTTCGATGACTCGCTCTTTGGATTGTAATACCGTACTAGAGGATCTCTCGTCGCCGCTTCCAACTGGGTACATTGGGGCGGTCGATATTGGAAGAAGTTTTACTCACGCCTTTGGTTTCTGGAGGTTGAGACTGGACTTATCACCCCCGCCAGGAGAGGTCTCCTCGCTCGCAGGCACCCTGCGGGCGTGATCGAAGGATGTCAATTCACGACTTGAAGAAGACGGACGCCGAGGAAGAGGGGAGTAAGACCTACATCGAGTTCCAGAGCGACGGAACAGAAGCACAATGCCAAGCCTACAGACTCGCCTCACGAGGGGGTCGACTTAGGGAGGGAGTCGAAGATATCGATGAAGTGTACGCGCAGCTCACGCCGCTGCTATCCGAGGTTCTGTTCGAAGACGATCCTTCGGGGCTGATGGAGTGGATTGAACTCGACGAAGACGACTGGAAAGCGTACAACAACAACTAACACCACGTGAAGGGTGGGGGTCAGACGAACACGACCCTCCGAAAAACATATCTGGTCGTTATTTTACGTATTTTATAAGTTCTTGCCCTTGTTCTGTTAATGCCCACAATCGATAGTGCTCCCGTTCTGGCGTCACAACTTGGACTAACGAGGAGTATTCCCCCTCAGGGCCACCTGCTCGCAATTGTTTCAGGTGATATTGCACAGCTTCCGTCGTTACGTCCCATCGACACGCAAAATCAGTAGAGTTCTTTGGACCCTCATCCAGTGAGATTAGGATATCTACCCGTCTCTCAGAGGCTTTGACCCAGGCTAGCAGGTCATACTGGTCCGTCTCTTGCCAGTCGTAGACCGGAGTGTCGGCTAAATCCGACATAAACACATATTGGAACAAAGTCCTAAAAAAGCAGGGTAGACGCTCTAAAGACGCTCTAAAACGATATCAAATAGAAGCCAAAGATAGACAGAACAATAGCAAAATAATCGCCTACTCGTGTAGGATTTCAGCCGTAATGAGGTAACTGGGCTGGTTAGGAAATAGGTGGTGAAAATTCCACGTGGGGGGTAGTGGTGGGGGTGAGTTAGGTACGATCTGGCTTTGAGACGTGCAAAGAATCCATCGTAGTTTTTGTTCTTTAAGTACGATACTTCACTCAGTATCGACCCGAGATTGAATTGTTCACCGACTCAGTTGGGCTTCTGGGTTCTCGATTGGCAAGTACCGATTATCGGTCTCACAAGAGGATTTTGAGCAGCGTGTACCTGTACTCTTTCCCGCCATCTATGGCACGAAGATAGTGAAACAGTTGGTTCTGTTGAAATCCTATTGTTCAGATATAATATGAGATGAAACAGCCGGTCGATAGGATCTGCGAGTTGGTCACGCTGTATTTTATCTAGAGATTGTAGTTCGAAATTTCTTTGGAAAACTTATACTTGTTCGGTCAGGTGGCTATTATATGTCGAGTGTCAATCAGTACGGAGGTCTCCGGTATCCGCTCGGTGTTATCGGTCTCATCGCTGTCGCATTCCTTTTGAGAGCAGGACTCGCGTTGATACTCGAGAGGCTGGCTGCTGGTTCCAACGCGTGGCTCCCGTTGTTCGGTACGTATGGGCAGACCGCACTTATCTACAGTTGGGCTGTCTCGCTGTTCACATTCGTTCTCGTTCCAACAGTGGCGTTCTGGTTTGGAATGAGGTACGGACAGAGACCGCGGTGAATCCGTCCGACTCGTCGACGATCTCGGTAACAGATAGCCGGAATCGACAGTAGTCATCTACTGAATCCACCAACTATATCTAACACAGGCTCTCCGTTGGCTGCAGTTTTGCAGAGCTATAGGCCTGAAAAACCTCGTTAGGAAGGTGCTGCGAATTCATCACGAGACCGGTTGCAAAGACTGGGGGTAAACGAGAGGAGGCGTGTCGCTAATCAACAGGTCCCAGTCGATTAGGCTGTGAAGTTCTCGAACACGGGCGCTGGATCCGTGGGTTGGGTTCCATCACAGACCCTGATTAGACCGTCATCATGGACGAATACGTTCCACTTCTCGAATCGAGAGCTGATTATCGTGTCTGCTTTGAATTCTTCCCCGTGCGTGTCGACCTGGTTCGATAGCGCTTCCGGATCAAAAAAATCGTAGAGCGGTCGAAGATCGACCGGGTCGACACCTTTCGCGTCCGCCAATGCATCGGTCAGCACCTGATTGATGCTCTCGTCATGTTCCTGGTCGTAATGAGCATCGACGACTGGCGCAGAGCTCCGGTACACCGTTAAATCACCCTCCGTGCTCATAAGCCAATCTTTTCAGCAAGTAATGTATACCTATTGTTAATTTTCACGTCGAATCCATTCTTTCACTTGAAATATCTGACTGATATATTTTCGAGGGGGTGTGTTTCGGTACAGCTGTTGGCTGTATTGGTCGATTCGGCAGTGTGATCTACCTACTGCTTATGGTTCGATTTTGATTATTTCGTCGGCGGTGACTGTGATCTCATAACCACAGTAGCGAAACTCAATCGGGGGATTACGAAGTTTGTCGAGGGTGGCCACATCTACTACTGCACCTAGATTGCCAAGATTAGACTCGGAACAGTTCTCGTGGTTCGCCACGAGACGCTTCACAGCTTCAGTTGATGACTCAGACGCACGAACCGAGTTGTTCACGCTCTCTCTAGCTGCGGCTACGTGAAAAATCACAATGGATTTGACAGTAGTGATGAGCGAGGTGAAATGGCCACGCTCTATATCTAACACAGGCTCCCCGTTGGCTGCAGTTTTACAGAGCTATACGCCTGGAAAACCTCGTTAGGAAGGTGCTGCGAATTTGGCGGCCCGAGTGGTGAAGATTTCAGAATCCTTCCGCAGTACCCGATTCGGCCTGGGTCGAATCAATTTCTGCCCGGCCAGAACCTCGCTCAATGTAGCTCGAAATCAGTTCGGCGTGAATAGAGGATACGAACGGTAGAGAGTGTTCAAACCCCAGAATATGAACGATATGGCGTTTATTTACCACCTGCCCTGCATATGCCAACTGCAATGCAAGGCAAAATGACTCCATCCGGTACGCTCACATCGGATGGCTCGCGAGGTGCCACCGATGAGTGAAATAGGAGAGGCAGTTGAGGGTGTCGTCGCCCTCATATTGGGAGGATTCTTTCTCCTCCTGATCGCAACGCCCCTCCAGTCCGTCACCCAGATGAATCTGGGATTGTTCGGAGTCGTTCTAATGTTGCTGGGGTTAGTCATGGGCGCAGCGATCGTGGCGATCGTCCTCGGCAATCTCATCGGGAGATAACGATGTCGCTACAGGAGCGGATCAAACTCAATGAGGAGGATCGCAGGATTGACGAGCAGATACTCAACGAGATCAGGCTGAGTGAGGCCGGGTTTGTTGGGACCACAGAGATCAGCGAGTCCGAGCGGGTTGAGAGGGAGACTGATACAGTTCGTGAACGGCTGAAGGAGCTCGAGGAAGATGGGAGGGTGAACAAGAAGCGAATCGGTCATCCCGAGCGAGGGAATTTAGCTTGGTATCTCCCGGAAGATTCGAGGCAGGAGCCGGTGAACACGGACATCTACTGGGCAGTCCAAGTCGCAGAGGGCGCCCGTGGAATCGGTCATAACGTTCTGATCATCGGAGCGATTGCAGCTCTATTCGGGGTACTGCTAATGGTCACTGGACTCTTTGCTATAATAACTGACTTTCAGTTGGTTTTCCTTTCAGGCGGGAGAGCGGCTGGCTACGGTCTCGCCCTTTCAGCAGCGGGCGCGGCTAACGTCTTGGTGGGTGGGGGTATGAAGTTCGGATCAGTGATCTCTGAGCGGGTTCTGGATAAGAGGGCGTAGGTCAAATATCGTTGAATAGCCCGTTCCAGTTGATCCGGGACTATACTCGGCCCAACCGCTGAAAGCGATGTGTTGCGCGCCCTCGGACGTTTCGTCGCTGACTATTTCAGGCGTAACTCCCGCGTCGCCGTTGGTCTTGTCTACCCACCTCGCCGGTATACTTCATCCGTTCCGGGCCTGTGGTCAACGACGTGTCCCCAGTAAAGAGACTTCCCCGACGGCACGAACATTTCGGGAGCGAACGGCCACGTTCCGAACGTAGCCGCGTCCGTGTAATTGGTGCTTGTTGTTGTTGCCGATTCTGTAGAGGAGAATGTCGCAAGCGGTATCACGTCCCCCTTTTGATACCCGATTTCCCGAAGCGTCTCCTACGCCCCGCCGTCAGTTTTGTCAGTTAGGTCCGCTGTATCTAACGATCGGCTGGACTAGTCCTGTTTGTATTAGGTTTCAACAGAGCCTTCTATGAGTATTTTGAGGTGGACTGGCATAGTGGGATACGGCCTGACTCCGCTTCTCAGGGTGCGTCAGTTCGAAAACGACCGCTAGTGTACAGGGTGTCCGAAAGCTGCGTTGTTTAAGTAGTAAGGTGCCCGGACGAATGACCGTTTGCCATCCCCACTACGCTATGCGAATAGATCAATTCCTTTTTTCAGACCGACCATTGCAAGCTTTACAGCTACATCCTTACTATATTCCCGAGCTAAGTTGACAAGATTATTCATCTTATTGGGGTCAGGATCTTCATTTCTCAGTTCATCTCGGTAATCCTCAATAATAGATCGCAGTTCCTCCTTCTGCGCCTCATCACGCGGCAAGTTATTCACAATCTGCATTACGCTATCAACGCTTACATCAACTGTCTGGTCTACATTCTGATTGAGGTGAATAACCGTCATTCCCTCTGCTGAAGCCTGCTTTTCGAAGTTATTGACCTCAACACCCAAAGAATCAGCCATTCTGAGAGCGTTCATCTTGACCGTCTGGAGTTCTCGAATATTTTCGTGTGCGGTTCCTCTATGTGTCTCTCGAAAGTCCACCTGTTCAATTGATTGTATAACGTCATTGATGGGAAATTCTTCCTGCAACTCGGGAAGTAGCTCATTATGCGTTCTGAGGATAGCATTTACCGCTTGATGATCTTCTCTGCGTTGACTTTTATCAGCCTCATCGTACAGTCGTTTTAGGGATTTGACGTAATACTGCTCATCCATCCGTATTAGAGACGGCAGAAAATCTGGGTCATTCGATCATCTGTCCTCGAGTAACGCGGTCTTGCTCCATCAAAACTCTCTGAGGCGACATTTAGACCTCCAATCTTACGAATTTTATATAACCGCCAGTAGGGGACTTCGTTGGAATGACTACGCCCGCCGATCTGATATCCACTGAGAACGATATTCCCCGCCGTCGTTCTCCCGACTTTATGTGGTTCCACCTTTCGAGGTAGCCGATCATATTGGAACTCAACCACATTTTGGTTTCTAATTGCTTGGCAGAGTGTATCTCTCATAGTCTCACGAAACACCTGATCAGATATAAATCTCCGTAAACAGCACTCTGAAAGTAGAACGTAAGGAGCTTAGCTAAGTAGAGATTACAGCCCATACAAACTGCTTCGATCAAGTGCTCTACTAATTGTGCTACGGGAGGTTTCTAGCTCTTGGGAAGCACTCCGCTTAGACAGCTTCCCCTTCTGAACCATATCCAACACAGCACACACCTGATCATAGTGGTCCCCCTCAATCAGCCTTCCATCGTCCTTCTCAAAGCCAAGCGGAGGTCTACCATGATGGTAATCATCTTCCTGCTGTCTCGCGGCAATCCCCTCCTTCGTGTTCATCTGCTTCACCCTTGCCTGCCATTCAGCGAAAGCTCCGAGCATTTGCATCTGTAACCGGTTCATTGGCTGCTCTTTCCCATCACCGAAGGACAGTCCATCTCGAACAAAATGAACTGCAGTATCATTGTCCGTGATTCTGGAGACGGTCCTTTCGAGGTCCTGTAGTGACCGAGCAAGCCGGGAGATCTCGTGAACGACAACATGGTCCACTTCCCCAGCTTCAACAGTCTCCATCATCTCTCGATATCCAGATCTTGAGGTATCCGTTCCTGTCGACTTATCACGAAACACCTCTAGGTCAGCTATCTCCGTGTCCAGCTTGTCCTCTGCGTATGATTGGACGCCATTCAGCTGCCTCTCTATGTTCTGTTCCTCCGTCGATACTCGAGCGTAAATCACCGATGGCATAGGGATAGCCACGCTGCTAACCGTGGTAAACCCAGGGTCGCTTGTAGGCCCGCTATCGCCGACGTGACCGCGTTCAATCGGATCCTATGTAGGTAGACGTTACGTCGAATTCACGCCGCTTGTGGCCGTTCTATGTCGGTGAATTCGACTAATCCGCTCGAACAGCCGGAGTTAGGTAGTTGCGATTCGACCACCGTCCTGTAGCTTTTAAAAAATTGAATTTTGACCAGACTGGTGCGAAAGCCATGTTTTTGACCATGCAAACGTCTCGCAGACTCAGTTCTCTCTGGCTCTATTGAAATATTCAATCACTAATAAGACAAGCTAATTAGACCGTTAGATATAGACCGTATGTCCATTACTAGAGAAGATCTGATAGAATCTCGTGGCTACGACGACTCAACGGCAGAAGTCGCTGAATCATACGATATCCCCTACCGAACTGCGTTTAGATGGACGGAGAATATCGACGTTGAGGAGATCGGAACGAACGTCCCGGATCGCGAGGACTACCTCTATTTCCTCCGGCGGCGTGCGTGGATCCCACTGGAACAGTCAGCACTCTTTCTCCGCCAAACCGGACCGATGCATGAGTGGATTGGAAGTCGAATTCCTGAACTGGATATCTCTTGTGGAGAGTGGTTGGAGATCAAGTCAGAGAACCACAAAATCGCAATCGGTCGAGGAGAAGGACCGCTCCGGTTCTTGGCCCTCGAAGACGGGGAGTTCGAGTCGACTCGAGATTGGCCAGTCGATATCGAACGGGTATATCGCGAACTCCAAGCCAAAGACGAACAAGTACGATGGGAACTCTGTCGAATCGACCCCGAGTGGATTGCGCTGGCACGCGAAGCATGGGACGTCGAAACGACGTTGATCGATCTCTACACTGACCTGGTTCCACCAGCAGACTACGAGACGAAGAAGGAGCACGTGATCGCGCTGAAATCTACGTTCCCGTATCTCAGACTCCACGATGAGTTAGTCGTCCGTGCTGCGGACTGTTCCATGAGTTACGCAAAGCAGTTCCAGTACGTCCCGGGAGAGGGTGTTGGTGACCGTGAAGTCTCCCGTCGCCTCCGAGGGAATGCGCTCGATCGCGACGACCATCGATGTGTTTCGTGTGGGTCGGACGATGACCTTCACGTCCACCATATCATCCCCCGTTCTCAGGGTGGTCCCAATGAACTCGATAATCTGGCAACGCTCTGTGCCGAGTGCCACCAGTATGCCCACGGTCGCGGGAGCGAGGGCCGGGCCGACTACACCAAAGTGGATTATGCGGATCGTGATAGATTCTGGGACGAGTGGATCGACCAGGATTTCGATGATCGCCCAAATATGGATAAAATCCGGCGTTAGTCTCGGAGATGGGAGTCCTGAATCCGTAGAAGTCGGATGGACGGGAATGGTGCAAACGGAACGTCGTCCTCGATGAGTTGTTCGAGTTTGATCGGGACTTCACGCTCATCCCACTCTGGGAGATAATCCTCCAAGGTACCTAGTGGGACCACGATGATCACGTCATCGTCTTCCGGGCATTTCTTGTTGCGGTCAGCGAGCGTGTCGCCGTCTTCGAACTCCCAGTCGGACGCGTCGATTCCTGGGACGTTCACTACGACGAGCGTGATCGGGTCGTCTGCCTCGTCGTCGTGGACGATGTCGCCGTAGATGAAGTCTGGTTCCTCCTCGTTCGACTCGGTTATGAGGTCCACCGTTCGCTGGAGTGGTTGCTCTGCGCCCGGGGGCTGCCACGGGCTTTCGTCGGTACGATCTGGGGGTCCGCCGCCTGATTTACGTGTCATAGGAATTCGTTGATGTCTGACTGCCAGCTGTTCAGCGCGTTGACGCGCTTCTGTGCAACGTTTGGAAGGTTCTCCCGACTGGGGGTCCCGTTTGCGTCCTTACACTCCTCGCGAATGTTGTACGCGCCCGAGCAGGCGACAACAGTCTTCGGGAGCATCCGGAGCCAATCCGGGGAGACGCGACCGTTGACAAAGATCCGCTCTGGACTGAGAACATCGTCGAGGCATCGGACGTCCTTCGTCAACTTGTACTTGGAATTGTACTGGGTGGCGTCGAACCCAACGGAAGTGCTGATCTCGTCCAAGAGGATCCGGCACCGCTCATAGTGCCATGGTTTCCATCCCATAATGCACGGGTATTGGGGAACATCGATGCCACGTTCTTCAAGAAGCCGATTAGCAGCGAGCTGCCGTTGGACGCTCTCATCGATCTCCGTGGCGAGATCTCGACGATTCATCCCCTCGTAGGTGAATCGGTCCCCGAGGAACGCACCTTGGAGAACGTCCTCAAGTTCCTCCACTCGGTCAACTTCGTCCGACGGGGTTCGTCCGACGATGTGATCGTCTTTCTCATAGGTAACGAGGTAGAGGTTCTGTTCTGGGGAAAGCAGTCCCCAACGGGGAACCTTTACGAATCGTTTTGAACGGTGGAATTTGACCACTACAAACGGGACAGGCCCCGAGTTGTGACCGAACAGATGTCGGTCACCAGCGTCGCTCGGGTTGAACTTTGCGCCGAAGCCGCGCGGGAACGGGTCGTCCTGCATTGAGTTGTGGCCTCGGGTGCGGTTGGTATCCTGTGGCACCCACTAATTCAGATGGTGCCCTCCCCCATAAGTCTGCCGACAGAATTTCAACGAAACGGCGTAACGTCTGAATTAATAAGAACGTTTTTGGTTCGCCTAGACAGAATGTCTATCGCCATCTGGAAACAACGAAGGAATTTACACTAAGTCTGCAGGAGTGGGAAGTATGAGTGAACAAGTTCATTTCATCCCTGTTGGGTTCGATTTCGAGCGACTCATCCATCCAGTTTCCAAGGGAGAGATGGATGCCGACCGTGCAGTATTGATCACACACGGTCTTGACTCAGATGAGGAAACTCGGGCGGCTGAACTCGCGAACAAGATGACGGACCGACTCGAACAGTCGTTCGGGTTAATCGATATTGAGGTCGAACGCCGCCCGCTTGAGATATCGGACCTATACGATTATGAGACGCTCTATCCACTTGCACACGAGTACATCCTCGATGAACTTGAGGTTGGGAACGAGGTTGCAGTGAATATTTCTTCGATGCCACGAACGACCGCTTTTGCCTTTGCGACTGCAGCGGATTCGATTATCACTGAGTTCCAGGGTGACGATGAGAAGATCCGTGAACGACTACAGACGTACTACGTTGCGCCTGACGATTATTTGGTGCTCGATATGATCGATCGTCTTGAGTCTGTAGCTGAGACACTTGACAAGGCGAGACAATATGAGGACCTGAATATTCAGGGAGAGTACGCACGGGTGACGAGTCTGTTGGATCGAATTGAGGGGAGCGGGGTTACAGAGGGTGCTCGTGACCTCGGCGGTCAGATGTACGTCGAGTTTCCGGTTTCTCCGTCGGGTGATGTCGATGAGTTTGAACAGGAGATCTTGCGATTCCTCTATGGGAAGGGCCAAATTCCATCGACATCAGCGTTAGCCAAGCAGTTGGCTGATGGTATTGGTGAAAAATTTGATTCGTCGTTCCGGAGTCGGGTCCAGTACAACGTAACCAAATTGGAGGAAAAGGGGTATGTCACCCGAGAAGAGTCTGGGAATCGGTTAGCGACCGAACTGTCAACTATGGGACGAATGTGGGTAGAAACACATAGATAATTTATTATAGAAATATTAAATCAGGTATCTGAAATGCCCTGTAAAAGACCAATCTGTCTGTGGTTATTGCTGAAGATATTTAGACAAAAATGATTATCACTCAGAAATATCGGTATCCATCTAATCGTGGCGACTCAGTCAAGTTCGATCGGACGGAAGGTATCGACATGTGCTATAATACTAGTCTTAGTGATAGCAGGTGTTTCAGGGGTTTCAACAGCACAATCCGATCTTTCGGTCGAAGTTGATACTCCCGATGAAGTGACTGAAGGCGAGAGCGCACAAATTTCAGCCTCGGTTTCTGTCCCAGATGTTATTGGTTCTCACGAGGCTGAACTCACAACTACACTCTACGTTGATGGCGAACAAATCGACTCGGAAACACTCACTATCCAAGATGGAGAAACGGCTACGGCTTCATTCAGTACTACTTTCGACTCATCAGGGTCACACGAGGTGACTGTTGAAGCCGCAGTCACTATTTCTGGCAAATCGTTCAGTGGCGAAACTACTCGATCTATTGACGTTGTCGAAGCGTCGGATGTCTCGACACCCGAGTCGGATGACACTCCTTCGGGTACGTCCGGAAGACAGCTCAATACAATTGAGGTGACTGGACCTGGATTTGGGGTCCCAGCGTCTCTTGAGGATGAGGTTGAATCCTACCGACAGAAAACACCGAAGGCCACTCCATACGCATTTGTGGTTGCTAAAGAGGACGAATTGTACCTTGTCTTCTCCGAACAGAAACCAACAACAGGTATAGCAGAGGTTTCTGGAGTCGATTTACCCGGAAGTGTGTCGGCTGATGGTATGGAGTTCAAAACGGTCTTCGCTCGTTCTGTCTCATTTGAGACAGAAGGGGAATCGGTCAGCGTTCAACAGATCTCCTCCAGCCCAGAGTCCTACAGTCACGAACTCGTTCAAGTCGAAGCTCATCATCGGCGATTCTCGGTGCTGAGTGATACAGATCAAGGAGAAGATCCATCAGTCGTGAGCTCTGCTGGCGTTCTTGTTGAAGAACCTATTACCACCTCTGACCTCATTAGCGAACCCGGCAGTAGGGCAAGGTCTCTGCTCATCGACTCATCAACAAATAACGAGGATGTCCAAGTCAACAACCGAGTAAAATCCTCGTTACAGACAGATCAACCCCGGGTATTCACGTTCAGTCTTCGCACGCAATACTGGAGTGACTCTCCCCACACGGTCAACGGGATTGTTCTCACGCCAGGATCCGCAGCGAAAGAGTTCGTCTCCACGTATGGCTCCTCTGATGTGCTGCAGACTACCAAGGATAAGCCACTAGTCTATGTTGTCGGTTCGTCCTTCGAGACTACGGATTACGATAGTGTGAGTAAGGTCTCCGAGGAAGCGAATGATGGAGATCTTATGTCTGTCGAGGCGAACTTAGTGGGTCAACGAATTAGCGTTCAAGAATCTATTGAGCATAGTACCCCCTGCAAAGAGACCGTTGCTCAGGTACAGAGCCCGAGCGGACCAATTTGCGTTGACCTCCTTCAAGACGTAGTGATAGATGCAGGGGGAGCATGGACATCGGTTCCTGAATCGAGGGATGACGTATTGTTCGTCGTTGGTGCTTCCTCGCAAGAGCTCGACAAACCGAGTTCCACACTCGAGGGTCGATATCAGATCACAGGAGAAGTGGTCTCAACCTCTCGTATTGACAGTGACCTCCCCGCTGGTCAAGTCCTCGTTGTCTACGATATGAATCGGGTCGGTGATATCGAAACTGCTGCTTCAGGTGAAGCACGGGAAATCATCGATACAAAAACCTCCCAACTTGAGGAGAACATCCAAACCCAATTAGTTTCAGATGAGACTAAAAACGAAGGCTCCTCAGGCGAATCCTCAACTGGATCCTCAGATGAATCCTCAAGCGAATCCTCGTCTGAAACGGTAAACTCTCAGGACAAAGCAAAAGAAGACTCTTCTTCGGATGACCCAACCAGCACGGAAAACGCCTCAGAGGGAGTGATGAGTACTGTCGATAGAACAATCTCGTCGATTAGCAAATCTGCGTCGGAAATGATAGATAGTATCTCTTCGATCTTCGGTTAAGTTAAATAACTATTCATACTCGTTATTTTACCTGAGAGGATATATCAACTCACACGTCAACAGACTGTATACTAAGCATCTCTCTGCAGACAAATCTAACCAAATTTACATAAAATCAGCAATGGTCGAGGGCCTGTTCTTGTCGTTCTCGAACACCGACTCCAGCGAGCGCTCGAGGATCTCCAGCCGCTGGATGGTGTACTCGCGGCAGCCGAACTCCTCGGCGACCCGCAGTGCCACGTCCATGTACTTGTTCACGGACCCGCGGTGGACGGTGAGCGTCATGTCGCCGCCGCACTCCCGGCAGTCGCCGGTGAGGGGCATCCGGCGGTACTTCTCGCCGCAGTCCAGACACCTCGTCTCCTGTCTGGAGAACGCCCGGAGGTTCCCGATAAGGTCGGGAAGGAAGTGGTACTCGATGACGCGCTCGGCCACGTCGGTCTCGTCGACCGCGCGGAGCTTGCGTGCGAGTTCGAGCTGGGCGTCCATCTTGTCCATCATCGACCCGAGCGTCTTGTACGCCGAGAGGTCGGGGCCGAGCGCGATGTCGGTCGTGTCGTGGGTGTGGTCGAAGCCGCGGTACTCGTCGTCGGTGCCGAGGGTGTCCTCGCCGATCTGGATGAGGTCCTCGACCTCGTCCGGGTCGGTCATGTCGAGGGTCGCCTCGTAGAACTCGCGGGGATACTGCCGGACGATGTCCATGTTGTGCGCCTCGTCGTCGATCTCCGAGGGGTCGATCCGCGAGGACATGACCAGCGGCGCGTCCATCTGTCCGCCGCGCTGGTCCGGGAGGAACGACTTGCTGAAGTTGAGCAGGCCGTCCATGAGGAGCATGACGCAGTCCTCGTCTCCGTCACACTGGGCGACGTGGATTCCGTTCGCGACGAGCGTGTGCGTCTCCTCGACGGTGAGACAGTACGTATGATCGGTGTCGCTCCCGACGTACTCAACCGACTCGACGGGATCGACTGTCCGTCCACCGTCGGCGTGACTCGGACGGTTGTCAGTGGCATCCATCGGATCGCTCCCCCCGTCCGGCACCCTCGACGGTATCGACAGTTCGTCGCCGACCCTCAGTTCGGTCGCCTCCACTTTCTCGATACCGTCGTTCCAGCGGCACAGTTCGTGGTCGGGCGTCACCGTGATCTCACGCCCGTTCCGTGTCTCTACTCGAACCATGTGGTCGGGCGCGACGTGTTTCGACACCGCTTCGACCGGTTTCAGCACTTCCTCGCCGTTCTCCGTCAATGACGGGACGAACACGTCGCCGTCGAGTTCCGAGACGAGCGTCCCGAAGTCGTCCGTCCTCGGCTCCGCAAGCCGGTCCTCGACGAACTCGTCGATCCGGCCGTGGTGCCACTCTTCCGCCTCGTCGCGGTACCAGAGCTTCGTCTCCGGGTGGAAGCAGTTCCGCCGCTTGGCGGCGTGAAAGTACGGATGCGCGTAGCCGACCGCCGCGCTCGTGAACCCGACGACCCGCCCGACCACGGCCGCGCTCGTGTGCGGCGCCATCCCGAACACGAGTTCACCGACGAGGTCGTCGCGCTCGTTCACCTCGTAGAACGGCTCCAGATCGTAGAAGTCGGTGAGCAGTTCGTCGACGAAGTCCGCCGTCTTCATCATGTGCTCGGCGGCGCCGTCCGAGAGGACGATGTCCTGCACCTTCAGCTCGACGAGCTGGTCGTCGTGGACGAGCTGCTCGCCGTCGATGTCGGTCTCGTAGCCGAGTTCGCGGAAGTGGTCGGCGGTCACGTCCAACTCCTCCGGTCGGACCGACGTGACCGGGAGGTCGGTCATGTCGTAGCGGACCGTCCCGTCCTTGAACGACGTGACGCCGTGTTTCGCGCGGAAGACCCCTTTCTCGATGGGCTCGGGCGTCTTGTCCGCCGAGGACAGCCCCTTGACGCCCTTCAGGATCTCGAAGCTCGCCTCGCGCTCGCCGGTCCGCTCCAGCGCCGACCAGTACTCGTCGTTGAGGTCGATCGTGTGCCAGTCGGGGCTCTCCACCTCGCGCTCACAGCGAGGGCACTCGACGCGGCCGGACTCGTCCGGCTCACACAGCGTCCCGCACTCGTCGCACTCGTAATGGGGTTCGGTGTGGGAGTCGCAGGTGGGGCACTCCGGTTTGAACGTGTGCTCCCCACACTCGGGACATTCCCGATCGCCGACAAGCACGTCGTAGATGCCCTTCCCCTTGTCCGTGCGATTCCGTGCGGCCTCGCCGACCGAGCGCTGGCTGCCGCCGAGCTCCGTGATCGGGAAGAGCGTGTGTACCGCCGGGGAGAGGTCGCGGCTCTCGGACTTCTCCGGGCGGCCCATCCGGTTGCCGATCCGGGTCGGCGCGCGCTCGCGTACCTCGAAGTCGACGACCTCGTTGACCGCGCGGACGGCGTTGTCGCCGCCGTCCCACTCGCGTGCCTTCTGGGAGAGCTCCGCCAGCGTCCATTCCCGACGAAGGCCGTCCGAAACGCCGAGCTGTCGGAGCAGCGGGCGGAAGTCGGGGATCCGGAGGGCGTCCTCGGTCTGCGTGTGCTCGACCAGCAGGCGCTCCAGCGCCCGGCGGACCGTGTCGGTGTTCTCGATGACGAGCAGGTCGCCGGTGACGTGCCCCGCGGCGACCGCGTCGGCGACCGCGTCGTACGCCGCGACGGAGACGTCGTGCCAGCAGTAGGTGTAGGCGGGGTGCAACGGGGCGTCGTACTCGTCGACCCACGCGAGCGCCTGCTCGGCGTCGGGGTCGTCGAGGTCCGTGGTGAGGTCGTCCTCCAGCGCCTGCAGGTCCGCTCCGGCCTCGGCGAGGTCCTGCTCCCACCACTCCCGGACGTAGGAGGCGGGCGCGAGCGGGTGGTTGTTCTCGATGAACTCGCCGAAGTTGACGAGGTATTCGCCCAGGTCGAGCACCTCCTCGACGCCGTTCCGCACCTCCTTGGCCTCCTTGGGGTCGTCGATGCGGCGAACGTCGCCGTTCGCCAGCCTGACCGTCGGGCCGTCGATGGAGTCGACCGGCACCACGCCCCCGGCCTTCCCGGGACGCTCGGTCTTGATCTGGGTACCCGTCGCGAGGAAGTCGTCGACGATGTGCATCGTCGCCGGGTGGACGCCGGCGGTCGCGAAGCCGTGGTTGCGCGCCCGACCGTACCGGAGGCGGAACCCGCCCGACTCGGAGGGATGGCCGAAGACGGGTCGCCCGGCGATCAGGTCGCGGAGGAACTTCTGGGAGGGATCGGGCCGGAGCGGGCCGCTCGGTTCCGATTCCTCATCGCCGGCCGCGCCGCCGTCTGCCCCGTCACCGTCCTCGCCGTCGCCGCCGTCTGCCCCGTCACCGTCCTCGCCGTCGTCGCCGGCCGCGTCGCTGTCGTCGGCGCCATCGCCGACGTCGTAGTAGGTGCCGTCGATGAGGTCCTGCAGCCACGGCCAGTCGACCTCGTCGAGTTGGCGGGTGTAGCGCTGGATCTTGGGGGCTTTGAGCGCGATCCCTTCCGCGAGCACGAGGCACATCCCGCCGCGGGCGTTGTTGGTGTCCACCCGTTCGAGGTCGCGGAACCCGGAGACCTCCTCGTCGCCGGTGGCTTCCCCGTCCAGCATGATCGGCATGTGCTCGGCGATGAACCTCGTCTCCTTGTCCTTCGGCGTGTACTGGAGGCCGGTCTCCTTGTCGTAGAGGCCGATCTCCTCGGCGTACCGCTCGATCTCGTCGTCGCGGGCGCGATACTCCTCGATCCCGAGCAGCGCGCGGGCGTAGTCGCCCACCAGCACCGACAGCGCCTGTGCGGTCCCACCCGCAGAGCGGATCGGGCCGGCGTAGTAGACGTTGATGAACTCGGTGCCGTCGTCGTTCTCGAGGATCTCGACGCGGTCGATCCCCTCGATGGGCGCGGCGACGACCCCCTCGGTGAGCAGGGCGACGGCGGTCCGTACGGCGCCCTCGATCTTGCCCGCCCGCGAGTCGAAGTCGCCGACGGTGCCTTCGACGAAGTCGGTGACGAGTTCGAGGGCGGCCTCCTCGCGGGAGAAATCCTCCTCCAGTTCCCGGACGCGCTCGGCGACGCCCGGGATCCCGAGGATGTTCTCGACGCGGTCGGCCATGTCGCGGGCGACGGGGATCTCGATCTCCGTCTCGGGGTCCTTCCCCTGTGCCTTCGCGGCCTCGGCGCGCTCGAACGCCTCGTCCAGCCTGTCCTCGATCCGTGTGAAGTAGCGTTCGTCGTCCGGTCTCATGTCGTCTCCTCGGTCGCCCCCTCGCTCGCCTCCTCCGTCGATCGCTCGACGGTCCGCTTGATCGCCTCTCCGGTCGTCTCACACCACAGTCGTGTCGTCAGTGACGACCCCGGAGCCGGCGTCACGCCGGCGGCGACCGCGCCGCCTCGGCTCGCGTGTCGGGGTCGTCTGTGCACGTCACCTTCCTGTGCGGGGGAGGGTGATAAGCGGTTCGTCGTCGGCGGCGGGGCGCCGGCGCGCGGTCGGCGTCCCGAGTCCACGCACCTATAGCCAGAGGTCGAGGTCGGTCACCGCGTCGTGTTCCCGCTCCAGCGGCTCCTCGAACGCGCGGAGGTACACCTCGCCCGCGAACACGGTCCCCGCGTTCAGGTGGCCCGCCAGCGCCTGCCCGCTGCGGCGCGAGAGCACGACGTGGGTGTGCGCGAAGCGTTCGCCGTCCAGCCACGCGACGTTCCCGACGCAGGCGGCGACCTCGAGCGCCTCGTCGAAGAACACCGACTGGTACTCCTGATCGTCTTGGTCGTAGAACCACACCTCGGCGTCCTCCACGGCGCCCATGGCGTTGAACCACGCCGCCTCCGCCTCGACCTCGTCGGCGAGCGACTCGATCTCCTCGCGCCAGTCGGCGCCGTTGTCCAGACTCGCCATGTACTCGCCGGCGACCTCGACTTCCCGGTAGTTCATACGCGATGCGTCGGCCGACTGGCAGTAAAACGTTGCCGCCGTGGGAGGGCGAACGACCGCGCGTGCTCGATCGACAACGCCGCCCGACGGGCGAGGGTTCAACTCCGATGCCGGGACCAGCACTGCCGATGCGACGCTGAGCACTGCCGCCGACGGCGAGGCGGGTGCGCGGTCCGACCGTCGGCGTGTGGACGTGGCTCGATCGATCCCCGATCGATCCCGGTGTCGGCCGAGTCACACGGGCCGCCTGTCAGCCCCCTTCGGAGCCGCAGCTACCGCGTCGCTTCCGTGATAGCTCCGTCGAGGTCGGCCACGATGTCCTCGGGGTCCTCCACGCCGACCGAGAGCCGGACCATGTCGTCGGTGACGCCGGCGGCCAGCTGCTCCTCCTCGGTGAGCTGCTGGTGGGTGGTGCTCGCCGGGTGGATGACGAGCGTCTTCGCGTCGCCGACGTTCGCGACCAGCGACGCGAGTTCCGTGTTCTCGACGGTGCCGCGGGCGGCCTCGTAGCCGTTCGCGAGCCCGAAGGCGATCATGCCGCCGTAGCCGCCGTCGAGGTATTCGGACGCCTCGGCGTGTGTCTCGTGGTCCGGGAGCCCCGGGTACGTCACCCACTCGACCGCCGGGTGGTCCGCGAGGTGCTCGGCGACGTGCTGGGCGTTCGAGCAGTGGCGGTCCATCCGCATCGGCAGCGATTCCAGCTTCTGCATGGTCACCCACGCGTCGAACGGGGACTGCGCGCTCCCCAGGTCACGCAGGCCGCGAGCGATGGCGCCGTACGTGAGCGCCGCGTCGCCGAAGCGCTCGGCGAAGTTGACCCCGTGGTACGCGGGGTTATCGGCGCCCAGCTCCGGGAAGCGGTCGGCGTGCTCGGCCCACGGGAACGAGCCGCCGTCGACGAGCACCCCGCCGACGGTCGACCCGGACCCGTGGATCCACTTCGTCGTCGACTCCCACACGAGGTCGGCCCCGTGCTCGACCGGTCGGCAGAGGTGGGGTGTCGCGAACGTGTTGTCGACGAACAGCGGCACGCCGTGCTCGTGGGCGATGTCGGCGATCCGCCCGATGTCGGGCGTGACGAGCGCGGGGTTGCCGATCGTCTCCAGGTGGACGAACGCGGTGTCGCCGTCGATCGCCTCCGCGTAGGCGTCGTAGTCGAGCGTGTCGACGAACTTGGTTTCCACCCCTCGACGCTCTACCGTGTGCGTGAGATACGTGTACGTGCCGCCGTACAGCGACGACGACGAGACGATGTTGTCGCCCGCGGAGGCGAGCAGGAACGTCGCGAGGTCGAACGACGCCATGCCGGATGCGGTCGGCACCGCGCCGACACCGCCCTCCAGCGACGCGAGCCGCTCGCCCAACTGCGCCACCGTCGGATTGAGCAGTCGGCTGTAGATGTACCCCTCCTCCTCCAGCGCGAACAGCCGCGCCGCGTGGTCGGCGTCGTCGAACACGTAGGAGGTCGTCTGCTGGATCGGCGGCGCTCGCGCGCCCGTGGCCGGGTCCGGTTCCGCGCCATCGTGGACGCTGCGCGTCCGGAACCCGTAGCCGTCGGAGTCTTCTTCGGACATATCGTTCACTCGTACAGCGGCGGCGGGCTAATCTTTACCGTTGGTACGGAGAACCGCCGACGTCCGCGACGGTCCGACCCTGTTCGTGCTCGACACTCACCCGGGGAACAGGCTCGCGTGAACCGGCGCGCGCTCGGGGCTCTCGGCGTCGCCCCCGGCGGGGCCCTCGTCGTCCTCGTCGCGGACGGCCCGTCCGTCCACGCCGTCCGCGAGGAAGTCGCGCAGCGGCGGCCCGACCGACTCGGGCTCGACGAGGAACGCGTCGTGGCCGTGGTCGGACTCGACGACGTGGTGGGCCGCCGGCACGTCCGCGTCGCGGGCGGCGCCCACGAGCGCACGCGACTGCTCGACGGTGAAGTGCCAGTCGCCGGTGAACGACAGCGCGAGCAACTCGCCCTCGAAGGCGGCCAGCGCCTCGGCGTCGGAGCCGTGGCCGGCCGAGAGGTCGTACTCGTCCATCGCTCGGGTGAGATAGAGGTAGCTGTTCGCGTCGAACCGCCCGGTGAACGAGTCGGCGTTGTAATCGAGATACGACTCCACCTCGCGGTACGGGAAGGAGCGGGCCGTCGGGTCCGGCGGCGCGTCGTCGAAGGCCCCCCGTCCCGCCGCACGGCGGCCGAACTTTCGGCCCATCGAGGCCTTCGAGAGGTACATCACGTGGCCGATCCGGCGGGCCTGCGCCAGCCCGTCGTCGGGGCTCGGTCGGTCGGCGCCGTAGTAGTCGCCGCCGTTCCAGTTCGGGTCGGTGGTGATGGCCCGGCGGGCGATGGCGTCCAGCGAGAGACACTGGGTGTCCAGGCGCGCCGCCGCCGCGACGGCGGCCACGCGGCGAACGTCGTCCGGGTAGCGCGCCGCCCAGTCGAGCGCGTTCATGCCGCCGACGCTGCCGCCGACGACCGCGTGCAGGCGTCCGACGCCGAGACGGTCCAGCAGGCGGCGTTGCGCCCGCGTCCAGTCGCCGACGGTCACCGGCGGGAAGTCGGTCCCCCACGGCTCGCCGTCCGGGCCCTCGGCGGGCGGACCGGAGGAGCCGTAACAGGAACCGGGGACGTTCACGCAGACGACGTAGTACTCGGTCGTGTCGATGGCCTTCCCCGGGCCGACCACGTCGTCCCACCACGCGCGGGCCTGGCCCGCGGTCTGGACACCCGTGTCGCCGTCGTCGCCGGCGTCGCTCCCGTCGACCGCGTCGGCGTCGTGGTCCTCGCTTCGGGGCGCGTTCGAGACGTGCTGGCTCCCGGTGAGCGCGTGGCAGACGAGCACCGCGTTGCTCGCGGACTCCGTCCGCTCGCTCGCGGCGGCCTCCGCCGCGCACCCGTCGAACTCCCCGTACGTCTCGTACGCGAGTTCGAGGTCGTCGACCGACTCGCCGCACTCGAATCGGAACTCGCCGACGGACTCGACGGCGGTCATCGCGTCGCCTCCGCGATGGCCCGATCCAGATCCGCGACGATGTCGCCGGGGTCCTCGATGCCGACCGACAGGCGCAACAGGTCCGGGCTCACGCCGGCGGCCGCCTGCTCCGCCTCGGTGAGCTGTGCGTGGGTCGTGCTCGCCGGGTGGATGAGTAGCGACCGCGCGTCGCCGATGTTCGCGAGGAACGAGATCAGTTCCACCGCCTCACACAGGCGCTTTCCGGCGGCGAAGCCGCCCTCAAGGCCGAACACGACCATGCCACCGAAGTCGTCGAGGTACTCGGCGGCGGTCTCGTGAGTCGGGTGACCCTCGAACCCGGGGTAGGTCACCCACGCGACCTCGGGGTGGTCACGGAGGTGCTCGGCGACGACCCGGGCGTTCTCGCAGTGCTTCTCCATCCGGATCGGCAGCGTCGAGAGGCCCTGGAGCGTCTGCCAGGCGTCGAAGGGGGACTGCGGGTTGCCGAGGGTGCGGACGCCGCGGTGGCGCGCGACCTGCGTGAACGCGCGCTCGCCGAAGCGTTCGGCGAAGTCGACCCCGAAGGCGGGGTTCTCGCCCGACAGCTCGGGGTAGTCGGCGTCCGGGTGGTCCCACGGGAAGGTGCCGCCGTCGACGACCACGCCGCCGACGGTGGTACCCGCCCCGTGGATCCACTTGGTGGTGGAGTTCCACACGATGTCGGCGCCGTGGTCGATCGGGTTGCACAGCACCGGGGTTCCGAACGTGTTGTCGACGACCAGCGGGACCGCGTGCTCGTGGGCGATGTCGGCGACGCGCTCGAGGTCGGGCGTGACCAGCGACGGATTCGCCAGCGTCTCGACGTGGACGAACGCGGTGTCGTCGCCGATCGCGTCCTCGTAGGCCGCGTAATCGGTGGTTTCGACGGTCCGTAGGCCGACGCCGCGTCGGGATGCCATGTGTGCGAGGTAGGTGCTCGTGCCGCCGTACATGTCGGCGCTCGCGACGACGGTGTCGCCGGCGCGCGCGAGCAGGCTCGTCGCCGTATCGATGGCGGCCATCCCCGAGGCCGTGGCGACGGCGTCGACGCCGCCCTCCATGTCGGCGAGGCGCTCCTCGAGCACCCGCGTCGTGGGGTTGGAGATGCGCGTGTACACGTCGCCCTCACGTTCGAGGGCGTACAGATCCGCGGCCGTGTCGGCGTCGGGAAACGCGTAGGAGGTCGTCTGGTAGATGGGGGGCGCCCGAGCGCCGGTCGCCGGGTCGCCCGCCCAACCGGTGTGGAGCGCACGCGTCCGCGCGCCCCACTCCCCTGTCGGCGCGTCGGCGTCGTCAGTCATGTACTACAGGAATATTCATTCAAACGGATATGCGCGACAGTTACGGCAACGTCTGCCGGGTGACGGACGGACTCCCAAAGTCTAAAGCGGAGACCGCCGGAAGCGGGCGGTATATGGCCGCCATCGAGTTGGAGGGCGTCACGAAGCGATACGGCGACGTGACGGCCGTCCGCGACCTCGACCTCACGGTCGAGGAGGGTGAAGTGTTCGGCTTCCTCGGCCCCAACGGGGCGGGCAAGTCGACGACGATCAACATGCTCCTCGACTTCGTCCGTCCCACGAGCGGCACCGTTCGCGTGCTCTCGCGGGACGCGCAGGCGGAGTCGGTGGCGGTGCGCCGCCGCACGGGCGTCCTCCCGGAGGGATACGACGTGTACGAGCGGCTCACCGGTCGCCAGCACGTCGAGTTCGCCATGCGCTCGAAGGAACTCGAGGCCGACGCCGACGCCGTGCTGGAGCGCGTGGGGATCGCCGACGCCGCCGACCGACGCGCCGGCGGCTACTCCAAGGGGATGCGCCAGCGGCTCGTCCTCGGGATGGCGCTCGTCGGCGAGCCCGAGATCCTCATCCTCGACGAGCCCTCCTCGGGACTGGACCCCGCCGGGGCCAAGGAGATGCGCGAGATCGTCCGCGACGAGGCGGAGCGGGGGACGACGGTGTTCTTCTCCAGCCACGTCCTCGGGCAGGTCGAGTCGGTCTGCGACCGCGTCGGCATCATGCGCGAGGGCGAACTCGTCGCAGAGGACTCCATCGAAGGTCTGCGCGAGGCGGTCGGCGGCGAGGAGCAGCTCGTCGTCACCGTCGACGCCGCCAGCGAGGCCGACCTGGAGGGCGTCCGCGCGCTCTCGGGCGTCTCCTCGGCGGCGACCGACGGCGGCACGGTAACCGTCTCCTGTGAGAGCGACGCGAAGACGAAGGTGATCGCCGCGTTAGAGGACGCCGGCGTCACGGTGAAGGACTTCTCGACGGAGGAGGCGAGCCTCGAGGACCTGTTCCTCACCTACGCGGAGGGGGACGGCGCGGACGCCGAACGCGACGACGCCACGGGTACGGAGGTGGCCGAATGAGTCTGGAGGCCGTCGCCCGAAAGGACTTCCAGGACGCGGTTCGCTCGCGGTGGCTGCTGGGGCTGACGGCGTTTTTCGTCCTGCTGGTCTCGGTGGTCGTCTACCTCGTCCGCCCCGGCGAGGGACAGACGCTCTCGACGAGCGCGCTGCTCGGGTCGGTGTTCATCCGGGACGCGCTCGTCACGACGCTCATCCCGCTCATCGCGCTGGTCGTCTCGTACAACGCGGTCGTGGGCGAACGCGAGTCGGGGTCGCTGAAGCTGCTGCTCGCGCTGCCGCACTCGCGGGGGGACGTGGTGTTCGGCAAGGTCGTCGGCCGCGCGGGCGCCATCGCGGTCCCCGTCTCGGTTGGCTTCCTGCTGCCGGGACTGGTGGCCGCGATCGGGCCGCTGTCGCTGCGTCCGGGGACGTTCATCGGCTACATCCTGCTGACGCTGCTGCTGTCGACGGTGTTCGTCGCCATCGCTGTCGGCTTCTCGTCGGCGGTGGCGTCGAACCGACTCGCCATCGGCGGCGCCGTGGGGCTGTACTTCCTGTTCGTCCCGCTGTGGGGCGCCATCCAGTTCCCGCTGCGGCTGTACCTGGGAACGGGCGGTCCCGGCTGGCTCCCGATCACCGGCTCGGAGCTGCTGCGGCTGCTCCGGCTGATCAACCCCACCGGCTCGTTCAAGATCGTCTCCGGCGAGTTCGTGAACGCGACCCTGTTCGCCGCGGGGCAGGCCGGTACCGAGGCCGCCGGACAGTACGCGACACAGATGGAGATCGCGGCGTTCGCGATGCTCGGCGCGTGGCTGCTCGTGCCGCCGCTGCTGGGGCTGTGGCGGTTCGAAGGGGCCGACCTGTAGGCTGACGACGTCTCGTTCCGTCTCCCGCCGGCTCGGGTGATCAGCCCTCGTCCGCGGGGGGCCACTGGATCCCGTGTTCGGCGAGGAGGTCGGCGAACCCCTCCTCGTCCAGTTCGGGCACGTCGTTCGCCGCGGCGTCCTCGCGCTTGCTCGCGCCCGGGTCCGCGCCGACGACGAGGTAGTCCGTGTTCCCCGAGACCGACGAGGTCGCGCTCCCGCCGTGCGCCTCCACGAGATCCTGCGCGACGCCGCGGGCGATCGACAGCGATCCGGTGAAGACAAACGTCAGCCCCTCGAGCGCGTCGCCCGTCTCGGTGTCGTCGGGTTGTGGGTCGACGTACTCCAGCAGGTCGTCGATGACGCGCGCGTTCTGCTCGGTCTCGAAGAAGTCCCGGACGGTTCGGGCCACCGTCTCGCCGATGTCGTCCACGTCCCGTAACTCCGCCTCGCTCGCGGTCCGGACGGCCTCGAAGGTGCCGAAGTGGCGCGCGAGGGTGCGGGCGGTCGCGGCGCCGACCTCGTGGACGCCCAGCGCCGCGAGGAACGCCGCCAGCTCCGGATCGGTGCTCGCCTCGACCTCGCGGATCAGGTTGTCCGCGCTCGTCTCGCCCCACCCCTCCAGCTCGGTCAGCTCCTCGCGGCGGTCGGGCAGGCGATACAGATCGGGGAGCGTCTCGACCAGTCCGGCCTCGCGCAGTTGCTCGACGGACTCCTCGCCGAGCCCCTCGATGTCGAGGCCGCCGCGGCTGGCGTAATGAACCACCGCGCGCTCGGCCTGCGCGGGACACGCCAGCCCGTTCGGGCAGAACGCGAGCGGCCCGTCGCGCTCGACCTCGCTGCCGCAGGCGGGGCACTCGTCGGGGAACTCGTAGGGGCGGTCGCCGTGGGACTCCACGACCTCCGCGACCTGCGGGATCACGTCGCCGGCGCGCTTCACGCGCACCTCGTCGCCGACGTTCACCCCCAACGACGCGATCTCGTCGGGGTTGTGCAGCGTCGCGCGCGACACCGTCACCCCGCCCACGTCCACCGGATCGAGGAGCGCGACCGGCGTCAGGCGACCGGTCCGACCCACCTGCACGACGACGTCCTCCACCGTCGTCACCTCGTGGCGTGCGGGGAACTTGTACGCGAACGCCCAGCGGTAGCTCCGGGACTTGGTCCCCAGCTCCTCGCGGGCGGCGCGGTCGTTCACCTTGATCACGACGCCGTCGATCTCGTAGTTCAGGTCATCGCGCGCCGCCCCGAGGCGGTCGCGGTAGTCGATCGCCGCCTCGATGTCCGCGGCGAGTTCGGCCCGGTCGTTCACGTGCAGCCCGAACGACCGCAGCGCGTCCAGCTCCTCGAGGTGCGTGTCGGGCCGGGTCGAGGCGTTCGCGTCGACCTCCCCGCCACCGTCGCGTCCGGCCGACTCCCACCCGAGCACGTCGTAGAAGAAGCAGTCGAGGGGGCGGTCGGCGACGGCGTCGATGTCGAGCTGTCGGAGGGTGCCGGCGGCGGCGTTGCGGGGGTTCGCGAACGGTTCCTTCCCCGCCTCGACGCGCTCGCGGTTGTGCTCCTGGAACGCGTCGCGGGGGATGAACACCTCCCCGCGCACGGCCAGCGTCTCGGGCGGGTCACCGGCGAGCCGCTCGGGGACCGAGCGGATCGTCCGCACCTGCTCTGTCACGTCGTCGCCGACGCGGCCGTCGCCCCGCGTCGCCGCCCGCACGTAGCGCCCGTCCTCGTACACCACCTCGACGGAGAGGCCGTCGAACTTCGGCTCGCAGGAGTAGGCCATCTCGGCGTCCTCGCCCAGCGCCCGGCGAACGCGCTCGTCGAACTCGCGCACGTCCGCGGCGTCCCCCGACTGATCGATCGACAGCATCGGGGTGACGTGCGACACCTCGTCGAGTTCGTCCAGGGTGCCGCCGGCGACGCGGCGCGTGGGGGAGTCGGCGGTGTCGAGGTCGAACGTCTCCTCCAGTTCCACGAGCCGCGTGAACAGCGCGTCGTACGTTCGGTCGGCGATCAGCGGGTCGTTCCGGGCGTAGTAGCGGTGGTCGTGCTCGCGGATCGCCGCCCGGAGCGGGTCCGCCTCCGCCGCGGCCGCGTCGGCGTCGAGGTCCTCGACCGGCGGGAACTCGGTGTCCGGCTCCGTCAGATACGGGTTGTCCGGGTCGGCGTAGCGGAGGTCGTCGGCGTCGACCTCGGCTGGCTGGCTCATTGGCGGCGCTTGGGTCGCGGTTCGCGTGAATCCATCGGAGGGCGGCGCGTCCCCCGCCGACCCTTACGCGTCCCCGTCGCCGACGAGAAGCCCCTCGTCCTCGAACAACTCCGCCAGCTCGAACATCGACTCGACCACCACGTGACAGGACGGCTCGACCGCGGGCTTGGGCTCGTAACCGACCGCCAGCCCCGCGACCTCCAGCATCGGGAGGTCGTTGGCCCCGTCGCCGACGGCCACGGTCCGGCTCATCGGGGCGCCCTGCTCGTCGGCCACGCGCTCCAACTGTTCGTCCTTCGTGCCCTCGACGAGCGGTCCCTCGACCTCGCCGGTGAGGCGGCCGCCCTCCATCGGCAGGCGGTTGGCGACGATCTCGTCGACCTCGGTGCCGGCGCGCTCCAGCGCGGCGGCGACGCCGCGGGCGAAGCCGCCGGTGAAGACGGCGACGTAGTGGCCGCGCTCGCGCAGGCGCTCGATCACCTCGGCGGCACCCTCGCGCAGTTCGACCTCGCCGTAGGCCGCCTCCGCGTCCTCCGCTTCGAGGTGCTCCAGCAGCGCCGCACGCTTGCGCAGACTCTCGGCGTAGCTGAGTTCGTCGTTCATCGCCCGCTCGGTGATGTCGGCCATTTCCTCGGCGACGCCGCATCGCTCGCCCAGCAGCACGGTCATCTCCGAGTCCGAGAGCGTCCCGTCGAAGTCGAACGCCACGAGTCGCGTCATGGGCCACGGTTCGGCGGCCGGGGCTTCAACTCCCCGGGTTCGACGGATCGCTCGGCCCCCGGCGGCGACGCGATCTGCTCGCCTCCCCGGACGGGATGACTCCCCTGGGCGCGAGGGCTCCGTCGGGCGCGACTACCTCCCGGTCGAGGCGGATTCATCGGTGCCTGCGAGCGTGCCGCCCCAGTGTCGGGGCGACCCGATCGGCCGTCCCGCGAACCGCACCGACGGTACACCCGCGTGCATTCTCCACCCGAAACGTGGGGGTTGACGATCCAGAGACGTGGACAGTTCTCCCGGGCGAGTTCCGCCGAGGTGGAAAGCCTTTACCTCGCGCCGAAACTCCGGTCGCGCATGAAAGTACTCGTCACGGACCCCATCGCCGACGCGGGGATCGAGACGCTCCGAGACGCCGGCCACGAGGTCGTCACGGGCTACGAACTGGAGGGGCAGGCCCTCCTCGACGCCGTCGCCGACGCGAACGCCCTGATCGTCCGTTCGGGAACCGAGGTGACCGCCGAGGTGTTCGAGGCGGCACCCGAACTCGTCATCGTCGGCCGCGCCGGCATCGGCGTCGACAACATCGACATCGAGGCGGCGACAGACCACGGCGTCGTCGTCGCCAACGCCCCCGAGGGGAACGTCCGCGCGGCCGCCGAGCACACCGTCGCGATGACGTTCGCGGCCGCCCGCTCGATCCCGCAGGCGCACGGCCGCCTCAAGGACGGCGAGTGGGCCAAGGGCGACTACCTCGGGCGCGAGGTGAACAACAAGACGCTCGGCGTCGTCGGGCTGGGCCGGGTCGGCCAGGAGGTCGCCAAGCGCCTCGACTCGCTGGGCATGGATCTGGTCGTCTACGACCCCTACATCAACGAGGAGCGGGCCGCCCAGTTCGGCGCCGAGCTCGTCGACGAGCTGACCGACTGCCTCGCCCGCGCGGACTTCGTCACCATCCACACGCCGCTGCTCCCCGAGACGGAGGGAATGATCGGCGCCGAGGAGCTGGCGGCGATGGGCGACGCCTACCTGATCAACTGCGCGCGCGGCGGCATCGTCGACGAGCCCGCCCTCGCCGAGGCCATCGAGAACGGCCCCGTCCCCGGCGCGGCCCTGGACGTGTTCGCCGAGGAGCCGCTGTCGGAGGACTCGCCGTTGCTCGACGTGGACGACGTGATCGTCACGCCCCACCTCGGCGCGAGCACGGAGGCCGCCCAAGAGAACGTCGCCGTCGACACCGCGAAGCAGGTGCTCGCGGCGTTCACGGGCGAGCCGGTCGTCAACGCGCTCAACGCCCCCTCGGTCGACGAGTCGGCGTTCCCCCGCATCGAGCCGTACCTCGACGTGGCCGACACCGCGGGTAAGATCGCCGCCCAGCTGCTGGGCGAGCGCATCTCCGGGGTCGAGGTCCACTACGAGGGCGACATCGCCGACGAGAAGGTCGACCTCGTCACCGCCAGCGCGCTGAAGGGCGTGTTCTCGCCGCTGGAGTACGAGGTCAACTCGGTCAACGCGCCGCAGCTCGCGGAGGACCGCGGCATCGAGGTGACCGAGAGCAAGACCCGACAGGCCGAGGACTTCCAGAGCCTCGTCACGGTGACCGTGAAGGACGGCGACACGGAGCTGTCCGTCTGCGGGACCCTCTTCGCGGGCGAGGACCCCCGCATCGTCCGGATCGACGGCTACCGCGTCGACGCGCGCCCGTACGGCCACATGCTCGTCGCGCGCAACCGCGACGAGCCGGGCGTCATCGGCCTCATCGGCACCGTGCTGGGCGAGGCGGGCGTCAACATCGCCGGAATGTTCAACGCCCGCGAGACGATCGGCGGCGAGGCCCTCACCGTGTACAACCTCGACGAGCGCCTCCCCGACGACGCCGTCGAGCGCCTGCTCGACGACGACCGGATCATCTCCGTCGACGGGATCGTCCTCGACGACGCGGACAACGGTCGCTGAGGCGCGCGGACGGTGGCTGCTGAGGCGGTGACAACGCGTTGACGAGCGCGGGACGAAACTCCCGAGAGAACCGCGATATCTAGATAGCTAGAACTCGATGGGATACTGCGCTGGATGTAGCGGTCGTATTCAGCATCCCGTAGTCGTTTCTTCATCGATTCGTATCTGATTTCTCCGATAAGTACGTTCTGCGAATCTAACGAAGTCGGACATAAGGTTTATTTTATAATCATATCACCCTTGCCACGATGTTCACCAGTGAAATTCATAGTACATCTTGCTGCCAATTGCCAGCCATCCCGCACCGAGGTGAGTAGAGATGACTAATTCTTCAGATTGGTTGATGTATGGACCTGATGCTGCCCAGACGTCCGCAGTAAGCGGTTCGGGACCAGCTGAGACGGTAGTTGTCTCCTCGTTATTCGAATCGGAGTATCAGCTCTCAGGGCCGGTCTCCGCTGACGGAATATTGTATTTCGGGGAACGTGGCTTACCTGCTGACGAGACGTACGTGTATGCCGTTGACGCAACCGACGGCAGTGTGCAATGGAAGGAAGCGGTTGATTCTATCGATGCTCATTCGCCGGCGGTTGCGGGTGAGACACTGATCGTTGCCGAGAGTCACGACCCGTTCGGTGGCGAGAGTTCCGGGGCTGTTACCGCACTTGACCGAAAGACGGGGGCTGTTCAGTGGCAAACTGAGACGACGGACTGTATCCTCACGGCGCCTACAGTTGTTGACGGGACGGCCTATGTAGGCTGCCACGATCAAACTGTATACTCCATTGACGTGGACTCCGGCGAGATTAAATGGAGCTACGAGACGCTTGGAGATGTCTTTTCACCGCCTGCGGTAGTCAACGACACAGTGTACGTCGGCAGTGGGGAGTACATCTACGCTATCGACGCCGATGAAGGGACCCGCGAGTGGTGGTTCGAAACGAACGACCACGACCTGTTCGATGGCCCGCCCGGAACTGGAACCCGAAACGCGATTGCTGTCTCCAATGGAACAGCATACGTTGGGTCCGGTGACGGACTGTTGTACGCGATTGATGCGACAACTGGGATCGTAGACTGGCACTTCCAGCCCACGAAAGTAAATACGACCAGCGGCTCTCCGTCGATTACATCGTCGCCGGCAGTGGCTGATGGCGACGTGTATTTCGCAACGTCCGGTGATGAGCTGTACTCAGTCAGTGCGGATAGTGGCTCAGAGCAATGGTCAGTCGATGTTCCCCGGTCGGGTGACGCCCGCCCGATTGTGACTGATGAGATGCTCTATCTAGGAGCGGGCGTTCTTCGCGGATTCGATCGAGAAACTGGTGCTGAGCAGTGGCAGGCAACAACTATTCGAGGCGCTCAAAGCCCAATCTTATTTGAGGAAACGCTGTTCGTCCCGAGTAACGACAGAACCCTGTACACTGTGCGATAAACCCTGTTTTCTCAGTAATTTAGCATCGGTTTCGTATCAATTGAATCGATACAATGGTTCCCTGTATCTACCACTCACCGCACCCGATACAATGGTTCCCTGTATCTACCACTCACCGCACCCGGAGGAATGACCTGATAGGAAGGTACTGCATATCGGTCACACAACGCTCCTGGCCGTGGCCGTACATGCAGTACGATGATTGTACCAAACACCGGGATTCTACAGAATCGCGTAGATCACTCGAAGGCGGAGGACAGCTCAGGCGTTCTCCACCGGAGAGGACGGCTCAGACCGACCGCCGAACACATGCACTACGTGACTTAGTATACGGCCCAGAACGAATCCACTGACGGTAAGGGGAACCCCGAACCCGAGTGCGAAAAGAATCGCCATCCCCACCGCGTTTGGAAGCGACACGACCGTGCTTCCCCACGTGTAGGTGACGGTCGTTCCGTATCGCGTGATGGCTGCACCAAAGACCGGCGCACTCACGAGCAAGCCTGTCGGGAGCAGTCCCGAATTGACGCCCGCACTAACCGCTCCGAGTACGAGCAACCCGCCGGCGCCGAGGAAAACCGCCAGCGAAGGCTCGGTTCCAAACCACGTCCCACGAACCCACGCAGTCAACGTCTCGTACCCGACTGTCGACCCGACCCACCACGCCGTGATGAGTGCTAATATCGGCGAGAATAACGCGATTGACAGCGAGACGGCACGATGATTCCCCAGAAGGATGGTTCGTAGCGGCCCGGTCACGAACTGTTTGACAGGCCCGGAGAGGACCATGCTCGATTTGCGATGGGCGGCCGTCCCCAGCGACCATAGGCCGCGAGCGACCCGTTGGAGAATTGTCACCAACGTCAACACTATCGAACGGATCGCACCAGCGATTCGTTCCACCGTCATCGCGAGGAACGTACTCGCTTCGGAGATCGCAGTCTGGAGGGGGGACCAACCGGAGCGCATGTTCGAGCGTTTCTCCTGAATCTTTTTAATTATTTGGCAAACTGAAATGTTGGCTGAATCCTCTGTCTCTACCGATCTGCTAGACTACACCTGTCCGTTGGTGTGACATTCTACATCGTCGAAAGAGCGATCGGTACCAGCCGGTCGGGTACTGACCGCTCACTTCGCGCCGATGTGCTTCAGCACCGCGTCCGTGGAGTTCGCCACGGGCTCGGGGTCGCCGCCGGCCTCGTAGGCCGCGTCGGGGTCCTTCAGCAGGTGGCCGGTCGTGAGACAGACCACGTCCTCGTCGGCGTCCACGCGGCCCTCCTCACGGAGCTTCCGGAGGCCGGCGACCGAGGCCGCGGAGGCCGGCTCGACGCCGACGCCCTCCCGCGCGAGGTCGCGCTGGGCCTCCGTGATCGCCTCGTCCTCGACGGCGACGGCGGTGCCGCCGGTTCCGCGGATGCCCGGCAGCGCCTTCGGCGCGTTCACCGGGTTGCCGATGCGGATCGCGGTCGCGATCGTCTCCACCTCCTCCCAGCGGCGGATCTCGTCGGCGCCGTCCTCGATCGCCTCGACCATCGGCGCGGCGCCGGCCGCCTGCACGCCCGTCAGCTTCGGCACCTCGTCGGCGTCCATCGCGCCGGCGGCGACGAGTTCGCGGAACGCCTTGAACAGCGCCGCGGTGTTGCCCGCGTTGCCGACGGGGAGGACGATCCGGTCGGGGAAGCGGCCGTAGTCGTCGCGGAACTCCTCGAGGATCTCGAAGCCGATCGTCTTCTGGCCCTCCAGCCGGAACGGGTTCAGCGAGTTGAGGAGGTACACCTCCCCCCGGTTCGCGAGGTCCTGCACGATGTCGAGGCAGGCGTCGAAGTTGCCGTCGACCTCGAGGATGCGCGCGTCGTGAAGCGCCGCCTGTGCGACCTTGCCGGCGGCGACCTTCCCCGCCGGGAGCAACACGAGCGTCTCCAGGCCCGCCCGGGCGCCGTAGGCCGCAAGCGCCGCGGAGGTGTTGCCCGTCGAGGCGCACGCCAGTCGACCGACCCCCAGCTCCTCCGCCACGCGGACGCCGACGGTCATCCCGCGGTCCTTGAACGACCCCGTCGGATTCATTCCCTCGTGTTTCACGCGGAGGCGGTTCACGCCCAAGTCCTCGCGCAGACGGGGCACCTCGTGTAGCGGGGTGTGGCCCTCGGGCAGCGACACGCCATCCTCGAACGGCAGGGCGGCGGCGTACCGCCAGACGCCCTCCCCGGAGAAGTCGTCCCACGTCGGCTGGGCGGCGTAGCGCACCTCGAGGAGGCCGTCGCAGTCGTCGCAGGTGAAGCGGACGGCCTCGAACGGGGCGAACTGTCCGCCGCAGGCGATACACTCCAGCCAGACGCCGTCGTCGGCTTCCGGCGGCGCCGACTGGGCCGGCGCGTCGAGGCTGAGGCTCATGCCGCGACCGTCGGTCTCGCCCGATAAAAGTGGGGTGTTCGTGGCGGGTAGTGCCGGGCGAGCACTCGATGGGGTGTCACGACGGGGGCGGCGTGCCGCGCGGGGCGACCGGGAACGCGTCCGGCGGCGGGATCGAGGTCGAAGGTGGGGCCGAGGCCGAGATCGGCTTACGCGTCGCCGAACTCCTCGATGACGCCGTGGACGGTCTCCACCCACTCGTCGAGCGCGTCGTGGAGCAGTTCCTTCGCCTCGGGCAGCGGCGTCGCGGTGTACTGGTACACGTAGCCGCCGGGATCGAGCAGCCGTCGCTCGCGCTCCACCAACCCCTTCTCCAGCAGCGTGGTGAGCGAGCGGTTCACGTTCGAGCGGTCGCGCTCCAACACGTTCGACAGTTCCTCGACGGTGCTGCCGGGGTTGTCGAGCAGACGGAGGTACGTCCGGCTCTCGTGCTCCTGAATGCCGAAGACGCACGCCAACACGTGCCCGAAACTGGGGTCGTTCGTGTCGATGAGGTCCTCCATGTCCGGCGCGTCGCTCATGTCGGGTTGACTGACGGCCGCGGCGCGAATAAACCCCGGCGGTCGCGGTGACACCGCGGCGACACCGTGACGACAGTACGGCAACTCCGCGGCGACAGCACGGCGACACCGCGAGGTCGTCGACTCTCGCTCCCGTCCGCTCAGGCGTCGTCCTGCTTCGCGTAGCCCATCTTCTCGATGCAGGTGAGCATTCCGGCCTCGTCGTCGTGTTTGTGCAGGCGCGTCGGCGTGTCACAGTAGAACGTCTCGCCGTCGTGGCGGAGGGTGAGCGTCTGCTCGCTCCCGAACAGGTCCGCCGTGACGACGACGCGCCGGCCCTCCCGGATCGCGTCGATGATCTCCTCGGCGGTGAGCTCGCCGGCGTCGACCTCCAGCGGTGTCATGCCTGGGAATGCGTGGAGGGTGGTAATGTTTCTTGTCTCCCGCCCGCGTGGTTCCCACGTGAACGTCCGCACCATCGACCACGTCAATCTCCGCGTCCCAGAGGACGGACTGACGGAGGCCCGCGCGTTCTACGCCGACGCGCTCGGGCTCGAACTGGAGGGAGTCGACCGCTTCGAGGCCGGCGACAAGCCGTTCTTCGACGTGCGCCTCGCCCCCGAGCACGTGATCCACCTGTGGCCCACCGAGACGTTCGAGCCCCCCGAGGCGACGAACTACGACCACGTCGCGCTCGTCGTCGACGAGGAGCTGGCGGCGGTCAGGGAGCGACTCGCCGACGCCGGGATCGAGGTGGAACGGGAACTCGACAGTCCGCTCGGCGCGACCGGCGAGGCGCCCGCGGTGTACGTCCGCGATCCGTTCGGCTATCGCGTGGAACTGAAGGCGCCGGTGGGGTGAGCGCCCTCGGTTGGTCATCGGCTTCTTCGAACCCCACAACCACGGACTCGGCCGACGGAGCGCCCTCAGTTGGTCATCGGCTTCTTCGAACCCCACAACCACGGACTCGGGCGACGGAGCGCCCTCAGTTGGTTGTGGGGTTCGACTCCCCGTCGGTTCCGTCCTCGACCGTCTCGACCGGTGCCTCCGCGCCCTCGGCGGCCTCGGAGGCCTCGACGGCCTTCGGCGTGTCGACGTGCCAGCGGTCGATGTCGTCCTCGTACGACGTGAGCCGTTCGGAGACAGCGGACTTCAGTTGGTCGTCGTTGACGTTCACCTCGAAGACGAACTCCGGGCCGCCCTCGCCGCGGGTGGACTTCTGAATGTTCGCGGAGACGAGCTCGTTGTCGAAGTAGTACGGGGCGATCTGCGTCATCACGCGCTGGTACACCGTGTTCTCGAGCTTCCGTACGGCCTTGCGCCCGGCGGAGTCGGCCGCGCGTGCGACGTGGTCGATGGAGTCCTTCCACGAGTCGAGCGCACCGTCGCCGTCGCCGTCCTCGACGCGCTCGTACGATTCGGAGAGCTTCTCGCCGGCCGTCTGGAGGTCGTCCTCGGGACTCTTGCCCTCCTGCTCGCCCTTCCCCTCCGCGACGCTCGCCTGGTCGGCGGTCTTCTCGTTCACGTCCTCGGCGAGGCGCTCGTGGGCCTTCGGTCGCCACTCGTCCCACGCCGTGAACGCGTCGGGGTACTCCTCGGAGGCACCGGCGTCCCGAAGCGCGCGAGTGATACGTTCGCCGTGTTCCACAGCGTCCCCCCACTCTCCGCGCAACTTGAAGCCGGAGATGCTCTCTTCCATGCAATTAGCAGCCGCGTATGTCCCCGAGCGGTATAAGGCTCCCCCTGTCGTCGCGCGACCGTCGGACACGCCGCCGTTCGACCGGACTCAGCGTCGGCCGTACGTGAGCCGTGTGCCGATGTCGTCGAGCGTCGACACGAGGCCGCCGAGCCACGCGCCCGGGGAGGTCCGACTGAGGTCGTCGTTGTCGACCTCGATCCGCTCCTCGCCGAAGGGGTCACGATCGGCGCCGCCCTCGCCGTCCTCGGTCGCGTCCACGACCGTCGTCATCGAACACCGGCCACACGCTTCACCATCTCCGAGTCCCATGTGTATCACTACCATTGTAGTTGACGCTGCTATTAAATCCTCGCCTCCGGGGACAATGCATCCGCTCGCGTCGGTCTCGGACGACGGGCTTTTCATCCCCGTGAGCATCCCGCGAGGTATGGGATACCACGTCATCGACCCCGACGAGCTGGCGACCGTGCCCGACCGTCCGTGCGAGCTTCGCCGGGTGAGCGAGGCGGCTGGATTCGAACGGATGGCCGCCAACTGGTTCCGCGCGGCGCCGGGCGAGGACGTCCCCTTGGCGTACCACTATCACGACGACCAGGAGGAACTGTTCTACGTGATCGAGGGAACGCTCCACGTCGAAACGCCCGACGAGACGTTCGAGGTGACCGAGGGGTCGCTGTTCGCCGTCGAGCCGGACAGCCCCCAGCGCGCGCACAACCCCGCCGACGCCGACGACCCGGTGACGCTGCTGGCGGTCGGCGCCCCGGCGGTCGACGACGTTCACCCGTACGAGCCGGAGGAGTGAGTATGGCTGGAGACGGCGGGGATGGTCGGACCGACGAGGACGGTCGAACCGGCGAGATGCCTCGTGTCGAGGGCGACGGCTCGGGCGGCGGCGTCGATCCGGACACGGCCGACGACACCGCCTTCCCCGAGGGCGAGGAGTTGCGCACCGACGAGCAGGGCCGTATCCTCAACAGCGCCGCATACGAGGACATCCCCCTCTGGGACGACGAGTTCCTCGACCGCGTGAGCGACCGGCTCATGTTCAACTACGACCTCGACCGGGACTACCGCGTTCGCGGGGAGCGCTTCGACCTCTACGGGCTGATGCGCATCGAGTCCCAGAAGCAGTTCTTCCATCCGTCGCTCGGCTACGCGGACCACCACAGCGACGAGCACCTGTTCGCCCGGCGGCAGTCGTCGGTGACGGTCGAGGAGTTGGAGCGGATCGTCCAGTTGGGCCACGCGCTCGCGGACGAGCGCGTCGAGGGCGACGAGGAGCACTACGGAACCGACCTCTCCTTCGTCCTCGTCGTCCCGGAGATCCCCGACGACGTCCGAGAGTTCGTCGTCGACTTCCGCGAGCGCCAGCTCCTGAAGTACGGCTACTTCGGCCACTACGAGATCAACCTCGGCGTCGTCGCGCCCGAGCACGAGACGGCGGTCGCGAGCCGCGAGGCCGACGTGGTGTCGGCGTTCGCGCTCTGGGACGAGGTCCCCGACCGCCACACGCCCCGAGGCTTCGTCACGCGGCTGGTCGGGACCGTCCGCGAGAAGCTGCTGGGGTAGGACGACCCCCCCGCGCCTCCAACGTTTCCTCGTCCGCCTACAACGCCTCCTTGTACGCCTCCAGCGTTTCCTCGATGTCCGCCTCCGTGTGGGCGTAGGAGACGAACTGCGACTCGAACTGGTTGGCGGTGAGCCAGATCCCCTGCGCTTTCATCTCCTGCCAGAACACGCGCTCCCAGCGCTCCGTCGCCGCCGCAGCGGTGTCGGCGCCGGTCTTCGGGCAGGTCTCGAAGCGGGGACACGATTCGCGCTGGCGACACCCGCCGCCGCAGTGGTTCTCGAACGTCTCGGGCGCCTCGCGCGTGAACACCGTCTTGAACATCGAGTCGGTGCCGACGACGGTGTACTCGGGCGCCTGGTCCTCGCAGATGTCCTGGATCCCGGATCGGAGCCGGTCCCCGAGGGCGTTCACGTGGTCGTACACGTCGTTCTCGGCGGCGTAGCGGAGGTACTCGTGGCCGGCGGCCATCGTGACCGGATGTCCCGAGAAGGTGCCCGACTGGAACACCTCCCCGCTGGGCGTGAAGTGTTCGACGATCTCCGCGGGGCCGCCGATCGCGCCGACCGGGAAGCCGCCGCCGATGATCTTCCCGAAGGTAGTGAGGTCGGGCGTGACGCCGAACTTCCCCTGCGCGCACTGGAGGCCGCCGACGCGGAAGCCGGTGATCACCTCGTCGAAGATCAACAGCGAGCCGTGGTCGTCACAGAGGTCCTGGAGCGTCTCGTGGTAGCCGTCGACGGGCATGACGATGCCGTAGTTCGCGAGGATCGGCTCGGTCAGCACCGCCGCGATCTCGTCGCCGTGCTCCTCGAAGACCTCGCGGATCGCGGCCTCGTCGTTGAACGGGACGGCGATAGTGTGCTCGGCGAACTCCTCGGGGATCCCCGGCGAGGAGGGCTGGGTGTGGGGCGGATCGTCGCCGGCCTCGACGAGCGTCGACTCCTGGGCGCCGTGGTAGCCGCCCTGCATGACGACGATCTTGTCGCGGCCGGTGTACGCCCGCGCGAGGCGAACGGCCGAGACGGTCGCCTCGGTGCCGGAGTTGACGAACCGCAGCATCTCGACGCTGGGGACGTGCCGGGCGACGAACTCGGCGTGATCGATCTCGATCTCGGTCGGACCGCCGTACATCGGTCCCTGGCTTGCGTGGCGCTGGATCGCCGACTGCACCGGCTCGGGCGCGTCGTGGCCGTACAGCAGCGGACCGTACCCCATCACGTAGTCGAGGTAGCGGTTCCCGTCGGCGTCGATCACGTGTGCGCCGTCGCCGCGCTCGATCACGAACGGGTACGGTCGCGTCGCGCGGACCGAGGAGTTGACGCCACCGGCCAGCACCGAGAGGGCGCGGTCGTACAACTCGCGCGAGCGGTCGTGGTTCATACGCCGTCCTTCGAGTGTGATCCCGAAAGTAGTTACTGGGTCGCGGCTGTCGCAGCCGCTATCGGCGTCGTGTCTCGAACGGAACGGAGTGAGCGCCCGCGACGGGCTGGCGGACCGTCGCGGGCGTAGCCGGACGCGCCACCTGGCAGGTGGCTGCGGCGGCCGCGGGAGCGGTGACACGGAACGTGGCACGGTGGCGGACGCGCGGAGGTGAGCACCAGTACCAGTGGGGTCCTCCGTCGCGTGCCCCCGGCGGCCGCGTCCGCGCCGCGTGCGAGGCGGTCGTCCGAACCGAAACGGTCGTCTCTGTGTCGATGCGTCGGCCGTTCGACGCCGTCCGCCGACCGGCGTCGTGGAGCGTCGGTCAGACCGCGCTGCGTCCCTCCTCCCCGGTCCGGATCTGGTGGGCGTTCTCGACGGGGAGGACGAACACCTTGCCGTCGCCCTTCTCGCCGGTGTGTGCGGCCTCGCTGATCGCCTCGGCGACGTCGCCCGCGGGGATGTCGGCGACGACGCACTCGATCTTCACCTTCTGGTGGAGGTCGACCGTGTACTCCTCGCCGCGCCACTGCCCCTTCTTCGCGGGCTGGCTGCCGCGGCCGGAGACGTTCGTCACCGTCAGCGAGGGCGCGCCGATCTCCGCGAGCCCGGTCTTGACATCCGAGAGCTTGTCCGGACGGATGAAGGCGGTCACCAGCTTGATGCCGCCGTCGTTCGCTTCGCCGCCGTCCGCGCGGATGATGTCGTCCGACTCGACGGTGCCGCCGTCGGTCACGGCCGTGTCGGGACCGCCGAACTCGGGGTAGGTGTCGACGCCGTGCTCGGAGGAGTCGAGCCCCTCGATCTCGTGGTCGCGGTCGACGCGGATCTCACCGAGCGCCTTGATCACTCCGAACACCGCCGCGGTGGCGGCGACGGTCCAAATGGCGATGACGGCGACGCCGGCGACCTGCGAGACGAGCGCGCCCACGGAGAAACCGTCGACCGCGAAGACCGGCAGCAGCACCGCGCCGAGCACGCCGGCGGAGCCGTGGACGGGGAACACCGCACAGACGTCGTCGATCTTCAGGCGCTTCTCGACGAACTCGAACACGATGGGCAGCTGGCCGCCCGCGAGCAGGCCGATGACCAGCGCGCCGATCCACGTGATCGCGTCCGTGTTCGAGGTGACGCCGACGAGCCCCGCCAGAAGCCCGTTGGCGACGTACAGCGTGTCGACCTTTCCGGTCTTGAACAGCGAGACCGCGCCCGCGCCGATCGCACCGGCGGCCATGCCGAGCGTCGTGGTCAACGCAACGCGGCCGACGTAGGAGAACGCCCCGAGCGTCAGCTCCCCGTTCTCGACGGCGAACACTGAGGCGGCCGTGCCGACGTTGAACCCGTACCAGCCGAACGCGAGCACGAGCGTGCCCAGCACCGCGAACGTCAGCGAGTGGCCCGGAATGACGTTCACCGAGCCGTCCTCGTTGTAGCGATCGAGACGGGGTCCGACCATGTACGCGGCTGTCAGGCCGGCGATACCGCCCATCCCGTGGACGATCATCCCGCCCGCGAAGTCGGCGAAGCCCAGCGAGGAGAGGAACCCGCCCGCCCACGTCAGCCCCGTGACGACCGGGTAGATGACCGCCGCGAGCAGGACCGTGTAGCTCACGTACGCCCGGAGCTTCATGCGTCCGGCGACCGCGCCGGAGACGATGGTCGCGGCCGTCATGGCGAACACTGCCCCGAACAGCCAGCCGACCCAGTCGGCGGAGTTCTCCGTGGTCAGGACGCCGAACGCCTCGGCGATCGAGTAGCCGCCGCCGCCCGTGAGTCCCCCCACGAGCGAGGAGACTCCCGCGCCGACGAGGAAGAACATCATTACGCCGACGCTCCACGTCAGGAGGTTCTTCGTCAGCTGGTTGGCCACGTTCTTCGAGCGCACCTGCCCGGCCTCCAGCATCGCGAAGCCGGCGTGCATGAAGAAGATGAGGAAGGTGACCACCAGCACCCACATCAGGTTTATCCCCTCCGCCAGGACCGCGGGGTCGACCTGAAGGGGGCTCATGGCGCCACCTCACTGGTTCCGCATTCGTTCACTGTTTCCACGTATTCCGTGTCGTTCTGGTGCATCTCCACGCGAGAGGTCCCGATATGGAAGCACATAAACCCTTGAGTTGACAATAACGAATTCTACTGTGGATATTCGGATGCGCGTCGAATCTTGAAGTGAATATAGGTCATATAAGGTTGTAACATCGTCGCACGATGGGCAAATGTTGCGCGCGACGTAGACGCACATAGTGTATGGTATATTATATTTCGGTGCGAGTTCCCGCCTATCCGGGCGAATTCGCTCGCGCGCGCTCTCTGTTCGAGACGACGCTGGCGTGAACAGCGACGGGGAAGAGACTTCGCGGTGTGATGAGGCGATCAGGCGTCCAACTCGGCGACGACCGACTCCGCGAGCGCCTCGAACGTCGCCTCCGCGGGCACCACGTCGACGGTGACGCCGTGTGACTCGGCCGTCTCGCGGGTCGGGTGCCCGATACAGCCGACGAGGGCGTCGTCGAGCCCCGCGAGCGCACCGTCGCGGACGCCGCGATCGGCGGCGGCGTCGAGGAAGTGCTCGATCGTGAGCGAGGAGGTGAAACAGGCTCCCGCGAGCTCTCTCCGGGCGGCGGCCTCCGCGGAGTCGCCGCTTCCCTCGGGGCGAACGAGCTCGTACAACACCGTCTCGCGGACGGTCGCCCCGGCATCGCGGAGGCCGTCGAGCAGCACCTGGCTCCCGTGGTCCGACCGGGCGACCTCGACGCGGACGCCGTCGGCGCCCATCGCGTCGAACGCCGCAACCAGCCCCGTCGAGGAGTACTCCTCGGGGATCAGGTCGACCGGCCAGCCGGCCTCGCGAGCCGCGTCGGCGGTCGAGGGGCCGATACACGCGATCGCGGGGGCGTCTCGTTCCCCGGCGGCCGCTCCGCTCCGCTCGTCACTGCCGGGGCCTGTGGGCGACCAGTCGGCCTCGGCGGCGAGTTCGACGCCCGTCTTCGAGGTGAACACGATCCAGTCGGCGCTCTCCGGCACCGCGCCGGTCGGCCGGATCTCGAGCATCGGGTCGGGGACCGCCTCGACGCCGAGCGCATCGAGCGTCTCGACCGCCTCCGTCAGGCGCTCGTCGTCGGGGCGGAACACCGCGACGCGTGGGCGGTCGTCGCCGGTCATCGTTCCGACCTCCCGTCCGCGTCGCCGTCGGTCCCGCTGTCCCCGACGGTCGCGCCGGCGTCGCCGCGCCCGCGAAGGAACTCGACCACCCGCTCGCGCGCGCCGGCGACCTCGCCGATCACGGTGATCGCGGGCGGCTCGACCCCCGCCTCGTCGCGCACGTCGACGATGTCGGCGAGCGTCCCGGTCGCGACGCGCATGTCGGGCCAGGTGCCGCGCTCGACGAGCGCGACGGGCGTGGCGGGGTCCATCCCGGCGTCGAGCAACTCCGCGGTGTACAGCGGCAGCTTTCCGACGCCCATCAGGACGACGATGGTGCCGCCAGTGGCCGCGAGCGCCCCCCAGTCCACGGCCGATTCGTCCTTCGTCGGGTCCTCGTGACCCGTGACGAACGAGACGGAGGAGGCGTGATCGCGGTGGGTCACGGGGATGCCCGCGACGCCCGGCGCCGCGATGGGCGAGGTGACGCCGGGAACGACCTCGAACGGGACGCCGTGGGCGGCGAGGTGTTCGGCCTCCTCGCCGCCGCGCCCGAAGACGAACGGGTCGCCGCCCTTCAGGCGAACGACGTGCTCGCCGGCCGCCGCGAGTTCGACCAGCCGATCGTTCGTGTACTCTTGGCTGGTGCGCTCGCCGCCGGCGCGCTTGCCCACGTCCTCACGCTTGTCCTCCGGGATCGATCCGAGGATCTCGGGGCCGGGGAGCTTGTCGTGGAGGACCACGTCGGCCTCGTCGAGGAGTCGCCGCGACTTCACCGTGAGCAGTTCCGGGTCGCCGGGACCGGAGCCGACCAGCGAGACGAAGCCGCCGTCGCGGTCGATCCCGTCGTCGCCGTCGCGGGACATCTACCGATCGCCCTCCGTCGCGTCGCCCTCGGCGCCGCGAGGGGTCGCTTCGCTCTCCGTTCGCCGCGAGGGGTCGCTTCGCTCGCCCTCGCCCTCCTCGACTCGCTTCGCGGTCTCGGTCTCGGCGGCGCGTTCCGCGGCCTCGATGAGCTCCGCGGCGCCCTGCTCGCGCAGCGACGCGGCGAACTCGGTGGCGGCCTCGCGGTAGGTGCGAAGCGGGAGGTCACGGTTCGCCTTCACCTCGGTGTCGCCGTCGGCCGACAACACCCGAACGCGGGCGCTGACGTGTTCCCCCTGAACGAGCGCGTTCACGCCGATGGGGGCGATGCAGCCGCCGCCCAGTTCCGCGAGGACGGTGCGCTCGACGCTGGTGGCGACGCGGGTCGGCTCGTGATCCATCGCCGACCGGATCGTCTCGATCACGTCGGGATCGCTTGCGGTGACGGCGACGGCGCCCTGGCCGGGCGCGGGGACGTGGTCCGCGCGGTCGAGGCGCTCGACCTCGTACTCGTCGCGGTAGAACAGGTCCGACCGACGGAGGCCGGCCTCCGCGAGAACGATGGCGTCGTACTCGTGATCGAGGTCGTGTTCCAACGCGGCGCGCTGGAACTCGGTGAGGTCGTCGAACCACTCCTCGACGCTGCGCTCGTACTCGTCGTCGGTCTCTCGGAACTCCGCCGCCTCTCCCTTCTCGTCGGCCTCGGCCTCGACGCGGCGCTCGTGTTCGGCCTGCAGCTCGGGCGCAATGAGCTTCTGCAGGCGCGTGTCGACGTTGCCGCGAAGCGGGCGAACCTCCAGATCGGGGCGCTCGGCGAGCACCTGCGCCTTGCGTCGCAACGAGGAGGTGCCGACGACCGCGCCGCGGGGGAGGTCCGCGAGGCCGCCGCCGCTTCGGGTGACGAGCGCGTCGCCAGCGGGCGCGCGCTCGCCGACGGCCGCGACGACGAGGTCGTCGGGCATCTCGGTCGGCATGTCCTTCAGCGAGTGGACCGCGGCGTCGACCTCGCCCGACAGCACCTCCTCGTCGAGCGCCCGAACGAACGCGCCGGTGCGGCCGAGTTCGGTGATGAGGTCCTCGTCGAGTCGGTCGCCGCGCGTCTCGACCTCGACCAGCTCCACGTCGCGGCGGCGCGTCGAGAGCTCGTCTCGTACGCCCGCCGCCTGTCGAAGCGCGAGGTCGGAGCCGCGGGTGGCGAGCCGCAGCGTCCCGGTTGTCATACTGACGACTGGGGTTCGACCGGGGAAAACGGGTTCGCTTCGACCGTCGCTCCCCGCCGACCGGCCGTGGCGCCGTGGCTGTTTTGACTCCCCCGTCCGTTACGAAGGGCATGTCTGGCTCCGATGGGGATCGCTGGGGGGCGATCGTCGCGGTCGGAGCCGCATCGCTGGCGGCGGCACACCTCACGTTCCTGATCGGCGCGGCGTCGCTGCGCGGACGTGCCGCCGCGCTCGTCTCGCTCGTGCTCGCGCTTGCGGTCTGTGGGTACGGGGTCACGCTGTGGCGCCGAGGGTCGCCCCGACGTGCAGCGACCGTCGGCCGGGCCGTCATCGCCGGGACGGCCGTCGGCGCCGTGGTGTTCGCCCTCGCCGCGCGGGCAGCCAACCCCGGCGTCCCGGCGGCGGCTCTCCCGCGAATGGCGACGGATCTGCTCACCCTCGGCGCCGCCGTCGGCGCGCTCGTCGGCCGCACCCGCGCCCGCTTCGTCCGCGAGCGGAGTCGCGCGGAGGCGCTGTTCGCCAACCTCCCCTCGCCGGCCGCGTACGTCGACCACTCCGAGGGGTCGCGTCGGATCCTCGCGACGAACGACGCGTTCGAGTCGACCTTCGACGGGGGACGGGGCGACGCGCTCGCGGACGCGATCCCCGTGGCGGACGACGGGCCGACGCTCGCGGCCGCGTTGGACGCCGACGGTCTCGCGGAGGTACGGACGCCGCCGGCCTCGAACGCCGGCCCTCGCGAGCTCGTGGTCCGCCGCGTCCCGACCGGCTCGCCCGACCGCGAGTACGTCATCGCGACCGACGTGACGGACGACCGTCGCCGGGAACGACGGCTGTCGGTTCTCAATCGGGTGCTTCGGCACGACGTTCGAAGCGGCGTCAACGTGATCGTCGGGCACGCGGAGACCCTCGCCGAGTCGGGCGACCCGGGCGACCTTCGGGCGCTCCGCCGGCGCGCCGACCGGCTCGTGTCGCTCTCGAAGCGCGGACGCGACCTCGACCGGATCCTCTCGGGAGACGTGCCGGAGAGCTCCGTCGATCTCGCGGAACTGGCGGCCGAACGCGCCGACGCGTTCGCCGCCGCGGGGAACCGCATCGACTGTCGGATCCCGGAGACCGCCGTTCCCGTGGTCGACAACGGCTATCTCGGAGCGGCGATCGACGAACTGCTGGCGAACGTCGCCGAACACGCCACTCCCGACCCCACGGCCCGGATCCGAGTGCGATCGGACGGCGACGTGGCCGTCCTGCGGATCGAGGACGACGGGTCGGGGATCCCGCCGAGCGAACGGACGGTGCTCGAACGGGGCATCGAGACCGACTTGGAGCACGCCAGCGGCGTCGGGCTCTGGTTCGTGACGTGGACGGTGATGGAACTCGGCGGCGACGTGTCGGTCGAGTCCGACGAGTCGGGGACGCGGGTCTCCGTCACGCTCCCGGCCGCGCCGGTCTCCGATCGGCCGCTGTCGTCGGACGCCGCGCTCCCGGCGACGTGGGTCGTCGGCGACGTGGATCGGCGTCGGTCCCCCGGTCGGCGGTCCGGTTGACGGCGCGTGACGGTCCGCCCGGCGAGCTTCGCCGGACCGGCATCGTTTATGTGGACAGAGGAGAGACGTTCGATCGTGACAACGGACGCCGTCGCTCACGCTCGCGCCTCCTTCGAGCGACGCGTCAGCGGTGCAGCGGCCCGGAGCCGAGTCTCCGCGCCGCGACGACCGGGCCGCTAGGCCCATCATCATCACCCCTCATCCGACTCGATCCGCTCGTCTTCCGCCGGGTAGCGTGCAGTCCGCGATTAATTTTCGAAGATAGCAAACGCCGAATTTATAGGCGTCGGCGTGCGAGCTTGGGGTATGACGAAACGCGTTGCGCTCGCATTCAGCGGTGGACTCGACACGACCGTCTGCGTCCCGCTTCTCGAGGAGGAGTACGGGTACGACGAGGTCGTCGGCGTCACCGTCGACGTCGGCCAGCCCGCCGAGGAGTTCGAGGAGGCCGAGGAGACCGCCGAGGCGCTCGACCTGGAGCACTACGTCGTCGACGCGAAGGCGGAGTTCGCGGAGCTGTGCTTCGACTCCGTGCGCGCGAACGCCACCTATCAGGGGTACCCGCTGGGGACGGCGCTCGCGCGTCCGGTGATCGCCGAGGCCATCCTCGGCGTGGCCGAGGAGCACGACTGCGACGCCCTCGCCCACGGCTGCACGGGCAAGGGGAACGACCAACTGCGCTTCGAGACGGTGTGGCGCGGCTCGGATAAGGAGGTCATCGCGCCCGTGCGCGAGCTCGGTCTCACCCGCGAGTGGGAGATCGAGTACGCCGACGAGAAGGACCTCCCGGTCGAGAGCGGCAACGAGGGCGCCTGGTCGATCGACACGAACCTCTGGTCGCGCTCGGTCGAGGGGGACGACCTCGAGGACCCGACGTACGTCCCGCCGGAGGACATCTACGACTGGACGACGACGCCCGGCGACGTGGAGGACGAAGAGCTGGTGGAGATCGGCTTCGAGATGGGCTACCCGGTGACGCTGAACGGCGAGACGGTCGACTCCGTCGAGCTCATCGAGGAGCTGAACGAGTTGGCGGGCGCCTACGGCGTCGGCCGGACGGACATGATGGAGGACCGCATGCTCGGCCTGAAGGTGCGCGAGAACTACGAGCACCCCGCGGCGACCGTCCTGCTGACGGCCCACGAGGCGCTCGAACAGCTCGTGTTCACGAAGTCCGAGCGCGACTTCAAACAACAGATCGACGACCAGTGGGCTCAGCAGGGGTACAAGGGACTCGTGAACTCCCCGCTCGTGAACTCCCTGGAGGGCTACCTCGACGCCGGCCAGGAGAAGGTCACCGGGACGGTCACCGTCAAGCTGCAGGGCGGGCAGTGCCGCCCCGTCGCCCGTGACTCCGAGTACGGCGTCTACTCCGAGTCCGCGGCGTCGTTCAACACCGAGACGGTCGACGGCATCGAGCAGGCCGACGCGACGGGCGTCGCGAAGTACCACGGCTTCCAGGAGCGCCTCGCGAACGAGGTCCTCAAGAACGTGAAGACCGGCGAGGGCGGGGAGACGCTGGCGGCCGACGGGAGCGGCGAGGACGAGTCCGGCGAGGCCGACGAGTAGATGACCGACACGGGCGAGAGCGAGGCCGACCCCGGCGACGCCGACGCGGCCGCCGAGACGGTCGTTCGACGCGACCGCTTCGCCGGGGGCCCGGCCCGCGGCTTCATGTCGAGCCTCGCGGCGGACGAGCGGATCTTCGCGGCCGACCTCGCCGTCGACCGCGCGCACACGGTGATGCTCGCCGAACGGGGGATCGTCGGCGACGACGAGGCCGCCGAGATCCTCTCCGGGCTCGCGACCGTCGAGGACGCGGGCCACGGCGCGCTCCCCGACGGCGAGGACGTCCACGAGGCGATCGAGTCGGCTGTCGTCGCCGAGGTCGGTCCCGTGGGCGGGAAGATGCACACCGCGCGCTCGCGCAACGACGAGGTGGCGACCTGCATCCGCTACCGCTACCGCGAGGACCTGCTGGACGCCGCCGAGGCGACGCTGGCGCTGCGCGAGGCGCTGCTTGCTGCGGCGGCCGAGCACGCCGACACGGTCATGCCGGGGTTCACTCACCGGCAGTACGCCCAGCCCGTCACCGTCGGCCACTTCCTGTCCTCGTACGCGGGCGCGGTCGAGCGCGACACCGCCCGGCTGCTCGCGGCGTTCGACCGGACGAACGAGTCGCCCTTGGGCGGCGCCGCGTTCGCGGGCACCACCTTCGACATCGACCGCGGGCGGACGGCCGACCTGCTCGGGTTCGACGGCGTCGTCGAGAACTCCACGGACGCGGCGTCCGCGCGCGACTTCCTCGTGGAGGGGACGGCCGCGCTGGCGAACCTGACGGCGACGCTGTCGGGGCTCTCGACGGATCTCATCGAGCACTCGACGGACGGCTACTTCCGCCCCGCGGACGACTACGCCTCCACCTCGTCGATCATGCCCCAGAAGGTGAACCCGGACACGCTGGAGTTGGCCCGCGCTGTCGCGGGCGACGTATCCGGCGACCTGACCGGGCTGTTGACGACGCTGAAGGGACTGCCGCGGGCGTACAACCGCGACCTCCAGCGCGCGACGACCCACGCGTGGGAGGCCGTCGACGACGCGGCCGAGGCGACCGAGGTCGTCGCCGGCGCGGTCGCGACCGGCGACTGGGACGCCGAGGCGTGCGCCGCCGACGCCGGCGCGGGCTTCTCGACGGCCACGGGCGTCGCGGACGCGCTGGCGGCGGCGGGGATCCCGTTCCGGACGGCCCACGAGATCGTCGCCGACGCCGCCGCGACCGCCGCGGACGACGCCGACTCGGAGGCGCTCGCTGCAAATCTTGACGCGGCCGCACAGGAGGTACTTGGGGAGTCCCTGTACGAACACGTGAGCCGCGAGGACCTCGACGCCGCGCTCGATCCCGCCGGGAGCGTCGCCTCCCGCGCGTCGCGTGGCGGCCCGGCGTCCGACGCCGTGACTGACTCCCTCGCGCGCATGACCGAGACGTACGACGACCACGAGGCCGCCGTCGACGCCCGCCGCGACGCGCTCGCGGTCGCCGAAACGGACTTGACCGATGCGGTCGAATCGTACACCTGATCGCCGACCGACCACGAGGCCACGCATGATCGGACGCCGGACCACCCGACGACCGCTCGCCCGACCGCGAGCGACGGCGCCGGCGGTCGGCCGGGCTCCGCGACTCCCGCGACGGCCCCGACGACCGCGAGGCGGCCGACCCCGATCGGCGGCCCGACCCCGACCGGTTCCGGCCGCCGCCCCCCGACCGCCGGCGGCGGTGGCCCCGCCGGCCCCCCTCGGGGCCTACACTACTCAGATTTCGAACACTGGATTCGAGATCCGCGCCGAACCGCCCGAAATCGCCGCGTAGCGCCGACTCTGCAATTAATTTCCGCTGACAAAATCGACGGATTAAAGGTGTCGTCCCCGATAGAGTGGGGTACACCATGACCGAATCCGAATGCGTCGAGTGTGGGGGGACGGTGGCCCTGCACGACGACCTGGAGGTCGGAGAGATCGTCGACTGTGAAACGTGCGGCGCCGAACTGGAGGTCGTCGACGTCTCCCCGCCGGTCCTCGATCGAGCCCCGGAGCTCGAAGAGGACTGGGGGGAGTGAGATGAGGATCGGCCTGCTCTACTCCCGGATCCGAAAGGACGAGAAGCTCCTCCTCTCGGAGCTTCGCGAGCGCGGCCACGAGGTCGCGAAGATCGACGTGCGCAAACAGCGGTTCGGCCTGACCGAGACCACCGCGGAGGTGGCCGACTGCGATCTGGTGATCGACCGCTGTCTCGCCACGTCGCGCTCGCTGTACGCGACGCGGTTCCTCTCGGCGTACGGCGTGCCCGTGATCAACAGTCCCGAGACCGCCGCGGTCTGCGCGGACAAGGTGAAGAACAGCCTCGCGCTGGAGGCTGCTGGCGTCCCGACGCCGGCGACGGAGGTCGCGTTCACGAAGGAGGCCGCGATGACGGCCATCGAGGACTTCGGCTACCCCTGCGTGATCAAGCCGGTCGTCGGCTCGTGGGGCAGGCTGATGGCGAAGATCGACACCGAGAACGCCGCCGAGGCGATCCTGGAGCACAAGGCGACGCTCGGGCACTACGAGCACAAGGTGTTCTACGTGCAGGAGTACGTCGACAAGCCCGGCCGCGACATCCGCGTGCTGGCCTGCGATGGCGAACCCGTCGCCGCGATGACTCGCTCCTCCGAGCACTGGCTCACCAACGCCGCGAAGGGCGGCGAGACGGCCACCTTCGACCTGGACGACGAGGCGAGAGAACTCGTGGCGACCGCGAGCGCCGCCGTCGGCGGCGGCCTCCTCGGGGTGGACCTCATGGAGACGGCGGACGGCGAGTACACCGTCCACGAGGTGAACCACACCGTCGAGTTCAAGGCGCTGAACGAGGCGAGCGCGGTCGACGTGCCCGCGGCGGTCGTCGACTGGCTCGAACTGAAGGCGGAGGCGGCGGCCGACGAGGCGGTGGCCACGGCATGACCGACGGCGAACTCACCGCCGCCGTCGTCGGCGCCTCCGGCTTCGCGGGCGGCGAGCTGTGTCGCCTGCTGACCGGCCACCCAGACTTCGATCTCGTGCAGGCGACGAGCCGCGAGTACGAGAACAAGACGCTCGGCTACGTCCACCCGAACCTCCGCGGCGTCGATCTGCGCTTCTCCTCGCCCGAGGAGTTGGACTCGGTGGACGTGCTGTTCGCGTCGACGCCCCACGGCGTGTCGATGGAACACATCGACGCCTTCCGCGACGCCGCGGGCACCGTGGTCGACCTCTCGGCGGACTTCCGGCTCAGCGAGGAGGGAGACTACGACGAGTGGTACGACGGGCACGTCGCGCCCGAGCACCTCGCGGACGCCGCGTACGCGCTCCCCGAGTTGGGACGCGAGAAGCTGGAGGGGGCGGACCTCATCGCCTCGGGCGGCTGCAACGCGACGGCGACGATGCTGGCGCTGAAGCCGCTGGTCGATTCCGGCGTCATCACGCCCGACGATCAGGTGGTCGCCGATCTGAAGGTCGGCTCCTCGGAGGGCGGCGCCGGCGGCGGCGCCGCTTCCAGCCACCCCGAGCGCTCGGGCGTCGTGCGCCCGTACGCGCCGACGGGACACCGCCACGAGGCGGAGATACAGCAGGAACTGGGCCTCTCGCTGTCGTTCACCGTCCACGCGGTCGACATGACCCGCGGCGCGGCGGCGACGTGCCACGCCTTCCCGAGCGAGCGCGTCACCACGGGCGACCTGTGGGGCGCCTATCGCGAGGCGTACGACGACGAGCCGTTCGTCCGCCTCGTCGCGGGCGGCGGCGGCGTGTACCGCTACCCCGAGCCGAAGGCCGTGGCCGGGACGAACTACGCCGAGGTCGGCTTCGAACTCGACCCCGAGAACGGCCGCGTGGTCGCGTTCTCGGCCATCGACAACGTGATGAAGGGCGCGGCGGGGCAGGCGGTCCACGCCGCCAACGTCGCGCTCGGGCTCGAGGAGACGGCCGGTCTGGAGTTCCAGGGGCTCCACCCCGTGGGATCGCCGTGAGCTGGCCCGGCGCGGCCGCGGTCGCGGACGGCGAGGTGCTCCCGGACGGCGGGGACGGCCCGCCCGTGGTCGTGAAGCTCGGCGGCGCGCGCGCGGTCGACCCCGCGGGCGCCGTCGGCGACGTGGCCCACCTCGTCGCCAACGGTCGCGACGTGGTCGTCGTTCACGGCGGCTCCACCGCCGTCGACGACCTGCTGGACCGCCTCGGCATCGAGTCGGAGTACGTCGAGACGCCCTCGGGCGTCACCGGCCGCTTCACCGACGAGGAGACGATGGCGGCGTTCACGATGGCGATGGCCGGACAGGTGAACACGGACCTCGTCACCGCGATGAGGAACGTGGGGGTCGACGCTGTCGGCCTCTCGGGCGTCGACGGCGGCCTGTTGACCGGGCCGCGCAAGTCCGCCGTCCGCGTCGTCGAGGACGGGAAAGAGAAGATCAAACGCGGCGACCACTCGGGCACGCCGAAGCAGGTGAACGCCGACCTCCTGTCCACGCTGCTCGCGGGCGGCTACACCCCCGTCGCCTCCCCGCCGATGTTCGGCATGGAGTCCGAGAGCGAGGGGACGCCGGTGAACACCGACGCCGACCGCGCGGCCGCGGCGGTCGCTGGTGCGCTCGGCGCGGAGTTGGTCGTCCTGACGGACGTGTCGGGCGTGTACGCCGACCCCGACGACTCCGGCACGCTCATCGAGTCGGTCGCCACGAGCGAGGAGTACGACCGCCTCACCGACGCCGCCGAGGGGTTCATGACCCGGAAAGTGATGGCGGCGACCGAGGCGCTCGAATCCGGCGCCCGCACGGTCACCGTCGCCGACGCGAACGTCCGCGACCCCATCGTCGCCGCGCTCGACGGCGCCGGAACCCGCATCGAGCGCTCCGCCGTCACGGACTCGACCGACGGCGACACCGCCGCCGACGCGGAGGTGGACGGATGAGCGACTTCGGGGATCTGAACGGCGCGGGCGAGGGGTTCGTCTTCTCGGAGAAGCCGATACACCTGGAGTCGGGCGAGGGCGTCCACCTCGCCGCCAGCGACGGAACCGAATACCTCGACTTCGGCGCCAGCTACGCGTGCACGCCGCTGGGTCACTGTCCCCCCGCCGTCGTCGACGCAGTGCAAGAACAGGCGGCGAACCTGCTGTACGTGCAGGCGTCGTACCCGAACAGCGCCCGGACGGAACTGTACGAGCGCCTCGGCGCGGTCGCCCCCGGCGACATCTCGAAGGTGTGGCTGTGCAACTCCGGGACGGAAGCGAACGAGGCGGCGCTGAAGTTCGCGCGGTCGGCGACCGGCCGCGAGAAGATCGTCGCCACGAAGCGCGGCTTCCACGGCCGGACGCTGGGCGCGCTGGCGATGACGTGGAAGAAGAAGTACCGCGCGCCCTTCGAGCCCGTCGCCGGCGGCGTCGAGTTCGTCGACTACGGCGACGAGGACGCGCTCGCGGAGGCGGTCGACGACGAGACGGCCGCGGTGTTCCTCGAACCCGTGCAGGGCGAGGGCGGGATCAACCCCGCCGACCCCGAGTACCTCCGGTCCGCGCGTGATCTGACCGAGGACACCGGCGCGGCGCTGGTGTTCGACGAGATCCAGACCGGGATGGGCCGCACGGGCGATCTCTGGGCCTGCGAGGGCGCGGGCGTCCAGCCCGACGTCCTCACGACGGCGAAGGGCGTCGCGTCCGGCCTCCCGCTGGGGGCGACGCTGTGTGCCGACTGGATCGCCGACGGCGCCGCGAGTCACGGCTCGACGTTCTCGGGCAATCCGGTCGTCGCCGCCGCGGCCAACGCGACGCTTTCGGAACTCGTCGCCGAGGACGTGCCCGGCCACGCGGCGACGGTCGGCGACTACCTCACCACGCAACTGGCGGAGGCGGTCGAGGAGCACGACCTGCCCGTCCGCGACGTGCGCGGCGAGGGCCTGATGATCGGCGTCGAGGTGAAGCGGGGGGCGAACCGCTACCTGCGCGAGTTGGCGATGGAGCACCGGATCCTCGCGTTGCCGGCGGGGCGCTCGGTGCTTCGCCTGCTTCCGCCGCTCGTGATCAACGAGGGGCACGCCCGCGAGGTCGTCGACGCGCTGACGGAGGTACTCTGAGCATGGGGGAGATCGCGTGATGGCGGTGTCGAACCCGCTCGACCCGACGGAGGCGCTCGACACCGAGGGTCGCCGCCTGCTGTACGATCTCGTGTCGACGCCGTCCGTCTCGGGCGAGGAGTCCGATGCGGCCGCCGTCCTGGTCGAGTTCCTCGAGGCCAACGACCGAGAGGCGTACACCGACGAGGTCGGGAACGTGCGCGCGCCCGGCGACGACTCGCTGCTGCTCACGTCCCACGTCGACACCGTTCCGGGCGACATCCCCGTCGAGATCGCCGACGGCGACGACGACCTCGACGCCGAGGGACCGGTGCTGTGGGGTCGCGGCAGCGTCGACGCGACCGGGTCGCTGGCGGCGATGGCCGTCGCGGCCGTCGAGACGGGCGTCTCCTTCGTCGGCGTGACCGGCGAGGAGACGGACTCACGCGGCGCGCGCCACCTCGTCGAGACCCGCGACGCGCCCGAGGCCGTCATCAACGGCGAGCCGTCCGGCTGGGACGCCGTGACGCTCGGCTACCGCGGGCTGATATCGGGCACGTACGTCGCGACCAGCGAGTCGGGACACACGTCGCGCCCCGACCCGAACGCGGTCCAGCACGCGATGCACTGGTGGCAGCGCGTCGAGGGCGCGTTCGACTACTACGACTACGGCGCCGTCTTCGAGCAGGTGACGACCAAACCCGTCGCCGTCGAGGGGGGCCTCTCCGAGGACGGCCTCTCGATGGAGGCGACCATGGACGTGCAGTTCCGCGTGCCGCCGTCGCTCGACCCGGAGGACGTGCGCGAGCGCGCCGACGCCGAGCTCGACGTCGGGACGGTCCACTGGAACGAACCGATCCCGCCCGTGATGGGCGACCCTCGGGACCCCGTGGCGACGGCGCTTCGGGGCGGCATCCGTCGGGCCGGCGGCGATCCCCGCCTGCTCCGCAAGACCGGCACCGCCGACGTGAACGTCTTCGCCGGCGCGTGGGACGCGCCGATGGCGACGTACGGTCCCGGCGACTCGTCGCTGGATCACGCGCCCGACGAGCGACTCCCGCTGGCGGAGTTCGACCGCGCGGTCGAGGTGCTGACGGACGCCTCCGAACGACTGCGAGACCGAACCGACGACTGACCCACGGCGGATCCGGCGGCCTCCGACCGTCGCCCGCCCCGTTCTCACGCACCCTCACACGACACCGACTGGCCACACGCGACACCACCACCCCACGACCCACGATCACGATGAGCACCCACACGACATCGACGACCCCGGACGACGCCGAGGAGTTCCCGAGCGACTTCCTCGACATCGACGACCTGACGACCGACCAACTCGCGCGCGTCCTCGCGCGCGCCTCCGACCTGAAGGCCGGCAAGGACCTGACGCAACTGCCGCGGACGACGCTCGCGATGCTGTTCGAGAAGCCCTCGACCCGGACGCGCGCGAGCTTCGAGACGGGGATGACCCAACTCGGCGGTCACGCGATGTTCCTCGGCCCCGACGCGATCCAGTTGGGCCACGGCGAGCCGCTGAAGGACACCGCCCGCGCGCTCGGCGGCTACGCCGACGCCATCATGGTGCGGACGTTCGCCCACGAGAACGCCGAGATCCTCGCCGAGTACGCCGACGTGTCGGTGATAAACGGGCTCACCGACGACGCCCACCCCTGCCAGACGCTGGCGGACCTGCTCACGATCCGCGAGGAGATCGGCGACCTCTCGGCGGTGCAGGCGGCGTGGGTCGGCGACGGCAACAACGTCGGGCGCTCGTTCGCCGTCGGCGCCGCGCTCGCCGGCCTCGATCTCACGGTCGCAACGCCCGACGGCTACGGGCTCGGCGACGACGTGTACGAGCGCTGTGCGGAGCTGGGGACCGAGCCGACGGTCGCCGACACCCCCGAGGAGGCGGTCGCCGACGCGGACGTGGTGTACACCGACGTGTGGGTGAGTATGGGCGAGGAGGACCTTCGTGCGGAGAAACTCCCCGACTTCGAGGGGTACCAAGTGAACGAGGAACTGCTCGACGGCACCGACGCGGCGTTCATGCACTGCCTGCCCGCCCACCGCGGTGAGGAGGTGACCGATGCGGTGCTGGAGTCGGAGCGCTCGCTCGTGTGGGCGCAGGCGGAGAACCGGATGCACGCACAGAAGGGTCTGCTGGTGGAGCTGTTGGAGTAGCCGTCCCCGTACCGCACCCCGTGACCGCCACGGTCCGGTCTACGGCTCCGGCGGCGCCCCGCCGTACGCGCCGTGGTCGCTGAAGAAGTTCAGCATCGCGAACTTCAGCTTCTCCGGGCCGATGTCGATCAGCTCCTCGCGCTCCTCGACGGGGAACGCGCCGCGGACGGAGTACTTCCCCATGTCCGCCGAGGTGTACCGCTTGTCCAGCAGCGCGCGCACGCCGAAGTCCTCGGGCGAGCGTATCACCCGTCCGAGCGCCTGCCGGGTCTTGCGGATCGTCGGGATCTCGACGGCGTACTCCCAGCCGGCGTCCCGCGACCGCTCGGCGAACGCGCGGTCGTAGGCGTCCTGCACCGCCTCCATCCGCTCGGAGAGGTGTGGGTACGGCACGCCGACGACCGCGACCGTCCGCGCGTCGTCGCCGTCGAAGCTCACCCCTTCCGCGAGGGTGCCCCACAGCGACGTGAACAGTGTGGAGCCGTCGCCGCCGACGAGCCGCCGCCGGAGCTGCTCGGTGTCGGGCTCGGAGCCGTCGAGCAGGAGCGTGCCGAGGTTCGGGTCGCCCGAGAGGAGCTCGTGGTAGCGCTCGGCCTCGGCGTACGACGGGAAAAAGAGGAGGGAGTTGCCGGGCGTGAACCGGACGACGTCCGAGAGCGTAGCCGCGATGGTCTCCTGCGTCCCCGGGTCGTCGCGCTCGGAGGCGAACAGCGCGGGGGTCGCCACCGAGAACGTCCGGCGGTTCTCCTCGGGATAGGCCATCCCGTACGCGAGCGTCGCCGGCTCCGAGAGCCCGAGCACGTCCTCGGTCACGTCGAAGGGTCGCAGCGTCGCGGACATGAGGACGCTCGCGTACACCTCCTCGAACAGGTCCGCGGTCACCTCCCGCGGGATGCAGGTGTACAGCTCCGCCCGGCCGTACACCTCGTCGGTTCCGGCGTCCCGTCGAACGGACACGACGGGGTGCTGGCCGAGCTCGCCGCCGTCGTCCATCCATGCCGACACGAACGCGGCGGCCTGCAGGGTCTGACACTCGCGTCGGGTGGTGGTCTCGCCCTCGCGGTACGCCTCCTCGTACTCCTCGTCCAGCCGCTTGCCGACCTGGAGCGCGAGGTCGCACTCCGCGCGGATCCCGCTCCCCTCGTAGCGCTCGAGGAACGCGAGCGTCAGGTCGTCGCGGCGGTCGTCGTTCGCGACGTTCACGTCCTCCCAGTTCTCGCCGATCCCCTCGCGCGCGCCGAAGCCGAGCGTGTCCTCGTAGGTGTCGCGCAGCGCCTCGATGAACGCGCGGAGGACGTTCTCGGCGGGCTCGGCGCGGGAGTCGTCGGTCTCCTCCAACTCGTTGAGCGCCGACTCGAGGGTGTTCTCGGTGAGGGTCTTCGAGGCGTGATCGCGGGCGGCGTCCTCGACGTTGTGCGCCTCGTCGAAGACGGTGATCACGTCCTTCGGGTCGCGGTCGAGCCACCGGAAGAACTGTTCTCTGATCTGGGGGTCGAGCAGGTGGTGGTAGTTACAGACGACCAGTTCGACCTCCTCCATCCCCTCCTTCAGCAGTTCGTAGCCACAGAAGCCGCGACTCCCCGCGTACTCGTACACCTCGTCCGGGCTTCGAACGTCGTCGAACAGCCACGAGAAGAACTCGCCGGTGTCGGCGGTGAGGTTCTGGAGGTAGTGGTCGCAGGTGTTCGCGGCCTCGTCGTCGATCTCCTCGTCGAGCCGCTCCAGTTCCTCCTGCACGGCCTGTCTGGCCTCGGCGGCGCTTCCGGCACCGCCGCCCCCGCCGGCTCCCTCCGCCCCCTCGCGCATCTCGTCGGTGAGGTCGTCCAGCCGCCGCTCCAACTGCTCCCTGTCGGACCGGTCCTCGACGAGCGAGCGCGTGGTGTCCCGGAGCGTCTGGCACTCCTGGTAGTCCACGTCGATGTGGCACATCGACGACTTCCCCTTGAACACCGTCGCGCGGATGGGCTCGGTCTCGTTGATGGCGCGGGCGTCCTCGACGAACTGTCGCATCTGCTGGTGGACGTTCGTCGTGATGACGACGGTGCGGTCGTGATCGCGGGCGTGCTGCAGCGCGGGCACGAGCGCAGAGAGGGTCTTTCCGGTCCCCGGCGCCCCCTCGAACAGCACGTCCTGCCCGCGCTCCAGCGAGTTGGCGATCCGGTCCATGGCCTCCTCCTGGTTCGGATACGGCTCCTCGTACGGGAAGAAGCGCAGGTGGCCGTCCGTCGTCGACACGGTCGTCCTTCCGCCTCGTCGGCTTTGAACTTACGGGTGCCGCGGCGCGGCGACCCGATGCTCGCCCGCCGCGTCCGGGCCGCCGCCGCGTCGGCGGCCGTCGCCGACTTTTTCGCCGCTCGCGCCCACCACTCGGACATGAGCGACACTGCCGATGACGACTCGGGCTTCGACAAGGAGGCCGAACGCGAGAAGCTCGAGGAGAAGTTCGCCCGCGACGAGCGAAAACGCGAGTCGACCCGCCGGATGAGCGAACTCCTGCTCAAGGGCGCGACGATGACCAACTCCCACTGCGACGCCTGCGGGTCGCCGATCTTCCGACAGAACGGCCAGGAGTTCTGTCCGGAGTGCGACGGCGGCGGCGGCGCGTCGGGGGAGGGTGCCCCCGCGGCCCGGAAGGAGAGCGCTCCGGGGGCGGACGGGACGGACGCCGCAGTCGGGACCCCGTCCGACCCCGACGCCGACTCCGGTTCCATCCCCGCCTCCGAACCCGCCGAAACGGACCGAACGGCCTCGACCGGTCCGACGCACGGGTCGGCCCCCGCCGATACGACCCCGGCCGACGCCACCGGAGCGCGCGACCGCACGGATGCGGCGGCACGGCCGACGGCGGACCCGACGCGCCAGTCCGGGACGCCGCGGCCGACGGAGGCGACGGCCGGGGTTGACCGAGCGGCCGCCACGGCTCCCGCCGCCGCCGGCGCCGGAGACGACGCGGTCGCCGCCGCCGGCGACGCGCTGGCGACGACGCTCCGACGACACGCCGAAGCCGCTCGCGACGCGACCGACCCCCGGACGGCGACCGCACACCTCGAGGCCGCACGGGAGGCGGCCGAGGCGCTGGCGGCGCTGCGTCGGTGATGGCGGCGAACCCCCGGAACCGGTCAGTTCACTCGGGGTAGTCGCTCCCGACGACCTCGCGGATGCGCTCGGCGGTCACCTGCCCGACGCCGGACACCTCGAGCAGGTCCTCCTCGCGGGCGCACATCACCGCCTCCACGGTGTCGAAGTGCTCCAGCAGCGCCCGCGAGGTCACGGGGCCGATGTCGGCGATCGACGAGACGACGTACTCCTGTTGTTCGGCGAGCGTCTTCGCGCCCTTCTCGCCGTGTGCGGACACCTCGCGGTCGTTCTCCTCCTGCTCGCGCCGGGCGATCACCTCCAGCAGGTCGGCGGTGTCGGCCTCGTCCTCGGTCCGGAGGACGCTCGCGTCGAAGTCGATCGCCAGCGACGACAGCGCGCCGCGGACCGCGTTCGGGTGGACGTTGCGCTCGCCGTACAGGTCCTCGCCCTCGATGATCACGACGGGTCTGGCGTACGCGCGTGCGGTATCTCTCACCTGCTCGAACATCGAGCGGTCGCCGCCGACGAGCGTGTCGAGGAAGTCCGCGACCGACTTGCGCTCGACGGCGACGCGGTCGGAGAGCACGTAGTCGCCGACCGCCAGCGTCTCCAGCCGGGTGGTGATCCCCTCGCGGGTGGAGAGGTCGCGCGCGATGGTCGACTCCAACTCGCGCTGGTCGATGACGATCTCCGTGTCGGTGGCGTCGGTACCGGCGGCGGCGACGACGCCGTCGTCGGGTCCGTCCTCGTCCTCGTCCTCGCCGGCATCGCCCGCCGTCGTTTCGGCCTCGTCGGTCGTGTCACCCTCGGCGTCGTCGGCGTCGTCGCCGTCGGCCTCCTCAGTGCCGTCGTCCTCGACCGGCTGGAAGTCGGTCAACCCGGGCTGGCCGTTCGCGGCCGCCGCCGCGGACGTCGAGGCGGTCGCGGGGTCGGGATCCCCGCCTCCGTCGCCGCCGTCGCTCCCGCCCTCGGCGCTTCCCGTAGCCTCGCCCTCGAACTCCTCCAACCCGGACTGTCCGTCGTCGAGCTCGTCCGTCAACTCGTCCGCGACGCCCTTCAGCTTCCGAAGCTCGTCCTCCATCTCCTGTTCGCGGCGCCGGGAGATCCAGAAGAACGCCTCGTCGCGCGTGTCGTTGGCGAGGAGGACGACCACCTCGCCCTCCGCCTGGCGGCCGGTCCGGCCCTTCCGCTGGATGGAGCGGATCGCGGTCGGGACCGGCTCGAAGAACAGGACCAGGTCGACCTCCGGCACGTCCAGCCCCTCCTCGGCGACGCTGGTGGAGACGAGCACCTCGAACTCGCCGGCCCGGAAGTCGTCGAGCGTCTCCTGCTGTTGCGTCTGGGTCATCCCGTCGGAGCCCTCCTTGTCGCCCTGTCCGACGAACCGCCTGGTGTCGAAGGAGGCCGAGAGGAACTCCGTCAGCGCCTCGGCGGTGTCCCTGGACTCCGTGAACACGATGACGCGCTCGCCGCCGCCGATGCCGAGCGTCTGCGCGAGGAGCACTCTGGTGCGCCGGAACTTCGGGTGGAGGTCGTCGAACGACTCGGCCCTGCGCATCGCCTCTCTCACCTCGGGCTCGGAGACCATCCGCTGGCTCGCCTTCGAGGCGCCCGACGAGCGCGCGGCGTTGCGCTGGCGCTCGAAGTACCGGCGAAGCGCCTCGACGCTCTGCGTCTCGACGAGTTCGACGGCCCGCCGGAGCTTCATCACCTCCGCGTGGACGGACATCCCGGTGTAGGCGTCCGAGTCGCCGCCGTCCATCATGCGCTGGAGCTCCCCGCGCATCCTGTTGAGGTCCTTCTGGGAGACGTCGGGCTGAGTGGTGTTCGTGACGCCCAACTCCTTCAGGCTCTCCAGTCTGTCCGTGATCACCTCGTTGAGCGCGTCCCGGATCTCGACGATCGGCTCCGGGAGATCGATCCGCTCCCACTGCACGTCGGTGTCGTGGGTGTACTCCCCCACGTCGGCGTCGTCCTCGGTCATCACCTCCACCTGGTCGATCCCGAGGTTCTCACAGACGGCCGCGATCTCCTCGCGGTCGCCGCCGGGCGAGGCGGACATCCCGGTCACGAGCGGCCGCTCGGCGTCGGCGTGGTATCGCTCCGCGATGTAGACGTACGCGTAGTCGCCGCTCGCACGGTGACACTCGTCGAACGTCAGGTGGGTCACGTCCGACAGCGAGATGCGGTTGCCGACGAGGTCGTTCTCGACGACCTGCGGCGTGGCGATGACGACGCTCGCGCCCTCCCACAGCTCGGCGCGGTCGTCCGGGCGGACCTCGCCGGTGAACACGACGATCTCCTCGTCTGCGACGTCGAGCGCCTCGCGGTAGAAGTCGGCGTGCTGCTGAACCAGGGGCTTCGTCGGCGCCAGAAACAGCGCCTTGCCCCCGGTCTCGTACAGCCGGTGGGCGGTGACGAGCAGCGAGACGGTCGTCTTCCCGAGGCCGGTCGGGAGACACACGAGCGTGTGGCCCTCGCGGGCGGTCGCCGCCAGTTCCGTCTGGTAGCGGCGGTTCTCGATGAACCCCTCGACGAGGAGGGGATGATCGACGTACTCGGTCTCCGCGGCGGCCTCGGCCATCGCTCACACTTGCGCCTCACGCGAGGTAAACCTTCGCGAACCGCGGCGAAAGTAAAATCGAACGGTTCCCGACCCGAACGGTCGGTTCAGCGCCCCTCGCGCGGCCGAAACTCGAGCCGACGCTCGTCGCACGCCGCCTCGGGTACGGACTCCTCGAGGAGCGCGGCCCACTCCGTGATGTGACAGCGCTCGGATGCTGGCATCGGTCGACTCAACACGGGAGTCCGTGATAATTGTTTCTCGCGTTCTCACTCGCTTGGGCGCGGACGGTCGCTTCTTGTGGCACTCCGGCCGAGCGTCGGGCCGCGACAACTCATCAGTCACCAGACGCCCTGCCGCGCGTCCATCCACGTGACGACGGCGACGTGCGGCAGCGTCAACACCGCGATGGCGACGAGGTACACCGCGAGCAGGCCCTCCGGTCCGGCCGAGGGCCGCGGTGCGAGCGCCCACACGCCCGCGACGACGACCAGGCCGCCGAGCGTCGCGGGTGCGGCGTCGCGGGCGAACCGCCGGAGCGTCCCGGTCAGGTCGCCCGCGGCGAGGGCGGCGCGCGCGTCCGGGTCGAGCAGCTCCAGTCGGGCGACGTGGCGGACCGCGTGCCAGAGACAGAAGTACAGCCCGATGGCGAGGATCGGCGGCACGAGCAGGAAGTACGCCCACAGCCCCACGGTCTCGCCGGCGTCGACGAGCCACGGTCGCCGGGCGGCGTCGCCGCGGCGGACCCGGTACGCGCCCGCCGCGAGCCCGAGCAGGGTGACGGCGCCGAACCCGACTGCGACGCCGGCGCGGACGGCGGGGCTGAACGCCGCATCGAGGGCGGCCGCGTCGCCGCCGAACAGCTCCACCAGCGCGGCCGCGACCCGACGGTACGCTCCCGGATGGCCGACCAGCGGGACGAGCATCGGGAGGCCGCCGCGGACGACGAGCGACAGCGCGCGTTCGGCTCGGGTGGGGAGATGCTCGGCCGCCGCGAGCGCGAGAAGCGCGTACACGTCGCCCTGCCCCCAGTGGATCCATGTGGTCACGATGAACGCGACGAACGCCGAGACCGGAGCGAGCAGCCACCAGAGGGCGTAGCCGACGCCCAGCAGCGCGTAGACCGCGACGACGGCTCCCACGGACCGCCCGAGGCCGACCCCCGCGAGGCGCGCGGGGACGAGGTGATCGACGGCGCCGTGCGGGAACCCGAACAGCAGCACGGACGCGAGGAACGGCGCGTACCGGACCGCGGGCGGGAGCGACGACGCGAGCAGCCCGAACGGGACCGCGAGCGCCAGCCCGACCCACGGCGCGTGGACGCCCCAGCGACGCAGGGCGCCGGCGAGCGCTGTTCCCGACCGGGGGCGATCCGACACCGCCATCAGTCGGCGATGGGGGTCGGATCGTCGTCGGTCGCGGCGGCGTCGGCGCCGTCGTCGGTACCGAGGGGGGGTCCGGGTGTGGAACCGGTACCGTCGTCGAGGGTCCGGGCGTGATCTCGTTCCGTGCCCGCGAGCTGCGGGCGGACGCGCAACAGCGCCCACTCGAACAGCACGAGCCCGTTGACGACGAGCGCGCTGGCGACGAGGAAGAACGCGGCCTCCTCGATCGGGAGTCCGAGGAGGTGGACGCCCGTCGAGGTCTCGGCGGCGACGGTCCACACGCCGTCGGCGATCGCGACGCGGTCGACGACCCACAGGTACAGCGTCGGGACGCCGACGGCGACGGCGATCCGTCGCGGGCGCCGCAGGAGGAACGCGCCGCCGACGGCCCACTGGAGCGCCAGCACCGGACACGCCCACGCGAGGATGGCTCCGAGGTAGAGGAACCGGGTCGGTCCCGCGAGCACGAGCCAGCCGCCGACGCCGGCGAGACCCAGCCACGCGAGCGCGCCGAGCGCGCGCGGCATCCGCGCGGTGTCGCCCTCGACCGGCGTCGGGTCGAAGTCGACGTGGTAGAGCCACAGCCCGACCAGCGCGGTCTGGAGCGCGAAGAAGAGGTACTCGCCGACCGGTGCCGCCCAGACGTGTGCGAGGGTTCGGCCCTCGCCGTACGTCCACGCCCCCCGCTCGATGAGGAGGTTGTCCCACGGCGTCGTGTACGCGAACGCGACGGTCCCCATGAGGAGCAGTCCGGCGCGCGCGGTCCGACGCCGTTCGGCCGTCAGCGCCGGCCGTCGCCACAGCAACAGCGCCAGTACCGGAAGCACGAACACCGCGTGTACGCCCAGATACGTAAGCGTCATCGGCGTCCACCCGCGTCGCCGCGTTCCGGACGCTCCCGAATCATACCCGAGCGACGGATCGGAGCGTAATAAGGCCGTGGCCGCGCGAATCACTCCTGAGAGCGCGCACTCGGACGAGCGAACCGGACGCCCCCCGTGTGTCGCCGTGGGCCGAGCGGCCGCGGTCCCGTCAGATCACCCGTTCGCCGTCGTCGTCGTACAGCCGTATCGCGTCGACCGGGCAGGTGCGCGCGGCGAACTTCGCGTCCAGTTCCTCGCCGTCGGGAACCGCCAGCGAGAACACGTCCTCGTCGGTCTCCTCGGCGTCGACGAGCGTCGCCTTCCCGGCGTCCATGTCCTTCTCGAAGGCGTCCCACTCGGCCACGCACTGGAACATCCCGACGCAGGTGTCGCGGTCGTACTCGATTCGCATACTGCGACGTTGTCGCGGGCCGTCCTAACGTCTTCGTCCTCGCTCGTCCGGCCCGGCCGCGCGTTCGCGGCGTGGCTGGCCGGACGCACCGCGCGCCCGGTCCGACGGGCAAGCGTTTTGCGCGCCCCGACGGAGCACCCGGACATGAAGAACACCGCGGGGACGGAGACGGCGAAGCGGGCGGCCGGCGAGGCGGCCGCCGCCGAGGTGACCGACGGCGACGTGATCGGCCTCGGTACCGGCTCGACGGCGGCACACGCGATCCGCGACCTCGGGGACCGGGTCGCCGAGGGGCTCGACATCGAGGGCGTCGCCACCTCCTACCAGTCGCGTGCGCTCGCCAAGGAAGTCGGGGTCCCGCTGCTGTCGCTGTCGGACGTCGCCCGTGTCGACCTCGCGATCGACGGCGCCGATCAGGTCGCCCTTGGAGCGAACTCCCTCGTGAAGGGCGGGGGCGCCGCCCACGCCCGCGAGAAGGTGGTCGCGTCGGCCGCCGACCGCTTCCTCGTCGTCGCCGACGACTCGAAGCTCGCCGAGCCGCTCGCGTCTCCGGTCCCCGTCGAGGTGCTGCCGGACGCGCTCGCCCGCGTCGAGCGGGCGGTCCGCGACGCCGGCGGCGATCCGGAACCCCGGGTCGCCGAGCGCAAGGACGGCCCCGTGATCACCGACAACGGGAACCTCGTGCTCGACTGCGACTTCGGCACCGTCGGGGAGCCGGCGTCGCTGGCGCGGACCCTCTCGGAGGTTCCGGGCGTCGTCGAGCACGGCCTGTTCGTCGGGATGGCCGACGCGGTGTTCGTCGGCGACGAGGACGGCGGCGTGACTCGCCGGTCGCCGTGACTCGGTGATCCGTGGGTGACTCGGCGGTCTCGGGGTGACGCTCGCCCGGATCGACACGACGGCGCCGCGGCTACGCGGTCGCTGAAAGAAGTGGAGGAAGGATACCCGAGTTTACAGGTCGCGCGGCTGGACCGTCTTCCGGTCGTTCTCCTCGGCGCGGCGGGCGGCGTCCTCGAGCAGTTCCTCGACTTCGCCGTCGAGCGCGTCGTAGAAATCGGACGCGACGTTCTTCTCCTCGAGGTACTCCTTGACGGCTGCCTTGACGATGAGGTCTGCCATGCAACCGGCCTTTCCCGACGCCTCCTTATAAGGTTTCCCAAGTCAACCCGCGAGGCGGGGCCCCTCGCGGCCGTTCACGGGGGTTTCCGACTCCGAGTTTATATACTGTCCCCGGTCGGAGGGTTCGAGTCGCTTCGCCGCCCAGGATCGGGCATGCGCGAAACGCTGGAGGCGGTCGCCGCCGGCGACCTCACACCCACACAGGCGGAGGCGGAGCTGCGCGGCTACGCGACCACGGAGGCCGGGCGCTTCGACGCCGCCCGCGAGCACCGTCGCGGGATCCCCGAGGGGATACTCGCGGAGGGGAAGACCTCCGCGGAGGTGGCGGCGATGGCCGACGCGGCCGTCGACTCGACGGGGCGCGCCCTCGTCACGCGGGCCGACGACGACACCGCTCGGCAGGTGCGAGCCTACATGGACCGCGAGTACCCCGACGCGACGGTCGAACGGGACGCCCGCGCACGCACCGTCGTCGTCCACGCGGCCGACTACGAGCCGCCGGACGTCGACGCCGACGTGGTCGTCGTCTCCGGCGGCACCGCGGACGCGCCCGCCGCGCGGGAGGCCGCCGTCGTCGCCGGCGAGGCCGGCACCCGCGTCGAGACGGTCGAGGACGTGGGGGTCGCGAACCTCACGCGCGTCCTCGACGAGATCGAGACGCTCCGGTCCGCGGACGTGCTCGTCGTCGCGGCCGGACGGGAGGCGACGCTTCCGACGCTCGTCGCGGGGCTGGTCGGCGCGCCCGTGATCGGCCTGCCGACCTCGACGGGGTACGGCGTCGGCGGCGACGGCGTCGCGGCGCTGCTCGGCCTGCTCCAGTCGTGCACCGTGCTGTCGGTGGTGAACGTCGACGCCGGCTTCGTCGCGGGAACGCAGGCCGGACTGATCGCGCTCGGCGTCGACGGCCGCCCCGACGAGCCTGATCGCTGACGGCCGATTCGACGCCGTTACACGCCGTTACCCGCGGTGTGCGCCGTGAAAGGGTATATGTGTCTCGCAGCCCTATCGATGGTACCGGCAGCGGTGGACGCCGGTCGATCACATGCCACGCTGCGACCACTGCGGGTCGCACGTATCGGACCGCTTCGCCCGCGTGTTCGGCGACGAACGCGGGAACCTGAACGCGTGCCCGTCCTGCTCCGCGAACGCGGGCATCGCCGAAGCGGCACGAGAGCGGACCCGCGCAGACGACTGAACCG
>Ga0207733_100137_pt1 | contig 71127 bp, 51 predicted proteins | sample A23P3SouthBayCA_FD_187735 | JGI IMG/M metagenome (GOLD analysis project Ga0207733, IMG submission 187735) | Aerobic enrichment media microbial communities from Eden Landing Ponds, California, USA - A23 P3 (SPAdes) | ecosystem: Environmental > Aquatic > Marine > Unclassified | place: Emeryville...
TTCGATCCGGCTTCTAGTCTAGTTAAAGTGACTATTTTAGACGCTAGTGACCATACCGTGATAGGTCGCAGCTAATTTCGAAAGCGTGCAACGGGCTATTGCAGAGAACATCGCTCTGTTCGCACAGGCAGAGACGATCGTTGCTCCCCATGGGGCCGGCCTGACCGACATGATCTACGCTGACGACGTGACCGTCATTGAACTCTTCCGGTCGAACGACGTCCGGCCGTCGTATTTCGTCCTCTCCGAGATGCTCGATCACCGATATCGCTATGTGTTATGTGAGCACGAAGGGCCGAATCTGGTAGTTGATCCGGATCGACTCGGAGAACGAGTCGCGAGCGAACTCGAACCGGATTCGCGAGCGGAAGATCAGGCACTCAACCCGTAGAAATCATATCTGGCAGATAATATCGGTTCTTGGGCCCGAAGTGAACCCCAAAGCGGGGAGTGATTCGACTCCCTAGTTAGAGGTATTCTAGTTATATATCCTTTTACTGACTAATAGTTAACGAATGGTAAGAATGTCTTTCTGCTGTGGATAGGTCTTGAAACCTACATTAAAACTCCACCAATACAGATATATTTTATTATTTTAGTAATGTATTAAATATAGTGCAGAGAGATAGACATCCACGTAAATAGGATGACCATATAAAGACGAATTATAATTGCTTCTTACTGGCTTCGTACCAACTGGAATGACAGACAAATCTGATATACGAGCGAGTAAACAACTTCTAAATCGTCGATCCTACATCAAAGCGGCAGCAGGTGTGACGGGACTGGCCGCATTCGGGATGAACGGGGCCGCAGCGGAAAGTGATTATGACGTTATTACTGTCGGTGCAGGGGAGACGCACAGAGTGAACCTCAGCGATGGGGAGGTCTTCGAAAACGTTCTTATCGATATCAGTGCACGGAATGCGACGTTCCAAGTTCGCGCACGGGCGAACGATTGGACAATTCGAAATATCGGGGTTAAAGGCCACTGGGACGGGACTCAAAACAGTGTTCATCCGTTCGTTCTCGAAGTACCGGATTCGAACGCGACGGGAACCGTCGAAAACGTTCACTTCGGAACGACGACCGAATCCGACGCGGATTACGGTAACGGTCCTGGCGGACCGTACGTCTTCCCGGGTCACGCCGGTCACATTACGTTCGACCGCGTTTGGTTACAACACTTTCAGGACAACGGAATCTACGCTAGCCCCCCTGGACTTCCCGGAAAAGGTGCCGGTGGGACGATAACCATCAAGAACTGTTATGCGTACCGTTGTGGAACGTCGAACTTCCGCATCGGGAGTACCGGCTCCGAAATTCGTAACTCGGTGTCGATCAATGCACACCGCGGGTTCTGGGGCCAACTCAATGACACCGACATCTACAACTGCGATTTCGTCGACAACACTTGTGATATCGCGGTCGGTGACAGTGGGTACTCGACTGGTCAAAACGCCACGGTCACGCTGCATGATTCGCGCTGGTCCGGCGACGAGTGGACCCATGCCAGTGGAGCACGGGTGGAGGGTAGTTCCGCCGGAACGCCGACAAAGCGTGTGCCAGCGGGCTGTCCAGAAAGTCCGGAAGCAGCGGCAGCCGGAAACGGAGGCAAGAGCCAGAAGACCAGCAGTTCTGCACCATCGCAGTCGGAGAATCAGCCGGAGGGTAATTTCACGCTGGAGGTTACGACGAACAGCGAGTACGCCGAGTACCTAATCGAACTCGACGCCGACGAGGTAACGCCCGGCAGTGCCAGCAACACCCACGATCACGAGTATCAGGACCGTGCCTTCGAGCAGGATGGATCGTGGTACGTCCATGGCCATCTCGCCGCTGGCGGCAGCGATGACTTCGACGTCACGAACGGCGAGATCAGCCGGATCGGAGAGCTACAGGGAACAACGCAGATCACGGCCGACCAAACTCGCGTCGACCCGACGTCGTTCGACACGATTTCGTCGGTCCCGAGCGATGAGCCCGCTCTTCTGAACGTGGTCGTCTTCGACGGGAACGGAACTCGCGACACGACGAGTTACGAGTTCGTCGTCAGCGAGGCAGTCGAGCCAAGCACCGACGAGGACGCGACGATCGATCAGGCAGCCGAGGTCGACGGAACGCACGCACGTGGTGTCGTCGCCAACTATCTCGACGCCTGGCGGTTCGCGGGTGAAATCGAACAGCTCAACGTCAACGGTAACGCAACCGTCCGCGTCAACGGTGTCGAGGTCGATCCGGACTACTTCGACGACGTCAGCTAGTAGGACGGTCGCGGAGACCGCAACTCGTCGTCCGAAGAGGCGAGTCTCGGTCCGAACGCGGTCGGTACGCCGTCGCGTCCGCTCATGCGCGTTCGATATCGGTCAGGTCGGGATGATCCGCCGAAGCAGTCGGATCCGCTATTGTCTCGTACCTGCGCTGTTGCCACTGGCGGTGACGCGTGAGCATTTGAACCGGGATTTCGTCGATTCCGAGTATCTTTGCGATAAACAATCGATGTTGACCCCGGTGGCGCCAGATGAACTCGCCGTCCCGTCCGATATTGATCCCGACTTCGTTTCTCTCCGGGACCGAGGCGTCGTTGCACTTCCGTACCGTCTCCCACTTCTCCTCTCTCCGGAGTTCGCGTTGGCTCTTATATCCCTCCTCCCGAATTTCTCGTATAGTTCGTCTATCATTCGTCTTTAGCTAAGACTGATAGTAATATTCAAAGCTGAGAATATAACTAAAGGTATTGGGAAGGCCAATTCCAGCCGGTGAGACGCTGTTCATCGTGAAACCAGGTAATAAGAAACGCTGAGAATTGGTGTCTTCGGCGTTTTGGCGAAGTGTACGAGCGAAATTCGATCGAAGATCACGGATAGATAGTATTACTGTGAGTATTAGCTAAAGACGAATGGTTCGTCTATTTCTTCATACCACGAGCGCAGTTCGTCCATCGTTCGGCATCCCTTGGCCCGACCGCTGTCTCGTATCCGTTCCCTGTAATTCTCGTATAGGTTCGTCACCCCCCAGTCAACTCCCTCGCGGAAGTGCCTGAAGAAAGACGTGTAGACGCGATTCTCTGTAATCGGTTCGCGTTCGAAGTCCCAGTCGCCCCCCGCTACTCGGCCGAAGCGAGCCAAAACCGCGATGTTCGATGCCAGATACGTTATCGAATTTGGATCGACGGAAATTACCTTGAACGGGTCCGCGTCCGTATAGTGGCTCGGGAGGACTGAGTGTCCCAGTTCGGTATATCGGCGCAGTAATTTCTTCGAATCGAAAGCGAACTCGAAAACGTCGTTCCGCATTCGTAATAACCGCCGAACGCTTCCAGCTGTTACCTCGCGGGGAGAGAAATTCTGTAAGTCTTCCGTAGCTATGTGTACAACTATCACAATAGCTCACTTCACGATTCTCGTTCTATATGTATCCACCAGAAGGTAGTCAGGAGTTTCGATAGATAAGGAAGGTAATACCACGGATATCGAGATATTCCGGGTACGATTCATACGAGTATGACGGAGCCGAGCCACGGGGGCGAAACTCGCTGTACGACGATCCAAAGCCGCGGACAACGGTAGCGGGCGGTGACGCCAAATACCGCATAACAAAGATCGGATCTCCCGGATATTCATCAATGAGAGCAGTTGGAAAATGAATCCGTTCGAGCCATCGTCGAACGGAAGACAGTCATCAGTTAGTCCCCTGATGCAGGCGAACAACACTCGCAGTACGGACATTCGCTCGATGACGGGGATCACCGACCGTACTGTCAACGGCCAGTCGGTAAACCGTTAGAACCTATATGTCACTGTCAGAACGGATATCGAGAGGTGTGAAAGCGACGTTCGCAGCGAATCTGATCACCGTTTCCGCTAACGGCGTGTTATCCGTCGTCCTCGCGCGGTATCTCCTGACGCCCGACGAGTACGGAACGCTCTTTTACGCGCTCTCGATCCTCGGCGTTATCCTCATTTTCGGTACGCTCGGACTGCCATCGTCGGTAGCGCGGTATATCACCGAGTACACCGAAGAGGATCCCGGTCAAGTCCCGCACATCCTCGCAACGTCGGTCATCATCCTTCTCGTCTTCGCTGGGACCGTCGGGGTCGTCGTTTCGGCCGGCAGCCAGATGATAGCCGACCGGCTTGAGGAGCCCAATCTCGCTGCGCTGCTTACGCTCGGGTTCGGGTATATCGTTCTGCAGGCGATGCGGACGTATCTCGCGAAGGTCTTTCAGGGATTCAACAGGGTCGATTACAGCGCTATCGTCAACGCCGTCTTCGCGACCAGCCACGTGATCCTCGCGATCGGATTGGTCCTCCTCGGGTTCGGCGTTGTCGGGGCGTTCACCGGGTACATTCTCGGTCTGTTCGTGGCAGTCGTGCTCGGCTCCGGATTGCTTTATCTCAACTTCTATCGGACGTTCGACCCCGCTGAGGAGCGGGAGAGCGGACTCGTTCGGCGCGTCGCGGAGTACAGCGTTCCGCTGACCGCGACGAAAGGCGCAAACGTCCTTGACAAACAGGTCGATACGATACTCGTCGGGTTTCTACTGAATCCGACGGCAGTCGCGTTCTATACGATCTCAAAACAGGTCTCGAGCGTGTGTGCGACGCCGGCGAAGGCCCTCGGGTTTACCGTCTCGCCGGCGTACGGAGAAGAGAAGGCAGCCGATCGGGTCGAGCGCGCCGCGCAGCTCTACGAGCAGTCGCTCGAACACATCCTTATCCTGTATATCCCCGCCGTCGTCGGATTGATACTCGTCGCGGAACCCATGGTACGGTACGTCTTCGGATCCGACTACCTCGGTGCGGTTCCCATCTTGCAGGTCATCAGTTTCTACGTTCTCGTGAGTGCGATCAACAGGATCACGAGCGACGGTCTCGACTTCCTCGGTCGGGCCCGAGATCGGGCGATTATCAAGACGACGACTGCGGTGTCGAACTTCATCCTGAACCTGCTGTTAATTCCCATTTTCGGCGTCGTCGGTGCCGCCGTCGCGACCGTAATAACCTTCTCCGTGTATACGGGGATGAACGTCTACATCATCGCCAGCGAACTCCCGATTCGATTTGCAGCGATCACTCGAACGGTGGTCGGGACCTCGCTCGTGGCCGTCCTGATGGGGGTAGGTGTCTACCTGGTGCTCCCGTTCGTTTCTGGCCCGGTAACGTTGTTCGGCGTCGTCGGATTCGGCGTCGTGATCTGGCTGATCGGGGCCTCAATCAGTGGTCTCTTCGACGTTCGGCGAACAGTGAATTTCTTCGCTTGATCGATCACCGTTCAGGATATCAGGCAATGGCTACCGAATTGGTGATCGGTCTCCGCGTTTTGATCAAGGAGTCACGAATGCGGTTCCAGAACCGACGGTAACGAGTGCAGCCATAGCAACGAGGATGAGAGAAAACCGTCGCGGACGTGTCCAGTACGAAATTATCCACTGATACTGTGCGTCGTATTCGACGTCGACAGACACCGTACCGTTCAGACGGAAGTCAATGATCTCGATGTTGATCGACAGCTCTCGAGCCGATTCCCGTTGAGTCAAATCGGTTGACGTCGCCCGAAACGATCCACGAGACGGTGTAATCATCCGACATGTCCGCCGTCGAAGCTGCTGCAGTCGCTGCTACGGTACCGTCCGATTTGAGCCGTAATTGGCGGTTCAGGGATGGTCCGTTACCGTCCATAGACCGACGTCCGTTCCGCCCAGTATCGAATGCCGTTCCAGCGGGCACGACACGCATACTCGCGACAGCAGCCGCGGGAGAAAGTAGTCCCATCTGCACCCGTTCTGGCAAGGGCCCGTATCGGTCCGTCCGGTCGCACCGCGACGGTATCCATCAAGGCACGTATAACAATAGTTACTCTCGGGAAAAGTCATCCGAACGGGGTTTCCCCGCCGAAATAATGAGTGATACTGACACCGATCGAGCGTTCGTACTGGGTATCGATGGCGTCCCATGGGATCTATTGCAAGAGTGGGGAAAGGCCGGCGAATTACCGAACGTTCGGCGTCTCCTCGAGGAGGGGGCCACGGGACCGCTGATGAGTACCACGCCGCCGACAACGCCGCTGGCGTGGCCGTCGATCGCGACTGGAACGTGGGCCGACAAACATGGCATCTATGGCTTCCACGCACTCGAAGGCGACTATACTCATCGGATGTATACTGGTGCTGATCGCAACCGGCCGGCATTGTGGGATATCCTCACACCCGCGGTCACCGCCAACGTTCCAATGACGTATCCCGCCCGTGAGATCGACGGCGCGATGGTCAGCGGGATGATTACGCCCGGAACCGACGAGGGATTTACCGCTCCTACCGATCTCCGCGAGGAGATCGAGCGAGAGATTCCCGACTACCGGATTGGATTGAACTGGAACAAGTACACCGACGATCCGAAGCGGTTCCTCAACGACATGGACGAGTTCCTTGCATCGCGGCGGGAATTGATGCATCGGCTCGCTCGCGGACGAGACTGGCGACTCTTCTTTTTCGTTTACACGGCTCCCGATCGGCTCCAACACCTCATCTGGGACGATGACGTGCTACTCGACCACTACCGCCAACTCGACGAGATCATCGGCGAGGCAATGACGTACGCGGACGCGAACGATGCAACGCTGTATGTCGTCTCCGACCACGGATTTGGGCCGATATCGACGTTCGTCAACCTCAATTCTGCCCTGGCCGACGCGGGATTCCTCGTTCGCAAGGACAACGAAGGCGTCCGCGGGTCGTTCTCGAAGCTGGGCGTGACGAAATCGACCGTGCTCGAGACACTCGAGCGCGTGGGAATCACGGCCGATTCGCTCGTCGAACACCTCCCCAAATCTGTCGTCGACGGCGTTGCCCAACAGATCCCGGGTGAACACGGGTTGTACGACGTCGACTTCGACGAGACGGTCGCGTTCGCACACGATCCGAGCCAGATCTACATCAACGATGCCGAACGGTTCGACCGGGGGATCGTGCCGCCGTCGAAGGTCGACTCGGTCAAACACGACGTGGCTTCGACTCTCTCAGAGCTCACCGACCCCGAGACAGGGGAGCGCGTCCTCGATGTCCACGACGGTGACGAGGTATTCGCAACGGATCCCGACGCGCCAGATCTGATTGCCGTTGGTCGGGGCCCGTACGAGGAAAAAACAGCCGTCTCCGACGAGACATTCGTCCCGGCTGGTGATAAGGCGGCGAGTCACCGGTCCGACGGCGTCTTCTTGGCATGGGGATCCGACATCACGGCAGGGACGATGGTTGAGGACGCGTCCGTCGTCGACGTTGCACCGACGGTACTCTACGGGGCCGGAGAACCGATTCCTACCGCGGCTGACGGCCGGGTCCTTGAGGAAATCTTTGCATCTGATGCCACCGCCGACAGAGACGCTGTCGCGACACGGACGTATGCGACAGCGACACCCGAGGCTGACACTGCGGACGTCGACGAGGACTTCGACGGTGTCGAGGACCGGTTACGTGGGCTTGGATATCTAGAATAGCTGAACTCACGTCCCGGGTGACTGATCAGTCCGATCGCCGATCATTGCGAGAGGAGAGAAGACGAGAGGAGAGAGAAAATCCGATCCCTTCCTCGATCTCACTCGGACAATCACTCGGCCGCACCCCTCACGTAGTACAGTGTAAACTCACCGTTGGACTGAATTCGATTGACACCGTTCTGAGATGAGACTGAGGCGAGCTGTGACCGCGAGTACCGCAACTCCTGATAGGCACGAACCTCTCGCTGCCGGTCCGCTTCGGTCACGGTGAGGTATCTATCATCCGAATACTGCCGTGTGATTCCCTCGTCGATCTCCTCGCCGGTTATGCCGTTGTACTGCCGCGTGCGTTCCAAGTCACCGGACGTTGCATCCGCATATCGGTTCGGACCGGCTCGAATTCCCACGAACGTCACGGCCGGATCTCGGTTCTCGAAGGCAGTCTCATGGCCCTCCATCGACATCTCAGTCACATGTGGCGACGCGCTATACATGTACGGCGAGGGGAACACGGCGAGGGCAGACAACACCAAGACGGCACCAAACCCGACGACGACGACGCTGTGGAGGGCCTCACTCGAGAGACGCCCCGAGAAAGCGGTGATACCGTACGTAATAGTGACGGCCCCCAGAACGGTAACGAACAACATCATCAGTCCGAAGACGCGGAAGTACATCATCGAATACGAGCCGAGGAAGTATAACACGAAGAGACCGGTCAGACCGATCAGTCCGACGACGAAGTACGGAAGAATCCCGTGTGTCTTGCGTGTTATCGTCCCGTCGGACTCCCAGATCACCAACAGGACGAGAAATCCGGCGAGACCAACGAACACCAGACTTGAGCCGAAGAGTTTCAGGAACAGTTCGAGGACGCTCGCGCCGAGTTCGTTGAGCGACGCACTCTGTGATCTGGTCGACGCCGCTGCTGTCGTATCGCCGACGAAGTACGTGATGACGCTTGAGACGGCATACTCGACTGCACCCCTGAAAAAGTCGTGCACCGAGGTCCAGGCGAGAAACGCGCCTATGAGAACGATGGTCTGTCCGTAGATCGGTCGGTGCTCAGCGATCGGGTGTGTCTCCCAATATCTCCGGGAGAGAAACTGCAGGAGACAGATACCGACACAGACGACGAGTAGGTGAGCCGCGAGTTGGGGATGATAGAAGAGCAACGCGACTGACGTTATAACAAAGAGCGAACCGATAGCGGACGGGGACTGGTGCGATCGAGAGCGACCAACATACCGCAACACGAGATAGAGAAAGAGCGACGAAAACAGAATCGCCTGTGACATCGCGTGAGGAACAATGAACGTACTGAGATTGGTTATCGGCAACAACAGAAACGCCGAGAAAGCTCCGACAGTCGTGCTGTGGCGGTTCTCGAACACAGCCGATGTCGAAAGCGCCACGAAAATAAAAAACAGACACGACAGAATAACGATCACGAGTGTCGCTGCCTGAGTGAGTTCGATCCCGAGCGTCGTCGCGAGAAGCGACGTGACCGTATGCAAGGCAGGATATTTCAACTCGGTCGGTGGGAACACCCCCGCCTGGATACTGCGCATCCAGCCGAGGTGAGTAAGCGCATCACCGGCACCGTAAAATAGGTATCCGCGAAGAATCGGAAGTCCGACGAAAGCTATAACGGCCCCACCACCAAGTCCGAGCGCGAGCCGACGGTACCAGTCAGTCGTCGCTCCGAAGGAAACGAGGAGGGAAACAAACAGTGCACTCCCGAATAGTACCCAGAACGCGAGCGGCGTGCTCGTATACAGGGACAGTTCGTATCCAGTCGCCGGTGTCGAGTGAGCGGCGAGAACAGCACCACTGAGAGCGAGGAATCCGATCGCGAGGAGTCCACTCTCACCCGGTGTCGAACGCGAACGTGCCTGTGGCATTATTGGCTTCTCCGCAGGTTCACACCTTGTTATGAAGCGTATGAATACCAGTAGCTTCGGTATAGAGCCATCGCGGAAATTGGGACAGAATTACTGGTCGGACGATCATTCCGGAACCGAGAGACGTTCGGCGGCAGTAGCAGACGCGTTCGAATTTCCTCCTCAGATGCTCCATAACAAAACGTCCGACTCCAGAATATCCGAGCAAAGACACTCACCCGAAGATGAATGTTCTGAATCTAACATCGAAAGCAAACTCGCCGCCGTTCGAACTGCAGGTCCAGGCCCTCGAGGAACGCGGCATCGACTGCACGACGGTTTCGGTACCGGGGATGGTGACGGCGGAATCGGGCCGATCCGTCCTCGATTACGTGCGATTCTATCCGACGGTGCTGACTGAATCGCTCGGATCGTACGATCTTGTTCACGCGAACTACGGACTGACAGCGCCGTTTGCACTGGCGCAACCGCGATTGCCTGTCGTGCTCTCGCTTTGGGGGACGGATCTCGACGGTGAACTCGGCTGGGTGAGCAAACGCTGTGCGCCCTACTGTGATGCCACGATCGTCATGTCAGAACAGATGAAACGCGAGCTGGGACAGGACTGTCACGTGATTCCACATGGTGTCGATTTCGATATCTTCGAGCCGATGTCGCAGTCGGATGCGATCGATCGACTCGGCTGGGATCCGGACGCGAACCACGTGCTCTTTCCGTACAAAAAAGAGCGTACAGTGAAAAACTATCCGCGAGCGGCCCGAATCGTCGACGCGGTTCGTGACGACGTTTCGGAACCCGTCTATCTCCAGACGGCTCGTGAAGTACCACACGCCGAGATGCCAACCTATATGAACGCTGCCGACTGCCTGCTGTTGACCTCCGACCGTGAGGGATCGCCGAACGTGGTCAAAGAGGCAATGGCGTGTAACCTGCCAGTCGTTTCCGTCGATGTCGGCGATGTCCGTGAGCGACTCGAGGGTGTGACACCCTCGAGCGTCTGTCGAACAGACGCGGAGCTTCGACGCGCGCTGGCTACTGTTCTTACCAGCGAAACTCGGTCGAACGGGCGTGAGCAGGCCGAGAAAATCAATATGGAGTGGATGGCTGCACGGATTCACGACGTGTATCGTGACGTCGTCGATCACCAAGCGGATGCCGACGGTGCCCTGTAAATAATTGGCAAGCAATCGCGTTGACGGTGTGAGAAACGAGCGTCGAGAGTGTTCCTGATTTTGCCCGAGCAGGCAACGGCGACGACGGACTACAGGCGACGATAGACCACGAGCGTTCCGAGAAGCGCGGCCACTGCCACGGCAGTCACACCGAAGCCGGGCAATCCATCACCGTTACCGACGGTTACATCCTTCGTTTCGTCTGCTGCTCCGATCGTGTATGTGCCCGCTTCGTCGAACGTGGTCGTCGTCGACAGCGTCACGGTCTCGCCGGGCTCGAGTGTCACCTCCTGCTCGTCGACGGCCTCACCGTCGACGGTAAACGGCACGGTAACGTTCTTGGTGACGCCACCGTCGTTTTTGACCGTAGCTTCAATGGTCGCAGATTCGCCCGGCGACACCGTCTCGTCCATGCTCAGTTCGGTTACGGTATGCGAACTGCAGCTACCGGACTGGATCACGACCGGTTTGTCCATGTCAAGCGAGATTCGCTCGTGACCGGTCCCGGTTGCCGAGATTGCTTCCCAATCGCGGATCTGGCCGTCAGACGACTGGGTGGTGGCGGCATCGGCGTTGAACCGCGGGTTGATCTTGATCAAGAAGTCATCGTCCAGTCCACCATTGAACGCGGCACCGTCACTTCGGCCCTCGGACCAGAGCCACGTGATACGACTCGAGGTGTCGCGGTGATCGAACTCGTCGTCGGCGCCGTCGTAGTTATCATCCTCGACGACCCACTCACCCTCTTCGGGCAGGTTGGTAAACGTCATCGTCGCTGCGCCACCGCCGGAGTTCCCGCCGTTTCGATCGTGGAGCAACACGAGACTGAGGCCGTCACCGCCTTCGTACAAGAAGAGCGAGCTCGTATCGTCCTCTTGGAGATGTGTCGTTCCGTGAGAGCTGTAGGAGTAGGAACTCGGAGACGTATTCGGGGTCCGGTAGTCGTAGAACTCCTCGACGGTCAGGTGCCCGTCACCGAGTGGTTCGATGGTCGTACACTGGTCTCCCTGAGAGATCGTATACGTGTCCGGCTCGGACTGTGCAGCAGCCGTGCCGGCCACTGCTGCCATGCCAAACGTCGAACTGACTACGAGGGCGGCCACTACTGAAATCGTTGTGAGCGCCGAGTACGTTGTGGGGCTCATGATACTGGATCGTTGTGACATTATTCGCCTCAGCCCTGCCGACGCAGTTCATCCCAATTGTTATGTCATCATTTCCCAGGGAGTGGAGCGATATTCGAGGGATTTGAGCGATGAGGGTGACGAGAGGTCCGCGAAAGTGTTTTAATCCACTATTTCTCACTGCGGGCCCTGTTTTCGAAACTGTTGCACAGATCGAACCGTGTTCGAAGCTTAGGTATGCACATACGGCCGTCACTTGCCTTGAGCCACTGTCTCGAGACTCGAACGAATTACGAGCCGAAGGGAAAGAGGATCACGGCTCGAACGATATGGCGATCGAGGTGACTCGGCTCACTGTCGATAGCGGACGAGCAGGACGCCGACCAGCGCTGCCAGCGAGACGGCAACGACGCCGAAGCCGACCATTTCGTTGCTGTTTCCGTTGACAGTCACCGTCGTGGTTTGGTCACCTGCCGCGACGGTGTGCGCCCCCGCGTCGTCGAACGTCGTCGTCGTCGACAGGGTCGTGGTCTCGCCGGGCTCGAGTGTTACGTCCCGTTCGTCAACGGTCTCGCCGTCGACGGTGATCGGAACCGCCATCGTCACTGTTCGTTGGCCGTTGTTCACGACGGTCGTCGTGATAGCGACGGACTCACCGGTCGTCACCGTGTCGTCAATCTCTAGTTCGGTGACCGAAGACGAGGGACAGCCGTCCGATCGGATCTCGATCGGTTCGTCCATGTCCAGCGAGGTCCGTTCGTAGCCGTTCTCGGTCGCCGACAGCACCTGCCAGTCGGTAATAGTGCCCTCGTACAGCCGGAAGTCGGCTGCATCATTAAACGCGGGGTCGACCGTGAGTTCGACATCATCGTCGAGGCCACCGCGGAAGGCCGCTCCGTCGTTCCGCCCGTCGGTATACACCCAGGTGATGCGACTCGAGGTGCCATCGTGCGTGAATTCGTCATCGCGTCCCTCATAGCTGTCGTCCTCGACGACCCACTCGCCGGCTTCGGGCAGCCCGGCGAACTGCATCGTCACCGCACCGCCGGCGGTATCGCCGGCGTACCGGTCGTGAAGCAAGACGAGACTGATGCCATCACGTCCCTCGTACAAAAAAAGCGAACTCGTATCGTCTTCCTGAAGGTGTGTCGTGCCGTACGAGCTGTAGTTGTACGAACTCGGGGAGGTGTTCGGCGTTCGATAGTCGTAAAACGCCTCGACAGACTGAGAGCTGTTGCCGAGCGGGTCGATAGTGACACACTCGTTCCCCTGAACGACTGCATACTGGCCGTCAGATTGTGATGGCGCGGATTGGGCAGTGACGATGCCAGCCCCAATTATCGTTCCAAACACGAGCACAACGCACGTGATAACGAGCAAGCACGTACTGCGTGTGGAAATATTGTTACTTATCCTCATGATCTTGGTTGTATTCTCTATCGAAGTGTCTGCTACTCGAGTCAGTCATAGAACAAGCTATTGTTATGGAGGAGATTATCCGGCACCGACCGGATTTCGGTGCGCTCGAGAGCGGACCCAGCCGAAAAGCGACCGGAGTCGGCGATAACAGTGGCGCGGACGGATTCTTTGCCGTCGACCGCGTATCGGTCGCAGCCGCAGTGTCGATGGATTGCTACGTCCGCAGATTTATCAGGCCGATCAGGCCAAATTGCTTAAGGCGTGATCTCGAGACGCTGTATCATTCGTCTATCGTTACGTCACCAGCTTCGTCAGCCGGTTCGCCTTCGGCCTCGGCTTCATCAACTTCGTCGTCCAGTTCGTCTTCGGCAGCCTCATCATCCGGTCCGTCTTCGCTTTCGGCTTCGTCAGCCCCATCGTCGCCAAATATGCCGTCGAATGGATCGCCGGTCCCGTCGTCCGTGTCACTGGAACTGGATTCGGTCTCATTGTCTGTGGAACCAGTTCCGTCCTCACTGCTACCGCCTTCGGACACAGTACTGTCAGTCTCAGACACAGACGTCCAGAGGTATGTCTTCCGATACGCGTTCTCGAGCGTCGGCGTCTCCGGTGCCCCGTCAGGATACAGCAGGACAGCAATTCGAACGGTTCCCTCCTCGGTCGTTGGCGTGACGGTTTGCTCAACGTATTCTGTCGTCCCCTGGCCGACCTGCGTGTCGGTCCGTTGTAACTCCGTGCGTTCGACCAGTTCACCGTCAACGAACCGCTGTTCCTGCACGACGACGGTATACGTCATCTCCTGTTGCTCTTGATTCTCGACACCAGCGACAAACGAGATCGGCTCGCTCGGCTCGATTTCCGACGAGTATCCGGAGGCAACGAACTCGCCTGATTCGTTTTCGGTGAGCAATCGAAGGCTCGTATACTGCTCACCTTCTTGTGGGGAGACGAGTGCATACCCGACAGTCGTCAGCGCAAGCACCATGCTGAGGACGAGTACGACGTTGACAGCAACCTGCAGTGTCGATTTCGGGCCGAATATCGCCGTGTGAGCCGCCTCGAGCCGTCGACCGAGCCCGACCCGGTAGCGATCGGCTTCGGGGACGGACAGTCGTCGGATGGTTGCGAGACTCGCACCGACGATGGAAAAACAGGCCACTGCACTACTGACGACTGGGCCAGTAAACCCCCACGGCGTTGCAGCGACGACCAGCCCGAGGAGTGGCAAGATCGCGAAACTCAGGCCGAACGAGAGTGCCACCCGCTCGATGTCGGTCAGCGTCTGCGTTTGTTCGATGAGCTTCCAGGTACCGGTCTTCGATTCGTGAACTGGAGTCGATCGCGGAAAGAGCGTCGAAACGGTCACATAACCTGGCACGAGAAACAAGAGCGGAAATCCGACCGCTGCACGCACCACCGGTGATGATACGTCCGAGACACCCAAGAGCACGGTCGCGACAACGGTGAATCCCACGACACCAACCAGATCGACCGGGACCGCTGTGGCGAGGCGCTTGCTTCGCCGACGCAGGGTCGAAACGGGTTGAAACGGAAGGCCTTTCATTGTACTTGGCAGTTATCGGCCGCTCGCTTCCCCTAGCCATTGTTACTTGTTAGATAACGAGTTCGAACGACCGCGTATCATCTCCATTACCAATAGCGGCGTCGGCGTGTGCAGATCCATGTGGCCGTGGGAGCACGCGATTTTTGCGTATGTCATCTATTCGCTGTTCTGCCATACGTACTATCGGACCGCGCCCGGCGAGTACGAAACGGCGGTCGTCCTGCTCGCATCCGTCTTTCCGGACGTGATCGACAAAACGCTGTCCTGGCAGTTCGACGTGTTTCACTCCGGCTACGCGCTCGCCCATTCGATATTCATCGCCGTCCCGCTCGCGATCGTCACAGGGCTGGTCGCTCGACGGTACGGACGAACCAAACTCGGACTCGCATTCGGTATCGGCTATCCGCTGCATCTCGTGGGCGACGTGCTCCCGATCTACCTCTCGAGCGGCGAGTGGACGATTTCCCATCTCCTCTGGCCGGTTGTCGTTATCGAGGGGCGCAGCCATGGCGGCCTACTCGAAGGGGTTCGTCACAACTTCGTTCCGTACTTTGAGGAAGTGCTCGCACTCGAGCCAACGCCGTATCTGATTCTCCAACTCTGTCTTGGCTTTGCTGCACTCGTGCTCTGGATCGTCGACGGCTGGCCAGGCTATCGACTTCTCGTTCGCTGGAATCGGCTAGTGTATGACCGGCTCAGTTGAGCGCTGTGGTGTAACGCGCCGACTCCAACAGAGGAAGTGCCGGCTGTCGCTGCGAGTCTCCACGGGTAAGAGCAGCGTAACTCCGGCAGCAGCGATCGTGGCACCCACGAGCGAGCCGACCGGTCAGAATCGAATACGGACGAGAGTGGAAATAAGCTGCTTACAAAGTGCCTCTGTGGCGAGTCGATGCCTATGAACTGCGCTGTGACCGGACACTCACGTCAACAAACCGAGGGCGAGGGATCACGCCGATGAGCATCGACATCCGCGTCGCGACGGACGGCGATTTAGATCGGTGGAACGGATACGTCGAGCGATCCCCACAGGGAACGCTCTGTCACGAACTCGAGGCGCTACGGGTCCAGGCCGACCACGCCGGTGCGACGGTGCACCCGCTGATCGGGTTCAAGGGACAGGAACCGGTCGGACTCTTCCCCGTCTTCGAAATCAGAAAGCAGTTCGTGACGACGGCGTTTTCGCCGCCGCCACATCTCCGCGTGCCGTATCTCGGACCGGCGTTTCTGAACATGGCGAAACTGAAACAGCGAAAGCGCGAACAGCGACGACAGCGATTCATGGACGGCTGCTTCGAGTGGATCGAGACAGAACTGAATCCGACGTACAGCCACGTTCGCACCGCGACGGCCTTCGAAGACGCACGCCCATTCAAATGGCAGGAGTACGACGTGACACCGGAGTACACCTACGTGGTCGACCTCACGAGGGACGAAGACGACCTGCTGATGAGCTTTAGCAGCGACGCGCGGAGCAACATTCGCAACACCGACGACGACGCCTACGAGATTACGGTCGGTGGCCCCGAGGAACGCCGTCTGATCCACGAACAGGTCAAAAACCGGTACGAGTCTCAGGGAATCAGTTTCGGTGTGCCGGTCGAGTTCGTCCTTGATCTCGCCGAGCACTCGCCGAACGGCCACGTTCGACCGTACACACTCCGTGTCGACGGCGAATTCGTCGGCGGCATCCTGGCTCTCGAGTACGGTGACACCACAGGCCGGTGGATGGGTGGCGTCCGGACCGACGCCGACGTCGACCTCCCGACGAACGACCTCCTCGACTGGGCGATCATGCAAGACGGACTCGAGCGCGGACTCAAGACGTACGACCTCGTCGGTGCCGATACGCGCCGGATCAACCGCTACAAGGCGAAGTTCAACCCCGAACTGCGGACGTACTACAGCCTCGAGAACGGGAAATGGGGGATGCAAACGATCGCATCGCTGTACGACAGCGTAAAGTGATACGGTCTGCCGTCACGAGTTCCCGGTGCACCCGAAGGAGGTCGCAGGTGTACCGGCACCCACTGACAGACGTCCGTATGAACCCGTCGAACAGCACGACCACGAGACCGCCGGTACATGGTCGTTACTTCGGGTGACAGGGACATAGCAGCACCCGACCGTGACCGCCGCTCGAGTTCGGATTCGAACACAGTCTTTTCTTAGGGATAATCCGACTCATAACGAAGGGCTATCGAGGTGGACAAGTCGACGATGGACGACGGATCTTCCCTCCAAACGCTCCTCGTCGGCATCGATGCCGCCTGCGATCGGGTGCTGGCACCGCTGTTCGAAGACAACGAGATTCCCACCCTCAAGTCGATCTATCGGAACGGGACGAGCGGGACCCTTGAATCCCAGATCCCGCCGTGGACGGCTTCGGCATGGCCATCGCTCTATACAGGGATGAACCCCGGCAAACACGGTGTCTATGGCTTTCTCTCGTTCGACGGCTACGACTGGGACGTCGTCAACGCGACCGACGTTCGCGAACGGACGCTGTGGGAGTTGCTCGATCGCCACGGCGTGACGAGCGTGGTCGTCAACGTCCCGGTCACGTATCCGCCACGGGCATTCGATGGGGCACTGGTTCCGGGCTACACTGCGCCGGAGGATCCGGACTGTCACCCCGATGGCGTGCTCGAGGACGTTCGAGAGGCGATCGGGGAGTATCGTGTCTATCCTGACGCCGACGACACTACTGATCTTGGTACTAAATATAATGACTGCGTGCGCATGCGAGGCGAAGCGTTTCGCTATCTCGCCGACCGATACGATCCCGAATTCGGGTTCGTCGAGTTCCAGGCGACCGATTCGGTCTTTCACAAGCGGCCCGACGATACGGCAGCGATCAGCGCCATCTACCGCGAGGTCGATAGACAACTCAACGAGATCCTCGAGGCCCACGAGCCGACGAGCGTGATCGTCGCAAGCGACCACGGGATGGGGCCGTACGACGGCCACGAGTTCCGGGTCAACGAGTACCTCCGCGAAGCGGGGTTCGTCGAAACCGAACGCGGCGGGACGGGAATGCCGACGTGGGCGACCGTTCGCGACGATAATCTCAAGGAAGGGAAAGAGGCGACGGAGTACGAGCCCGGCGTCGGCGAACGGGCGATGGCAGCCGCCGCGAGAGTCGGGCTGACGAGCCAGCGGCTCGGGGCCGTCTTCGAGCGACTCGGCCTCGAGGACCTCGTCGCGGCGTACGCCCCGGCCGGACTCGTCAGCGCGGGAGCGACTCAGGTCGATTTCCGCGAGTCGAGTGCCTACGTTCGCTCGCGGATAGAACTCGGGGTTCGGATCAATCTCGAGGGGCGCGAACCTGACGGCGTCGTCCCACCCGAAGATTACGAGGACGTTCGAGACCGGATCATCGACGCGTTGCGGGAGGTCACAACGCCCGACGGCGAGCCCATCTTTGAGGGGGTTGGGCGCAGGGAAAAGTACTTCTACGGCCCCGAGAGCGACGACGCCGTCGACATCGTCACCGTTCCGGCAGACTTCGAGCACTTCATCTCGGCGACGTTGCGAGATGAGCAGTTCGGCCCGCCGAGCGAGCCCTGGAACCACAAACTCGAGGGAACGGTCGCGGCGTACGGCGACGATATCGATCGCGCCGCCGGTGTCGGGGATGCCCATCTCTTCGACATCGCGCCGACCGTCCTCTCGACGCTCGGGATTCCGTTCGACGAACGGATGGACGGCGACCCTCTGCCGTGTGTCGAGTCGGCCGGAACGCGCCAGTATCCACGGCTCGAGGCTGACCGGTCGGTCGAGACGGCAGATGAAGATGTCGAAAAACGACTCGCTGATCTCGGCTACATAGAATAATTCACGTTCCACCGTTAATCGTCTCGAGCAACCACGAAGCGTGTGGACGGTATTGCAGCGCCTACGATGGTTCCGCGGCGACGACACAGTGATCGCGTTGCTCGTCGACCGGCGCTCGGAGCCAATTCGAGATTCAGTAGGTGTCCTGTTCGGTGAACGTTATGGTCCAGTTGCTCGCCTCGGTCAGTGTAGTGTCGGCGATCGTCCAACCGGTCGTCTCGGGCACAACTGGACGCGTAACCAGCGTTCGGGGTTTCGTCATTGCCGAGAGCGGGAGCCGCGCGTCGTCCAAAAATCCGAACCGACGGCGAACCGATGTCGCGAACGTCGGCGGCGCTAAGATTGCATCGGCATGAGCGTACTCCATAGTAATCGCCGAGCATAGCGCCGTCAGTGCAGACTTCGCAGGTCGTAGGGGAACTAGATCGGTGATCCGCACCGTCTCCCCGTCGTCGCGACGCCCGACGATAGCCGCTGCTCGAGGGGAACCGTTCGTCTGTGCCACGTAGGTCCGGTATGACCACTGCGGGTTCCCGTAGCGCCACCGAACGTACTCGGCGTCACGGACAGCGTGAATTCCCGACGGCGACGTTCGCTCGTACAGTGATGCCAGCAGCGTCGTCGGGACATCGTCGTGCCGATTGATCGTGAGTCCATCACCGGCTGGCACAGTCGCATCGACGATGCTAGTTCCGAGTGCTGCCGCGGTGTTCGCAACGGTTTCGACCGCGCGTCCGAGTCGGCCGTCCACCTCGAGCCACGTACTGGGTCGCTGGATGCGATAGTACGTCGACACGGAGCCGACCGTGCGCCAGCCGAGTTTCATGTATCCCGGCCGTGAGTTCGCGTTGGGGAAGTTGAAAAATAGTGCCGCCTCGTGATCGCGGTACCGCTCGATCGTTCGCTCAGTCATCCGCGTAAACAGACCACGCCGCCGATGGTCTGGGTGGACCATCGTATCGCCCGGTTGTAATGCAAGCGTTCGCTCTCCGGCGATCGCTAATGGAACGACAAACAGCGGTCGCGCGCCGACCACGTCGCCGCGGTCATCGACCGCGACGAGAACCGGAACGTGATCGACGTACGGATTGGAACGATACTTCCACTCGAACCAAGACTTGGACCGGTCTTCACCCCAGACTGCCTTGAAGAGATCGAGAATACCATCCGTATCACCGGGTTCGAATGGCCGAACGCGATACCGGTCGGTTTCAGTCGACTCCGATGTCGACTGCTGATCGATCTGTTCAGACATAGGGAGAATCCTCGAGTTTCTGCTCGGTGGCCGTCTCCGAACGGATCTCTTCGTTCAGTTCTCTCATCGTCTTGACTTCGACCGTGCCCTCGCGTTTGAGTTCGTTGAGCGTCTCGAGGAACGATTCGATCGGCGGCAACTGATACTCGCGATTGAGATCGAAAAGGTGACACCAGAGGTGGAGATGGGAATCCCGTTCGACCGCGAGTTCCGTCGCGTTCCGGAGGTAACGCTCGTGTAGCCGCTTCCCTATGCGAACGGGCAACCAGCGAAAAGCGGGGTGCGGCGGAGACCGCCCGGACGGTAACGAGGGAGCCGTCAGGCTCGGATGTTGTGTACAATACGTCTCAACGAGACCGTCGTTGAGCGCGGATAACCGAACAAGCGGCGGTCCGAGCAATAGCTCCCGGAGCCGCTGGATCGGATTTGACGCTGGATCGTCGTCCTGAATTCGGACGATCTCGATTCCGTGGTCCGTCAGTCCATCGAGCGACGGGCAAGCGTGACGCGGTGGGACGAGCGACTCGGTCTGATTGCCTATGACTCTCTCGTGGAGGCGCTGGGCGTGCTCCAGCTCCTGCTTCTGGACTTCCGGAGGCATCGCGTCACACACTGCATGAGAGAACGTGTGTGTACAGATTTCGTGGTCCGTCCGACGCCGTGCGATCTCCGCAACTATGTCGGGTGCGTAGAACAGCGGATCGCTCTCCATGTCGGTCCCCGGGTCTTCATCGAACCACCCCTCGGGATAGGGACCGGAATGATCCCCCTCGCAACTGTGGAGCAACAGGTGACCGACGATATCAAACGATATCGGAATTCCGTAGTCATCACATACATCGAGAAGTCGGTAGAGGCATCGTCGCTCTTGGCTTCCATCATCACTGAGGTGATCATATTCCTGGCGGTCGTGTATCCCCCACCCAAGCTCGATTTCGACACTAATGGTAACCGTTCCTACCATAGATAACTCACCGTAGTTCGGACGTTTTGTTATTAGATGATTTATAGGAGACAGATGAATAATATCTCGAGTATAAACGTCTTACTTTGACTAAGTTCATCCATGAGAGACTTACAACCTGTATTTGAACACTACCGTTCGGATCGAACGATCTGTAGGCTGGCTTTCGCCGTCCGCCACGCCGGATACACCGTACTGTAGACGCTGTTCGGTGTATTTCTCGCGCCGACCCAGAAGAGTCGATGTGTCAACGGCGGTTCGGACGACGAGACCAGCTCGTCTAAATCGACGGTCTCGAGCCACTCGAAGAACGTTCGCTCGGCCGGCGATTCGGGTTCTGTTTCGCGTACGCGCTCGCGGATGTCGGCCCACATGTGGCGTTCGTCCTGCCCGAGCACCCAGTCACCGCGCTCGAGCGAGCGCCGGAGGTCGTGGTACTCCGCGTCCGAGAACGGGTAGCCGTGAGCCGGCGGCTCGAGACCCGAGAGCCGGAGCCCAACAGCAGTTCGATAACATTTCTCGCACTCGCCGCAGTTGCCGTCCATACGGTTGTTACAGGTCTGCAACTGGAGACCTGGATCCTCGCTGCGGACGTAGTCGGCGATGACGTCGAGGCGTTCCTGCCGGGTGAGTTCGTAGGCGTCATGATGACACTGTGTGCCGGTCCAGCGAACGTGTTCGTCGATGTCGGGACGCGAGCCCCACTCGAGGTCGATACCTTCCCAGTGGGTTGCGGCGACGTAGAGATCAGTCATCCCGTGCGCATAGGCCATCGGTGCACAGAGGCCCAACAGTCCCAGCCCGTGTCCGACGGAGCTGTACCAGCCGCCGTCGACGTAGCGTTTGTAGTGGGCCAACAGCATAGGATGGTCCAGAAAGGAGAGCATATTCGACTCGACGAAGGCGGTCTCGCAGTCGTGATCGGCAGCGAACTGAGAGACGCGCTCGCGGAGGGCGTCCCACTTCTCGTCGTCGGTCGCGTCCGGCGTGATCGTCCAGCCACGGATGCTGATCAGCGTGGGCGACTCCTCGCGGTGGCGAACGTACGAACACGTCGAGTCGACGCCGCCAGTAAACAACAGGCCGCTCTCGTCGCCCGGCTCGGGGTCTGGCTCGATCGTTCGACGCGCGTAGAGGGTCCCGCCCTCGAGGAAATCGTACATCTCACACAGCGACGTCTGGACATCCTCGAGCGCCCGGGCGAACGTCGCGTCGACCTCGTCGACGTAGACGTCGGCCCCGTTGGCCCACGCGACCGGACAGACCTGTGCGAGCACCGGGATGGCAAGCACGCCGTCGGGGACGTCCCCGATCGGCACGTCGTAGCTGGTTCGAAACGATTCGTCGGTGAAAAACCGCTCGAGGTCGGTCGAGGTGCGGACCGAACACTCGAGGCAGTCATCGTGAGCTGAAATCTCGTCAATGATGATCGATGACATAGGAGTGGTCAGATCGTCCAGACTGGATCACGACCGGCTACAAAAACCATCAGAACCGTTGAACGGCCGCTCGCCGAGAAGTCGATTCGTAGCCGATCGCCCGCAATCGACAGGGACAGCCTATCTCGACTCGAGCGACCACCCAGACGATCGCTCGACCCGTCGTGCGACGAGAGTGGTTCGAGCAGCCCAAGCCAACAGAACTCGGGTACAGCGTGGCTCACACGGCAGTCACGCAAGCGTCGCCGTCGGCTGCGTTCGTGGGTATGAACCCTATAACAATCCACACTAGCGCCGACGACTCGGCCAATACATGCGTCTCGAGACTGGTCCAGCCACCCTCGGTGACAGACCATGAGACGGTCAGCGATCGACGTGATGGTCGCGATCGGCTTTTTCGTGGTTGCGGCCGGAATTCTCGTGGCAAGAGCGAATCCTGCAACCGCCTACGAGCCGTCGATCTACGTGGGGACCCCGGTGATCACCTGGGCTGGGTTCGCGCTCGCGCTCGCGATCGCAGTCGGAACAACGCTGTTCTGTCGCGGTCGCTATCGGGGCGTCGGAATCGGCCTCGGCACACTGACGGTGACAGCTATCGTGAGCCTGCCAGTGATCCGGAACTATCGCTTTTCCGGCATGGGCGATGCGCTCACGCACCTGGGCTTGACGCGAGACATCGTTACCGGCGTCAGCGCACCCCACGAATTCTTCTATCCCGGATTGCACGCACTCGCGACGGTGTTTCACTTCGTCGGTGGCATCTCGATCGAGCGGAGCCTCCTGCTCAGCATGGTCGTCCTGTTCGTCCCGTTCGTCATCTTCGTCCCCCTCGCCGTCCGCGGGATGGCCGGCAGCGGGTTGGCAGTCGGCCTCGCCGCGATCGTCTCCTGGATGGTATTACCCGTTAACAACATCGCGACGCACATGGCCGTTCACACCAACTCGAACGCGCTGTTTCTCGTCCCGGCCGTCGTCTTCGCGTTCGTCGCCTCCCTCCGGCGGCGCTCAACGATCGAACAGCTCCCTCTGGACATCTCTCCCTTCAGCGTCCTCGTCTTCTTCACCGGGCTTGCACTCCTGTTGGTCCACCCCCAGCAGATGTTCAACGTCGTCGTCCTCATCAGCGCAGTCAGCGGCGTCCAGTATCTCGCGCGGCGACGCTTCGACGACCATCCGATGCTCGAGCATCCGACGACCTACGTCCATACGATCTCGCTCGGTGCCCTCTTTGGTCTCTGGGCGCTTGGCAACGAGCGATTCCGGCAGGCCGTCGCCGCACTCGTCACCGGGCTCCTCGCACAGGACATCGGTGGCGGATCGACGGTCAACCAGCGTGGAACGTCGTTGACTGAGATCGGTGGAAGTCTCACCGAGCTGTTCGCGAAAATGTTCCTCGACAAAGCCATTATCGCCCTCATCGTCGGCCTCTTTATCCTGGTCGTCTGGCTCGGCCGGACGAGTCTCGACGACGAGCCCAGATCCTTCGTCAACTACATCTCGCTCTCGCTGTTCCCGCTGACCGGTATGTTTCTCGTCTATTTCCTCGGGACGCCGACGATGGCGTTCCGGCAGATCGGATTTATTTACGTGCTCTTGACGATCCTCGCTGGGATCGCCTTTGCACAGCTCGCCGGCGGCCTCTCCACCGTGATTACGAGACCGGGCGCGAACGTGGTCATCGCGCTGGTTCTCAGTGCCTGTCTCGTTCTCGGGCTGCTGACGGTGTTTACGTCGCCGCTGATCTACAACCCCAGTCAGCACGTGACCGACGAGATGATGAGTGGCTACGAGGACGCGTTGGATCACGGGGCAGAGGGTGTCCCCTACGCTGGGATGGGCTACGACCCATACCGATACGATCACGGTCTCAACGGACTCGGCGGCGGCAGTAGCAACGCCGGCGGCGCGTCAGCCATCACCGGAACTGCCAACGCCAGCGTGTTCTCGACGGGCAACTACACCGGGGCCTATCCCGCTGACAAGTACTACTTCGTCTTCACGGAGTGGGACAGGACCAAAGAGCTCGAGATCTACAACGAACTCAACTACGACCGTGCCACACTCGAGGGACTCGACACCGAACCGGACGTGAACAAGGTCATCTCGAACGACGAGTTCACGATGTATACGGTCAACGGCACGACGGTCAACAGGACACCGACCAACGACACAGCAGTCACCACCACGGCATAGGATCGCCGCCGACCGACGTGCCGAACCACATCGTCGCTGTTGGCATCAGACAGCGCACACACGAGAGTTCGAGCAGGCAGCTGTTGGACGCGTGTGGCCGGTTCGACCGCCGGTAAGCACCACTTTCGACTCGTGAAATACGTTGCTGCCCATGTGAAACAACGACAGTCGCTGTGTAACAGTCCGACAACCAGTCGCCGAATTTCATCGCAACAGCGCCCCTATTCGTGGTAGTACCCTATTTCTCGAGGAACGCTGTGATTTCCTGGCGGCTCTCTGGTGCTGATTCATTCGTAATTTCGAGATTGAAAACCCGTAGTTTGTGTGTGTTTATTCAGTGTTAGAAATATTGTCTGGAAGTCCTCGAGATGATGGCAAGAAAAAGTTTATGAGTGTAAGGTGGTGTTACGGAATTGTATGGCGCAGAATCCCCGTACGTCCGAAACGGAATCCGCTCCGACGACAGGCCGTAATTCCGGATTAACCCGCCGAAACTACGTTCGCTCGCTCGCCGCGGTGGCAACCGCGACGACCGCGATCGGTGGGGCCGGCTCCGCTGCGGCCAAGGACGACTACGAGGTCATCAAAGCCCAGGGCCAGACGATCACCATCGACGCCGGTCAGACCTGGGAGAACAAGCTCATCGACATGACGACCGGCCAGGACATCGTCATCACCGCCCACAGCAGCGACTGGACGATCCGAAACATCGGATTCAAGGGCGAGAACACCTCTGGGACCGGCTCTGCCACCTTCGGCATCTCCGACACCGCCGATGGTACCTGTACCGTCGAGAACGTCTACCTCGGCGATGGTGCGAGCACGGGTAACGGCAACCCCAACGGACACGGCCAGACCGCCTTCTGGGCCGCCCCCGATCACTCCGGCCACATCGACTTCAAGAACGTCAACATTCAGGGCTTCGCGGACAACGCGATCTACGGCTCGGCCCCCGGTAACAACGGTGGCGGGACAATCCACATCGACAGCAGTTTCGCCGCGAACTGTTACGTCTCGCACTTCCGACTGGCCACTGAAGGCAGCAAGGTCACGAACTCGAGCGTCTACGTCGACTCCAGCGAGGGCTACGTCGGCCGCGGCATCTGGGCGTGGGCCCCCGGGACGATCGAGGTCGAGAACTGCCAACTCGAGATGAACGGCCAGAACAACGCTATCGTCGCCGGTGCGAACGGCAACCCGACTGAGGTCGTCGTCAAGAAATCGGACTACGACAAGCAGGCAGGCATCGCCGAACACTCCGGCTCGAACGTCAAACTTGGCAAAAACGTTGGAACCAGCCCCGAGGCAGTCATTCCGGATGGCGTCCCGACCTCCCCTGAAGAAGCCGCGTCTGGCGCGTCGAACTAAGCTCCTTCTGCGTCGAGAAACCCCACGACTGTAGCTCCGCTGACGCAACACCCTCCGCCGATCGGTCCCCGCTGACACAACGCTCTCCCCAGCGCGAACATTCCCTCCACGTTCCGCGCTGTCACACCACGCTGTTTTCGTTTCGCTTCCGTGTTTCATCGAGTCGCTCGTCTTGCGTCGAGTCGACCGAATGCCACCGATCGATCAGCTATACTCGGTTGCCACGGTCGGTAAAATCTTATTACCCAAACCAAGCGCTCGAGTCCGAGCAGATTTCAGTACTGCTGACGTGGTAATACAGTATTACCAGCAAGGTGAGTGGAATGTTACGTGAATAAGATTCCGAGCTGCTTGTCCACACAATCATTTATGAATTCTACAGACAATAGATACAGTCTGTAAATTTTAGGCTCTGAAATTGGGAAAGTTTATCTGGATAGTCTCATATTACCCGATTGCATGGCACGCGACCTTTCGGAACTGGATGGCGAGTCGTCGGTCTCTCATGACGAAGAGACGATCGACGAGGGTGGTAACAACGGATTACTGCATCGGCGATCGTATCTGAGGTTGGCCGGCGCGACGACCGCCGCGGCGACGCTGACGGGAACCGCGAGTGCCGCGACCGATGACTACGAGGTCATCGAAGCACGCGGACAGACGATCCGGGTCGGTCAGGGCGATACCTTCGAGAACAAACTGATCGACTTCACCACCGGTGAGAGCTTCCTGATCTACGTCGACGGCGCGAACTCGGTGATTCGGAACATCGGGTTCAAGGGACTCTACCGGGGTGCCTCGTTCGTTATCTCGATCAACGCCGGTCAAGGCGACATTCTCTTTGAGAACATCTATCTCGGAGACGGTGCAACGAAGGAAGGTGCCGATTTCGTACACGGCCCCGGTGCCGTCTTCATGCACCAAGGCAGTCAGGCGGATCTCACGTTCCGCCACTGCAACGTGCAGGGATTCCCGAACAACGGTTTCTACTGTTCCAATACGCCCTACGGCGGCAGCGTCCGCTTCGAGAGCTGTTTCGGCAAGAACAACGGCGTCACCACCTTCCGGTGTGGCAGCGAAGACGACGAGATCGTTAACTGCGTCGCCTACAACGACACCACCGATTACGGACGCGGCTACGGTGGCTACACCGAGACCAACGGCCGGCCCGTCTGGGTCTGGAACGGCGGGACTGTGACGATTCGCGACTCACACTTCGCCGACGGTCCGTACCCGTACGCGCTCGTGGCCGGGGCGAACGGTTCTCCCGGGAGCGTCGACTTCCAGAGCGGCGGCTATCGTGGCACTATCCAGCGCGCGAGCGGCTCGACGGTCTCGATCGGCAGCGACGTCTCACGGAATCCGGACCTCTCGATCCCCGACGGCGTCCCGACCTCACCCGAAGAAGCCGCATCGGGGTCCGGAAGTACAGACTCGAGCAGTTCCAGTAGCACGGACACGGCCGACGAACCGGACCTGCCGAATCTCCTCCTCGTTGACGGCAGTCCGTCGGATGCGACGCGATACGAGTTCACCGTCGGCGGCGATGTCGAACACTCCAACGCCGAGGGCGCCTCGATCGACGACGGCGACACCATTGACGGCTCAACCGTCCAAGGCAACGTCGCCGACTGGAAAGACGCCTTCCGCTTTGCGGGCGACCTCGAGGAACTCACCGTCGACGGCCCCGGCTCGGTGCTCGTCAACGGCGAGCAGGTCGACCCCGCCGACTACGGCCAAGAGCTCCCCCACGTGCTCGAGGTTGCGGGTCGTGGGACGCCGACGAGCTACGAGCTCACCGTCGACGGGGCGATCGAACTCGCATCGACCGATGAGCCGGCAGCGGAGGCGACGACGGTCTCGGGTACGACCGTCCAGAGTTCGCTCACCGACGAAACTCAGACGTTCCGGTTCTCGGGGACGCTGACGGACATTACCTTTACCGACGGCGAAGCTACCGTCACGCTCGACGGCAAGCAGATCGATCCGAGCGAGTACGGCGACCAGGAGCTTCCCCCCCACGCGCTCGTGATCGACGGCGTCGATACCGACGGACCGAGCACGTACTCCTTCGAGATCGACGGGACGGTCGTCAAATCCACCTACCAGGACGCCTCGATGGATGACGGCGACGTGATCGACGGGACGACGGTTCGCGGCGGCGTCGACAACTGGATCGACGCCTACTGGTTCGACGGCGATATCACCGACTTCCGACTGCGTGGCGACGCGAACGTCGACGTCCAGTACAACGCGCGCGACCAATAACACTGTTCGATTTTCCGCTTCACCGTCGCTGTCCGCTCGAGTGGCGAGACTCGAACACGACGAATATTATCTCTCGAGCAGCGGAGATGGAGACACCGTGAGAATCGGCGGCTTCGTTGAGGGGGGGGTAGCTGCTTCTGGCGGTGTTGTCGAGCCACCCACGATGGCGTCCTCGATCACACGAACGACAAGCACACTGTCCGCTGTGTTTCTCAGATAGGCTGCTGTCACGGTATCTAGAGGGGCCCACAGGATGGTCGCGGACCCGCTGGCACCGACTGTTGAATGTTACCCCGCGCACGGTGGCGCGGGGAATCCTGCTCTCACGAGGGCAGGCTTCCTGTTTCGATGACGTGACTTGCAGACACAGACTCAAATCGAGTCGTGTTCGTAGCGGTCACAGTCTCCACAGGCGTGTCTTCGGGCCATCCCAGCCCTAACTCAGAAAAGCCGCGTTGTAGGACGTTCATCGCCGCGTTCGCGTCCCTATCCGTCTCGAATCCGCACGACGGACAGGAATGTTCCCGCACCCAGATGGGCTTCGGTGTCTCCACGCCACATGCTGCACACTCTTTGGTCGTCCCTCGCGCCTCAACCTGCACGACGTGACAGCCGTACAGGTCGGCCTTGTATTCGAGAAGTTGGATGAGCTGTCGCCACGCCGCATCCTGTTTGTTGCGGGCGTTCTCATCGCCCTGAAGCATACTCTGGGCGTTCAGGTCTTCCACGAACACTGCGTCGTACTCGCGGACGAGCCATGTTGTTATCTTATGCTGGTAGTCCAGCACCTTTCGTCGGATACGACGCTTCATCTTGGCGACTTTCTGTCGTTGTTTCTCGTAGTTGTTCGATCCTTTTTCCTTCCGCGACAGTTTCCGTTGCTCACGGCGGAGTCGCTCATATTCGTCTCCGAGGTTGAGCCAATCCACAGTCTTGCCGTCGCTGGTGTGGATGTAGTTGAGGATGCCGAGGTCAATCCCAATGCTGTTGCTCGTATTGAGTGAGTCCACATCGGGTTTCTCGGGAAGGGTGGCATCATCCGTTTCTAATCCAAAGGAGACGAACCACTCCCCGGTCGTCTCCTTTTTGAACGTGACTTCTTTGATGGTGGCGTGGTCAGGAATTGGTCGTGAGTATCGGATTTTGACCCAGCCGATTTTGCTGAAGCGGACGTATGCGTACTTGTCGTGGCCCCTCTTTTCATCGAGGTCGAAACCAGACTGGTTGTACGTTACGCTTCGGTAATCAGCGGGTGCTTGCCGCTGGAGACGACCGACGCTATACCCTTTCTCTTTGAGTTCACTCAGGGCGGTGAGGTTGTGGTGGAAGCGAGCAACGGTGGCTTGCGCGGCCTTCGAGTGCAGCTCACCGAATACCGGCCACCGCTGTTTCCAGTCGGGGAGTTTGTTGTTCTGGTCGTACTCACTCGGCTTGTCGGCCTCTGGACTGTTCTCGTAGTCCCAGCGGACGTGGTTGTAGAGTTGGCGATGCACGTCGAGATGATGTTCTAGTCGCTCCGCTACCTCTTCTGTTGGGTAAGCACGGTAGCGGTGACTGTACTCCATTGCCGTCTGCTGGTTAGGGATATGTTCAGTTAATGGTTTGTATCATGAGTTGTCGGCTTCATCCCCGGCCACGGTGGGTCGGGGTATTCGCCTCGCAGAAGAGTATAAAGTTCGCCGCAGTTCGTCGACGCGCTGTCTCACGCAACCCTCGTCGGCGTGACGGCGATCTGGCCGACCGCCGGCGCAGAGAGCAGAACAGAACCACGTTCCGACAGCGGTCGCGACTCTCGAGGAAGCGCAACTATCTCACTTCGTCGGCTGGAGAGCACACGAGCAAGCCGATTCGTGCGCTAACGGGCGTGAAAAACGGAGTCGAGTCCGATCAGTTACAGCGGGCGTTGTATTCGACGTCGACACTCGCGTTCCCGCTGAGCTGGAAGTCAGCGATGTCGCCGTCGAACCAGTAGGCGTCGAGTCCATTGTCGACCTTCCCGCTGACGGAGCGACCGTCGATTTCGTCGCCAGGATTGATCGACGCGTCGCGATAACTCGAGGTGATTACCTCGCCGTCGACGCTGAACGCATACGTGGTCCTGCCGTCGGTATCGGTTCCATCGATCACGATGGCGTGTGGCAGCAGTTCCTGCTCGTTGTACTGCTCGGGATCGATCCGCTGGTCGTCGACAGATACGTGTGCCGAGCCGTCGAGGAAGGTGACGTCGGTGAGCGACCCGGAGAACCGGAACCGCTGGGCATCCTGTTCGACCGCTCCCTCAACCGTATTTCCGGACATCACCGTGGCGTGGGTCGCCGACTCGTCGCCCGCAATCGTCTCGATCGTCCCGTCGACGGAGAGCTCGTAGTTCGCAGTCGTCCCGTTCCCGACCAGCGTCAGCACGTGTGGCTTCTCCTGCCCGTAGTCGGCGGGATCGACCTGCTCGCCGTTGACGAACACTCGCGCGTCGCCGTCAACGGTGAGTTCCTCGAGGTCGCCCGCAAAGCGGAACGCGTCACGCCAGCCGGCAACGCTCCCCGTGATGTGGCCGCTCTCAATGGCGTCGCCGTCGTCGATCGTGGCCCCCTTGATCGTCGCTTTCTCGGCAGCCCCAGAGACCGTAAATTCGTAGCGCGTGCCACCCGAGGTGCCAACGCCGTCGACCAGCAGCGTGTTCTCGAGAGAGGGTGTGCTATCGTCGCTTGAGGGCGTTCTTGAGGGCGTGCTGGCGCCGCTGGCAGCTGCTTCTGGACTCTCGGGGCAGCCATCCGGGACGGTGTGCTCGGGGCCGCTGTGGGTCCCGGTACCGTCGTCAGTGTACACGTGGTCCATATCGATGGACGGTGAGTTGTGCGTGACGATGCCGCCACCAGCGCCGTTGGTAATGACGTGGGTGTTTTCGATCGTGGCACCGCCACCGTAGTTGCCCGACCAGACCCAGATTCCGCGATTCGCGGCTCGCGTTCCACTCTTATAGACAACCGAGTTGGTGATCTTGCAGCCGTTGTCACCGATTCGGAACGCCGTGTGGTGGTTGTCGTAGGCATAACAGCTGTCGATGTGGATCGTGCCACCGTTGCCGTTGTACGCGGGCGCGGATCCATAGATCCCGTTACACCCAGCGTGGCCGAAATGTACGTTTCTGACGTCGAGATGGCCACTGTGGTCCGGATCGACCCACATCATCAGCGGACGTTCGTTCGACGGCCGATCGGGGTTGCCGCGTCCCCAGAAGATGTTCTCGAGCGTGGAGGTCCCGTCGCCAGTGTCGGCAATCCCGAAGACGGTCCCGCTGTTCGGTGCCGTGCCCGTCGCGCCGAGCGTTCCGCGGAACCCGATGTTCCGAACGGTCCAGTTCGTTCCCTTGGCGAGAATCGTGATCGTATTCCCGTTTCCGAGGTCGATGAGCTTGTTCTCCCAGGTCTGGCCGGAATCGATGGTAATCGTCTGGCCACGCGCCTCGATGACCTCGTAGTCACCCTCGGCTGCGTGTGCCGCGCTCGTGCCAACACTCGCCGTGACTGCCGTCGCGCCGGCTAGCTTCAGGTACGACCGTCGATCCATCAGACTGGCGTCGTTCCGTTCGTCGTTACTCGCTGTCTGTGCGGCGGGACCCGCAGTGTCCCGTCCCGGTTCGTCGCGTGCCATGCGATCTGAGAGGGGACACTACCAGACTATAAACTTTCCTTCTCCATCATCAATAGAATTTCGTGATTCTAATTGAATCCATACTACTATTTCCTGGAATTACCCCATTCTGTATCGGATTCTTATATAGCAAACCGAGAGACGGCAGCGAGGGATCGAATATGTTCCGCTCCGGTCGGCAGTATAAAAAGAGCATACCGCTATCGCCACTGTCAGCGCTCGAGGAACGATCACAAACGCCAGGATCGTGACCTGACAATTCGGCTGTCGAACAGGGTCACTGTACTATCGTCCACCCTGATACGGTCTGCTATACCGATGTCCCGATACAACCGCAGGGCGGTCGCGGTTGCACCAGAACTGACTGACAGGAGTCCGTATGAGTCACGCCGATCGCGCTCGAATGGGCGTTCACTAATGGATGTCCGACAGTCGAGGCGGTCAGCTGAAGACAGCATCGCACCGCGACTCGAGCACGCTCTGTGAAGAGTAGATGTCGTCGATGACGGACGTAATCGCGAAGAGACGGTACACGGATGTCCGGTCGTGATCGGCGTACGAGTCGAGGAATCGACGGAGTTCGTCGGTTACGAGGACGTCGTCGACGGCCTCGCACTGTTCGATCTGCGTGCGAATACAGTCGACCGTATCCGGTTGTAGCTGCGATTCCGTGTCGAGGCTGTTGAGCGATTTGACGATCGGTCGAACTGCATCGAACAGCCGTGGATACCGCGAGAGTAACTCGTCTGCGAACGCCGCAACTTCGTGGTGGGTCGACGAGACGGGCACGCCGTAATCCGGGTGTGTCAGGTCTGCGGCTGCAGATTCGAGTTCCTCGAGGAACGACCGATACAGGTTGTAGCGAGCCTTCTGGTCGGTCGGACAGTTCATCGCATACCGGAAGAACTCGATCGAGTAAAACGGGGTCGTACTCCAGAAGAAGAACCGATTGCGGTCCTCGCCCTCGAACAGGAAGTTGACGCCCCGCTCGTAGACGAGGAAGTGGACGTACTTCGACGCCGGATCCGTCTCGGGATACATGAGAAGGCGGTCGCGGACGCTCCGTCGAATCGACTCGGCCGACAGCCCCGTGATCCGAGCCACTTGTTCGAGCGAGAGAAACGAATTCTCCGCGATAATATAGTCGACCAGCTCCGAGTCGTCCGAAATCGGCTTCGCGGGGGTGAGATCCGGGAGGGCTTTGTCCCCGCCGTCGCCAGTGACGTAGGTGAGGCCGGCGTCGTACTCCTCCCGGAGTTGCCGGAAGAACTCGAGGATAAACGAGGTCAGGAGGCCGATCTGTCCGTTTTTCGTCTTGATGATTCGATCCAGATCCGAGCCGTCCGGCGGACCGACCTCGTACTGACTCCAGTCGACGTCGAACTCGTCGGCTAACTGCCGGGCGATTTCGACGTCGGACGGAGGCACGAAGTCATCGGACGCCATCGTTGCTGCCGTCATCGGGAGCTCCTCAGCGTGGTAGCCGGCCAGCACGGATCGGGAGTCGAGTCCGCCACTCAACGAGATCACGTCGCGAGTGCCATACCCCGACCGCTGACGGCAGGCCTGTTTGAACCGGTCGACGAGTTCGGCGGCGTTTCGCGTCCGACTCCGGTCGGCAAAGGCTGGGTCCCCGAAGTCGAATCGGTGTAACGCCGTCTCCGTGACCGCACCGCGCTCCGGATCGACGGTGAGTTTCGTCCCCGGACGCAGTCGGTTCGCACCGTGGACGAGCATCCGGTCACCAAGCGAGTAGCCAAAGAGGAGACACTGGGCGACACCCATCGGGTCGAACCCCTCGATCGGCGCTTCGTTGATCAGATATCGCAGCTCCCGGGAGAACAGCACCGTCTCCCCGTCGTGGAAGTAGTACGTCGGCAGGCGACCGAGCGGGTCGTTGAGCAGCCCGAGCCGATCGCTCTCCTTGTCGGCAGCAACGAGCAGGAACTCCCCGTCGGTCTCGAGAAGCCACTGGGTCAGAAACTCGTCGTCGCCGTCGGCCGAGAGAACGTGTTCGCCGACCGTCAGCAGTTCGCGCTCGAGTGCCTCGTCATCGCGACCATAGATGTGGCCCTCGAGACAGACCCACCGGTCGTCGTTCTCGACGATCCGGATTGGATATTCGGGATACGCCGTCGTCCCGATCGAGCGCGACGCTGACTCGAAGACGACGTCGGCTTCGTACCGATCGGTGTGAACGAGTGGCTCGAGCGAGTTGGCGAACGACTGCTCGTCGATCGCAGGTGTCCGCCCAGTGATGCCGACCATATCAGTAGCCGTGTGAGTGGACACCATTGTAATGTCGGCGTTTACGGGTCTCAGCTGACGGCTACAAAATGCGGTGTCGTCGACGCAGCGATGGGATTTCACCGGGATCAGTGGGGCTCCCACTCTCGACTCGCGGTCACTGGCTTGGAATCGGTGGTACTGCTCGAAACAAACTCGCTCGAGTCGACGATCGATTCGCATTAAAAGGCCCCCGCGCCGAGAACAGCTGCTGGCACGCGACTGTTCCGGTACTGGATGACGGTCGTCGGGAGCCGTCCGAATATACGAAGCCGAGTGGTAAAAAGTCTTCTTGGCGGGCAGCGGGAAGCCGCCACAGTACAGCGATCCGATTCTGTCACCGACCCACATATAAAACCGACGTCTGGTAGATCATAACTGACAAAGAATGATGCGCTAAAAGACGGCACCACGGTACGAAACGAACACTCAGTCGATACGCGAGAGTTTCCCGTCGACGTTGCGTTCCTGATGACGGTTTTGGACGACGTGTGCGGCCGAAAGACAAAGGAAGGCAGCGATGACGACACCCGAGATGGCGAGTATCGGAACAGCCGACAGCAGCGGCACCCCGAGGAGTGCTGCGCCCAGCAGGGTGGCACCAGTCACACTGAGTCCAGCATACCATCGGTCCCACCGGTCCTGGCGATGGGAATCCGTATCGAGGTACATCATCAACAGATCGGCGTTGTCCGCAAGCGAAATGAGCCCACGGTCCTGATCGTACTCGACGATTCCGGCGTCGTCCATCTTCGGGAGATGGGTCTGATAGAGGGCGACATAGACCCGCTTGCGCTGATCGGAGTTGAGCGCGTTTACGCTCGTGTCGTTCTCCCAGGCAGCGATCTGTTCTGCAAGTTCACCGAGTGTGACCGTTTCGTCCGCTTCGAGCAAGTATGCGAGCACTTCGCGCCGACGTCGATTCTTTAAGAGTTCGAAAATAACGTCCTTCGAGAGTCGTTCGTCCTCGTCTGCGGCGACCGACGTTATTTCATCGGGCAGCGACTGATCGATGGATGACATTATTGGAACCACCCACCTGTAGCAACCCCATTCGCGCTCGCTGTCTCCGGTCCCCGGTGGCCTGCGTCACCGAAGCCTCGGCGTAGCGGCGACCGCTGTACGTTCAAACGACGGGTCGAACTCACGATTGACACACCAGGTTGTACACCAATATAGATACTCTTAAGCACAGCCACGTTTCGCACCGGCTGCAAAGCAGGTACGGAGTAACTTCGTGACCGGCTGACAGCGGCGGCTTCCCATCGCCATAGCTGTCGATCGTGATCGCCCGATCCGCCAGGCAGTATCAGCCGACTGTACGTGTGTATCCACGGCGTACGGCCGACTCGGCCGAAGCGAGATTGGACACTGGCGTGAATTCGGACGACTGTCTGACGACACGGCACCAGTGCTGACCGTTCGACTCAACGAATATAAACTCGAGTGACAGTTCGTACGCGAAAACCGCGCTTACCATCTCGAGTCGGCGTACCGATCCGCGTGTTTCATGTGCCATACATCGATTAATAGCAACAGAGCGAATCGACCAACTGGTAGTCGTTGCGTCCGGACGTGACTGCTGGGACGCGACTGTCGTCGCCGTCTCCGAGACTGCCGATGATCGGACCGTTCGTCTACTCCTCTTTTATTCGTCTATTGACAGCAGCAGAGTAAATCGGTGTTTCCCGCGAAACCATGGTATCCCCTTACAATGGCTGCACGGCTTCGGTCGGATACTGATGACGCGGTCTATTATCGAACACGCCAGCAACGAATCGCAGTCTGAGGCGGTCGAGACCGACCGCTGCCCCGATTGCGAGACCGAGACGATCGTCCACGATCCGGACCGCGGCGAGCGGGTCTGTGAGGAATGTGGCCTCGTCCTTACGGAGGATCCCATCGATTATGGCCCGGAATGGCGGGCATTCAACGCACAGGAACACGACGACCTCTCGCGGGTCGGCGCACCGCTGACCCAGTCGATGCACGACCGGGGACTGACCACGACCATCGACTGGCGCAACAAGGACGCCAACGGCCACTCGATGTCGGCGGATAAACACGGCCAGCTCCATCGACTGCGCGTCTGGCAGGAACGAATCCGAACGAAAAACGCAGGCGAACGCAACCTCAAATACGCCCTCTCCGAGATCGACCGGATGGTAAGCGCGTTAGGCGTCCCCAAGCCAGTCAAGGAGACGGCAAGCGTCATCTACCGGCAGGCACTCGAGCAAGACCTCATCCGCGGCCGGTCGATCGAAGGCGTCGCGACCAGCGCCCTTTACACCGCCTGTCGTAAGGAGGGAATTCCCCGCAGCCTCGAGGAAGTAACATCCGTTTCACGGGTCGACCAGCGCGAGATCGGTCGCACCTATCGGTACATCGCGGACGAACTGGACATTAACTTGGAGCCGACGAACCCCCGGCAGTTCGTCCCACGATTCTGTTCGGAGCTCGACGTCGGCAAAAACGTCGAGACCAAGGCCATCGAAATCATCGATCGGACGACCGATCAGGGCCTGCACTCGGGCAAGTCACCAACGGGCTTCGCCGCCGCGGCCATCTACGCCGCTGGCCTGCTCTGTGACGAGACGATCCCGCAGCGAGCGGTCGCCGAGACCGCCCAGACGACCGTCGTCACCGTCCGCAACCGATATCGCGAGCAACTCGAGGCAATCGACCAACAGCCGGCTACATGACCGACCGGTCGTCTGATTCGTAGAGCTCCTCGTCGAGCAGGGCGTGGAGGTTGCTGTAGGGAACGAACGCGAGGAAGTTGTCATCAGCGTCGTACAACTCGAGCCCGTCATCGGTATGATCGTAGCGTTCACAGACGATCTGTCCTTCGGGGAGGATCGCGTGGTACATGTGAGTTTGTAACGCTGGCACGTCAAATATAGCTGTTTGCGCTCGAGACGGTCGTCCCGTACTCAAGCCACGAGCGAAATGGGTTTACCCACACCGCCGCTACGACCCGGCAGTGACTGACGAACGTTCTTCGGCGGCTTCCGACGAGCAGCGAAGCGACTCCTACGACTCGGCCAGGGACGCGACGGCCGACGCCAGCGCGAAGCCCGACGAGAACGAGACGGGCGAGGCGTTCACCATCGCCGACTTCCACGACGCCAGCCAGCAGGCCGGTCGACCGGTGCTCACCGCCGCAGCCGTCTCCCGCGCGCTCGAGATTCCCCACGAGAAAGCGAGTGACCGACTCGAGACTCTCGCCGAGTCGGGGTCCCTCGAGCGACTCTCCGTGTCCACGGACCCCGTCGTCTGGTATCCCAGCGAACTTGAGGATCTGACCGACCGCGAGCGCGTCGTCGTCTTCCCGAAACGCCGCGAGATCATCGTCGACCGGCCCGACCAGTTCACGCGCGCGCAACTCTCCCAGTTCGCCCACCCCGCGGATGCCAACGGCGAGGACGGCTACCGCTACGTCGTCCGGCCGGAAGACGTCTGGAGCACGCCCCACGATAGTTTCGAGGACCTGGCGCGGACGATGCGTCAGGCGCTGGGCCAGCGGTCAGAAGCGCTCGAGGACTGGGTCGAAAGCCAGTGGAACCGAGCCCACCAGTTCCGGCTCGTGACCCACGAAGAGGGGTACACCGTGCTCGAGGCCCAGACCCCCGAAATCATGGGCAACGTCGCCCGGCAGAAACTCGACGAGGAACACGTCCACGCGCCGATCTCCGAGACCGAAGACTGGGTCCGCGAGGGCGCGGAGGCCGCGATCAAGCGGGTCCTCTACGAGGCCGGCTATCCGGTTCAAGACCACCGCGAACTTGCCTCCGGCGACGAGCTATCGATCGAGTTGGAGGTGCGACTGCGCGACTACCAGCAGAACTGGGTCGACCGCTTCGCCGAGGCTGGTGAGGGCGTCTTCGTCGGCCCGCCGGGCAGCGGGAAGACGGTCGCCGCGATGGGCGCGATGGCCCACGTCGAGGGCGAAACCCTCGTCCTGGTGCCGAGTCGCGACCTCGCCCAGCAGTGGGCCGATGCGATCGTCGAGTACACCTCGCTCGAGGCCCACCAGATCGGCCAGTACCACGGCGGTCGCAAGGAAGTGCGTCCAGTGACGATCGCGACTTACCAGATCGCGGGGATGGACCGCCACCGCTCGCTCTTCGACGACCGCGAATGGGGGCTAGTCGTCTTCGACGAATGCCAACACGTCCCCTCGGACGTGTATCGGCGGAGTACGCACTTACAGTCCAAGCACCGCCTGGGGCTTTCCGCCAGTCCCATCCGCGAGGACGACCGCCAGACCGAGATCTTTACCCTCGTCGGCCCGCCGATCGGCACCGACTGGGAGGCGCTGTTCGAGGCCGGTTTCGTCGCCGAACCCGAACTCGAGATCCGCTATGTGCCGTGGGACGACGACGAACAGGCCAACGCCTACGGTTCAGCCGACGGTCGCGAGAAGTACCGCATCGCGGCGAAGAATCGCGGGAAGATCGACGAGGTACGATACCTGCTATCGGCCCACCCCGACGCGAAGGCCATCATCTTCGTGGACTATCTCGAGCAGGGCCGAGAACTCTCCGAAGCGCTCGAGACCCCGTTCCTCAGCGGCGAGACACCCCACTACGAACGACAACGGCTGCTCGAGGAATTCCGGCGAGACGAGCGCGATCTGCTGATAATCTCGCGGGTCGGCGACGAAGGTATCGACCTGCCGACGGCCGATCTGGCGATCGTCGCCTCCGGGCTGGGCGGGTCGCGTCGACAGGGCACCCAGCGGGCGGGCCGGACGATGCGGCCGGCCGGCGGCGCGCTCGTCTACGTCCTCGCGACGCGGGGCACTCGCGAAGAGGATTTCGCGCGAAAACAGCTCCAGCACCTCGGTCGCAAGGGAATGACAATCCGCGAGCAGACGGTCGAGCGCAACGAGGACTGACGGAAGGCCGCATTCGTGACGACCGCGGCGAGGCCAATCTTCAAGGTCACGTGTTCGAACTGTACAAATAATATGAACGAGTCACGCGTTCGTGAGGTGGTCGATCGGTGAGCGACGAAGCCAGGCAGCGACAGATCCGCGTCGGTGAAACGGCCGACGGTGCCGATCTCAAACTACCCGTCATCGAAGTCCTCACCGGACGCGGGTTCGCGACCGGGAAAAGCGGCTCCGGGAAGTCGAACACTGCGTCGGTCATCGCCGAGGAGTTGCTCGAGGCCGGCTATCCCCTCCTGATCGTCGACACGGACGGGGAGTACTACGGGCTCAAAGAGGAGTACGAAATGCTGCATGCCGGTGCCGACGAGGAGTGTGACATCCAGATCGGGCCGGAACACGCCGAACAGATGGCCACAATCGCGCTCGAGGAGAACGTGCCCGTCATCCTCGACGTCTCGGGGTATCTCGACGAGGATGTGGCCGACGAACTGCTTCGGGAGGTCGCCCGCAACCTATTCGTCAAGGAGAAGAAGCTCAAGAAGCCGTTCCTGCTGGTCGTCGAGGAAGTCCACGAGTACATCCCGGAAGGCGGTGGCGTCGGCGAGACCGGCAATCTACTGATCAAGATCAGCAAACGCGGACGCAAACACGGCCTCGGGATTTTGGGCATCAGCCAGCGACCGGCCGACGTCAAGAAAGACTTCATCACGCAGGCCAACTGGCTCGTCTGGCACCGGCTGACCTGGGACAACGATACGAAAGTCGTCGGGCGAATCATCGACACCGAATATTCGGAACTCGTCTCGGAACTCGACGACGGGCAGGCGTTCGTCCAGACCGACTGGACCGAAACCGACGTCCAGAAGGTTCAGTTTCGCCGCAAGCGGACCTTCGACGCCGGCGCGACGCCGGGGCTCGACGATTTCGAGCGCCCCGAACTCAAGTCCGTCTCCGACGCGCTGGTCGGCGACCTCCAAGAGATCTCCGAGCGCAAGGACCGCAAGCAGGATCGAATCCAGGAACTCGAGGCCGAACTCGAGAAGAAGAAAAAGCGCATCGAGACCTTAGAGGACGAACTCTCCTCGGCGCGGGACGTCTCGAGTGCGGCGAAACAGATGGCAGACGCCTTACAGAACACCGAGACGGTCCAATCGCAACTTCCCGGCGGCAGCGAGGACCTGCGCCGACTCCACGAGGAGATCGCCGACCTCGAGGCCGAACGCGACGAACTCCGCGAGCAACTCAAGGCACGCGATGACCGGATCGAAGTCCTCGAGAACGAGCTCGCGTCTCGCGCGGATGAACTGAGCCGCCTACAGGACGAAAACGAGGGGTTACGCGAGGCCGCCAGCGAGCACGAGAGTGCAGACGAGAACGGGACCGACGAGGAATCGACGATCCTGCAGGCCGGCGGTGACGACGCCGAGTTCGGATACACGCCCGTCGACTGGGACGAGGCGATAGCCAACGCCAGATCGAACGACAACACACCCGACAACACACCCACGTCCACAGCCGATGAAACGGCACGTGTCACCACCGACAGTGAACACGACCTCGCAACGGTCCTCGAGACGACCGACATTGGCGACCGCGTCGAGCGCGCGTGCGAGGGCTCACAGTGTTCGCTCGAGACGGCACGCGAAGTACTTGGGGCCCTCGACGAGCACGGAGCGCTCGCGGCAGCCGCCCTCACAGCAGAAGTAGAGCGCTCGAGGATCGCGGTCCAGGGTCTCCTCTCGGAGTTGCGGACGGAAGGGGTCCTCGAGCGGACGGCTGATCGGCGGTACGCGTTAAGCGACGACGTTCGTGCGGAACTGTCACCGCCGGCTGCCACCGAATAGGGACACGACGACCGAACGCACGGCGGTTCGAGGAGCGGCTCAGCGCTGCAATCGGTCGCCGGCCGCCTCGATCGCTGCCGGCTCGATCCCCTGATGGACCGGCAGCGTGACGACCTCCTGTGAGAGACGGGTCGCGGTGTCGTAGCCGTCGGCCTCGGATACGGACTGGCGGAGTATCGGCCAGGTGTGTGCACCCACGACGCCACAGTCGTGGAGCGCTGCCAGAAACGCGTCCGGGTCGCGCGCCCGGACGGGAAACTCGTATGGGCTGATCCCCTCCGGCAACCGCTCGTAGATCATCGTAATGTCTTCGCGGTCGGCCAACGCCTGTTGCCACGTCCGGTAGTTCTCTCGGCGGGCAGTTCGGATCGCGTCCGGATCGGCGGCGTCGGTGACCATCGCTGTAAGCTTCGACATCGGGGCTTTGGTGGCTTCGTATCGGGCACCCGGATCCACGGACGACGGGTCGTTAGCCCCATCGTCGAGCACCGACTCGAGCGATCGATACAGCGGTCCGAGGGCGGTTTCGGCGGCCGAGGTCGTGACGAACCGACAGTCGGCGGCCCCGATCCGCTCTGCGCTGCCGGCCAGTGGCGACGGGGAGTACTGCGTTTTGACCTCGTCGGCGACACGGTAGAGCATCGCGCCGTCGGGAACCGGCAGTAGCTTCCGCAACGTCGTGAACCCGAGATCACCGTGAGTCCCGAGCAGCGTCCCGTCCGCGACGCTGATCGGCCCGTGGGCGTTGTCGTCGATGTGGTAACAGTCGTACTCGTCAGTCAACGACGCGAGTCGCTCGAGGCCGGGCTGGGGAAAGCCGAAGTAGTTGACCGACATAATGGCGACCGTGTCATCGTCGATCCGGCTCTCGAGATCGGCGAAATCAGGCGCGAGCGTCTCTTCGATGGCGTAGAACCGGGGCTCGAGCCCGAGATCGCAAAAGGGTTCGACGACGGCCGGCGAGAGGTAGGCGGGGACGAGAACGTTCTCGCCGGGTTCGGCGAGGCCGTCGAGGCCGTCGCGGAGCGCGACTTTGCCGGCACCGTAGTACGTGTAATCGACGTCAGGGGCGTGCCGGTCGACGAACGCGTCGATTCCCGCACCCCCCGACCGTGAGAGCGACGCGTCGAACACGGAGGGGGTGGCACTGATCATATCTCGAATCGGTGATGACGAGCACCAGTAACGGCGATCATCGACGTAATACAGTATCATCAAACACCTTAGTGATGCGGACGATACTCGCCTGAAACGGGTGGCAATCGACCCTTACAGCCACAGCAAGAGACACCAACGCGAACGCTATTCCGACCGTACAGCCGGCAGTACGAGGTTACAGCCATCCAGCGGTTGCATAACAAAGCCAAACCGACCACATACCACACCCATGGCAAGTTCGACGGACGGAGAAGACCTTCGTCTGCTCGTCGTAGGACTCGACGCCGGGTGTCGACCGATACTCGAGCCACTGTTCGAATCGGGCGAGGTGCCAACCATCCAGCGGCTGTTCGAGCTGGGAACGACTGGGCCACTCGAGTCCCAGATTCCGCCCTGGACCGCAAGCGCCTGGCCATCGCTCTACACGGGGAAGAATCCGGGCAAACACGGCGTCTACGATTTCCTTTCCTTCGACGGCTACGATTGGGACGTTGTCAACGCGACCCACGTTCGGGAACGACCGGTCTGGGAGCTGCTGAGCGAGCACGGCTTTACGAGCGTCGTCGTCAACATGCCCGTAACCCATCCCGCTCGAGCGTTCGACGGGGCGCTGATTCCGGGACTGACCGCCCCCGAGGACCCGGACTGTCATCCCGAGGGGATCCTCGAGGATGTCAAGCTGGCCTGTGGCGGTGACTACTGGATCTATCCACAGAACAGCCCCGAACCCGACCAGTCGATCAAGAGCTACGAGCGGACGGTCGAACTCCGGGGGAAGGCCTTTCGGTACCTCTGTCGGCGGATCGCGCCGGATTTCGGCTTCCTCCAGTTCCAGCAGACCGACTCGGTGTTTCACGAGCGACCGGGAGACAAGGAAGCGATCGAGGCCGTGTACCGGGCGGTCGACCGCGAGCTCGAGGAGACCATCGAGCGGACGGACCCCGATAACGTCCTGCTCGTCAGCGACCACGGCATGGGGAAGGTGACCGGCGACGAGTTCCGCGTCAACGAGTACCTCCGATCGGAGGGCTACGTGAACGCCCAGAGTGGCGGCGAAGGGATGCCCGACTGGTCAAAATCCTGGGAGAACGACCTCCTCGAGGGGTCGAACGCCGGCGACGACGGGCCGAGCACGCTCGAGCGGGCGATGAACCTGGCCGCGAACGTCGGGATCACAACCCAGCGAGTCGCGAACACGCTTGACACCGTCGGACTCAAAGAACCGATCGGCAAGCGGGTGCCAAACGACATGATCCGGGCAGCGAGCGAACAGGTCGACTTCCCGAACTCCCGGGCGTACGTCCGTTCGAAGAGCGAACTCGGCGTCCGGATCAATCTCGAGGGCCGCGAGCCAAACGGCCAGGTGCCGGCCGAGGACTACGAGCGTGTTCGTGAGGAACTCATCGACGAACTGTCGGCGGTTCGAACGCCCGACGGCGACCCGATGTTCGATGCCGTCGAGCCGCGAGAGACCTACTTCGAGGGGCCCTACGTCGAGAAGGCACCCGACATCCTGACCGTCCCGGCGGACTTCGACAATGCGATCGCCGCGTCCCTCGGAAACGGTCAGTTCGGCGAGCCGATGGAGCGGTGGAATCACAAGCGGACCGGCGTCGTCGCAGCCGCCGGGTCGGCGTTCGACGAGTCCGCCGCGCTTGCCGGGGCGACGATCTTCGATATCGCGCCGACCATCTGCTCGCTCTTTGACGTCCCAATCGACGCCGCGATGGACGGCGACCCACTGCCGGTCATCGAGGGCAGCACCGAACGGTCGTATCCGGCGTACGATCCCGAGCCGATCACGGCGACCGACGACGGGGCCGTCGAAGACCGACTCTCAGATCTGGGCTACCTATGAGCGTCGAGATACGTACTCTCAATCCACACGCCGATGCCGAGGAGTGGAACCGGTACGTCGAACGCTCGGACGGTTCGAACCCGTTCTTTCGGGCGGAAGCGCTCCGGTTGCAGGCCGTCGATACCGACACGATACTACACCTGCTCGCAGGATTCAAAGGCCAGGAAGCAGTCGGGATCTTTCCCGTTTTCGAATATACCAAGGGGCCGGTAACCGGCGCGTTCTCCCCGGCCCCTCACTCGTGGACGACGTATCTCGGCCCAGCCCTGCTGAACGTCGACAAGCTCAAACAGCGCAAGGCCGATCGCCGGATCAAACGGTTCATCGACGGCTGTCTCGAGTGGATCGACACCGAACTCTCGCCGCTGTATCGCAAGTTCGTCACCGGCACGTTCGATGACGTTCGGCCGTTCGTCTGGAACGACTACGACGTCAAGCCGAGCCACACGTACGTCGTCGACCTCGATGGCTCCGAAGAGGAGCTGCTAAACCGGTTCAGTAGCGATGCACGAAGCAATATCCGAAACGCCGACGAAGACAGCTACGCCATCGAGGAGGGTGACACCGACGATGTCGAACGCATCGTCGAGAAGGTCCGCCAGCGCTACGAGAGTCAGGGCCAGCCGTTCCGGTTGAGCGTCGACTTCGCGAGAGCGGTCCACGAACAGCTTCCCGACGGTGCGATCAGACCTTACGTCTGTCGTGTCGACGGCGAATTCCTCGGTGGCATTCTCGTCGTCGAATCGGATCGAACACGGTATCGATGGCAGGGCGGCGTCAAACCGGACGCCGATATCGATATCGCGATCAACGATCTCCTCGACTGGCACGTCATGCGCGATGGCCTCCACGCGGGAATCGAAGAGTACGACCTCGTCGGTGCCGGCGTCCCGAGCATCAACCGGTACAAGGCGAAGTTCAACCCGCGGCTCGAGACCCACTACGAGATCACCGCGGGCGCGTTCGGGATCGATCTGCTGGTCGATCAGTATCAGAAACACCGGTAGCGAACACGCGCTGTATCCGTTTGACTGTCAATTTGGACCGACAGCTCAGTCGTCGATCCGATACTTCGATTGTCGGGCGTCCGCGAGACAGGCACGACTTGTCACGACACCCTGTTCCTCGAGTCTCCCCAGTGCATACCGGACGGTTCGGGGACAGAGCCGCGATTCGGCGGCGAGCTCTTCCTGTGTCAGTGGGGCCTCGTACTCGAGGACCTTGTAGACCAGTTTCGCACTCGGTGGTAGATCGGCGTCGATCGTCGCCCCGTCACACTCGCCGTGTGGGTCGTCGGCATCGACGGTCTCGTCAGAATCCGGTTCAGTTGCGCTCATGGGTATCGATCGCTGTGGTCGCCATGTCCGTCGACCGATTCGACTGGCGGGACACGAGACGTTCGTATTTCATTTTCAATCACGTGTATCTGCGTGTGTTACATATACGGCACCGACAGTTCAACGAGACAGGCAGCAGCTAACGGGCGTGTATGCGACCGTTCCAGCACTCGCCACCGTCTCGAGTCTGCCCTGAAGCAATCACACAGCACTGGCATGGAGCCGATCGAGACGATGGGCACCAGTAATCCGCGCATAGTAAGGCGATCGCCCAACTCAGGACCGGTATGTTCGGAACCAGTGGCATTCGCGGACGAGTCGGCGACGAGGTGACGGCAAGACTGGCACTTTCTGTCGGTCGTGCAGTCGCCTCGGAAGGCTACGAACGGGTCGTCATCGGTCGCGACGTGCGAGACAGCGGCGCGATGCTCGTCGACGCGGTCAGTTCGGGGCTGCGTGAATGTGGAGCGGACGTCATCACGGTCGGCATTGAGGCGACACCGACGGTCGCGCGGGCGATCGAGCGCCTCGAGGCCGACGCGGGAGTCGTGGTGACAGCCTCGCACAACCCGGCGACTGACAACGGGATCAAGCTCTGGAACCCGTCGGGGAAGGCGTTCGGTCCCGACCAGCGCGAGGCGATCGAACGACGGATTCGCGAGGACGACTACGAGTTAGCCGCGTGGGACGGCGTCGGCGATCGAACGGGTCGCGACGGCGTTCGATCGATCCACGCCGACGCACTTACCGAAGCGGTCAACATCGAGCAGCCGCTCAGCGTCGTCGTCGATCTCGGTACCGGTGCTGGCGGCGTCACCGCAACGGTACTCGACAAGCTGGGCTGTCAGGTCCAGACGCTCAACGGCCAGGAAGACGGTGCCTTCCCGGGCCGCCCGAGCGAGCCGAACGCGGAGACCCTCGAGACGCTGTCGACGCTGATCGCGGCAACAGACGCCGACGTGGGGATCGGCCACGACGGCGACGCCGACCGGATGGTCGCCGTCGACGAGACGGGAACGTTCGTTCCGAAAGACGCCTTGCTCGCCCTGTTCGCCCGCGAGGCAGCCGGCGACGGCGACCGCATCGCGGCACCCGTCGACACGAGCCTCGCCGTCGACGACGCGCTCGAGACCGTTGGCGCGTCGGTGACGCGAACACAGGTCGGCGACGTCTACGTCGCCGAACGGACGACCGAGCCGGACGTCGTCTTCGGCGGCGAGCCCAGTGGGGCGTGGATCTGGCCCGACGAAACGCGGTGTCCCGACGGCCCGCTCGCGGCGTGTAAGCTGGTCGAACTCGTCGCCGATCGGGGACCGTTGTCCGACCTCGTCGCCGAGATCGAAGGGTATCCGATCCGGCGCACGTCGATCGAAGTAACGGACAAGGAGGGGGTGATGGCCGACGTCAGCGAGGCGGTGCGCGACCGATACGACGAGATCGATACGCTCGACGGCGTCCGGGTCGAGACCGAGGATGGGTGGTTCCTACTTCGTGCGAGCGGCACACAGCCGTTGATTCGCGTCACGGCGGAAGCGCGGTCGGCAGCAGCCGCCGACACGTTGTTCGCGGACGCACAGGCGCTGGTGACCGAAACCGTCACGAGGAGGGCCTGACTGACAGATTCGGTGCGGCTGGCGTGAAGCATGTCATCGGCGAACGATGGGAGAGAGACGGCATACTCGAGGCAACACTGCAGACGGGTTATCGGGCTTCTTTCGGGATGAAATCCGACGTCTTCATCTCACGGTACGTCGCGCAGTCGGGACAGGCGTGGACGACATCACGGTTGTCGCCGAAGACGCGAGCGAACTGTCGAGTCACTTGGTTCCCACAGTTGACACACCGAGGGGCAGTCGTTTGCTGGCCGGACGTCATTGGCGTCCACTTTGCGGATGGGTCCGTCGACATCAACAGACCATACCCACAGAACGGTATTTACTATAGACCGCATAATCGATGCGACAGCCGCTCGATCGCTCAGTTGGCAACGACTAGCACTCAATCGAAACACTCTGAATATCGTACGTATCAGCGCTTCTCTCTTGATAAATACAATATTACCCTGTCGAAATACCGTATTTCGGCCGGCATTCATGTGTTCGGGCTCACATTTCAGCGCCGTCAAACCGAGACGACTACCCTAGTACGTGCGGCCGACTCGATGTGTGATTACTGTGGGACAGCCGTGCACAGCTGGCCACGTCGGTCGCAAACCTGAGACGCCTATCCTTCCGAATTGACGAGACCTGCCACTTGTGCGGTTCGGGAGGCCCGCGCCTTTAGGCGCGCGCGGATGTCACTCGACAGTGACGCTCTTGGCGAGATTTCGTGGTTTGTCGATCGGACGACCGAGGAGATCGGCGGCATGATAGGAGACGAGTTGAAGCTGGACGTTCGCCAGCAGCCCCGCCAGCTTGGGATCGGTGTCCGGAATCGCGAGATGCTCGTCGGTCACCCCGACAGCAGGGTGCTCGTCGGGACAGACCGCGACGACGGGTGCACCACGGGTCTGGGCTTCCTCGGCGTTTTTCAGGGTCTTCTCGTCTTCCTGGCCGGTGAAGACGGCGAACACCGGCGTGTCTGGCGTGACCAGCGCCAGCGGTCCGTGTTTCAACTCACCGGAGGCAAAGCCCTCGGCGTGCTCGTAGGTAATCTCCTTGAACTTCAACGCACCCTCGAGCGCCACAGGGTAGCCGAGTCCGCGCCCGATGAAGAAGTACGACTGGCTGTCGTCGTACCGTCTGGCAATCGTCGCAGCGTCGGAGGACTCGAGCACCTCGTCGAGCGCACTCGGCATCGACTCGACGGCCGGCAACAGCGACTCGAGGTCGGCCGGTGGCTCGCCCCGCAGATCGCCGGCGACGCGCTGACACAGCAGCGTGAGCATGACGGCCTGTGAGGAGAACGTCTTCGTCGCGGCGACGCCGATCTCCGGCCCGGCACGGATGAAGAGAGCGTCGTCAGCCTCACGAGCGGCCGTCGAGCCGACGACGTTCGTCACCGTCAGCGTGCGCGCGCCCTCGGCGTTGGCCTGCCGGAGTGCGTTCAGGGTGTCAGCGGTCTCGCCGCTTTGCGTGACCGCGATCACGAGGGTGTCGTCGTCGACCGGCGGTGCGACGACGCTGTACTCGTTGGCCAGTAGCGCAGTCGATCGGACGCCGGCCTGGTTCAGGCCGAGCGAGCCGTACAGCGCAGCGTGATAGGAGGTGCCACAGGCAACGAACTGGACGCTCTCGACGTCATCGAACGTCCCCGGCTCGAACTCCGAGAGTGCGATCCGGCCGCGTCGGGAATCGAGGCGGCCCTCGAGCGCCTGCGACAGCGAGGTCGGCTGCTCGTGGATCTCTTTGAGCATGAAGTGGTCGTACTCGCCCTTCCCGGCCTGTTCGGGGTCCCACTCGACCGTCTCGGGCGTGCGCGTGATCGGGTTCCCTTCGAGGTCGGAGAACTCGACGCCGTCGTCGTCAACGATGACGACATCGCCGTCCTCGAGATAGACCACGCTGTCGGTGTACTCGAGAAACGCCGGCACGTCGCTGGCGAGGAAGTACTCGCCGTCTTCCATGCCGACGACCAGCGGCGAGCCCTGTCGAGCCGCGTAGAGGACGTGCTCGCCAGACACCATGGCAGTGACGGCGTAACTGCCCTCGAGTTCGCTGACCGCCTGCCGGAACGCGCGCTCGCTGTCGAAGCCCGCGTCGAGATAGTACTGGATGAGATGCGGGATGACTTCGGTATCGGTGTCGCTCGTGAACTCATAGCCGTTCGCGGCCAGCCGCTCCTTGAGCTCGACGTAATTCTCGATGATCCCGTTGTGAACGACGGCAACGTCCGCACTCTCGTCGGTATGGGGGTGCGCGTTGGCATCAGTCGGCGGCCCGTGGGTACTCCAGCGGGTGTGGCCGATACCGACTTCACCCCGCGGTGGGTCGCCGATCGATTCTTTCAGCTCTTCGACCTTGCCAGAGCGTTTCTCGATGTCGATTCCGGACCCGTTTTGGACGGCGATGCCGGCCGAATCGTAGCCTCGGTACTCGAGGTTCTCCAGCCCAGTCAACAGTGGCTCGATGGCGTTTCCATCTCCGACGCGGCCGATAATTCCACACATCGGTTGCTCACCGCCTGTTGGGCCGCTGGACGGATGGCCCGGTGACGATCACGGGTTTCGCGGACGGGACGCCAGCCAGTCTCCGCTGTGTACACGGCGGTGACCGCCTTGTGGGAGACGATCCCGTCGAAATACGTGGTCGAGACGACGAACGGTATGCAACCATGAGCAGAATTCAGACCTCCGGAAGCCATTACTATAGATGGGCTACTGAACGGCGTAGCCAAAGGGTACTCTGTCACGTGCTGTCATCCGTAGTGATTATCAGTCACCGTATACCACGAGAGTTTGAATCGACACCGACGGCGAACTGTCGGAGAAGAGCCGCTCTCACACCCAAAACGCACGTCCTGTCGAATCCGCCTCAAAAGTATGGTGAACGAACAGGGAATCGGCGCTCGAGTACGGGAAGGCAAATTATCGATAGCGATCGCCCAATATCAGTAGGACCGGTGAACAGTCGACATCGAGTAACTGTTCATTGGTTTGAATCGACCGACCAGTGGGACGGCGTTCGAGGAGGCGGTCGTCTCGGTCGATCCACGCTGGAACGCCGGTGTGGACGGACAGACGGAACGAACCGTCACACCTTTTGCGGTCGGACGGAAGGTACAACTATGGGTTTTGGAAGCTACGACGAGTCCGAACAGCAAGAGCAGACGACCAACGATGAGGATGTTGAGGCTGTCAACGTCCACGAAAACGACCACCACGGCGAGATGTCCTTCGAATCCGATGTCTCGACGGACGAGTTGGTCTCGCAGCTCGGCTCGATGAAAGACGACGACTCCGAGGAGTAAGCCGACTGCTCGATCATCGTCGACCCGCCAGCTGTCGCTGAGTTGCGTTTTCGAAGCTGTCCTCTCGTCGTCGAATCAACCGAGATCGAGCGGTGCCACCGATCAAGAAAGCGACGACGCACAGAGTTCGCCGATCGCTCGTCGTAGCCGCTGCGAGACGGCCGACTTCGAGACGTTGAGTCGGTCCGCGAGTTCGTCCTGGGAGATCCCACGCGGCACGTCGAAATAGCCCTCTTCGTGCGCGACCGTGAGCAGTTCCTGCTGTTTCGCCGTCAGGGCGACGACGCCGTCATCACCGTCATCGGAAACGCGAAGGTGATCGACAGTCACGGAGATATCTCGGTCGCGACAGTAGTCGTTGAACGCGACGAGTTGCTCCCGGTCGGCGAACCGAAGCTGGACCTGCCAGCCGTTCCGGCAACTCGAGAGCTCGAGCAGCCGGCCGCCGACAGCGGCAGTGGTGGCGGTAAACGTCACCGCACGGTCGGTAAGTGCAACCCGATAGACGCGTCTGTCGGGATACCGATCGACGAGGACAGGATCAGTGACCGTCGGATCCGTCTCGAGGCCGGTTTCGAACCGGTCGAACGCGGTTCCATAGACGGTAACGAACACGAGCGTCTGCTCCGGTTCGACGGTTGTCCAGTAGTCGGGTTCGACGGTCACGTCCGGTGCGTCCCGGAGCGTCGGACCTAAAAACAGGTCCGGATGATCGAGTCGGAGTTGTGCGACGATCCCGCCGTCGGCCTGCGATCGGATCGGGGACCGATCGTCGGTCGCATCGGAGAACTTTTCGAGACTCTCGTTCGGGTCGGCGAAATCGATGCTCACGAGTGCATCCGCCATCCGGAGAGACGGCCGCTGTAACTATCGCTTACCTCGAACGCGCTCATTGAATAGCTCATTAGATGCTGGGGGCATGATCGTAGGCGCTATATACGGAATCAATACCGGCTCAATACTCAATACTGATTCATCGCTAGATTTCGTGATCAGTCAGAAATCATGAAGAAATACAGTATTACTGATCGTTCCGGTCGGGGTAAGACATGTATACCACGCGTCGCTGCCGATCTACGGCCCATCTTCGCTCGAGAGCGGCTCGACAGTCGACGGAGTCCAGACACAGTTGCGACTCAGTCTGCCGTCGACTCGTCGAACAGCAGCGCGAACAGCTTCCGCTGGGCCAGCCGAAGATGCCGACTGAACGTCGGCTGGGAGACGCCGAGCGATTCAGCGACCTCTTCACCGGTGTGTTCGCGGGGCCACTCGAAGAAGCCGCCATAGTAGGCCGCCTCGAGCGTCCGCCGCTGGCGGTCGGACAGGTGGTCGTGCAACTCGTCAAATGGACGGGGCGAGCGAAGCGGGCGATCGCGCTGTCGGCGAGCGACGAGTTCCGTTCCCGGATGGCTTCGCTCGAGGTGCCGGACGAACGACCGAACGTCGACCGGCTCGCCGAGTTCGATCACAAGCCGGGTCCGGTCGTCGACCGGCGTTAGCGACCGGAGAACGCCACCGTGGTCTGCGATCGTCTCCGCGACGGTGGGCTCTGTGACGCCGATTTCGAGGACCCCATCGTCGCCCTGCTCGACGACCGAGATCGAATCGACCGCCGACAGCGATTCAACTGTCTCGCAAGTAGCGTCGTCGACACCGCCATCGATGGCACAGAAGGCCGTCGATCCGCCGGATGTCCGCGGCACGATCGCGCGCACCGTCAGCCGCCGCTCGAGTCGACTGGCGATCGCCGAGAGCGGCTCGGTGTCGTCTCGAAGCACGACCTCGAGTTCGGTGATCCGGTTGGCGAGCAGTGCGCGTTTCGTCTCGATCGCTCCGATCACAGCACCGGCGATCGCAGCAAGGTGCTGGCACACACGCCGGGTGTGCTCGTCGAACGCCGACGGCTCCGCCGCGTAGGCAGTGAGCGTCCCATAGTGGACCCCGTCAGCCGTCAGTGCCACGCTGAGCGCCGACTGAACTCCTCGCTCGAGGAGCCGTCGTCGCCGCGATTGGCCGTTGCCATGGGTCTCCCGCTCGCTCGAGAGGTCATCGACGACGACCAGTTCCCCGGTCGCCGCTGCTGTCCCCGTCGGCGTGTCGGCATCCGCTCCCATCGGAACCGTCACGGACTCGAGGAACTCGCCGTCTTGCCCGGCCCAGGTCGTCGGCACGACCGTCTCGCGTCCGTGGTCCGCGTGGCCGATCCACGCGAGTGTGATTCCATCGGTCGCCTCGAGAGGCGACAGGGAGACGACCGCCTCACAGAGCTGTTGTTCGAGCGCCTCGCGTGTCTCGGCCGTCAGCAGCTCCTTTCCTGCGTCCCACACCCGTTCGGTCTGTTCGGCGATGGTTTCGAGGCGCGAGCGATCGTGCCGGCACGTTCGAAGGCTGTCGGCACGCTCGAGGGACTCGAGGGCGACCGCAGCGGCGTCCGACACCGTCTCGATCGGATCCGACTCGAGTCCGTCGAACGCCATCGGGTCGGTGCTGGTTGCGAGGACGACGGCCTGCGTCGTAATTGGGACGGACAAGCCCCGTTCGGCACGGAGTCCAGTGCGAGCGAGAAAGGCATCGAGGTCCGCGCGCTCGTAGACGGTCGGCGACATGGTCGCCGCTTCGTCCGCGAAGGTGGCTGCCAGTGGGGTGTCGTCGGGATCGATCGGCGGCGGCTCGAACGAATGGCGGTCGCCACCGACATGTTCGGCCGCCGCGATCGCTGCCGGGTGCAGCCGGTCGTCGGCGATACGATACCAGACGGCCACGTCAGCGCCCGTATACTCACGGATGGCATCCGTGGCGGCGTCACGGACAGCTGACGGCGTCTCTGCACGGCGGATGGCCGCGACGGTGTTGTGGACCGCCGACAGGGTGGCCGCGCGAGACTCGCGTCTGTCACGGACGACACAGAGCGTTCGATCGGGAGTCGACAGCGGCACGACGAAAACGTCGACCGGTGGTTCCTCGTCGGTCGCGAGCGTGCCCGAGACAGGCTCCATCCATCTGACGACCGGCGATCGGGCTCGCGTTCGAATCGCCGACACGAGGTCCTCATCGAACACCGTTTCGAGTTCCTGACCGACGAGCGCGTCCGCATCGGCGAGGTCTCGAAGTGCTGGATTCGCCAGCCGAATCGTCGATCCCTCGAGGACGGCGATTCCATCATCGAGCGCGTCGATAACGGCCTCGAGCAGCTCGAATTGCTCCCGGTCCGGCGCGACCGCGGCGTCGACGGTCCCTTTTTTCGCGTAGACTGAAATACCGTCGTCGCCGGGATGGACGCGCATGGCGAGTCGACCCTCGAGCGATGGCGCGGTCACGCTAACCGTTTCGACCGCACCCGTCGATTCTGCGGCACGCACCCGATCGAACAGCGCTTCGCTGATCGCGTCCGGGAGGAGGTCCCAGACGACGGTTCCACTCACGTCGGCGGGCTCTGACGTGCGACCGTCGGGGCCAGTAAACAGCGCGGTTGCCGCGTCGTTGACGTACTGCAGTTCGTCCTGTGGGCCGAGAACGAAAAACGCGTCTTCGAGCCGGTCGACGCCCGCACGCAGGGCAGCAGGGGTGGCCACGTCGGCCGCCGCTCCGACCCCGGTCCGGGTCACGACGACTCCCTCAACGGTCGGATCCGCAAGCCGATTCGTGCATGTCACTTCCGAGACGTGCCACGTGCCGTCGACACCGCCCAACCGGAGGGTAACGCGTTCGGTTGCGCCGACCGGCGCGTCGGTGACGGCCGCGAGCGTCTCGTGAATCGCCTCGCGGTCGTCGGGATGGACGAGCCGATCGATCGGCGTCCGCTCGAGTTCGGCGGGCGTATACCCCAGTTCTGACTCGACTGCCGGCGTCGCGTATTCGATCTCGCCGTCGGCGTCGAGCACCCAGACGACGGCAGCGGCACTCTCGAGGATCGATCGCTGGCGTCGGTCGGATGCCGCGGCGGCCAGCCGATACTGCTCTCGCTCGGCGGCGGTTCGAACCCGCGCGGTCAGCACTGGCGGCGACTCGTCGCGAGCCACGATGTCAGTCGCGCCGGCTGCGAGCGCGTCATCGGCATCCGCACCGTCAGTGATCGCCACGATCGGCCGCTCGTCGACTTCGGCGGCGAGTCGCTCGAGCATCGATTCCCCCTCCAACCGATTGACGGCAGCCGCGTCGAACGGACAGACCAGGCAGTGGACGTCGCGCTCGGCGAGTCGTTCGCGGGCCCCCTCAAGCGTTGGCTCTCGAAGAACCGACGCGTCCGTGAGTCGTGCAGCGAGGGCGTCCCTCGCATCGTCGACGGCGGCGTCATCGCCGACGATCAGCACACAGAGCGTGTCGCCGATGACGGTCGCGGTTCGTTCACTCATTTGCCGACCACCTCGGGTGCGCCTCGCCGGGAGCCAGTGTTCGCCGGCGACACTGCTCTCGGCCACGGGAGGCGAACGGCACAGCGAGGGAACAGACCGGCAACGATAGTGGGTGGGTCGCTCTCGCGAAGGTTAAGTAGCAGTGTCGTACCCGATCGTAGCGACAGATTAGGCGACGGAACCACTGCGTTGACAACTGCTAGGACTGGCTTCGAACCGTGAGGACCGGGACTGGGGCGTTCCGGACGATTTCTTCGGCGACGCTTCCCGAGAGCAAGTGATCGAGCCCGGAGCGGCCAGCCGTCCCAACGATCACCATATCGACCGGGTTCGTTTCCGCGTAGTCGACGATCTGTTCCTGTGGAACGCCGTGACGGATGTCCGTGGTCGCGTCGATACCCTCTCGAGCCGCTGCTTCGTTCGCCTCCTCGGCGGCGGCAGCGGCCTCCTCCTCCGGATCGGTGCGAAGTCGATCCTGTTTGTTCTCCGCCTGCGGGCCGTCCTCGGAAACCGACAGCACGTGCAGGGTCGCACCGAGCTGGTCGGCAAGCTCGATTCCTTGCTCGGTTGCCTGACGAGCCGCATCGCTACCGTCCGTCGCGAGGAGCAGCTCCTGATACATGATCGTCCGTTCGAGCGACTGTGGGATACATCCCAGACCTGCCGTTGCCGGCCCAGCGCCCGTCAGTCCCTGTCCGTCACGTCACCGCCAGATAGCTTGGGTTCGATTGCGGTCGACAGCGCGTTGCCACCGGCGATGACGGCCGCACGCGATTGGGCGTGAATCGAATACATCCACGTCCGACCGCCGCTCAGAACAGCCCGAAGATATTGAACCGAACGATCGCGAGGTACAACTGTCCGATCCCGGCGACGATCATCACGACGCCCGCGATCCGCTTCAACAGGCCGGAGTAGGCCGTCAGCCGACCAGCACCAGCGACGAGCCCCATCCCCGTCGCGATGGTCAACGAGACCATCAACACGACGACGCTGCCGACATAAGTGCCAAGCAGGACCAGCGCATCGGCCATCGACAGCGAAAGCGCACGGGTGACGACACTGATAAACAGCGGCGCGACACAGCCGGCCGACGCGAGCGCATAGCCGACGCCAAAGATCGAAAAGCCGAACACGCTCGAGCGGCGTTTCGGGAGGGTAACGGAAAATGACGGTGCGCGGCCGGCGACGATCAACGCGCCGAGGACGAGCAAGACGAGGCCGGCGACGGCTTCGAACCACTTGATCGACGACAGCGTCGACTGGCCAACCCAGAACGTCGCCCCGAGCAGAGCTGTGAACGTGACGAGGACGCCCAGCCCGGCGAATAACCCGCGGCTCAACGCACCGCCGAGCGACGCCTGCTCGCCGTCGGTCTGACTCACGTAAAAGCCGACGTAGCCCGGCAACAGCGGGTACGCACACGGCGAGAAAAACGTCGCGATACCGGTCGAGAGCCCGAACACGATCGACGTGGTCAGCGCGGCGTCGACCATCCTTACTCGGCTCCCCCCTCGAGTGCCTTCTCAATTCCAGCGACGAGTTGGTCCGCATTCTTGCGACCCTGATCCGACCACTGAACAGTTCCCGACGCGTCCATCGCGACGGCGTAAGGGAAGAAGCCTCTGAGAAGTTTACTCGTCAGTTGTTGATCCGGGTCCATACCAAGCAACCAATTCCCATTGTTGTTTTGCCACCATTCGACGACTTTGCTCGCCTTCATATCTTGATTTGTAACCGAGATAAATAGCACGTCGTCGCCGATTCGTTCGTGTGCCTCGGCAAGTGCCGGCATCTGCTCTTCACAGGGACCACACCACGTCGCAAAGAAGTCGATGAACGTCGGCTGGTCCGTTGCTGGCAGGCTAACTTCACCAGCCGTACTGCCCGGTGCGTCGAGTGTCTGGATCGAAATTGGGTCCGTTATGATGGTCGCGTCACTCGTCGTCTCCGTCTCATTCGTTTCATCGTCGGTGGATGGCGCTGGGAGACCGTTCATCGCCACCGCTGCTCCACCTCCGATGACGCCCAGACTACCAATGCCAGCGAGGACATCCCGCCTGCGCATCTATCCGTTCACCACCGTTTCGAAATCGTTGGCGAGCCGTGTCATATCCATCCTCGACCCCTGCGGATAGACACGCTCGAGATAGCCTCGCTTGTTAACGAGGAAAATGTAGGGGAGATGTGGGAACTTGTACTCGAGGTCGTCGTAGTCGTGGTCGTATTCTTTCTTGAGTGGCAGGCCGTACGTGTCGGCGACGATCTGTTTGGCGGTCTCGTATGAGTCCGGGCGCAGGAAATGGAAATTTCCGGCCTCGAGATCGACCCCCCGTTGGGTACCGAACGTCCGAATCGCTTCCGGCGAGTCTCGCTCCGGATCGAACGTCATCGCGAGGAGCGCAGCCTCGTCACTGTATCCGTTCTCGGCTGCGGCGTTCTGGACATATCGCAAGCGTTCTATCAGCAGGGGACAGACACCGTCAGGACAGTTCGTATAAAAGAACGTCAGCAGCATGACCCGCTCGTCTTCGAACTGGTCGGTCGAGATCGTCTCACCGGTCAGCGGATCAGGAACGCTGACCGCCGGGAACTCGTCACCGTAGCTCGGATGTGACGCCTCGCTTAAATCCGTCTCCGGCGGCTCGAGGATGGTATCGGAGGTACCGGAATTCGAGGATCCGTTTCCGGACTCTCCGCCGCCGATCGTTCCGTCGAGACAGCCGGCAACACTGGTAAGTCCCGTGATTCCGACTGTGCCAAGGTATGTCCGCCGGTCCATAGATACGTTCTAGGAGCGGCAGATGAAAGGTTCGTTGGTTTACCTCACGAAGGAACAATATTATAATGTCTGAGTACTGGAAAACCCCGCCAGCCACAGTGGACGGCTCGCCGAGAAAGGCGATCGCACGGGTATCACGTTCGACCAGTGAACCAACAGGCGTTTTGTTGGGGGTTTCCAACCACCGGCTAATGAACCGCCGGGCTTTCCTCCGTGGTACAGCCGCAGCCGGAGCCACCGGAACCGCCGGCCTTGCCGGCTGTCTTGAGCAGCTTGGGTTCGAAGAAGGATCTGCTTTTGCTAACCCGCCGCTCGTCGAGAACCGACCCGACGCCGTCTATCTGCCCTCCTCACGCGACGGGATGGGGATGTATGGGATGGCGACCGACGGCGACTACGCCGCCATGCTCTCGTATACCTTCCCCCACCGGTTCTGGACCGTCGAAGCCACCAAGGAAGGAAAAGAACTCGTCGAGATCACCGCCGACGACAGCCTTCATCTTATGGTCACCGTCTGGGACCGCGAGACACACACCGTCCTTCCGGTGGACACGCGCCTCGAAATTCGACAGGACGGCGACCTCATCGATATCGGCACCTCCTCGCTGTGGCCGATGATCTCCCAGCGGATGGGCTTTCACTACGGCGATAACATCCAGCTGCCGGGCGAAGGAACGTATACGGCCCGGATTCAAGCCGGTCCGGTCAGCCTCGAGCGGACCGGCGCGTTCGCGGAGCGACTGGGCTCGCTCGGCTCGCTCGAGATCGACTTCGAGTACGTCCGGTCGGACATTCACGACCTCTCGTTCAAAACGATCCCCGAATCACAGCGGGGGAACCGGGAGGCGTTGTCGGTCATGAAAATGGAACACGACGGTGGTGACGGCGGGCACACGCCGATGGGGCAGGCCACGCCGCTCGAGGAGCTGCCGGGAGAGTCACTCACGGAACAGCGGAGCGGCGACGCGACGTTCGCCGCGCTCGTCTCCGACGCCGACCGGCTCACGGACGGTGGCTCGTATCTGGCGATCAGCCCCAGAACCCCGTACAACGGGATTGTTCTGCCGTTTACGTCCCTGTCTGCGACCGTCGAACGGGATGGAGAGACCATCTACGATGGGCCGCTCGCAGAGGCGCTCGATCACGAGATCGGCCACCACTACGGCGTCGCCGTCGACGATCTCGCGTCCGGCGACCGCGTGACGGTCACCGTCGACTCACCGCCACAGGTGTCACGGCACGACGGCTACGAGACGGCGTTTTTCGACTTCGAGGACGTGACTTATACCGTGTAAATCTGACCGTACGGCGAGTGAACAGAATGAAACGAGTCCCTGTCAGTACCGTACGATTGCGATAACTATCGGGGACGATCGAATACGTCTACGGTATGTCTCGGACAGGAAATGCAGACATGGATATCGGCTGTCCGGAGTGCGATGCGACGATCGCGGCATCCATCCCGCCAGGCCCGGGGATTCATAGGGAAAGCGATTCGAATCGACTACTCGGGAAAGAGACCCACTGTCGAAACTGTGGCCACGAACTCGAGCTTTACTACTACTGAGGCGGTCTGCTGTGGCCGGATCTCAGCGCACTCGCATAGCTGGTCGCGGGCCCGCCGGCACCCACTAACAGGCGTCCGTATGACACAGTGATAGCGGAAGCCCACGAGTTTACTCGTGGGAGGAAGTCACCCGACGGTACGCCACCAGTCTCGATGCAACGAGGGTCCACATACCGTGGCTGTAACCCACACACCGTATTTCCGGTGAAATCGTCGCGAGATCAGAATCGTCCTCAAGCGATCGGCGAGTGCTCCAACAACCGAAACACGGCGGTGCCGTCCCGTAGCTGTCACACACCGGGTTTCCGGTGAACAATCTCGTGGTTGTCTCCAGAACCGATGTCAAGCACCCACACCGGGTTTCCGGTGAATTCGGTTCGTCGACAGGAACCCTCGAGTGACTCTCACGAGTCTGTACACACAGTTCGAGGTGCCATTCGCGAGCGGACACACACCGGGTTTCCGGTGAAACGGGGCGAACAGCAGACGGTTGCACCCAGCGGCACTGGCGAACACACACCGAGTTTCCGGTGAAACGGACAGATACACATCGAAACTTCGGACGAATACCCACCAGAAGCGGAAACCGTCCAACGGCACGAGGTTTCGAACCGTAACGGAATGAGAAAGGCGTGATCTTCTCCCGGTGTTTTCTATCTGAACCTCTCCTATTGCCAAGATAGAAATATATAAGTTATATGTGTGAGTAAAGTCCATTAAGTGAATTAGAAATATAATATAAATATCGATTAGATATCGTTGCAATCGAACCGACAGCCACCGATTGGCGATCCGTTTCGAATGCAATCGCTGAATAGTTCGGCTGTAATTACCGGGTACGGCGAAAGCCTCGAGCGGTGATCAAGACGGGAACGTGCCTTTCACCACGAGATTTCGCGCATACTCTTTCACGTCGTACACCGCATTTCCGGTGAAACAGAAATGGTATCACCTCTACTTCGACTGCACCGCTACACGGGTTTTCGCCGTTTCACCGGAAACACGGTGTGTGTGTGTCGTCGGCCATCGACCCCCTCTCGCGGTCACCGAACGAGGACGTACCGTGTCGATCGAATTGATTGATCGACTGTGTTCCGCCTTCTCGAGGCCGTCTCAGAGCGGTTCGGTCTCGACTCCGGCTCGTCGCCGCCAAACGGAACAGCTATTTCACCGGAAACACGGTGTCCCTCTATGTCGAGTTCCGGCGATGACCTGTTCACCCGCGATGATCCGATCTTCGAGAACAAAGAACTCCTCGAGATCAACCACCTTCCCGAAGAGGGTCGGATCGTCGGCCGCGATGACGAGATTTCGGAACTTGCAAACGCGGTCAATCCCGCGATCTTCGGCCAGAGCCCGAGTAACCTGCTGATCTATGGAAAGACGGGAACCGGCAAATCCCTCTGTGCAAAGTACATCTCGGAGCGACTGGTCCGTGTCGCAGGGGAAGAAGGCGTCACGTCGGCGTTCGCCTACGTCGACTGCGCACAGGACAATACGGAAACCCAAGCCGTCCAGACGATCGCCCACACGCTCAATGAGCCAGCGGTCACCGATATCAGGATTCCCGACAAGGGTCTCAGCACGTCGACGTACTACAAGCGCCTCTGGACAGTGTTGGATACCCAGTACGATGTCGTCCTCGTGATTCTCGACGAAGTCGACAAACTCGACGACGACGACATTCTTATGCAACTCTCGCGCGCGGGCGAGGCCGGCAAGCTCGAGTCGTGCAAAATCGGCGTCATCGGGATCAGTAACAAGATCAAATACAAGGATCGGTTAGACGAGCGAGTCAAATCGAGTCTCTGTGAACGCGAGTTCGTCTTTCCCCCCTACGATGCGAACCAGCTCCGGGAGATCATGGAAGCCCGCAGCGACGCGTTCAAAGACGGCGTTCTCGAGCCCTCCGTGATCCCACGCGCCGCAGCACTTGCAGCCCGCGAACACGGCGACGCCCGCAAGGCGATCGACATCCTCCGGTACGCCGGCGAAATCGCTCAGTCGAACGGCAACGAGACCGTGCAAGAAGAGTTCGTCGTCCAGGCCCGCGAGCGAGCCGAAACGGACCGATTCCGGGAACTCATCCGCGGCTCGACGCCACACTCACGATACGTCTTACAGGCGCTTGCGGTCCTCTCGCTCAACACGCCCGAAGAAGACGGATTCCGGACGACGAAGATCTACGACGTCTACGAGGAGATCTGCCGGCAGGAGCGATCCGAGCCGCTCTCTCTACGGCGAGTTCGAGACCTGCTCAAAGAACACGCCTTCCTCGACATCCTCGAGCAGGCCCGCCGGAGCGGCGGCAGCGCTGAGGGGAGCTATACCGAACACCAGTTGCTCGAGGACCCCGAGGTTGTCCGGAAAGTCCTCGTCGAGACTGACGACGCCTGAGTACGACGACGATCTCGGCTTTAGTTCCGTACAGCTGCCCCTAATTCCAGCGCCCGTATCGATCCTTTCCAGAGTCTTTATCACCAGATTTCACCGGAAATCCGGTGTTGTGACGATCCGATCGGACGGGGTTGCCTCCGACGGTTACGGGCCAGTCTCCCAGCCGCGCGGCGTGTCGTTCAATCGCTCGGCACCGTCTTCGGTGACCACCACGAGATCCTCGATCCGGACGCCGAACTGCCCTTCGAGGTAGATTCCCGGTTCGACGCTGAAGACCATGCCGGGCTCGAGCTCGCGGTCGTTGCCCGCGGTAATATACGGTGGTTCGTGGACCTCGAGGCCGACACCGTGGCCGGTCCGATGGACGAAGGCATCGCCATAGCCGGCCGATTCGATGACTGATCTGGCAGCACGGTCGATCGAGCCCGCAGTGACGCCTGGCTCGATGGCATCGATCGCGGTCTGCTGGGCCGCTTTGACAGTTTCGTGGACACGCTCGTACTCCGCCGGTGGCTCGCCGATGACGATCGTCCGCGTCTGGTCCCCGGGATACCGGCCGGTTTCCGGGCCAGTTCCTGTCTCGAGATCGGCCGAGACGAACGCACCGAAATCCAGCACGATGGGGTCTCCGGCTGCGATCCGGCGCGATCCGCTGTGATGATGCGGACGGGAACCGTTTGGGCCGGCAGCGACGATCGTCTCGAAGGCTGGCTCGTCGCCGCCTTCTGCGGCGAGCAGCCGATCGATCTCGCTTGCGAGTTCCGATTCCGTCATGCCGAGCAGTTCGTCGCCACGCTCGCGAATCTCGAGTGCGACGCGATCCGCGAGTTCACCGGCCCGCCGAAGCGCCACGAGTTCGACATCGTCCTTGCAGATCCGGAGCGGCTCGAGGGCGGTACTTGCAAGTCCGAACGTCGCGTTCGGCAGCAGATCTCGGAGGTCCTGCGTGAACGTCGCCCACATCCGGTTATCGACGAGGACGGTCGTTCCGTCTGATTCCTCGAGTGAGTAGCTCGAAAGCACGCGCTCGACACTCTCGAGCGGGTCATCCGAATCGGTCCAGCAGCGCAGTTGGAGATCCGCGATCGGCAGCGAAGCGAGCTGTGTCTCGTACATCGCCGGCGCGACGATCGCGGGCTCGCCGTCTCGGGGGACAAACAGCAACAGGTGTCGTTCCGACGGCGATTCCACGAAGCCGGTCAGATAGGTCAGATTCGGGCTCGGAAAGCAGACCGTCAGGTCGGCTCCGATGTCTGCGAGCCGGTCCTGACAGGCGGCTATCCGGCGCTCGAACGGCGTCATGGCAACGGGTTCGCTCGAGCGATCAATCAACGTTGGGTTACTTCCGGTTACGAGCGTCTCCCCGTATTTTGGCTGACTGTCTCCGTGAGCGGACTGTCTGCCATCCGTGAGGACTAGTGGGAACCTAGTAACCCCCCAGCGAGTGCAGGCCGCGAAGCAACCAGTGGAGAGGCTGTGCTGTTTCAGCGAATGCGAGTTCCAGAGCGGTTGCCGACGACGACTGTGTCCGATCGACAGTATCGAACTCGAGCCAGCGACCGCGGACGAACGGACGACGCGTCCGGGGGCGACGGTCCGAACTGTCCCGGGTCGTTGATCGTCGTTTCGAACCGCCAGCCGTACCGCCACGAGTACGAAGACGAATCGGCTTCAGACCCCACGAGCAGCGACGGGCACCCGTCATTTGGAGCCGACGGCGGGCTCGCTCGTCCGAATGATCAGCGATCGATCACGGTCGACGAGCCGACCGGCGGGCTAACCGCCGGCCTCGACCCCGTCGTCCAGGAAACCGACGGAACCTGGATCGCCTGGGGCGACGGCGACGCTGACTTCGCGGTCACGGACGACCGCAACTGCGTGGCCGTCCCACCAGATGAGGAGGCCTACACGTTGCGTCGACTCGATCTCCCGGAGGAGGCGATCGACTCCTACTACTACGGCTTTAGCAACCGCGTGCTCTGGCCGCTCTGTCATGGCTTTCCAGACCTGCTCGAGAATCGACCGACCGACTTCGAGTGGTATCGGACGGTCAACGAACAGTTTGCCGAGGCGGTCGGCGACCACGCCGACGAGAATTCGGTGGTCTGGCTGCAGGACTACCATCTCGCACTCGCGCCGCGGCTGATTCAGGACTCGGTCCCCGACGGTGCGACCGTCGCCCACTTCTGGCACATCCCGTGGCCGACGCCGACGACGTTCCGGCACTGCCCTGCCGGCGGCCACGTTCTCGAGGGACTGCTCGGCAACGACCTACTTGGGTTCCACGTCGGGCAGTACGCCGACCGCTTCGTCGACTGTGTCGACCGGTTCCTCCCGGCTGCCGACATCGATCGGTCCCGACGGACGATTCGCTACGACGAGCAGACGACCCGCGTCGTTGCGACCCCGATGGGCGTCGACGCCGAGGGGTACGACAGTGATGCGCGCTCGACCGACCGCGACCGCCTCACCGCGCTGTTCGAGGAGTATGGGATCCCACAGGGGACGGCGCTCGGGCTGGGGCTCGACCGCCTCGATTACACGAAAGGGATTCCGGAACGTCTGGCGGCGCTCGAGCGATTCTTCGAGCGCAATCCCGGCTGGCGCGGCGAATTCACGTTCGTCCAAAAGGCGACGCCCTCGCGAACCGAAATCGAGACCTACCAGCAGTACGGCGAACTCGTCCGCAGCGAAGTCCAGCGGATCAACCGCCGCTTCGGGACCGCCGACTGGCGGCCGATCGTCTACACGGAGGACGTCCTCCCACGGGAGGACATCTGTGCACTCTATCGCCATGCCGATGTGATGGTCGTCAGCCCGCTGGTCGATGGGATGAACCTGGTCGCCCAGGAGTACGTCGCAGCGAGCGTCGACGGCGATGGCGCGTTACTGCTGAGCGACCGCACCGGTGCCCACGAACGACTCGGCTCGCACGCGTTGACGATCGACCCTACCAACACCGACGGGACTGCAGCACAGTTCGAGTACGCGCTCTCGATGTCGGCCTACGAGCGCCAGCGTCGACTGAACACGCTCCGCCAGCGCGTCTTCAACGGCGACATTCAATCGTGGATGGCGACACAGTTCGACTGGATCCGCCGCGTACATGACGACGACGAGAGTTCCGACGAGTCCGGCCGAACCGGCAGGCGCACGGACTCGGAGTCCGATTCTCGAGAGCCCACGCCGCCAGTGTGACCGATGGGTGTGCCTGACACATCAACACCACCGCAGCCGCTCGAGGAGCAGTGGCCACGGATTCGGGCGACGATCGCCGACGCCACTGGCATCCTCGTCTGTCTGGATTTCGACGGCACGCTCGCACCGATCGTCGAGGATCCTGACGCAGCGATGCCGACCGACCGCAATCGAGAGGCAGTGGCCATGCTCGTGGAAATACCCTCGGTGACGACTGCCGTTATCAGCGGTCGGGCCCTGTCGGATGTCCGCCAGCGTCTCGAGGGGCCGTCGATCTACGCCGGCAATCACGGCCTCGAACTCGCCCGTGATGGGGACGTCTCCGTTCATCCGGTCGCACGTGAACACGCCGCCCGCATCGAACGACTTTGTGCCGTCCTCGAACTCGCCCTCGCGTCCGTTCCGAACTGCCGGATCGAAAACAAACGCCTGACCGGGACGGTCCACTTTCGATCCGTCCCGTCGGCGGCTATCCCAACCGTCCGCCGGATCACGCACGACGTCGTCGATAGAGTCGGTGGCGACGCGCTCGAGATTTCACCTGGCAAGCAGATTCTCGAGATCGGCCCGGATCTGGCGTGGGGGAAAGGAGACGCAGTCGAGATGATCGCTGCCGACGAGCCCTCCGAGACGGTCGTCATCTACGTCGGAGACGACGTCACTGACGAGTCGGCGTTCCAAACCGTCGAACCGGACGGGCTCGGTATCAGGGTCGGCGGGGACGAGCCTTCGAGCGCGTCCGCTCGCGTCGAGTCGCCGGTGGACGTCGCGGACTTTCTCTCGTGGCTCGGCTCGACCGGCGTCGACCTACTCGAGTAAGCCGTGCTGTCGACTTTTGACAGGGCGAAACTGGCGGGACTTCTGATCCAGAAGACACGAGGCTTATCGGTTCATCACGTGTGGATACTGAAACCAATTACCAGTACGAATCTCCCCATCTCGAGCCGAAAGTATTAGTTACCACTGGAAATATAGTTCGGTACGAGAGTGAACACACGTGAAACTCCGCCAACCAACTGATTTCCTGATCCTCGAGGCACTCGAGGACAAAGGCCGCAACGTCGCAACGAATCTGGCTTCGCATACGGGAAAAAGCCGGAAGAACATCAACACGAGGCTCCCAGTGCTGGAGGATTACGGGCTCGTCCGCAAGATCGGCCCCGCAGAGCGTTCCGGGCTCTACGAGATCACCTCGATGGGCAAAGCGGCGCTGGTCTACCAGGACCAGTACGACGAAGCCGACGACTTCGAAGCCCTCATCCAAGGGCCCAATGCCAGCGCCGACACGGATGGCGAGACGCAGGCGAGTTTCGCCCGTGGTGACACGGACACCGACGACGACGAGTGACGAGTAGGTACGGCCCAGGTTCGGCCAGCGGGCCGAAACCGGATACTTCGAGTGGGCTCAACACAGTTCCGTTCTCGATGTGGGGCGACTGACTGGTCAGAGAGCGACATCGCCGTTGTAGCTCGCCAGTTCTCGACGAGCGCACGACGAAAAGCTGAAGCTAAGTGCTCGGTGCCGACCGTTCGTGTCGGGAATCGTCGTCCCACACTGTGAGCGATCGTGATCGTACGCAGGATCCCACGCATAGCTGCTGAGCATCGGCGTCGCGACGACGGTGTCGCCGTCGACAAATGCGGTGCCATGTTTGTGACCGAGACCGAGTGCGTGGCCGATTTCGTGGAGGAGGACGTGCATCGTGCGTGCCGGCGTCGTATTCGGCGCGATCGATCGTGGCCCGTCATCGACGAGCGTTTCGAACGTCTCGAGGGCAGCGATATGTCGCGCTCCACCGACCGATGCGACGTGTGGAACGCCGTAGCCGGTGGGTGCCGTTTCCATGCTCCCGTCCGTGACCAGCAGGTTGACGTCTGACGCCGGCTCCAACGCACGGCCACCGAGGGCACCCGTCGCGACGGCCATCGGCCACTCGCCGCGGCTGGTGAGGCGGGCGGCGTCCTCACTCGAGACCGAGACGGTCCCACCGATCGAGACTGCGAGCGTCCACGACTCGAGCGAGAGGGTCGCGGTGAGATACTCACGGATCCGCTCGGCGACGCCATCGTATGTCGCGGCCTGTTCGGAGAGCCAGACACGCACCTCGAGCGTGTCGGTGGCTCCGCGTGTCGTATACGCCAACGTTCCGAGCGAGAGTGTCGAGCCGACCGTGCCGAGGAACGCGCGGCGATTCACGGGCACGACTCTTGCAGCAGACACCCAGTTCCTGTGGGTGAACATGAACGTGCATTAAATCATCGCGGTGTGGGTGGTCGCCGCCTCACATGGCTATCGTAACAACAGAACCGAGTTACACACCGATCGCACAGTCTGCGGGTCTCGCTCACGTCGTCGCTTCGAACCGCGTTCCCGTCGTGCGATCGGGTGTGCAGTGACGTTCAGTGGCTGGTATAATCAGACGGCACGCGCCGGGTATCGACGACACGGGAACAGCGTCCGATAACGCGGATCTCGAGTCCTGTCGGCAACTCCTCTGGATCGATCGGGACCAACAGGAGTAACGCATTGTCGTCGGTTTCGACCAGTCGTCGGTGCGGCGTTCGCTGTTGCATGCAAAACGTCCACTCGCCGGTCCGAAGCCGGTGACGAACCTGCCAGTCAGTATAGTACCGACCATCCGACCCTTCGAACACGGTCTCGAACGGCAGTGCTACCACGGCTACCCTGCCCCCCACGATCGGGCGACTGCTGTCGTCTCGGGCATTTCTACTCGATTGACTGACTGTCACGCGTATTGGCGCTCGGGTTCATATAGACGATATTTAAGAATCCGTGACGATCTTCAAAGAGTAGAACTCTAGCTTCCGTGATAGTCGGCCAGACCAGCACGTTCTGCCGAGAGCCAGGCCACGAAATCGATGCTAGTCGGCTGTTTGGACTGTCTCACACGCTCTGACGGTTTCTGACGACCCATCACCGAACGACTGTCTTGACCTCCTCCTCCGCGTGAACGCGGAGGAATCCCACCATGGGATTTCAGGCCGAGTGTCGCGGCCTGTCGGTTTCAAGACGCATGCGTTCCACGCGTCACCTGCTGGGTGTCAGCATCGTCATCAGAACTCTCCGAGTTCTGATTGGCTCGAAAATCGCCTGGCGATTTTCGAACGGCGTGGCTGTCTTGTGGCCCGGTCAAAGAGGCCCCATCCGTAGCCGAGTCATCGTCACCGGCCTTCTGCTGGGAATCCCGGTCGCTTTGGCGGTGACTCTCTCCACTACGGTAGCGGTCTGCAATGTTTATCGCCCCGTTCACATCGGCTTGGTACTCAGCGACCCAACAGTCGTCGTTCGAGCATTTGAACGTCGCCTGTCGTGGTCGATAGCCGTGTTCACCGCAGGCGTGGCACGCCTTCGAGGTGTTCCGGGGATTCACCGTCTCGACGGGAATCCCCGTCTCGGCGGCTTTGTAGCGAATCTGCGCGTGGAGCTTGGCAAAGCCCCAGCCGTGCAACCGCCGGTTCATGTACGCGCCGTAGTCCATGTTCTCGCGGATATACGTCAGGTCTTCCAGCACCAGCACTGGATTCTCGACGGACTCGGCGTACTCCACGACCTCACGGGTCACACGGTGGAATACGTGGTCAATCTGGTCCCACAGCGCGTCACCGTAACACTCTGTGATTCGCTCACTGCCACGCCGCTGAAGCCGTCGCTTGGCGGTGAAGTAGGTTTTGCGGAGCCGACGGACGGCTTTGCCGTCGTCGGCCCATAGTTGGGGGCGAACCGGAGAGCCAGAGTCGTCGCGGTGACACACCGTGACGAGACTCGCCTCTCCGATGTCAACGCCGATGGGCGTCCGCTCGTCAGCGGACGCCGTAGATTGGTCCTCCACGGCGCGGGTGGCGGTGACGTGGAGATACCACGTCCCCTCCCGCTCGAAGAGCCGACTTTCACCCATCTCGGCGTCGTCAGCGTACAATACTTTGAGCCACTCCCGTTGGTTGGGATTTGGCTGTGCTGGGATCCAGAGGTGATAATCTTCGTGGTGCGGGATTTTGACGTACCACTCGATAGCGTTCTGTGGCTGGTGATCAAGTTGCAGTCCCTCGTTGGTGAACCGCACCGGGTGGTCGTCGTGAAGTTCGTCGGCGTCGTAGCTGTTGTGGAGTTGTGGGACGTACTTTTTGAGGGCGTTTTTTGCGTAGCCGCTCAGGTCATATTCAACAACCACGTCGTTGGCCGCTGACTGTGTGTCACAGCCAGCGGCGAAGGCGGCCTGAAGTGCCTGCTGGTAGGCGTCCCGTGTTTCACGAAGCTTCTGTCGCTTATGGGCGTTAGGGCCTACAAGCTTCAGTTCGAGGGTCTTCGTGAGTTCTCCCATCGTCGCCGTACGATACCCTTCGGTTGTGATCGATATATAGCTCAGCCGTCCAGAGTGGAAGTGAAACCGTGGGAAATCCGTCACTGCAACAGAACGGTGGACTGTCACACTATGCTGCCCGCTCAACCCCCGCCTGTTCGCTCCTCGGTTCCAACAGGGTGTCGGAACACTCGTCACTCACGGGAAGGCGGGGGTATGCGCTCGCATCTCTATCAGACGGGTGCGCTGGTACCCAGTAACAGCATCCAGTGTCAATCAGTACCAGTACCGGTGCTGCCCTCGAAGAACTCCCCAAGAATCGACTTCAGTCCCTTTCGGAGATGTTGATGCATCGTCGGCGGCGCGATGTTCATTGCTTCGGCGATATCCTCGCCGGTACTCTCTCGCGGCCAGTCGAAAAACCCACCGTAGTAGGCGAGTCGTAACGTCGTCAGTTGGCGGTCAGTGAGTTCATCGAGGATTCGGGTTCGCCGCTCGGCTGCTGTCCTGACCTCCCGATCGACCTCTCGTCTGGCAACGAGTTCGACGTTCTCGTAGGCGACGGTCAGTGCCTCGGCGATCTCCCGGATGTTGGCGTCCTGTGACACCTCGATCAGACAGGTTCCAACACCGTCCTCGACGGTGACGTCCCGAATCGTCGCACCGTGGTTTGCGAGCGTGCGGACGCCCGATCTCGTAAGCCGCAACTCGATCGTACAGCGCTCCTCGCCGTCGTGGATGAGTCGACACTCCTCGACGGACTCATGTGTCGTCGCCTCCTCGAGGACCGTCTCACCGTCCAAGCCGTCGACGGTTACGTACTGGAAGATACGCCCGCCCGAAGTCGTGCCAGCCCACTCGAGCGAGCCGGTACAGTCGTACGTCTCGGAGAGATCGAAGCAGAACGTGTCACCGCCGTCGATCTGAAACTCGAGTTCGACGACGGAGTCGGCAAAGAGCAGTTGGCGGTTTTTAACCGCCATGATGGTAAACCCGATCGTCTCGCCGAGCAGTCTGAACCCGCCTCGCTCGCGCTCGCTGAAGGCGTCGTCACGACTTGCAAGAACCGTGAGTACGCCGTAGGTCGCGTCCTCGTGTGTGATCGGAACGACGATACCGGATCTAACGTCGTCTTCGCGGGCTGCCGCCCGGAGTTCGTCCGGAAGCGACTCGTTCTCGATGATACTGTTCGTCGTCCGTAACTCACCCGTTCGTGCCGCCTGCACGACCGGGTTCTCGTACTCGCCGGTACAGTTACGGACACGCTCGAGGACGGCCTCGGCGTCGCCCGCGCCGGTTCGGTAGGACAGTTGGCCATCGCCGGTCCGCTCGACGATCCACGAGCCACAGTAGAGCTCCGAGTCGACGAGTTGTTCACAGACTTCGCGTTCGATGGTGTCTCTGGCCGGTGCCTCGACGAGCGTCTCGATGATCTGTCTGACGACGGCGTTGATCCGGTTTAACGTCTCGAGTTGGTCCTGTCGTGAGCGGAGCCGTCGCTCGCGCTCGGCGCGTTCGGTAATGTCTCGTGCGAGCCAGACGACGGCGCGTCGTCCCTGAATCCGCTCGTCGATCGGGACGACGCGGGCCTCGAACTGTCGGTGTCCATCGGTGGTGTCCGCCTGGTACTCGATCGACTGCACGCCACCAGTTCGGATCGCCTGATCGATGCAGTCATGTAAGTCCGCTGCGACCGCATCGGGAAACGCGTCCGCAAGCGTGGTGCCGACCAGCTCGTCGGCAGGGACGGTGTAGAGGTCTCCTGATTCGGGTCGAACCTCCGCCTCGAGATAGGTGCCGTCCTCGCCGATGACGAACGCTTCGTCGGGGAGTTCGGTCGCGAGGATGCGCTGGTACCGGCTGTCGCCGTCATCCGAGTGACCGCCGGTTTCGGATTGGACTGTCGAGACGATCCGATCGATCGGGTCTTCATCGCCGTCCGTCGGCACGTAGTCGGTCGCGTCGGCCCGAAGTGCCACCGTCGCGAGTCGCTCGCTGCCCTCGTGGGGTGCAACGATCGTCGGCACGTCCGGCAACGTGGCGTGGACACGCCGTAGCAACGACTGGATGTCACCTGGCCGGTCGAGTTCGAGCACGACGGCACTCGGCGTGATCGGCGCCGTCTCGCTGGCTGATTCCGTTTCCGCCGTACTTGCGGGCACCGATTCCCCACTGTGTGCTGCGTTCGTCTCCGTTCCGCCGTCGCGTTCGATGTCGGCGGCCTCGGTCAGCGACTCGAGGGGACACTCGCGATCACAAACCGTTCGTACGTCGTGCTCGGTCGCCTGCTCGAGCCGTGGTCGGAGATGGCTCTCCTGTGCACGGGGATCGATCACGATGCCGATCGGCCTCGAGCGCTGTTTCTCGGTCATCTATGGAGTTCTGTCCGGCCAGTCCGCATCCGCTCTCTTCTCTCACAACTACGCTATGGATTGACATCCTCCTCCGCGTAAACGCGGAGGAATCCCGGGCGGTAGGAGTTTCAGGTTCGCAGTCCAGTCACCGGACTACCAGTCCTTTCGGGCACGGGTAGTCCCACACATCGAACTGGTGGACTGCTGGCGGTGCCAAACCGCCG
>Ga0207733_100139_pt1 | contig 70629 bp, 63 predicted proteins | sample A23P3SouthBayCA_FD_187735 | JGI IMG/M metagenome (GOLD analysis project Ga0207733, IMG submission 187735) | Aerobic enrichment media microbial communities from Eden Landing Ponds, California, USA - A23 P3 (SPAdes) | ecosystem: Environmental > Aquatic > Marine > Unclassified | place: Emeryville...
CGTCGTCGTCGTCACGCACAACATGCAACAGGCCGCGCGGATCTCCGACCAGACCGCCGTCTTCCTCACCGGCGGCGAACTCGTCGAGTACGACGACACCCAGAAGATCTTCGAGAACCCGGAGAGCCAGCGCGTCGAGGACTACGTCAGCGGCAAGTTCGGGTAGACGATGGCGCGGGAGAGCTACCGCGACGACCTCGACAGCCTGCGGGCGGACGTGGTCGCACTGGGCGACGACGTGGTCGCCCAGCTTGAGCGTGCGCTCGACGCGCTCGCGACCGGCGACGAGGACGCGGCCGAGGCCGTCGTCGCGGCCGACGCCGAGATCAACGAGCGGTATCTCTCCCTCGAACAGGCGTGTATCGACCTGTTCGCGCTCCAGCAGCCGGTCGCCGGCGACCTGCGCTTCGTCGCGGCCTCGTTCAAGATCCTGACCGACCTGGAACGGGTCGGCGACCTCGCGACCAATCTCGGCCGGTACACCCGCGACACCGCCGAAAGCCGCCTCGACACCGTTGACGTCCGCGCCATCGGCGACGAGACCGTTTCCCTCGTCGAGGCGGCGGTCGAGGCCTACGAGCGCGAGGACGTCGCCGCCTGCCATCGCGTCGCCGAGCGCGACGACGAGGTGGACGCGCTCTGTCGGACCGCCGGCGAGCGGATCGTCCGCGACCTGCTCGGCGAGGCGGCCGCCGATGGCGACGCCTGGGGCGTCGAGGCGATCCTCGAAGACGTCTCCCGCGCCCTGCTGACGGTGCGGGACCTGGAGCGCGTCGGCGACCACGCGGTCAACGTCGCCGCGCGCACGCTCTATCTGGTCGACAACGACCCCGCGCTGCTGTACTGACCGACACCGGACACCCAGATCACGACATACGAGACATGGAGACACGCAAACTACAGCAAGTCGGCGGCGGCACGTTCACCGTTTCGATACCCAAAGAGTGGGCCACCGAGCACGCCCTCGAGGCGGGCGCGGAGGTCCACCTCTACACGCACTCCGACGGCTCCGTCGTCGTCCGCGCCGCCGCGCGTGACGGCGACCACCTCGACGAGGCCCGCGTCGCTCTCGAACCGACCGGTCCGTCCGGGGACGATGGCGAGACCGATGCGACCAGCGACGACGCAGCGCTCGAACGCGACGGGGCGATCGATCGGGTGACCCGCACGCTCCGGGCCGCACAGACCGCGGGCTTCGAGACGGTCAGACTCACCCGCCCGGAGGGGTTCGACGCGGACCAGCGGCGGGCGGCTCGCTCGCTCGCCTCGGATCTGGTCGGGACGGACGTCGTCGCCGAGCGCGACGACGAACTCGCCGTCCGGAACCTCCTCGACGCCGGCGACGTGTCGGTCCGCCAGTCGGTCGTCCAGTTGCAGTTCATCGCCTGTTCGGTCCACCGCGCGGCGACGACGGCGCTGGTCGAGGGGGACGGCGAGGCGGCCGAGCGTCTCCGCGACCGCCGTAACGAGGCCGACCGCCTGTTCGGCATGGTCGCTCGCCACTGCAACCGCGCGCTCACCTCGCTGGCCACCGTCGACCGCCTCGGCGTCTCCCGCCCCGTACTGTTCGACTACTGTGAGACCGCCCGCGGACTCCGGGACGTCGCCGCGGAGGGTGTGCGGATCGCGGCTGTCGCAGAGCGCCTGTCGAGCGCGCCCGCCGACCCCGTTGCCGAGACCGTCGAGCGTCTCGGCGCCCGCTCGCGTGCAGTGGTCGAGGACGCCGCCGGCGTGGTGCTCGAAGGGACTGACATCGCAGCCGCCCACGCCGCCCTCGCCGACGCCGACGCCGTCACCGTCGAGGCCGACGCCGTCGAGGCGGCGCTGTTCGCAGACACCGACGCCGCAGCCGACGCGACGGTCGCGACCGACGGCGCCGGCGAGGGTGGCGATGCTGACGAAAGCGGCGACGACAGCGGGCCGGCGGTCGCACTTTCGGGAGTCCCGGCGACCGACCGACTGACGCTGGCGCGCGCGCTCGACCCGCTCGCTCACACCGCCGACCACGGCGGCCGCGTCGCTCGCGTGGCGCTCCGGGCGGCGATCCGCGACGCGAACGGCGACCCGACACCGGACGCCGCTGGGTCCAGTACGTGAGTCCGTCTCGCCCGAACCGGGCGACACTGCACCGACTGTCGGCGGTGGACGACTGTCTCAGACTGTTGTGGTCGATACTAACACAGTTGTCACCGGAGTCCACCGCAACCTGACCGAACTCGAAGCACTCCACCTCGTCGCGGACGGCAACGCCAGGCGACCCGAGGGCTGGTACGATGTGATCGATATCGACCTGCCGCTCGGTGTTCCCGCCGTCGACGGCGACGAAGCGACCGCGTAGCCCGTTCAGTCCGCTCCGACCCGCGACCGATACGTCTCCAGCGTCCGCTGGACCTCGCCCCAGTCCACGGGTGGTTCGAACGATTCGAGTTCTTCGTCGAAGTCGTCGAGGTCGTCGCCGACGGACCCGCGCCACGCGGGTTCGGCCAGCGCGTCGAGGCGGTCGGCCAGCCGGTCACACTCGGTGTCGGCCTGGTCGATCCGGTCTTCTATCCCCCCCGCGAGTTCCGCGCCGGCCACGTCCTCGCGCTCGTCCCAGGTCCGCAGGTCCGCGAGTTCCCCGCGCACGTCGGTGAGAAAGAGGTCGAGCATCCGCACGCGCAGGCTGGTGTCCGCCCACGCCGTCGGGAGGTCGGCCGCGACCGCGTCCCCGTCGCCGTCGGCCGCCTGACCGATCCGGTCGACCGCGTCGCCGAGGTCGGCGACGGACTGTTCGAGCGCGTCGATGTCGTCGCCGAGTTCACGGTAGCGCGTCTCGCGGTCGCCGACCCACCGTTCGAACCCCTCGAGGTCGACCTGAAGCTCGTCTGCAGCGCCCTGGACCTGCGTCGCGGTCTGACGGACCGCTTTCGCCTCCTGTGCGACCGTGTAGATGCGCCCCCCGTCGGCGCGGTCGGTGACGGATTCGAGACGGGTCTGTAGCGTCCGCAGGCCCTGTTCGACGTCGTCGAAGCGCTCCTGGAACTCCGCGAGGTAGAATTCGACGGCGCCCAGGTCGTCGACGTGGGCGGCGCTCTCGCGGACGTCGGCGAGTTGCCCCTCGGCGAGTTCGGTGCGCGTCTCGGCGGTCGCGACGACTTTCGACACCTCCCCGAGCGTCGAGGAGACGGTGTCGGCGGAGACGACGCCGTCCTCGGCGACGAACTCCAGGGTGGCGCGGGCTGTCTCGGCGTCCTGTTCCTGGCCACCGGCGACGACGGCCTCGACGGCCTCGTCGAGGTCCATCCCGTCGATGTCGCCGGGCCGCTCGGCACCGTCTCTGGTCATGTCCGACGGGTCGCCCGGCGAGCGGTTAATCCTTCCGTCATGGGCGCTTTCGCGGCGCCGGACTGCGGGTCAGTCGGCGGCGTCTGGTGAAGAAACTGCTGTGGTGACCGTCGAGACAGACAGCGTGAAAGCCAAGCGAGGTCTCCGACCTCGCCGGAAGCCGGCGCACTGCGCCGGCGACCCAGTCGCCCCTTTCAGGCTGTTTGCGGTCGTTCTCACCGATCCATCGCTACAGTAAACACGACCGGGCCGGTCGCGCGCACCACTTTTGCCGTTCGACCGCGTAGATCCGGGTATGCTTTTGATCCGCGGGCGGGCCGGTGGGACGGCACTGACGGGGACGCTCTACGAACCGGGCGACGACCCCCCGACGTTCCGGGGCGCGCCAGACGACGAAGCACCGTTCGTCTGGATCTGTGACTCGTTCTACGAGGTCGAATCCGGCGGGCAGGTCCAGCGGATAGACGGCCAGGAACGCCGGGTCGCCTTCGAGTCGCCGACGACACGTGGGTTCGAAGACCGCGACGCCGCCGTCGCGGGCGCGAAAGAACACGTCCGCACGCAGTTCGTCCGCATCGGTGCCGACGGCGACGCCGTCGCGTTCGAACTCGTCGAGGACCCCGATAGCGAGGCCGAGACGCGCTCGTGAGGGCGGCGGCACGTCGCAGGGCCGGTCCGTCGCGGGTGCGACCCGGCGTCGTCTCAGACCATCTCGTCCACGTCGATGCCCCACCGTTTGTCGTTGTACTCGCGGTGACGCTCGCTGTCGAACTCGCGTTCGATGCGCCGGCGGAGTTGCTCGTTGGCCTGCCGGTCGATGTGTGCGAGTTCGTCGGCCTTCGACACGGCCAGCGGCGGCCCCTGTTCGGCGGCCACGTCGTGTAGCACCTGTAGCTGGAGCGCCTCGCGCGTGTCGGGGTCTCTGGTGAACGCGTAGGGCGCTTCGATCCGGTAGACGAGGTCGTCGCGCGGGTCGTAGACGACGAAGAAGGTGACCTCGTATGCCTCGCGGTCGAGCGAGCGCTCGAGGCCGAGCGCCTCCCCCTCGGCGGCCAGGACGGCGTCGGTCCCGGCCCGCGAGCGGAACCAGTTGGTGGCGGTGAGCGCGTCAGTCAGGCGGTCGCCGTCGTCGTCGCGGCGGGCGAGCACCCGCCCGAAGAAGGCGTTGTCGGTGGCCCACGGCGCGTTCGTCGATTCGCGGACCACCTGCGTCACCGCCTTCGACGCCGAGTTTTTGATGAATCCGATCAGGGGGACGTCCCGGTCGACGAACCGTTCGACGAGTGCGAGATAGTTGGCGACCACGTCCCGCGGGCGTTCGTCTTCGACGAGGAGATCCGCGAGCGCGGTGTCGCGCTGGGTCCACTTGAGCAGGCCCGTCGGATAGAGTGGCCCGTCGAGGATCAGCAGGTCCTCGACGATGTCGGCCTGGTCGAGGGCGTGTTCGCTCTCGGCGAGGTAGAGCGCGAGCGCGTGGACGACGCTCTCCTCGTAGCGGTCGACGCGGGGCGCGTGCAGCGCTCGCTTGCGGACGTACCCCTCGTCTTGCATCGTCCAGTCGTTCTCGCCGAGGACGTAGGTGTCGTCGTTGGAGTGAACCGTCATCACGATCGTCCGCCCGCGGTGGAGTTCGAGGTCCGAAGGCACCGCCGCCATCGCGGCCTGGGAGACGTCCAGCACGAGGCCGTTCTTGAACGTCGTGGGGTTGATCGTGCCCGAGTCGAGGCCGTGCTGGGTGGCGAAGGGCGGGTCGGTCAGCGCGACGTCGTCGACGGGGGCTTTCAGGCGCTCCTGTTCGTCGAGGGGTTCGAGCACGACCCGGCCGTCGTCGCGGAGCGGGTCGAGGAAGTTCTCCCAGACGGTCTCGGCGACGGCCTGCTGGTCGCGCTCGTCGACGCCGCTGCTGACGCGGCCGGCGAGGCGAGCGATGCCGTCGACGTGGATCGGGTCGAGAGTCATGTGGGCTGCGAGCGGGTCGCGGTCGTGGGGATCGGTTGTTCGGTGTGCGGAGCGGTCGCGGTCGTGGGTGTTTCGCGCGGTCAGTTCCGCGTCGGATCCTCGCCGAGCATCTTCTCGATGGCGCCGGCGATCTCCTCGTAGGACTGCATCTGGAGGCCGTCGGTGGTGATGAGCACGCCGGAGCGCTCGCCGGTCACACGCAAGAGGTAGCCGTTCGTGAAGGCGCGGACAGTGAACTTGTACTCGCCGAGTTCGGAGTCCTGGTAGGCGTTACTGGTGTCGCGGAAGCCGCGCCACTCGTGGCCGACGAAGGTGTTGAGATCCGCGTCGCGCTCGAGGTCCTCCCGGAGGTAGAGCTGCTCGAAGTCCGACCGCGTGAAGTAGGTCACAGAGCGGAGGCTGTCGCCTGTCGCCGTCCGCGCCGTCGTCACGATCTGGTCTGCCAGGTCGTCGGACAGTAGCTGCGCCATGACCGGGCGGAGACGCGCCAGGGACAAAGGGGTATCGTCCGCTGTGGCGCTCGCCGGTATCCCGGACGCGACCTGCCGGCCGCCGGGAGGCCGGTCTGCCCGCGGCCGCGGGGAAGACAGTTCGCCCCGAGCGACCTGCACCCGGTCACAGTATCAGGCGACGGTGGTCCCGTCGAACGCGGCCCGCGCCTTGTGCCTCCGCTCCCGGAATCTCGCGACGCTCACGGCGTCGCCGTCGTAGTCGGCCAGTTCTTCGGCCGTCCAGAACTTCACGGCCCCGGCGTCGGAGCCCGCTTCGATCGTGCCCGAGGTGGCCGCGCGTTCGACGGCGAACCTGATACCGACGCAGTGGAACGCCTCGTCGACCACGTAGGTGCTCGTTTCGACCAGCACGAGGTCGTCGGGATCGACGACGAGCGACGTCTCCTCCTCGAGTTCGACGGCCGCGTGCTCGGCCGGGTCGTTCCCGACTTCCACTTTCCCGCCGGGTGTGATCCACCGGCCGTCCGGGCGCGTCACCAGCAGCATCGCCTCCCCGTCGAGCACCCACAACCGCGCGCTCGGCGTCGGGTTGTAGAACACGTACTCCTCGCACTCCTCGCAGCGTTGCACCGTCGGCTCGTCGACCCCAGTCAGCTCACCGCCGCAGTGTGGACAGTAGTCGGGTGGAACGTTGACCATGCCCGGCGTTGCCACGGAACAATTGTAAACATATTTACATCAAACGACCGTGACAGACTGGCGGCATCCGATCTCGGAGGCTCGGGGTGGGCGCGGACAGTTCGCGGACCGATACCGACTTGGGCGGGCCAACCGACGCCACACCCATGAAAGCCGCACTCGTGATTCTGGACGGCTGGGCGCTCAACCCCGACCCCGACGCGCGGGACGCGGTGGCGGCCGCGGACACGCCGAACTTCGACCGCTTCCGCGAGGCGGGGGCGTTCGGCACGCTCGTCACCTCCGGCCGCCGGGTGGGACTGCCCGAGGGCCAGATGGGCAACTCGGAAGTGGGGCATCTCAACATCGGCGCCGGTCGCGTCGTCAAACAGGAGTCCGCGCGGGTCACCGACGCCATCGAGCGGTGGCGAGCGCGTCGCGGCGACGCGGACGCGGCCGACATCCCCGAGGACCTGGTCGGCGACGGGGCGATCGACGAGAACGACGCGATCCTGTCGGCGTTCGACCACGCCAACGAGCACGGCGGCCGGGTCCACTTCATGGGACTGGTCTCGGACGGCGGCGTCCACTCGTATCAGTCCCACCTCCACGCGTTGATCGAACTCGCCGCCGACCGCGGTGTCGACGCCGTCACCCACGCCTTCACCGACGGCCGGGACACTTCGCCGACGGGCGGTGAGGGCTACCTCGCGGACCTCTCGGCCCACGCCGACGAGCAGGGAACGGGCCACGTCGCCACCGTCTCGGGGCGGTACTACGCGATGGACAGGGACCAGAACTGGGAGCGTACGCGGCGGGCCTCCGACGCCATCGTGAACCGCGAGGCCGAGCACTCGGCCGCGACGGCCGTAGAGGCGGTCACCGACTCCTACGACCGCGGCGACACCGACGAGTTCGTCGAACCGACCACGGTCGACGGGGTCCCTGCGCTCACCGGCGACGACGCCGTCGTCTTCTTCAACTTCCGGTCTGACCGCGCCCGGCAACTTACGCGGCTGCTCGCTGACATCCGCCCCGACGCCTGGGGCGCGGACACGTCGCCGCCGGACTGCCGAGTCGTCACGATGACCCAGTACGACGAGACGTTCGACCTGCCCGTCGCCTTCCCGCCGATCCGCCCCGAGGACACGCTGGGCGAGGTGCTCTCGAAGACGGGCCACACCCAGCTGCGCCTCGCCGAGACCGAGAAGTACGCTCACGTCACTTACTTCCTCAACGGCGGGCGCGAGGTGGAGTTCGACGGCGAGATCCGCGAGATCGTCGAGAGCCCCGACGTGCCGACTTACGACGAGACGCCCGCGATGAGCGCCGCCGCGGTGACCGACACCGCGGTCCGGACGATCGAAGACCGGGACCCGGACGCGCTCGTCTGCAACTACGCCAACCCGGACATGGTGGGCCACACCGGCGACCTCGACGCGGCGGTCGCGGCCGTCGAGGCCGTCGACGAACAACTGGGCCGACTCGTCGCCGCAGTGCAGACGGCCGGCGGGCACGTCCTCGTCACCGCCGACCACGGCAACGCCGACGACATGGGCACCGAAGCAAGCCCACACACCGCCCACACCACGAATCCCGTCCCCCTGATCTATCTGGGGCCGGACGGGACCGACGGCGGGCACTCCGTGCGGGAGGGCGGCGCGCTGGCGGACCTGGCGCCGACGCTGCTGTCGCTCGTCGGCATCGACAAACCGGCGGCGATGACCGGCGAGAACCTGCTGGAATAGGGTATTTTCGCCACCGCGCCCGTTTCACGTCGAGACGGTCACCTGGAGCGGGCAGTCCGTTTCGGGCCAGCTGTCTTCCCAGCGGGTGGTGAGAGTGTGACGGTCGGCCGTGTCGCGTCACGATGGGTATCCGACGGTCGGTCGCGTCACGATGGATTTCCGACAGCCGACCGCATCGCGTCGCTGGTCCGCGGGGCCGGGTGTCGCCGTCGACCGGTTTTTGTGGCGCCGCGTGAGATGTGCTGGTATGCGCAGGTCGCTCCGGGAGCGGGTCCGCGCCGCGCTGGCGCGAGTGCGGCGGTTCGAGCGCCGGGAGTGGCGCGAATTCCGGCGATGGGCCGAGCGCACCAGCACCCTGGTCCACCTCTCGGTCCTTCTGTTCGTCCCGCTGCTCATCGCGCTGGTGACGGCGCTGTCGAACGCCGTCGAATCGCTGTCCTTTCTCCTCTTTCCGCCGCTGGCGGCGGGCACCTACACGCTCTTTTCCGACCCCGAGGGCACGTACGCCTCGCCGGTCCAGTTCGTCGCGGGGCTGACCGTCGGGGCGCTGTGTGGCTGGGGCGCGCTCGCGGTGAGCGGGGCGCTCGGCCTCGCCGACCCGACGGGGAGCCTGCAGGTCGGCGCTATCGCGGCCGCGCTCGCGGTGTTCGCGGCTGGCGCAGTCACGTGGGCGCTGAGCATCGAGGAGCCGGCAGCCTACTCGACCGCGCTGCTGGGCCTGCTCGTCCCGCCCGGCCAGGAGGTGACGTTCGTCGCGAGCGTCTTCCTCGCGAGTTCGATCGTCGCCGTGGTCTTTTTCATCTGGCGCGAGCGGGTGTACGACCGCCGCGCGCAGTTCCTCTACGAGTCGGTGCGGGGTGACGACCACGTCCTCGTCCCGATGCGCGGTGACGACCCCGAGTCCACCGCGACGCTGGGCGCCCGTCTCGCCGCCGCCCACGACGCCGGCAAGGTCGTCCTCCTCGACCTGGTCGACGACGAGTACGTCGCCCGCGCCGAGCGAGAGATCATCGACGACGGTCGCCGCCCGGACGGCCGCGTGGCTGCGGGCGGCCGCCGCTCAGACGGCGGCCCGGACACCGCGGTCGCGAGCGCCGAGGCGGCTGTGACGGCGACGGCTGCAACAGCGGCGACTGACGACAGCGCGACGGTCCACCGCGGCGACTCCGACGCTGGCGACCCCGGTGACTCCGACGCTGGCGACCCCGGTGACTCCGATACTGCTGGCTCTGGGGACTCCAAGTCCGGTGACCGCGGCGACGACACCGACCGGACCGAAGTGGCTGACTCGTCCGGGGCGCCGTCGGTCGACCGCGCGGTCGCCGAGTCGGCCTCACACCTCGAGGAGCGCGCCGCCGAAATCGAGGGGCGGATCGGCGTCCCCTGCGAGGTCGTCGTCGCCGTCTCTCAGGGGTCGGCGGCCGCAACCGTGCGCAAGACTGCCACAGCGGTCAACTGCGACCTGATCGCCGCGTCCTACGAGGAGCGCCACGGCGCGCTCTCGCCGTACGTCCGTGACCTCTTTCGCGGCCGGACGGACGTGGTCGTCCACCGTTCGCGAGCCGGCCGCACCCGCTGGAAGGACGTGCTCGTCCCGGTGCGCAGCGCCAGCGACGTGGCCCACGGCATGCTCGAGTTCGCCACGCGACTGACTGGACGGACCGGCAGCGTCAGCGTGGCGACCTGTGTCACCAGCGACCGCGAGCGCCGCCGCGCCGAGGACACTCTCGCCGACCTCGTCGAACCGTTCGACGGCGAGTTCGAGACCCGCACCTCGACGCGCCCCATCGAGCGGTATCTCGCCGAGTGCGGGAGCGAGTTCGACCTCATCATCATGGGCGCCAGCCGAAATCGCAGCGCCGCCTCCCGCCTCGTCTCCCCGCCCACATTCGAGCGCATCCAGGACGTCGACGCCGACGTCGCCATCGTCGACCGGGGGTGAGGCGGGTTTCGTGCTGTCGATTCTGGAACGGGAGCGACCTGCTCGCTCCGAGTCACAGCCACCGTGACTGCTACAGCCGCCGATCCTGACCGTTGAAAGCCCTCGGCCCGCTCGCTCCGAGTCACAGCCACTGCGACTGCTACAGCCGCCGATCCTGACCGTTGAAAGCCCTCGGCCCGCTCGCTCCGAGTCACAGCCACCGTGACTGCTACAGCCGCCGATCCTGACCGTTGAAAGCCCTCGGCCCGCTCGCTCCGAGTCACAGCCACTGCGACCGCTACAGCCGCCGATCCTGACCGTTGAAAGCCCTCGGCCCGCTCGCTCACGGCTCCCTCCGGTCTCCGCTCGCAACCGAGGCCTCCCGTTGGTCGGCCTCGCTTTCGCGGTCGTTGAGCGGGATATCCTCGTTCGCTTCGCTCACTCGGACAGGGCCGCGCTCAGACGACCGCCACCGGTCCTCGCCCTTTCAATCCACCAGGACCGTACCGCGACCGCGGACGGCCACACGCCTCCCCAACCGATTCGCTCACTCGCTCCGCTCGTTCACTCATCCCTCGCACGGCTCCGTCGCGAGACGAGACTCGCGACGGCGCGCGCCACCGCAACGGTGAGTCCGTGGGTGTCGCGGTCCGTCCGTGGTCAGTCCAGGCTCGACCCGCCGGCGTCGTCGTCGAGGAGGCGTTCGGCGAGACTTTCCATGTCGCCAGTGCCGAGCGCGGACTCGACGAGGAGATGGCCACCGATGACGGCGGGGCTGATGACGGCGTCGGCACCGGCCCGGCGGAGCTTTTCGGTGTTCTCGCGGTCGGTGGCGGCGGCGACGATGCGCACGTCGGGGCTGAGCTGGCGCGCGGTGAGGATGGCCAGCGCGTCCTGGGCGTCGTCGTTGGTGGCGGCGACGACGGCGCGAGCGTGTTCGATCCCGGCGCTGTGCTGTGGCTCTTCGTCGCTCGGATCGCCGACGACGACGTGGACGTCGCGGGTCCGCAGTCGCGCCGCCGTGTCGCTGTCGGGCGTGATGACGACGAATTCGGCGGCGGGCGCGAGTTCTTCGAGGAGCGGTTCCGTCAGGTCGCCGTAGCCGAGCACGACGACGTGGTCGTCCAGGAGTTCGATGTCTGCGTCTGTCATGGTACCGAGTGCCTGCGAGAGGCGGGCTTCGATGGCGGGGCCGAGCAGCGACCCGAGGGCGACGGCGAAACTGGCCGTCCCGAGGACGACCACGCTCATGCCGAACAGGCGGGCCTTCGCGCTGCTTGGCGTGGCGTCGCCGTAGCCGACGGTGCTGGCGGTGACGATGGTGTAGTAGAAGGCGTCGGTCAGGGTGGCGACGCCGTTGAACTCCTCGCGCAACGCGTACGCGCCGGCGGTGCCGTACACCTGCGTCCCGACGAGCGCAGCGGCGGCCGCCAGCTGCGTCGTCGAGAGCTCCAGCGCCCGGTCGAACCGCCGGTAGTTCACGAGGACGGTCGGGATCGAGAGCACCGAGAGGGTGATCAGCGGGACGGCGAACTCGGTGGACTGGACGACGCCCTGGATGGCCGTGACCGGCAAGAGTACGAGCGTGGCGACCCAGGCGACCCGGAGCCGTCGGCGCATCCCCGCCGCGCTCACGAGCATCAGGAAGCCGGTCAGCGCGCCGGTGAACCCCACCGTCCGCTGGACGATTTCGGGGATATACGACGCGAGCGGGCCGGCGACGTTGGTCATGCTGATGTTGATGACGCCGGTGGCAAAGGAGAGCAGCGCCACGAGGGTCGGCAGCCAGATGGCCGCGCGGGTCTGCAGGATCACCGCACGCGGGTCGCGCAGCACTCGCCCCGGGTCCATACCATCTCACCGTAGTTCCGCGGTGAAAACACTGCCGTCCAGGGGCGGCGCGTGGCCCACGTCTACCATCTCTCCGGGCCAAAACACCGCGAGGCGGCGGTACAGGTTTACGAGTGGCTGCCGTCGTGGCGGACATGGTATCGTTCCCGGTCCAGGTGCTATTCGGCATCTATCTCGGCATCCTCACGGGGATCATCCCCGGGCTCGTCTCGTGGGCGCTGGGCTTTCTGTTCAAGTACTTTACCGGGGTGACAATCCCCGGGTTCGGTGTGGTGGTCCTCTCGGTCGCGCTCGCGGGGATCAACGGTGGCCTCCTCGCGCTGGCCGACCCGACGATCACCGAATCGGCCAATGCCGTCACGGTCACGACCGGTATCATCGTCGTGCTCATGATCTCGCTGTACGCGCACAACCGCGGCGACACGATGGGCGCGACGTTCCCGAAGCGGCTCTCGTTCAAGCAGCTGCGCGAGCGGACGCTCGCTGCGGACGTGCGGGGCGCGCTCGCCGGCCGCGACGAGGTGCGCATCCGCGTCGTCGGCGACGTGGCCGACATGGAGGGGTACCCCCCGCTTCCGGACGACCTGCGTGCGACCGTCCGCGACAGCGAGTGGACCTTCCCGGCGGACCTGCGGGTCTCTGAACTCGAAGCGCGACTCGCCGACCGGTTGAAGACCGAACACGACCTGGGGGACGTCTCGGTCGCCATCGACGAGCGCGGCCGCGCCTCGGTCGTTGCCGCACCGCCCTTTTCGGGCCTCTCGAAGCGCGTCCCGGACGGGAAACGCGCCGTCTCCGTCGACGCGCTGGTCCCGACGGGGCTGGCCCGCGGCGACGAGGTGACGCTTATCACCGCCGACGCGCAGGTCCGCGGGACTGTCGTCAGCGCGGAGACGCGCACCACGAGCGCCGAGACGGGACCGGACCCCGACTCCGGTGGTGACGGTGTGGCTGGGGACGGCGACGGCGAAGACGGGAGCGACGACGAGGGCGTCCCACAGCCGGTGCGGGCGCCGACGACGACCGGCGGCGAGGGCCGGATCACCGTCGCGGTCACGCGGACCGACGCCGACCCGCTGCTTCGCGCCGACCACGCTCGTGTGGTCGTCGAGTCCCGTGGCGTCCGCCGCGAGTACGAACTCGTTTCCCTGCTCCGGCGCGCGGGACGGCGCTTCGCTCGCGTCACCGTCGGTGCGAACAGCCCGCTCGACGGTCGCACCGTCGGCGCGGCGGCCCTCAGGGAGACCTACGGCGTCGCGCCGATGGCCGTCCGCAGGACGAGCGGCTGGACGCTGGTCCCCCGCGGCGAGACGACCCTGACGGCGGGCGACGAGGTGTTCGCCGTCGGGACCCGCGAGCAACTCGACGCCTTCGCGGAGGCGGTACGGTGAGGGCTGTCGCCGACGGCGTGGCCGCCGCGGCGTTCGCGGCTGCAGGCGGGGCTCTCCCCGTCCTCCAGAGCGACTCGCTCGTCTCGGACCTGCCGACCGCCGCGGCACAGGTGCTCGGCCTGTCGCTGGTGGCCGGCGGACTCGCGGCCGTGGTCGCGCTCGCGTACCGCTGGTACGTCAACGAGCGCGTCCCCTCGGGCCTGCCGATCCTCGTCGGCCTGAGCGGCGTCGCGCTGTACCTCGGGACGAGTCGCGCGCTGAGTCAGGTCATCGGCAACACCGGCGACCCGATGGACGTGACGGCGGCGCTGGCGAACATCGTCACCTTCCTCGTGGCGCTGGCGGCCGCCCGCGGCGGGATGGACGTGGGCGACCGGATCGGCGTGGACGTCTTCGTCGCCGCGGGCGCCACCGAGGTCGAATCGGAGGTGAGTCGCGTCGTCCAGGCGGTCGGGCGCGTCATCACTGTCGAACTCCCCGGGGAGGTCGACGACATCGTCGGCTACGACCCGGTGCCCGACCAGACAAAGTCGAAACTCGGCGGCAAGACGTTCGTCTTCCCGCGACGGCTGACCGTCGCCGAGTTGCGCGACCGGCTCGTCACGCGGCTGAAAGCCGACTACGCCGTCGGCCACGTCGACATCGAACTCGCCGCGGACGGCACCGTCGAGTATCTCGCCCTGGGGGCGCGCGCCGCGGGGATCGGCCCGACGCTCCCGCCGGAAACCTCGGCGGTGGCGGTGCGGGCCGACCCCGCCTTCGCCGCCAGCGCCGGCGACCTCGTGCAGGTCTGGCGCCGCGACCCCTTCGAGCGGGTACTGACGGCCGAAGTACGCGCGACGGCCGACGACGTCGTCACGCTCGCAGTCGACGCCGCCGACACCCGCAAACTGGACGACGGCGAGCGCTACAAGCTCGTGACGCTCCCGGTCGAGACCCGCCCCGACCGCGAGTTCGTCTCCCTGTTACGGGCGGCCGACGAGACGATGGCGGCCGTCACCGTCGCCGCGGGGAGCGCGCTCGACGGCCAGCCCGCGGGTGCGCTGGACGTCTCCGTCGTCGCCGTCCGGCCGGCAGAGGGTGCCGTCGAGCCGCTGCCCGGCCGCGACCGGCAGCTCCGCGCTGGCGACAGTCTCTACCTCGTCGCCACGCCCGAGGCCATCCGGAAGGTCGAGGCCGCCGCGACGGCGCCGACAGACCGACCGGCCACACCGGGCGGCGGCGCTCAACTCCCGCCTGACGAGCGCGTCGACGCCGCCCAGCCGGTTCGCGGGCGGGACGGGAGCGAACCAGACGCCCGGTCCGGAGACGGCGACGCCGTACCGGCTGCGCAGCCAGCCACTGCGACCGACGGCGAGTCCGCGACCGACGGCGAGTCCGCGGGCGCGTCGACCGGTGGGGGCTCCCACAGCGCGCCCGCCACCGACGAGCACGGAGACGGCACGTCGGAGCACGGGGCCTCGGAGGACGGCACGTCGGCGGGTGGCGCGTCGGACGGTGACACGCCGGCGGACGATGGCCCCGTCGAGAGCGACGACGCGGCGGCCGCGCTTGGTGACCCGAACCTCGTTGACTTCGAGGACGGCGCTGGATCCGGTGGCGGCGACCCGTCGGTCGAGAGCGGTCAGGCGACCGACGTGGAGTCGACGGCCGCCGACGCGGACGAGGTGTCCGACGAGGGCTCGGACGGCGGCGACAGCGATGCCGACGACGACGGTGACGCGGACGCTGGCGACGGTCCAGCAGACGAGCCCCGGTCGGGCGAACGCGAGTGAGCGGGGAGAGGCGTCGGTCGCAAACCGGACGAGTGCGGAACGCTCTTTTCGGCGGGCCTCCCTGCTTCGGGTATGCACTGGAGGCTCTTCGCCACGCTCGCCGAGACGGCCGGCGAGACGGCGGTGACGGTCGACCCCGGCGGGGACGCCACCGTCGGTGACGCGCTCGACGCGCTGCTGGCCGCCCATCCCGACCTGAAGGCCGACGTTCTCGACGAGGACGGCGCCCTCTACGACCACGTCCGCCTGCTCCACGAGGGCCGGGACCCCTTCGCAGAGGCCGAGGGGCTCGATACGCCCGTCGCCGAGGGCGACGAACTCGCGCTCTTTCCGCCGGTCAGCGGCGGCTAGCCGCCGTGTGGTCCGGCCGCCGCAGCGATCAGGTCCGCGGGAGGTCGACGACGAAGCGGGCGCCGTCGTGGCCGTTCCGGCGGTCCTCGACGCGGACCTCGCCGCCGAAGCCCTCGACGAGCGTGTTGACGAGATAGAGACCGATCCCCGTGCCGTCGCTGGCGAGTCCGTACTCGCCCTTGCCGAAGACCTCTGCCTTCTTGCCGTCGGGGACGCCGGGACCGTCGTCGCGGATCGTGACACAGACGGTCTCCTCGCGGACCGAGAGGTCGACCTCGACGGTGGGTTCGTCCCCGGCGTGCTGGGCGGCGTTGTTCAGGAGGTTACGAAACACCGACGAGAGCAGTTCGTTCGCGGGCGCCGACGCCGGCGTGAACTCCCCGTCTCTCTCGAAGGTCGCCGCAGTGTAGGTCGTGTCGGCCTTCTCGAGTTCGTCGTGGAGGACGCGGTCGACGCGGACTCGTTCGGTCTCGGGGTCGTCCTCGCCGGTGAGCACGTCGAGGAACTTCCCGGTGTTCTCGGTCAGCTCGCGGATGTGGCCGCTGGTTTCGACGATCTTCTGCAGGTCGGGCTGGTGTTCGGGACCGACCTCGGCGGCGACTTTCTCGCTCCACCCCTGGACGACCTGCACGTCGTTGCGGATGTCGTGACGCAGGATCCGGGTGAGCACTTCGAGCTGTTCGGTCGTCCGGCGGAGTTCGCGATTCTGTCGCTGGCGTTCGAGCGCGTACCGGACTGACTTGACCAGTTCCGTCTCGCTCAGGTCGCCCTTGTTGAGGTAGTCCTGCGCCCCCCGTTTGAGCAGTTCGACCGCCGTCTCGTCGTCGCGAAGGTTCGTCAACACGACCACCGGCACGTCGGTCGTCCGGTCGCGCACCCGCTCGAAGGTCTCTGCACCCTCGGATTCCGGTAGCCCGAGGTCCAGCAAGAGCAGGTCGACGGGCGCGGCGTCGAGGCGGTCGGTCCCGTCGGCCAGCGTCTCTTCGTGATAGAGGTCGATCTCGTCGGGGAGAAAGGCCGAATCGGCGCTCTCGAGGTGGCGCCGGATGAGCATCGCGTCGTTGGGGTTGTCCTCGACGACGAGGACGGTCAGGGGGGTTTCGGCCACTGCCATCGGTCACTCCTCCGAGGGGAGCTTCACTACGTCGAACCAGAACTCCTCGATCTGCCGGACGATCTCCTGGAACTCCCTGTAGCCGACGGGCTTGGTCAGGTACGCGTTCGCGTTGTGTTTGTACGATTCGACCACGTCCCGTTCGGCCTCGGAACTCGTGAGAACGACGACCGGGATCTGCGCGAGGTCGTCGTCGGCGTCGAGTTCCTCGAGGACCTCCATCCCGTCCATGCGGGGCATCTCGAGGTCCAGCAGGACGATGTTCGGCCGCGGCGCGTCGGCGTACTCGCCCTCCTGTCTGAGAAAGGCCAGCGCCTCGACGCCGTCGCCGACGACGTGCAGTTCGTTCAGGAACTTCCCCTTCTCGAAGGCCCGACGAGTCATCTCGGCGTCGTTGGGGTTGTCCTCCGCGAGCAGGATGTCCGCGCTGGCCGCCTCGCTCCCGCCGTCGGGCAGCGGTCTCTCGTCGGGCCAGTCGTCGGGCCACCCGGCAGGACCGCCGGTCACGGTTCGGTCGCAGTCAGCTCGGTCAGTGTCGATTCGTGGGCCGTCAGATCGGTTGTGGGTGTCGTCAGTCATCGGTCGTCCTCGGATTTCTCGATCGTGAAGTAGAACGTCGCGCCCTCGTCGGGGTCGGACTCGACCCAGATCTCGCCGCCGTGGCGCTGGACGATGTTGTCACACACCGCGAGGCCGATCCCTTTGGCCTGGCTGGAGGTCTGGTACTGCGTGCCGCTTTTGAAGATACGGAAGATCTTCTCCTGTCTGTTCTCGGCGATGCCCGCGCCGTCGTCGGCGACGGCGAAGCGGTAGGTATCGCCGACGTCGGTCGCGCTGATTTCGACGTTGATCGGTCCCTCGCCGCCGTGTTCGAAGGCGTTGGTCACGAGGTTCTGGAACAGGCGGCGCAACTGGTCGCGGTCCGCCTCGACCGTCGGCAGGTCGCTCCACTCGACGCCGCCCTCGCGTTCCTCGAGCATGACGCTGATGTCGTCGACTGCGTCGCCGACGACGCGTTCGGCGTCGACCGACCGGAACTCCTCGCCACGGGTCGTGACTCGCGAGTAGTCGAGCAGGCCGTTTATCATCGACTGCATCCGCTGGCTGCCGGTGACGGCGACGTCGATAAACCGCTCACCGTCTTCGTCGAGGGCGTCGGCGTACTCGTCTGCGAGCAGTTCGACGTAGTTCGAGACGGTCCGCAGCGGCTCCTGGAGGTCGTGGGAGGCGACGTAGGCGAACTTCTCCAGGCGTTCGTTGGACTCGGCCAGTTGCCGCTCGCGCTCGACGCGCTCGGTCACATCCCGCGAGGAGGCGATGAGTGACGTGACCGTGCCGTCAGCGTCGGTCACCGGCCGGATGGTTCCCTCGACGTTGATCTCGCCGCCGCCGGGACGCGGGTGTTCCGCTGTGACGTCGACGTACTCGCCGTCGGCCGCGCGGTCGACCCACTCGCGGACGTCCGCCTGCAGTTCGGGGTCGTGATTCCACCAGGCCGTTTCGGCGAACTCGGTGCCCTCGATGTCCGCGCGGTCGGCCGGCGCGTAGCCGAGGGCGGTGTCGTTGATCTGCCGGACCCGTCCGTCGGTATCGAGCAGGCCGACGAGCAGTTGCGGGTCGTTGAAGACGGCCTCGAGCTGTCGCTCGCTGCGTTCGAGGTCACGCTCGCGGCGCTTGCGCTCGGTGATGTCCCGAGAGATGCCCGCCACACGGACGACCTCGTCGTCGCGGAAGACGGGTTCGGCGCTGACCGACACCCAGCGGCCGAACTCCTCGTCTGGGTTGACGCGGAACTCCAGGTCGGCCGACTCACCCTCGGCGACGCGCGCCATGGCCGCCTGGACGCTCTCGCGGTCGTCGGGGTGGATACCAGACATGAACTCCATTGGGTCCTCGCGCAAACTGTCGACCGATTGGCCCCAGATGTCCTCGTAGGCGTCGTTGACGAACAGTAGTTCGTCGAAGCTCCCGTCGAACAGCCAGAACGCGTCGTCGGTCGTCTCGGTCAGCTGTGAGAGGATGGCGCCGTTCTCTTCGAGGCGGCGTTCGTACTGGACACGCTCGGTGACATCGCGCGAGACGCCGACGACGGCGTAGGCGTCGCCAGCGGTCGTCGAGACGGGCGCGACGACCGTCTGGACCGTCTGCTCGCCGGCGGGACCGTCGACCGTGTACTCCCGTTCGACCGGCCCGTCGCGTTCGATGGCCGCCTCGTGGTGGTCTTCGATGGCGGCGAGCTGTCCGTCCGGGAGCACGTCGGCGATGTCCCGGCCGGCCGGGTCGCCGCCGACGCCCATCAACGCGCGCATCCGGTCGTTCATGAACTCGACTTCGCCGTCGAGGTGGGTCATGAACACACCCGCCGGGATCGCTTCCAGCAGCGTCTCGAGGCGACGTTCGTTCTCCACGCGGTCGGTGACGTCCAGCGAGACACCGATGACCTGTTCGAGGTCGCCGTCGTCGCCGACGATCGGCCGGTACTGCGTGTCGAACACTCTACTGGCGGCCTCATGTGTTACCTGGACGGACTCGCCGTCGAGCGCCCGTTCGCAGGCGTCGACGATGCTCGGGTTGTCCGCGTAGACGTCGAACACCGACTGCCCTTCGAGGTCACCGGGCTCGAGGCCGAGCTGTCGGAGGCCACGCCCCTCGGAGAAGGTAAATACTCCGTCGGCGTCGAGCGAGAACAGGACGACAGGGAGGTGTTCGACGAGCGATTCCAGCCGGTCGCGCTGCTCGCGGATCCGCGCCTGGTTCTCGAACGCCGCGGTCACGTCCTCGATGGCCATGACCGCGCCGTCGAAGGCGCCGTCGTCGTCCCACACCGGCGCCCCGCTGACCGAGAGGACGCACTCGCCGCCGGGCGTCTCGACCCTGAGATGCTCCGCCTCGATCGCTTCGCCGGTTCGCTCGATCCGGGCGAAGGGGTACTCGTCGTCGGCGAGCGGGTCACCGTCGACGCTCCGGAGGTCGATCACTGGGTCGTCGTACAGTTTTCCTGCGAGGTCGGCAGTCTCCAGCGAGAGCGCCGTCTCGGCCCGCTCGTTGGCCATCGTGATCTCGCCGTCGCTGTCGTGGACGACGATGCCAGTCGGGACGGTGTCGAGCACTCGCTCGGTCACGCCGCGCTCGTGCCTGAGTTCCAGTTCGAGTTCGCGCCGCTCGGTCAGATCCCGCAGGAACGCGAAGACCTCGGCGCCGTCCGGGGCCGGTTCGAGCACGACCTCGACCCTGCGCCGCTCCGTGCCGTCGGTCGTCTCGACCGGTAGTTCCGCCTCGACCGTCGCGTCGGCGCCGTCGGCGGCCCGGTCGAAGACGGTCGCGGCCGAGCGTTCGCCGGCCACCGACCACAGGTCCGCCGGCGTCGTGCTGCGCAACCGGTCGCGCGAACGCCCGAACAGCTCCGTCGCGGCCTCGTTCGCGTCGAGTACCGCACCGCTCCCGGCGTCGTGAACGAGTATCGGCTCCGGCGCAACCGCGAACGCGCCACCGCGACCGCCGCCGCGGTCTCCCCCCGTACTGTCGCTGCCTGTTGCCATACCCCCGAGTGGGCGGACCGACACTTATGTTCGATCCAGCGGTTATCAGCCGAGAGAATCGGCTTTCCGACAGGACCCGATGGGTCGCAGGACGGGTTCCCGCGCCGGTCCGCGAACGGTCAAACGGCCGTTATAAGCTTCTGAAGGCACTTATCGGAACGCGACGTTCGGCCGATATGAACAGACGAGCGTTCATCGGCGCGCTGGCAATCGGCGCCGCCGGACTGGGCGGCTGTCTCGCCGAGAGCGACGGCAGCGGGGATGGACCCGACGACGGACCACGAACCGTGCCGGGGACCGACGAAGCGACCGAGACCGACGGGAGGACGCCGACGTCCGACCGGTCGGGCACGACCGAACCGGGGGCAGACGAGCCGTCGAACGGCGGCGAGACGGTCACCGGCGAGTTCGTGGAGGAACTGTTCGCGGTCCCGGAGCTTGTCGCGCTGAACTCGCCGGATTCGTTCGGCGTCTACGGCGACCGCGACGAGCAGTTCGTCGTCGGCCGCCTAAACGCCGGAGGCGGGGCGGCGCCCGCTGTCGAGGACATCGCGCTCGCGGTCGACGGCGAGACGTATTCCGTCGAGACGGAGATCGGCTACGGCCCGTGGGCCCTGTTCGACTACGACGGGCCGTACGACCCGGCTGACGGCGCGCAGGGGTGGGTCCTCGTTTCGGTCCCGAACCCGCTCGACGCCGACGACGCCGCGCTCACCTGGCCAGGCGGGGAGGCCGCCGTGCCCGAGAGCGAACGGGCGAAACTGTCGCGGCCGCCGACCGACTTCGCCGTGCGGTCGTTCGACGCGCCAGAGGCCGTCGACGAGGGTGAGGGGGTCGAGGCGACGCTCACCGTGGCAAACACCGGCGACACAGACGGCGTGTTCGTGGCCGCGGTCAACCGGTCGGGACCACGGGTCGCCTACGCGCCCGAAAGCGCGGTTCAGCTCTCCGTCCCGGCGGGCGAGACGCGCACGTGGACCTACGAGCACACCGTCGAGTGGGAGGATATGGAGACGGAGCGACCGATGCGGGTCCACGTACGCTGGCGCGACGACTCGCTGAACAGGGAGATCACCGCCCGGCCCGACGTGACGACCACCGTCGCCGAGTGACGCGACGGACGGTGCTGGTACTCGCTCGGCCGCGTGTTCACTCGCTCCCGGTCAGGTCCGCTTCTAGCACGAAATCGGGGTCGTCGCTCAGGTCGACGCCCGCGTAGGCGACGTCCGAGACGTGGCCGGCGGTCTCGGGAACCAGCACGCGCGCCCGGTCGGCGCCGCAGTCGGCGGCGTCCCGCGCGATCGCGGCGAACAGCGCGCGGGCCGCGGGGTGGTTCGTCCACGCCGCGAGGCCGTACTCCGCCCACCGGGCGGTGTCCGCGTCGTCGTCGTCGCTCTCGCGCTCGAAGACGCGCGAGCGGGAGGTCGCTCCGCGGGTGCCCCCGGGTCCGCGGACGACGATGACGCGCGACTCGTCGGCGGCCCGGCGGAAACGTTCGCGGGTCACCTCCGAGAGCGCCCAGGACTCCTCGGGGTCGAGGCCGAGCCCCGAGAGGTGCGTGCGAGCGTCGCTACGGCGCCACGCGCTCCAGGCGGCGTCGGGGTCGGATGCTACGGTGAGCTCACTCTCTGGGTCGGACTCGGCGTCGGGATCGGGGTGAGCCCACCGGAACTCGGTCGCGGGGGCGAAGCCGACGCCGCGGGCGGTGCCCAGGCCCGCGCGGTTCCACGAGAACACCATCGCGCGACAGACAGTCGCGCCCCGCTCGCGCGCCCAGTCGAAGCAGGCCTCGTTCAGCGCGCTCGCGACCCCCGTCCCGCGGTGGGCCGGCGCCACGCGCAGTCCCTGGCTCCAGGCCTCGTGAGCTGACAGCGCCACGCACTGACAGACCCCGACGGCGTCGCCCTCGAACTCGGCGACGAACGTCCGCTGGTCGCCGCCGTCCCCAGCCACCCACTCCGGGAACACGTCCGGGAGGTAGTCGCCGCCCTCGAAGCGGTCCCACGTGTCGCTGGCGAAAGCCGCAACCGCTTCTGTATCACCGGGCCGTGCCTGCCTGACGGTCACGTCGCTCATCGGCGACTAGGATCGGTCGCTGGAGCAAAGAACTGGTGGTCGACGGGACCGTTTCAGGTCCAGGGAACCGAGCGCTCGGTGAGTTCGCCCGCGAGCGACGTCCCCATCGCCTCGCGGACGTCCGCGCTGTTGGCGACGGCCCACATCAGTTTGACCTTGGCCGTGCCGGGGAGGGTATCGCCGGCCTCGACGACGCCAGCGTCGAGAAGGTCGCGGCCGGTGTCGTAGACGCGGTCGCAGACCCGTCCCTCGATGCACTGGCTGGTCATCACGACGGTCGTCCCGTCGTCGACCAACTCGGCGATACGCGGGATCCAGTCGGTGTTGACGTGGCCCAGTCCGGTGCCCTCCAGGACGACCCCGGAGTTCCCGGCCACGGCGTCGAGGAAGGCGGTGTCCGCGCCGGGCGTGAACTTCACGAGTTCCACGTCGGTCGCGAGGTCGGGCTGGATGGCCAGGTCGCCGTCTCGCGGCTCGTCGCCGCTCGACTGTTCCGGGGCGCTCCGCGCCCCGCTCTCCCCCCGTTCGACGTACTCGCGGCGGAACGAGACCTCGCACTCGGCGGGGTCGGTGTCGTAGTCGACCACACCGAGCGGCTCGGCGCCGACGGTCTCGAAGGCGTCGCGCCGGGAGGTGTGGTTCTTGCGGGCCCGCACCCCGCGGTGGAGCGCACAGCGGTCGTCGGATGCGTCGGCGTGCATGCAGATCAGCACCTCCGCGCAGTCGGCCTTGGCGGCCTGGACCGCCGAGACGGCGTTCATCACGTTGTCCGAGGAGGGCCGGTCGGCCGAGCGCTGGCTCCCCGTGAAGACGACCGGGACGGGGGTGTCGAGCATGAAGGCGAGCGCGGCGGCCGAGAACTGCATCGTGTCGGTGCCGTGCATGACGACGACGCCGTCGGCGCCCGATTCGATCTCCTCGTGGACGGCGCGAGCGAGGTCCTGCCAGACCGCGGGTGTCATGTTCTCCGAGAGAATGTTCGTGACGACGCGGCCGCGGTAGTTCGCGAGGCCGGCCAGGTCTGGGACCGCGCGCAGGACGTCCTCGGCGTCGAACTGCGAGGTGACGGCGCCGGTGCGGTAGTCGATAGTCGATGCGATCGTGCCCCCCGTGGAGATGAGCGAGATCGTCGGGAGGTCGTCGTCGAACTCGATGCGTGATTCGCCCTCTTCGGACTGGGCTTTTTCCACGTCGTGGACGTCGGTTTCGAGGACTTCGACTGCGGCGGCGTCGCGGTCGACGCCGACGTTGTAGCCCCCGTCGAGTTTGACGACCAGGTGGTCGTCGGTCGTCGAGGGCAGGAGCACGCCCTCGTAGGTCTGGTCCGCGCGCTCGACGCGGACGCGGTCTCCGGCGTTCATGTCCCGGGCTTTTCCCGCGGCGGACTTGAATCCACCAGATCGGTGGCCGGCCGACCGCTCCGCCCGCCTGTCAGCGCCACCGAATTTATTCCCGCGGACAGTGTACGCCGGACACGATGCACAGGCGCGACCTGCTGCTCGGGGGAGGGAGCGTCTTCGTTGCGGGCGGGCTCGGGCTGTTTTATGTGCCCCGCCAAGACTCGGTTCGAGTCCCCCGCGGAATCGACTACGACACCATCTACAGACAGGAGGTGACCATCGATCCGGACTCCTATGACTACGGGCGACTTCGAGCGACCGAAGACGGTAAGAGCGAGGTGTTTCGCACCAGGTCGGCCGCTGTGGCGGAACTGGCCGATACCCCGTCGGTGACGGAGTTCGTCGACGGAACCGATTTCGAGACGGGCGTTCTCGTCGTCGCGGAGTACCTCTCCTCACCCGACTCCTGGCTGGAGCTGACGAGGATAGAGCGGTCGGACGGCGGGCTGACCGTCCACGTCACGGTCGAGTACGAACGGTCGGGCAGGGACAGTCTGACAACCCAATCGCTGCTGGTCTCTATCAGCGGCATCGACGCCCCCGATGAGGTCCCCGTCACCGTGACGTTCACTGACCCCGGCGCCTAGGTGTCCTTGCGATTCGGGCCGCGAGGACGCCGCCCGAAGTCACACGTCGTCCAGAAACACCCGCAGCTCCCGCGTCGCGTTCTCACGCTGGTCGCGGAAGACGCAGTGCCCCGCGCCGTCGACGTGGGTGAGGCGGGCGTCGTCTATCAGGTCGACTTGCTCGCGGTCCAGTTCTCGCGCCCGGTCGTCAACGTCGGCGCGCAGGATCAGCGTCGGTGCGGTGATGTCGGCGAAGTACTCGGCAGGGTCGAGCCAGCCCTCCTCGAACACCGCGGTGATGTTCGGGCTGACTCGGAGGCGCGCGTCTGCGATCAGCGAGGCCAGGTCGCGGTCGCCGGCGGCGGCGTGGCCGGCGATCTCGTCGTCGGCCTCGAACAGTTCCGCCTTGGAGTGGTCGTGCCACCACAGGACCTGCTCGCGGACCGCCGCGACCTCGTCGGCATCGCTGTCGTCCGGGCCGTCATTGCCCCCGTCAGCGCGGTTCTCCTCGTTGTGGGCCAGCAGACCGGCCGGGTCGATGGCGACGACGGCGCGGGGCAACTCGGGGTGGGTCGCGGCGGTCGCGAGCACCGTATCGCCGCCCATCGAGTGTCCGAGGAGGATCGGGTCCACGAGGTCGAGCGCGTCGAACAATCCCGCGAGGTCGGCGACGCGGTCGTCGGCGCCGTAGCCCGAGTCCGGGGCGTCGGAGCGGCCGTGGCCGCGGGCGTCGAAGGCGATCACGTCGTAGCCGCCTTCCAGGGTGCGAACCAGCGGCGTGCGGCAGGGGCCGTCGTCGAAGACGCCGTGGGCGACGACCAGCGGCGGCCCGTCGCCGCCGGTGCGCGTGTAGTGGAGGCGGACGCCGTCGACGTCGACGGTCCCCTCCGCCCAGCGGTCGGGCACGGGCGATTCGAGCGGGACTTCCGTGTCTGACATGCACTGGCGTAGGAGGATTTCTCGCAAAAAGCCTGTGGGATCCCGGCACTCTCTCGCGTTCGGCAGCAGTCTGTCGATATCGGGACGGTTCGTGTCGCCGACTGGGCCGAGACAGGCGCTCGTTCCGACCGGCGGGACGGCGCCACCCGCAACGCTACAGCGCGCCGTGACTGGCCTTTATTTATCGGGGCAGTGATAGGCGAGGTATGGTCACCGACTCGCTGGAGACACCCTCGCAACTGCGGTTTTTCGGGTTTTGCCTGCTCGCGGCGGCGGTCGCGCTGTTCGCCGTCGTTCAGTTTCCCGTCGACGCGTGGTTCATGTTCCCCATCGCGGTTCTCGCTCTCGCCGCCTTGACTGGCGTCGACGGCTACTGGCGGAATCGAGAGTAGTGCTGTGGGACTGCATTGAATATCCGCGCCGGAGGCGCGGTTCACCGCTCTCGACCGGCGGTCGAGAGCGGTTTTTTGGTCCAGCTTTTTCAAGCGGGGGTACCCGCAGCGCTCGCAGAGCGCGAGGATACCCTCCGCGGAAAAAGGTGGTCGCGAAAGCTCCTTGAGTTTGGGGCTCGGAGGTGTCGGTATGTCCGAACGCACGGACGAGCGGAGCGAGGACGCCAGTGTCGAGGACGTTCTCGACGACTTCGGCGGCGACGTCGGCAGCGGCGGCGACGACCTCGACGACGGCGACGTGGGCTTTAGCGACGACGAACTCGGCGTCGACGTCGAGGGGCTCACCGGCGACCCCGACGCGACCTCTCGCGGTGGGTCGTCCCGCGGCGGCTCCACCAGCGGTGCGACCGCCTCGGACTCCGAGTCCAGCCTCCTGGGCCGCCTGACGCCCTCGCTGCCCAGCCTCCCCAACCCGCTCGCAGCACTCCCCTCCATCGGTTCGGTACTGCTCTCGTTCGCCGTCGTCCTGGTGATGCTGGGCGTCGTCAGTGCGATCCCGCTCATCGGCTTCATCCCGCTACTGTGGGCCGGCGCGATCTTCGCCGGCGCGTTCACGCTCGGCGCGGCCAGCGGCGAGGGTCGATACGTCGAGCTCCTCCTCGCCGGCGTCGTCATCGGCCCCGTGTCGTTGACATTCGGCAATTTCTTCCGGCTTTTCTTGCTGGCCGACATCGGCCTGTTGCCCCTCGGTGTGATCGGCGCCGGGATCGGCGCGGCCTCCGGGCTGCTCGGGCATTATTTCGGCCGCGATTTCCGGAAGGGTCTGACCCGCGACATCAAGTGACTGGTTGGAGTGCGGTGAGGGCTATCGACCGCTGTGACCGTGAGCGCAACTGTTTGATTCTCGACTGACGACGATACCGCGAGTGCAGCCGATTCCGCGACCGCAGCCAGCCCTGAGAGTTGCAAGCCCTCGCCCCGCTCGCTAGCCGGAACAGCGTCCACATCCGATGTCAGTACCACGACCGCAGCCAACCCTGAGCGTTGAAAGCCCTCGACCCGCTCGCGGTCGCTGCGTCACATATCCTCGGTCGCTTCGCTCCCTCGGATAGGGGTGACGCAGACGACTGAACTGCACGCGACCGGGCCTCGCCCTTTCAGTCCACCAGGACCGCCACCGTAGACAGCCACACGCCTCCCCAGCCGATTGCGTTACTCGTCGCTTCGCTCCTGCGTTACTCATCCCTCGCACGGTACGTCGCGCCACAGGGGCGCGACGGCGCGCGCCAACATGGAAAATTCGCGAGAGTGCGGTCGGCGGCGGTCAGTCCGGGAGCCGCCACTCGTCGCCGTCGCGGACGACGATGTCCTCCTGGGCCAGTCGCTGGAGAGTTTCCTCGACGACGGCCGGCGGGGCCTCCACGCGGCGGCTGATGTCGTCGACCGAGCCCGACCGGTCGGCGAGCGTCGAGAGCACGTCGCTGAACAGGCGGGCGTCGACGTCGTCGAACGACTCGGTGAGTTCGTCCATCACCTCCGAGAGGCGACCGTGGACCCACCGCTGGGCCATCGAGAGCTCCCTGTCGAGGTCGTAGAGCGCGTCGAGCTCGCGAGCGAGGCGGCGCGCGTCGGCGCCGTCAGCGCTGTCGCCGCCCACGGTGCTGTCGTCGGCGTTGCTCTCCCCGGTGTCGAGGTCGATGGAGAGGCGCCGACAGGTCGTCACGTCGACGGTGCTGGCGGGGTAGGCGCTCTTGGTGCCGAACTGGTAGGGCGAGACGTTGACCTCCAGGCGGAGGTTGCGGGCGATGTGGAAGTACTTCCGGCGCTGGTCGTCGACGCGACTCTCGACGAGCCCCGCCTGCTCCAGCTTTTCGAGGTGGTCGATAACGGCCTTCGGGCTCACGCCGATGTACTCGCTGATCTCGGTGACGTAACACGGCTTGTGCGCGAGCAGGCGCAGGATCCGCCGCCGGTTGGCGTTGCCCAGGAGATCCAGCAGTTCGGCGGAGTCCATTCACCTGAGGTTTGGGCTCCCCGTATTTAAGCGTGCCCCCATGAGCCCGGCCGTGCCGGCGACCTGTCCCGACGGCGTCGTGCGGTTCAGGTCAGAGCCGCTCGAAGCCGCGCGCGGCGAGACCGACGGCGAGCAGGGACGTGACGACGCTCCCGGCGACGAGAACGATCCCGACTGTTCCCTCCAGGTCGTAGCGTAGCGGCGGGTGGTAGCCGAAGCCGTAGTCGACGATATCGTTGGCGAGGACGAGGACGAGTGCCGTCGCGAGCGCGCCGCGGGTCGTCTTGCCGTAGTGGGGGATCAGGTACGCTTCCGGGATGAACAGCAGGTGCGTCGAGAGGACGCCGAAGTAGTTCCAGGCGTCGGGGAAGTACGCGCCCACGTCGAGATTGAGCGCGAGCGCCGTCCAGAGGCCGGTCTCGACGAGCCAGACGAAGGCGATGGTGTGCAGATAGGCGAGCACGTGGTTCGTCGGGGCCTCGTCGAGGACACGACCGAGGTTCGGCAGGAGCGTCGCGAGCGACAGGGCCATCAGGAGGACTGCGACCGGCGAGTCCATGTACAGCGGCCAGAGGAACGTATCCACCTCGGGCAGGGAGGGGAGATAGAAGTGGACGCCGACGAAGACAGCCGCGACGTTGGCGAAGATCAGCCACGTCAGGCTCGGCGCGTTCTCCAGGTAGTACCGCGCCCACCGCCGCCGAATGAGCTCGCTGCGCCCCCTGGCGGAATCGCTCGTCGGCGACAGGTCCATGCTCGAACGCCGGGCCGGCGCAGGCAAAACCGTATCGAAGGGGCGACACCACTCCGCGTCCCAGTCGCTCCTCTCCGTATTGTGAGGGTTTCGACCGCGAACCGGCGGCCAAACCGGCGCTATCTGGCGGTCGGATTGCGCGCCGACATAACACTGTCGGCCAACACTTATGTACGAGTATGTGTGACATACGCATGCATAGTAATGTTCGAACGATTCTCCAGCGGCTACTACCTGGGGCGGCTGTACGTCACCCCGGGCCGGGACGAGGGCGAGAACGCGGCCATCGCCCGCTCGCAACACGAGCAGGTCAACGAACAGCTGTACGCGGACGAAGAGGTCGTCCGCACCGACAACCCCCTGGTGATGAAACTGGAGAACACACACTTCACCGTCGCTGGCGACGAGAGCGTCCCGGAGGGGACCCTCGCCGTCCCGCCGGAGCTCGTCGAAGAGACGCGACTCAGGAACCCCCCTGACCTGCGGGAGGTGTTCCTCGCGAAAGCCGAGCGCGCCCGGCAACTGCTCTCGGTGGCCTCGGGACTCCCGAGCGCTGGCGACCATACCGGCGAATCTGACGACGACACTGGCCCCGCGGGCGACCCGCTCGGCTTCGACGGCGGCCCGGCCGGCATCTGAGCGTCATCCGTCCAGTCTGCCACGCCGACCCGCCCGCGCCAGTGTGCTCGCATCCGTGGGTCGAGGGAGTACGCTTAAGCCGTCGGCTTCCGCCACTCCCCGTGATGCTCGACGAGTTGCTCGGCCGGGCCGAACTCAAAGACCGCATCGCGGACCTCGAAGAGGAACTCCACCACCGCGAGCGCGAACTCGAGGCCGAGCGCGAGCGCCGCGCGGACGCTGTCAGCGACCGACAGGACGCCGAGGAGCGCGTCAACCGTCTCGAAGACCGCATCGCCGACCTCGAGGGGACCGTCGAGCGCCTGCGCGACGACGACGGCACCGACCGCTCGTTCGCCCACACCGAGGACCTCCGCGACGAGCGCCTCGGGGCCGTCCTCGACCGGCTCGGCTCCGTCGAAACCGACGCCGAAGGAGCCTTTTCGGCCTACGTCGCCAACGGCCACGACCTCCCCGACACAGTCCAGGAGGCCTTCGGCGACCGCGCCGCGCTCGTCGGCCGCGCCGCGCCCTGTCTGGCAGTCACCGACGACGCTGGCGTCGTCGCCGCCTGTCTGTCTGTCCCCGATCCACCCGAGCCGTATACGCAGTGGGACACCGCATTCAGCCTCGACCGCGAGCGGTTCGAACCCACCGGCGAGTTCACGGTCGCGCTCGTGCGCTCGGACCTCTTCGCGATGGGCCAGTACGAGGGGCGAGAGCGGGTCGCGTTCCAGGGCTTCGACTCCGAACTGAAGAGCCAGCACTCGAAAGGCGGCTTCTCGCAGGCCCGCTTCGAGCGCCTGCGTGACGCGCAGATCGACGACCACCTCGACCGGTGTCGCGCGGCGCTCGCGGACCGGGACACCGACCGGTGTTACCTCGTTGGCGAGCGGACGGTGCTGGACGAGTTCGACGACCTCGCCGACGCCACGGCGACCGTCGACGCTTCCGGCGAACCCGAGGCCGCGCTCGACTCCGCAGTCCGTGACTTCTGGACCGTTCGTCTGCGCGTGCCCTGACCGCCAGGATCGGGGGCGCCGGGAGCGGACACTGAGACACGAGCGCGACTCGCGGCTTTTTTGCCCTCACTGCTCTATCTCGGTGCAATGACCGACCACGTCGCACTGGTCCGGCGCTCGCTGGCCGGAACCGCGGAGTTCGACCGGCGGGTCCGCGAACAGGGCGAGCGGATCGCCGCCGCGCTCGACCGCGGGACGTTCGACAACGACGCCGCCACGCTCGGCCTCGAACTGGAGGTCTACGCGGTCGACGCCGACGACCTGACGCTCGAACCGATCCCCGAGGACGTCTTCGACGGCCCGGCGGACAAGGAACTCGGCCTGCACAACGCCGAATGCAACGCCGCACCGAGTCGCTTCGACGAGGGCGGCATCGCGGCTCAGGCCGAGGCCGTCGCGGCGGACCTGGCTGCCACTCGCGAGCGAGCGCGCGAGCACGGCCTCGCGGTCGTTCTCGACGCGATGCCGGCCGTCGCGCCCGCCGACGGGACGGTGACCTATCTCGACGACGTGGACGTCCGGGGTGGCGACGCGTCCGAGAGCGATGCGCCCGAAAGCGAGGGGGACGGAACGGCGGTGCCCGGCCCTGAGGCCGCCGACCCGGTGGTTGTCGCGCGGAACATGCGCCAGGACCCGCGCTACGGCGCGCTCGACAACGAGGCCGTCCGTCTGGCGGGCGGGTCGATCCCCTTCTCGGTGCCCGGCGCCGATCTGTCGTTCCAGACGATCCTCTTCGAGTCGCTCGCCACGTCGATCCAGCCCCACGTCCTGGTGCCTGACGTGGCCGATTTCCCCCGGTATCACAACCTCGCGACACGGACGCTCGGGCCGCTACTCGCGCTGTCGTCGAACTCGCCGTTTCTCCCCGGTGACTGCTACGACCTCGACGCGGCCGGCCTGACACCCGAGGAGCTGGTCGACGAGACCCACCACGAACTCCGGATCGCCGCCTTCGAGGAGTCGATGAACCAGGCCTGTCGCAAAGTCCGGGTGCCGGACGACCTCGCCGAACCGCGCGACGCTGTCGACCACGTGGTGGCCGACGACACCTACGCGCCTTTCCTCCGCGAGTGGATCGAGGGCGACGACGGCGACGAGGGCGAGTCTGCCGCTGACGCAGAGGACGGCGCGGGCGACGGCGACGGGGCCGCCGAGCCCTGGGAGTTCGACTACAAGCGCGGGACCTTCTGGCGGTGGGTGCGCGGCGTGCCGGGCGGCGACGCGGTCGACGGCGCCTGCGACGAGCAGTCGCTCCGGATCGAGTACCGCCCGCTCCCGACCCAGCCGACGGTGCGCGACGTGGTCGGCCTGCAGGCGCTGACCGCCGGCCTCCTCCACGGCCTGGTCGCCGCCGACCACCCGCTGGCCGACCTCCCGTGGGCGGACGCCGAGGCGAGTTTCTACGGCGCCGTCGCGGACGGCATCGACGCCGACCTCGCGTGGGTCGACGCCGACGGCCAGCGTACCGGTGACTCCGAGACGATCTTCGACGAAGTCTTCACGTACGCCCGGCACGGCCTCGAAATCCAGGGCGTCTCCCCCGCGACGCGCGACCGCTATCTCGGCCCCATCGAGGCCCGGTGGGAGACCGGGGTGACCCCGAGCGTCTGGAAGAAGTCCCGGGTGCGAGCGCATCTGGACGACGGGCTGGACCTGGACGCGGCGCTCGCCGCGATGCAACGCGAGTACGTCGACCTGCACCGCGAGCGCGAAACCTTCGCCGACTGGGTCGCGTGACTATCGCGGTCCGCCCCGGCCGCGTGCCGGTCGCCGTCAGCCGGAGTACGGTCGTTCGACCACTGTCTCGCCGTTGTCCCAGTCGGTGATACGCCCGGTTATCCAATCGAAGACGGTGATCCGCCCGGTGACCCAGTCGAAGACAGTGACGACCGGCGAGAGCGCCCGTTCGACGCCGCGGACGACCGGCACGCCGCGGACGACCGTCGCGACGCGCTCAGTCCACCGCGACCGCACCTGTCCCCCGACCGACGACCGCGAGGTCGAACTCGCCGCCGTCGGCGGGAACGCCCGCGAAGGGGTCGCTGTCGAGGAGGAGCGCTCCGTCAAGATCCGCGTAGTCGAACAGCGGTGCAAGGTGGCAACTGGCGGCGATCGCGGCGTTCGAGGCGACCATACAGCCGAGCATCGCCTCGCAGCCGTGGGCGTGGGCGACCGCGGCGACCCGTTGTGTCTCGCGCAGACTCCCGCATTTCATCGGCTTCACGACGACGATATCGACCGCGTCGGCGACCCGCGGGACCGTCGCGGCGGTCGTGACTGACTCGTCGGCGGCGACCGGGAGCACACCCTCCTCGCGGACGACCTGCAGCCCCCCGAGGTCGTCCGCGGGAACCGGTTGCTCGACGAACGCGACGCCGTGGTCCGCGAGGGTCCGCGAATGGTCGACGGCCTCTCGGGGCGTCCACGCGCCGTTGGCGTCGACGCGGAGCCGGGCGTCCGGCGCGCCCGCTCGCACCGCCGCGACCCGCTCGCGGACCCGCTCGTCGTCGAGTTTGACCTTGAGATGCGTGAATCCGCGGTCGACCGCCGCGTTTGCCTTCGTGCGCATTTCTTCCGGATCGGCCATGCCGACGGTGAACGAGGTCGGCGGTGCCGCGCCGGGGTCGAGCCCCCACTGGCGGTAGCAGGGCACGCCCAGGCGGTTGGCGGCCAGGTCCGCGAGCGCGATGTCGACAGCACACCGGGCCGCCGGGTCGCCGCCGGCAGATCGGGCCGCTGGACCTCCGTCGCCGGCAGATCGGGCCGCTGGACCTCCGTCGCCGGCAGATCCGGCCGCTGGACCTCCGTCGCCGGCAGATCCGGCCGCCGGGTCGCCGCCGACGACGCTCCGGAGTTCGCGCTCGACCCGCTGACGCGCGTGGGGGTCACCGACGTCTTCGACGACGGCCAGCAGATCGGGCAGGACGGCGGCGACAGTGTCGGCGGTTTCGCCGTAGTACGTCGACGGTGCAGCGGCGCCGACGCCCGTCGTTCCCGACTCGTCTTCGACACGGACGACGACGTTTTCGGCCGTCTCTGTCGTCCCTCGCGAGATCGTGAACGGGTCGGCCAGCGGGAGCGACACCCGCTCGAAACTCGTCGTGAGGGTCACGACTCGCCCTCCGGGGCGGTCGTCGGGGTCACAGTCCCTCCAGCACCGCGTCGAGGAGTGGCTCGACGCCGAAGCGGACGGGGTCGGTCGCCGGCGCGTCGATGGCGGCGCCGAACTCGTCGACCGCCGCGCGGGCCGCTGACTCGTCCGCGGGTTCGCGACCGCCGAGCGCGGCGGTGTTGACGGCCCCGGCGACCACCGCGGCGGGTGCGACGGGCGCGGCGACGCGCTCGTAGCGAGCGGCGTACTCTGCCGGCGGCGGGATCGGGACGTGTTCGTAGCCGTGGACGGCCTCGCGACCCGCGGTGTGACAGAGCACGAGCCGGTCGGGCGCGGCGCCGTGGAGGATGCTCGCCGTCACGCCGGAGTAGGCGGGATGGGCCAGCGCCCCCTGGCCCTCGACGACGAGGAGAGCGTGGTCCGCGGCCCGCTGTTCGACCATGCGTTCGACGGCGCCGGCGGCGAAGTCAGAGACCACGCGGTCGACCGCGATACCCCACCCCTCGATCATGACCGCGGTCTGGCCGGTCGGGACGACGCACGCGTCGACGCCGCGCTCGCGGGCCGCACGGACGAGTTCGTAGGTGGTGGTCATCTTGCCCGACGAGCAGTCGGTGCCGACGGTGAGGACGACCGTCGCGTCCACGTCGCCGGCAGTGCCGTCGGCGACGGTCAGATCCGCCGGCGGTCGGCGAACGTCGCGGATATCGCAGTCGTGGTCGCTCGCGAGGCGGGCGAACTCGTCGTCGTCGGCGAGGTAGGTGTGGAGGCCGGCGACGACGTCACAGCCGCGTTCGAGCGCCCCGCGGATGTCGGGGCGCCAGGTTTCGTCGAAGCCGCCGCCGATAGGCGCGACGCCGACGACCAGCGCGTCGACCGGGTCGGAAACGTCGGCCATCGAGGCGACGATAGGGGCGTCTGGCACGTCGGGGACGTGGTCGCGGACGCGCTCGCCGGCGGTCGTGCGGTCAAGCACCGCGACCACCTCGTCGTCGCCGTAGCGCAGGAGGCCGACGGCCGTCTTGGCCCGGTCGGGGAACGTCTCGTGAGCGAGGAGCGCCACGCGCATGGCGGGCGTTCGCTCGGCGGATAGTTAACGCCACTGTCGGGGTGGCTGCGTCCTCGCTGTCAGGGTGGTTGCGTCGCCGTGGCAGCAGGACCGCGGTCGAACGGCGACCGGACCGCGGTCGAATGGTGACTGGACTGCGGTCGAACCGCGACCCACGACGGCGCCGAACGCTTATCCCGGTTCCGGACGCCCTCACGATATGGCCATCGGAGACGTCTACGGGGCGACTGCGGGCGACTGCACGGACCTCTCCTATGTCGACACCGGGATGTACGATGTCGCCGAGTACGGCGCCGTCTACGTCCTCGACGCCGAGCGCCCCGCGCTGGTCGACACCGGCATCGGTACCAACCACGAGCGTGTCCTCGCCGCGGTCGAGGCGGCGGGCCTTGCCCCCGAAGACATCGAGGTCATCGCGCTGACCCACGTCCACCTCGACCACGCTGGCGGCGCTGGCTTCCTCGTCGAGGCGTGCCCGAACGCCACCGTCTCCGTCCACGGGGTCGGCGCGCCCCACCTCGCCGACCCGGGGCGGCTCTGGGCGGGCACGAAACAGGCCGTCGGCGACCAGATCGAGTTCTACACCGAACCGAAGCCGGTCCCCGAAGACCGGATCGCGGAGATCGAGGACGGCGACGTCATCGACCTCGGAGACCACGCGCTGGAGGTGTCCCACGCGCCGGGCCACGCGCCCCACCAGGTCGTCTTCTACGACCCTGCGAACGACGCCGTCTTCACCGCAGACGCGGCGGGCATCTACGCGCCCTCACGCGACGAACTCTTCCCGACGAGCCCGCCGCCGAACTTCGACCCCCGGCAGTGCCAGTCCGACGTGGACACGCTGCAAGCGATCCAGCCCGACGTGCTCTGTTACGCCCACTTCGGCCCCGTCGAGACAGGTGACAGGCTGGCCCGCTACGCCGACGTGCTCGCCGAGTGGGTCGCTGACGTGCGCGAGGCACAGTCCGAGTACGAGGACGACGCGGCCGTCGTCGAGCAGTTCGTCGAGCAGGCGGACGCCGAGCGAGCGGTGTGGGGCGCCGAGAAGGCCGACGCCGAGGTGGCGATGAACGTCCACGGTGTCTTGGCTGCACTGGACCGGGAGTGACGGCGCAGACCGTCTATTCTCTCCACATGACCGTTCGACTCCATCACCCCAAACGATTTACTGTTAGGAGTAAAACTAACATCAGATGGCGGAGGACGATGTCACGGTGGTCCGTGACGAGATCGAAGCATACGATGACGGGACTGTCGCCCGCGTTCGCGTCCTCCGGGTACCGCGGTCCCGTCGTTTCGAGGACGGGATCAAGTACGCGTACCACTACGGCAAAGCGGGGGCCGAGGACCCGGTCATCCGCTTCGACAACCACCACGGCGACCACGAACTCCATCTCGGGGAGACGGTGTTCGAAATCGACTTCCCCGGCTTGCAACCGCTGTATCGGGCGTGGCGCGCGGCGCTCCCGCAACGGAAGCGAGTTGACTGGTGAACGACAAACGACAGTGAGACCCATGACACGAACACTACACATCCGACTCGGACCGACCGACCACGGCGATCTCGAAGAGGCGCTCGGTGCGCTCGATGCAGGCCAAGACATCGAGGCGAAACCGGCGACACTCTCGATCGAGGGACTCGAAACGCTCGGCAGGATCTTCCGCTCAACCAACCTCGAGTTGCTCCAGGCGATCATCGAACACGATCCCGAAAGCATCCGCGCCCTCGCGCGTGTCGTCGATAGACATCCGCCGGACGTACTCGAGAACGTCCACGAACTGGCGGACTACGGACTCATCGAACTGCGTGAGGAGGGGCGCTCGAAACGCCCCCTCGTCTGGTACGACGAACTCGATATCGACGTCCCGCTCCGGACTGACGACTCCGGGGCTGACGCCGTTACCCCGTAACCGAACGCCAGCAGTGCGGGCCCGATGGTCCCAACAGATAGGTGGCCGGAGACCGAGCAGTCCGGCATGAACGACTTCGCGTCTGTCGAGGCCGACCGACTCCTGTCGGGCCGCGCTGACTGGGTGGACGCCGACCTCGCGTCGGCGGTGTGTGAACACCCGCTCGAGAGCGTCGAAACCGAGTACCCCCACCACGCCAGGACGATGGACGGCCCCGACGACTGCGTGGCGCCGAGCGACCGACACCCCGTGTTCTACGGCAGTTTCGACTGGCATTCGGCGGTCCACAGCCACTGGACGCTGGTCCGGTCGCTGCGGCTGTTCGACGACCACCCCGACCACGAGGCCATCGTCGAGCGCATCGACGGCCGGCTGACGCCCGAGAACGTTGAGCGCGAGGTCGCGTACTTCGAGGACCACGAGGGGTTCGAGAACCCGTACGGCTGGGGATGGCTGCTGCGGCTCGCGGCGGAACTGGACCTGTGGGACGGCAAGCGCGCGGGCGAGTGGCGCGAGACGCTCCGCCCGCTCGAAGCGCGGATCGCGACGCTCGTCGAGTCCGAGTTCCTCACGCAGGAGCGCCCGCTCCGCGTCGGCACCCACAGCAACTCGGCGTTCGGGCTGGCCTGCGTCCTCGACTACGCGCGGACGACCGGCGACGATGCGCTCGCCGGGGCCGCCAGCGAGCGAGCGCGCGACTGGTTCGCCGACGACACCGACTACCCCATCGCCTACGAACCGCTCGGGTGGGACTTCCTCTCGCCGGCCCTCGCGGAGGCCGACCTGATGCGTCGGGTCCTCGACGGGGAGGCGTTCGCGGCGTGGCTCGCTGATTTCCTGCCCGAACTGGCCGGCGACGCGTCCGGGACTGCCGCCGCGTCGGCCGACCCGCCCCTCGACCCGATCGGTGTCGACGCCGATACTGAGGACGGAATGGAACTGCACCTCGTGGGGCTGAACCTCTCGCGGGCGTGGTCGCTCGCGGGAGTGGCCGACACACTCGCGGCGCAGGGAGCGACCGCGGACAGCGTGTCAGACCGACTCGCCGAGAGCGCGGTGAGCCACGCCCGGGCGGGGCTCGACCGGGCGTTCACCGACGAGTACGCCGGCGCGCACTGGCTGTCGTCGTTCGTCCTTTACCTGCTGACGCGCGAGGAGGGAGCCATCGCGCCCGACGCGGGGTAGTCCGCAAACCGGTCGCGCCGGACGCGGGGTGGTCCGCAAACGGGACTCTGTCTGGCGACCCGCACCCGAGACTCGGAGCACACACGGCGGCAAGTGAGTGGTATTATGTAATGTGCTTCCGTTTCCCTGGCCGTATGGAGGGACACGCGTGGCAGGCGGCGGCGAGCTACTGATCCCGCTCGTCGCGGGGATAATCGGCCTCGGAGTGCTCGCGCAAGTGCTAGCCGCCAGGCTCAGAGTCCCGAGTATCATCTTCTACCTCCTCGTCGGCGTCGTCATCGGCCGACCGGGGCTGGGACTGGTGACCGGCGATACCTTCGGCGACGCACTCCCGGCCATCGTCGGCCTCGCCGTGGCGATCATCGTTTTCGAGGGAGCCTTCCACCTCCACCTCGACCGCATCCGCGAGGCGCCCAAGGAGGCCTTCCGGATGGTCACGCTCGGTGCGGTCATCGCCCTGCTCGGCACCGCCCTCGCCGTCAACCTCGCCTTCGAGGAGGCCACCTGGGAACTGTCCTTCCTCGTCGGTGCGCTCCTGGTCGCGACGGGACCGACCGTCATCACGCCGATCCTGAACGTCGTTCCGGTCCGGGACCGCGTCGCGGCGGTCCTCGAGACGGAGGGTATCGTCAACGACGTCACCGCGGCGATCATCGCGGTGGTCGTCTTCGAGGCGGTCAATCCCGACGCGTCGAGCGCCGGGTTCGTCCAGTCGTTCGCCTCGCGGCTCGGCATCGGCATCGCGGTCGGTCTCGGCGTTGCGGCTCTCGTCTACTACCTGCTGCGCTACATCGACCTCTCGCCGGGCGACGCCCCGCGCAACGCCCGGTTGCTCGTGCTCGCCGGGGCGCTCGTGGCTTTCGCCAGTGCGAATACACTGGCCAGCGAGGCCGGCGTCGCCGCCGTCGCCACCGCTGGGATGGTCCTCGGGAACCTCGACCTCCCCTACGAGGCGGACATCACCGAATTCAAAGGCGACGTGACGCTGCTGGTGCTCGCGTTCGTCTTCATTGCCCTGGCCGCACAGCTCAACCCCGAGACGCTGGTCGAAGTCGGCGTGGGTGGCCTGCTCGTCGTGGTCGCGGTAGCGCTCGTCATCCGCCCGCTGCTCGTGTTCGTCTCGACGGTCGGCGACCGCCTGACCAGAAACGAGAAGCTGTTCATCAGCGCGGTCGGGCCGCGCGGTATCATCCCGGCCTCGGTGGCGACGCTGTTCGCGGTCGAACTGTCGAACGTCGTCGACGAGCGCCGCGCACACGCCGCCGAACTCGTCGGCGGCGACGCGACCCCCAGCGGTGTCTGCCAGACGGACCTATCGGGCGAGGCGGCCGCGGCGTGTGCCGAGGCGAGCACGTTCGCAACGCAGGCGGACATTCTGCTGGGAACGGTCTTTCTGGTCATCTTCACGACGGCCCTCCTCGAAGGAGGGCTGGCGCGACACGTCGCACAACGGCTAGACGTCATACCCATGAGAGTCATCATCGTCGGGGGCGGCACGGTGGGCCGGTCGCTCGCCGAACGCCTCGAGAACCGCGGAGAGAACGTCGTCATCATCGAGGAAGACGACGAGATAGCCGAGAAGGTACGGAACAGCGGCTTCACGGCCGTCATCGGCGACGGGACGGACACGGACGTCCTCCGGGAGGCCGGTGCGAACAACGCGAAGACAGTCGTCGCCGCGACCGGCGACGACGACGCGAATCTGCTGGTGGCACAGCTGGCCAGTTCGAAGTTCGGCGTCGAGCACGTCATCGCGCGGGTCAACAACCCCGATAACGTCGAGGCTTTCGAGGAACTCGGCGTCCGGACTATCTCCTCGGCCATCGCGACGGCGTGGGCCATCGACAACCAGATCGAACGGCCTGCCATCGCCCACTGGATGACCGACATCGGGCGGACCGGCGACGTCCAGGAGGTCGAACTCACCAACGAGGACCTCATCGGCACGCCGATCCGCGAGGTCGGCCCGATGCTCCCGGACGCCTGTCTCATCGCCCTGGTCAGCGACGGCGACCACAAGTCCGCGAAGGTTCCCTCTGCCGACTACGAGGTCAAGCGCGGGGACCACCTGACGCTGCTGGGACAGACCAGTTCGGTCAAGGAAGGCATGGCGCTCATCGACTCCGACAGCAACTGAGGGGTCGTCGGTCCACGACGACGCTCCTCGTCGCCGCGCGTGCTCCCGGTCGGCTTCTTTGCGACCGGGCGTCCAACCCGAGAGTATGGAGCCACGTCACTACCTCCGGGTCGAGGGCCTCGCCGTCCTCGTCGGCGCACTGGCCGTCTACGTCGACCTCGGCGAGCCGCTGTGGCTGCTGGCCGCCCTCGCGTTCGCGCCGGACCTCTCGATGCTCGGTTTTCTCGCCGGTCTCCGGGTCGGGAGCTACAGCTACAACGTCGTCCACACCTACACGACGCCGCTCGCCCTCGCTGGCGTCGGCGTCTGGACCGACAGCGCGCTCGCGATTGCCGTTGCCGCCGTATGCGTCGGTCACACCGGCGCCGACCGACTCCTGGGCTACGGGCTCACCTTCGAGTCTGGATTCCGGGACACGCGTCTGGCGCCCAGCCCGCGCCCGTCGCTGCGGTAACCGACTCGGAGTAATGGTACGAACCGGCGAGAGACGAGCGACCGCGACGGCCCGTGGAAACTCGATGGCTACGCCGCCGTTCCGGTCAGAGCCCCACTCGGTGGTGCGCTCAGGGCGCGTGGAACTCGATGGCTGCACCCTGGCCGAAGCCGACGCACTCGGTGGCGAGGCCGAGGTCGTCGCCCCGCCTGTTCATCTCGTGGATGAGCGTGACGGGGAGGCGGGCGCCGGAGGCGCCGAGCGGGTGACCGATGGCGATGGCGCCGCCGTTAACGTTGTACATGTCGTCGCCGAAGCCGAGTTCGCGCTGGCAGTAGAGCGTCTGACTGGCGAAGGCCTCGTTGAGTTCGACCAGGTCGTAGTCGTCGGTGTCTCTGCCCGTCCGCTCACAGAGCTTGCGGACCGCCGGGACCGGACCGATGCCCATCACCGTCGGGTCGACACCGGCGACCATGTGGTCGCCGACCTCCGCGAGCACGTCGAGCCCGTGTTCGTCGGCGAACGCTCGCGAGGCGATCATCGTCCCGGCCGCCCCGTCGGAGATCTGCGAGGCGTTGCCCGGCGTGATCGTCCCGTCGCTCTTGAAAACGGTCGGGAGCCCGGCGAGTGTCTCCAGGTCCGTGTCCCGGCGGATCCCCTCGTCCGCTGCGAGGGTGCCGTCGTCGGTCTCGACGGGGACGATCTCGTCGTCGAACCGGCCCGAATCGGTCGCGTCGGCGGCCCGCTCGTGGCTCCGCAGCGCGTACTCGTCTTGCTCTTCCCTACTGACGCCGTACTCCTCGGCGACTTTCTCGGCGGTCATCCCCATCTGGAGGTCGCCGATGTTGTACAGTTCGGCCATCCGCGGGTGGACCCTGTGGGTGTTCTGCCCGAGTTCGACTCGGGTCATCGACTCGACGCCGCCCGCGACGACACAGTCGCGCTGTCCCGCTCTGATCGCGTCGGCACCGCGCATGATCGCCTCCGCCGATGAGGCACACCACCGGTTGATCGTCGCCGCGGGCACGTCCTCGCCCAGTTCCGAGAGCAGCGCGATGACTCGCGCCATGTTGTTGCCCTGCTCGTCGCGCTGCTGGGCACACCCCCATAGCAGGTCGTCGACCTGCTCGCCCGCGAGACCGGTCTCCGCGAGCATCTCGTTCACCAGGGGGACCGACATGTCCTCGCTACGAACGTCCGCGAAGGCGCCGTCCTCTCTCCCCTGTGGTGTGCGATACGCCTGCACGACGACCGGCGTGGTGTCTGCCATGATTCGCTGGAGGACCCGTGCCGTGTTAAACCCTTACAAACAACGGAAACAAAATTCAGAGTTTATTTACCCGACTGCACCGACAGCGGGGCCGGAGACGGCCGGTTCCGGCCTCGGCGTTCGCCGACCGGACGGTGGCTCCATCGACGCCGCACTGGCGGTCCGACCCGGCGGTCGACTGGCGGAGTTCGCGGCACTTATACGCCGCCGAATCGTATCTGGCTGGGAATGAGCGATCCGGAGCTTGCGGTCGTCGAGTTCGTGCTGACGGCGCAGGTCTACAGCGACAACCGCGGTCTCGACGCCGACGATCTGCCGCCCGACTACCGCGCAGTGTTCTACGCCGACGGGGAGATCGAGCGCCCCCTCTCGGCGACCTCGACCACCGCGCGCGAGGCCACCGGCGTCGACCAGCCCTGGCAGGCCGTCTCGGGACTGATGTTCACCGACCGCGACGACTTCTCGGGCACACTGACGTTCACCGACGAGGAGATGGCCGTAGAGTGGTTCCTCGACCGCGTCGACGCCGACCACCTCCGCGAAAACCCCGTCCTCGCTGCCGAGTACGGCGACGAGTTCGACGGCGTCAACTACGAGGAAGCGCGCGAGGAAAACCGCCCCGTCAGGGCCGACCGCGTGTGGATCGACAACCTCCTCGAGGAGTACTTCGACGAGGACGACGAGGACGACGAGGAGATGCTCGACCTCGTCGACATCCGCGCCCCCGAGGAAGTCGAGATGACGATGGACGACCTGGTGCTCACGCCCGACCAGGAAGGCGAGATCCACAAGATCGTCAAGGCGATCGAACACCGCGACTACCTCGCCCAGATCGGCCTCCGCGAGATCGGCAAACTGCTGTTCGTCGGCCCGCCCGGCACCGGCAAGACCTCCGTCGCCCGCGCGCTCGCCAGTCAGCTCGACCTGCCGTTCGTCGAGGTCAAACTCTCGATGATCACCTCTCAGTACCTCGGCGAGACGGCCAAGAACGTCGAGAAGGTCTTCGAGGTCGCGACGCGTCTCTCGCCGTGTATCCTCTTCATGGACGAGTTCGACTTCGTCGCGAAAACGCGCGCCAGCGACGAGCACGCCGCGATCAAACGCGCCGTCAACACCCTGCTCAAGAGCATCGACGAGGTGAGTCTCATCGAACACGAGGTGCTCCTCATCGGCGCGACCAACCACCCCGACCAGCTGGACGCCGCGGCGTGGCGCCGCTTCGACGAGATCGTCAACTTCCCCAAGCCCGACGACCAGATGCGCGCCGACATCCTCCAGGTGGTCACCCGGGAGATGGAGATCGTCGACTTCGACCCGATGGAGGTCGCTCGCGAGACCGAGGGCCTGACCGGCAGCGACCTGCGGCTCGTCCTCCGGGAGGCCGTTCTCGACGCGCTGACCGAGGAGCGCACGACGCTCACGCAACAGGACCTCCTCGACGCCGTCAAAGACTTCGAGGAGCGCGACAATCTCAAGGATCTCGACATGATCGAGGGCGACCACGACGCCCTCGTCGCCGGCGGCGACATCTCCGGCACCGGTGGCTCTGACTCGGCGGCCTCCGACGGTGGCCACGACCACAGTCACGACCACTGACCGGCCCCGTCTCCCGTCCACGCCTCGCCGTCCACGCCTCGCTGTGTTCAGTCGCCGCCCACACCTCCCTCCGCGGTCGCCGGCTTCAGTCGCCCGTTATCGACGTCGTCCGCCGCACGTCCCGCGCCAGTCGCTCGGCGTAGTCGAGTCGGATCCCGCGTGCTTCGTCTGGCGAGACGGTGGCTCGCCCGGCGAGTTCATGCGTGATCGGCTCGTAGCCCTCGACCGCGAAGCCCATCCGGTCGAGATACGCCCGGACCGCCTCCGAGTCGAGGCCGTCGCGAATGGCGGCGTTGACGTAGCCGATCACCGCGTCGAACTCCGGGAGGACGACACGGTCATCGGTGACTTCGCCGGCCTGTCCCTCGATCGTGACGTCGGCGTCGACCGCGCGCGAGACCACGTCGACGAGGCTGTCGGCCAGGCCGAGCACCTGACTCGGCAGCGCGGTGTCGGGCGAGCGCCACTCGACGGTGCCGAACTCCTCGCGGAGCTGGACCGGCGTCCAGATGGCGCTCTCGGGGTCGAAGTGCGTCTCGATGGCCCGGCGGTCGACGCCCGCGTCCATCGCGGCGGTGACGAACTCCTCGTGGCGGCGTTCGAGCCGGCGCGTCCACTCCTCGGTGTCGTCGACGTAGCGCCAGAGCCGTCCCTGGTGGGGGACGTCGTCGTAGGCCATCCACCGGTAGAGCTTCGAACGCGCGCCGGCCGCGAGGGAGTTGCCACCGAAATACGGCGAGGAGTTGACCAGCGCCAGCGCTGGGTCGAGCGCGACCAGCGCGTTCAGCTGGTCGATCGCCTGTCCGGACACCTGCTCGACGTGGACGTGCGTGCCGGCGCAGTGGCGCACGTACGCGAAGTTCTCGCCGACGACCTCGTTCTGAATGTGCGTCCGCTCGCTGGGCAGTTCGTCGACTTCCGCGTCGGCGACCGGCGTCGCCAGCGGCACCAATCCCATGTCCAGCTCCGCCGCACGGTCGAGCACCCGCCCCAGCCGGTCGAACAGCTCCGCGCGCAGCGCCGCTGTCGTCTCGCAGGGCGTCGTCTTGATCTCCAGCAGCGGCTCGACGAACTCCCGCTCGACGCCCGGCGCGACGCTGACCAGCTCGTCGGGCGCTGTCAGCCGCCCCGCCTCGTCTATCACCCAGTACTCGACTTCGATGCTCCGTCGTATCGGATCTGACTCGTGTGCTGACACGGGTTCTCACGCGATTCTGTGACGCCGCACTGCCTCGGCCCGACCGGGACCCCGTCGTTCGTTCGCCTCACTCGACCACACTGTCAACGGTTCACATGAACACGTGTCGCGGGCCGGTACAAGAATTTTTCGTGTGTGGAAATATTTTCCTCACACGGCCAGACGTTCGATCCGTTCTCTCCAATATTCCTCGACGAACACTGTGCTTTCGGCGAAAGAATCGATGCACTGGGGTCGGAGAAATCTTCTTGACTCGCGCACTACACCGGTCGGACATGGGCTATCGCGTCGTCGGCGCGAACTTCGACCAGATGCACCTGAACAGGAATCTCCGGTGGGCGCGCGACCACCCCAGCACCGAGGTGGTCGGCGTCTGCGACGAGGAGCCGGACACCTCGACCGGGTCCGTAGACGAGGCCGTCGCCGACCTCGACCTCTCCGACGAGTCGGTTTTCGCCGACCTCGACGCCTGCCTCGACGCGACCGACCCCGACATCGTGGTCGGCGCACCGCGGAACTCGTTGCACGCCCCCTTCGTCGAACGCGTCACCGCTCACGATATCGCGGCGCTCGCTATCGAGAAGCCGATGGCGGCCAGCCTGGCCGACGCCGACCGGATGCTCGCCGCTGTCGACGACGAACTGTTCGTCGTCAACTGGCCCGCGACCTGGAACCCCGTGATGCACACCATCGAACGGATCGTCAGCGGGGGGACTATCGGAGCGGTACGCGAAGTCCAGTACTACGGCGGCAACGCCGGCGCGCCGCCGGCGGGGAGCTGGTTCTACGAGGACGACGAGGGCGGCGGGTCGATGCTCGACTATCTGGGGTACGGCGCGACGTTCTCGACGTGGTTCCGCGGCGGCGAACTCCCCGAGCGGGTCACCGCCGAGCGGTTCATTCCCGAGGGGCGAGACACCGACTTCCAGAGCACGACCGTCTGTCGCTACGACGAGGGGCTCTCGACGTTCCAGACGACCTGGCGCATGCTCACTAATCCCTGGGAGACCGAACCACAGCCGATGAAGGGGTACGAAATCGTCGGCACCGAGGGCGCAATCAGCACCCGCGAGCGCGACGTTCCGGTCCGCGTCACTACCGAGGAACGCACCGAGGGCTACGTCGTCGACCCCGACGCGCTTCCGGACCGCTACGAGAACCTCGTCGCCTACCTGGTCCACTGTCTCGACACCGGGACAGAACCCGAGGGCCCGAGCGACCCCGCGTTCTGTCGCGAGGTCCAGCGGATCATCGAGACGGCCCGCCGGAGCGCCGACCGCGGGGAGGGGCTAGCCCTCGTGGAGTGAGTAGCGCCACGGAGACAGCGGGCCGACAGCGGTGAGACTCGCCGGGACGCGAGCGTTGATTCCCGCGGGGCGAACAGGAGAGATATGGCAGTCGAAATCGGGGTCGTCGGCGCGGGCAACCGTGGCCAGACCCACACACGAGCCTACAGCGATGTCGACGACGCGGCCGTCGTCGCCGTCGCGGACGTCGACCAGGACGCCGCGACCGACCTCGCCGAGGAACACGGGGTCCCCGCCGTCTACGAGGACTTCCGCGAGATGTTTGCCGACGCGGACCTCGACGCGGTGAGCGTCTGCGTCCACAACAATCTCCACCGCCCCGTGGCGGAAGCCGCGGCGGATGCGGGCCTGCACGTCTTCTCCGAGAAACCGCTCGCGGCGACCTACACGGACGCCAAGGCCATCGCCGACGCCTGCGACGAGGCCGGCGTCCACCTCGGCGTCCAGAACACCGACCTGTTCTCGAAGGAGACCCGCGCGGCGCGCACACTCGCCGACGCGGGCGAACTCGGCGACCCGTACTACGCCCGCGGCGTCTACTCGCGCCGCCGGGGCCGCCCCTACATCGACGGCTACGGCACCCCCGGCTTCGTCTCGAAGGACTCGGCGGGCGGCGGCCCGATCATCGACATCGGGACCTACGTCGTCGGCCAACTGCTCGACCTGCTTGGCAACGCGCAGGTCGAACGAGTCGGCGGGTCGACCTTCGAACACACCGACGAGACCTACGACGAGTCGCTCGTGGGCGACAATCGCGAGGTCTACGCCGAGCGCCTCGACGAGTCGGGCTACGACGTGGAGGACGCGGGCGTCGGCACCGCGCACCTCGCCGACGGGTCGGTCCTCGAACTCCGCGCGGCGTGGCACATGTTCCTGCCGAGCGAGCCCAACGTCGTCGCGGGCACGCAGGGCGGCGTCCAGCTCGACCCCTTCGAGTTCTACACCACGACCGAAGACTACGAGGCGACGGTGTCGCTCGATCTGGACGGGTTCGACCGCCGGCAGGGACTGATCGCCGGCGACGGCTACGACCCCGAACCGGTCGGCGACCAGTTCGCCCACTGGGTCGAGACCGTCGACGGCAGCGCCGACGACCCCGTTCCCACGGGCGAGATTGCCCTGAACTCCATGCTCGTCATGGAGGGGATCTACCTCGCGAGCGAGGCCGGCCGCGAACTCACCCGCGAAGAGATCGCCGAGCGCTCCGAGTCGACCGCCGCCGATATCTGAGGCCGGCGGGTCGTCACCGCCGCCGGTATCCGCGGTGCGCGGGTATCGAGCCGACAGCGTTTCGACCCCCGCGAGCCAAGGCTCGGCCGATGTACGTCTCCCCGGCGGTCCGGACGATCCGCGACGACCCCATCGAGGGCGAACCGGTCGAACTGCTCGTCGAAGCGGCCGACGGAACGGACCTCGACCCGCTGGCCGAGCGTCTTGAAACCGCCGGCGCGACCGTCGAGGAACGGCTGGAGTTCGAGACGCTCCGTGTCTCTGTCGCCCAGGACGAGGTCGGGGCAGTCTGTGACTGCGAAGGTATCGACTCCGTCGAGACGGCCAACACGCTCGGTATCGATCCGACGGGGGCGGGCGAAGACGTCTGAGCGGGGCGACCGTTATGTTCGACGGGCGACGCGCACCCCGATACCGAGGATCACGAGCGTCGCGAGCAGCGCCGTGAGTACGGTCGGACCCGACCCCGGTGTGGGCGTCGGGGTCGCCAGCGGGTCCGACCCCGACGCCACCTCCTCGCCGTCGTCGACGCCGTCGCCGTCAGTGTCGACCACGGTCGGATCGGTCCCGTGCTCGTTCACCTCGGTCCCGTCGTCGAGGCCGTCGCCGTCCGTGTCGGCGGTGACCGGATCTGTCGGGTACTCGTTGACTTCCGCCCCGTCAGCGAGGCTGTCGCCGTCCGTATCCGCCACGGTTGCATCCGTCTCGGACTCGGTCACCTCCACCGCGTCGTCGAGGCCGTCGCCGTCGGTGTCGACCACGGTCGGATCGGTCCCGTGCTCGTTGACTTCGGGACCATCCGCGAGGCCGTCGCCGTCAGTGTCGGTCACGGTCGGATCGGTCCCGTGCTCGTTGACTTCGGTCCCGTCGTCGAGGCCGTCGCCGTCCGTGTCGGCGGTGACCGGAGCGGTTCCGTGTTCGGTCACCTCTGCCGCATCGTCGAGGCCGTCCCCGTCCGTATCGGCGACGGTCGGGTCCGTGCCGTTGTCGCGCTCGTTACCGTCGGCCAGCCCGTCGTCGTCGGTATCCGCGACGGTCGGGTCCGTCTCGCTGTCGACCTCTGTCGCGTCGTCGAGGCCGTCGCCGTCGGTGTCCGCGACGGTGGGATCTGTGCCGTGCTCGGTCACCTCGACCGCGTCGTCGAGTCCGTCGCCGTCAGTGTCGGCGACAGTCGGGTCAGTGCCGTGGTCGTCGACCTCGGGACCGTCGGCGAGGCCGTCACTGTCCGTGTCGGCGACGGTTGGGTCCGTGCCGTTGTCGAGTTCGGCGCCGTCGGCCAGTCCGTCGTCGTCGGTGTCCGCGACGGTCGGATCGGTGCCGTGGTCGTCAACCTCCGCGCCGTCAGCGAGACCGTCACCATCCGTGTCGGCGACGGTCGCGTCGGTCGGTAGCTCCGTCGCTTCGCGACTGTCGTCGAGGCCGTCACCGTCGGTGTCGACGACGGTCGGGTCCGTGCCGTACAGGTCGCGTTCCGCACCGTCTTCGAGACTGTCGCCGTCTGTGTCCGCGAGGACCGGGTTCGTCTCGCCCGCGACTTCGATGTCGTCGCGGAGGCCGTCGTCGTCTGTGTCCGCAACGGTGGGGTCGGTGTCGTGGTCGTCGACCTCTGCAGCGTCGGTGAGGCCGTCGCCGTCCGTGTCGGCGGCCAGCGGATCGGTCCCGTACTCACGGACCTCTTCACCGTCCTGGATCCCGTCGCCGTCGGTGTCGGCGACGGTGGGGTCCGTGTCGTTGTCGAGTTCGGCGCCGTCGGCCAGTCCGTCGTCGTCGGTGTCCGCCACGACCGGGTCGGTGACGCCGTCGAGTTCTGTCCCGTCGTCGAGGCCGTCGCCGTCCGTGTCGGCGCGGGTCACGTTCGTCCCGAGTTCGACGACCTCGCGGTAGTCGTCGAGACCATCGCCGTCGGTATCGTTGTCAGTCGGATCCGTGTCGAGTTCGACGACCTCGCGGTAGTCGTCGAGGCCGTCGCCGTCCGTGTCGGCGACGAGTGGGTCGGTGCCGTTGCGGTTCTCGGCGCGGTCGGTGAGCCTGTCGCCGTCCGCGTCGGCGGTCGGGTCGGTGTCGTACAGCGATGGGTCCTCGGGGATCGAGGTGTTGCCGGCTTGCGGGACGACACTGTCGATGTAGGACCCCATATCCGTTCCCGCCACCGCCGAGACGGTCGACTTGAACGCTTCGTAGGTGACCGTCTCCGTCCGCTCGTTTAGGCGCGCGAGGACCTGATCGAAGCTCTTGGCGCCCGCGGTGGCACGGCGAATGCGGGCGTCGAGCGCGGCGACGACGCGACTGCCCTTGTCGTACTCGACGCTGGGGCTGGGCCACGTCTCACCGTAGCGCAGGTCCGCCTCGGCGTAGCGGTCGGTCGTGAGCACGCGGTGGAAATCGAGGAACGCCGCCGTTCCGCGCTGGAGCGGGAGAAGGTGCTCGTAGAACTCCGCGGACCCCTCGTCGAGCCAGGCCATCGCCGAGCGCTTGGACCACTCCTGGCGGGTGTGGACGTACTCGTGGACCCAGGTGTTAGCGTAGCCGGTGGCAGGGATGGACTCGCTGACGAAAAACTCCGGCTCGCCGAGGTCTGGCGTGTAGCCGCTGTTGACCTGGTCGGGCAGGACGAAGGCGGTCAGTTCGTCGTTCCGCGCGCCGACGGCGAGGGTGTCCGCGGCCTCGGCGAGCGTTCCGAGTATCTCGTCGGTCGTCGAGAACAGGTCCGCGTGGTCCGAGACGACGAGTCGCTGGGTCTCCGTCGCCGTCTCGTTGGTCACCAGCCGGTAGTCGCCGAGATATGTCAGCTCGGTGGCGGCGTAGCCCGTCGCGCCGTCGGCGAGCACGAAGGCTTCCTCCCAGCCGGGGTCGCTCGCACCCGGGTCCCACCAGTAGTGAAACTGCGTGTCGACGTCCTCGTTGTGGACGATGCTCCAGCGGGTCGTGTCGACGGCCCTCGCGGTGCCGAAACCGGTCGACTGGTTGACCGACGCCCGGTAGGTCACCGTCGGCGTCTCGGTCTCCTGGTCCCAGGCGTACTGCTCGTTTTCGCCCCCTCTGTCGAAACCCGTCGCCTCGACGAACGTCCCCACATCCGGCAGACTCAGCTCGAAGCGCGAGATCTCCGACGGGAGATGCACGACCGTCCGGATCCGCACCTCCCCCGGCCGCTCGGGGAGGCGATCGAACTCGTGGACGGTGCGGATCTGGTCCGGGTCGGCCGCCCCAGCTGCCAGGGCGGCGTCGGTGTCTGCCGCCCCGTCGGCCGGGACACCATCAGCCGTCGTCGCTCCGTCGGCCGGGACACCGTCAGCCGTCGTCGCCCCGTCGGCCGGGACACCATCAGCCGCAGTCGCCCCGCGGTCGTCCGTCGCCACGCCGTTCGCGGTCGCGCCGGCGGCCGCACTCGCCGTCCGCTCACCGCCCGCCGCCCCCAGTGCGATCCCGCGGGTCTCGAACCGGAGCGCGGTCGGTCCCGCCGCGACGCCGTCGGGGCGCTTGCGGTCGGTTTCGCCGTCGGAAACCGGCTGTTCGGCTGCGGCTCTCGCTTCGGCCGTGACCGCCGCGCCGGTCGGGGGTTTCGCCGCCTCCGAACGCGGGGTCCGAGCCGTCGCTCCGTCCGGACGCACCGTGTCTCCGGTGTCGACCCGTGCTCGTGTCGGGTCTCCTGCGCCGACCTGCGCTCGTGTCGGGTCTCCCGCGCCGACCTGCGCTCGTGTCGGGTCGGTCGTGCTGGCACTGCCTGCCTCGGCTGCGTCGCTACCGCCCGGTGCGCCGATTCCGACGCTGGCCAGCGCCCCGGACGGGACGAGGACGAGACACAGTACGAGCGCGATGGCACTCGCGGACCGACTGGTCATTGACGTGACCGAACTGCGCCCGTAACTAAACTGTTACTCCGCGACTATCAACTGCAACAGCCGATGCCCGACGGTGAGCACGGCAGAGCGGCCGAGTGCGCGGTCCCGGGTGGACCGCTGGGTGGCGGGGGATTTTTCTCCGCCGGAGTGAACGTACGGGTAGATGGACATCGAGACGATCCCCGGCGTCGGCGAGAAGACGGCCGACGCGCTGTCGGCACTCGACGACCCCGAGCGAGCGCTGCAGGCGGGCGATGTCGCCGCGCTGGCGCGGGCTCCCGGTGTCAGCGACGGCCGCGCCGCCCGCATCGCCAGGGCGGCCATCCGACAGCGCCACGACGACCCCGGCGGCTTCGCTGCTACCCCTCGCGCTTCGGAGATCTACGGCGAGGCGCTCGACCTGGTGACCGACCGAACTGTCACCGCCTACGCAGAGCATCGCCTCGAGACGTTTTACCCCAGCGGCGTCCGCTCCAGGGTCGAGGAGGCCCGCGAGTTCGCCCGTGCAGCGATGGCCCGCGAGCCCGACCCCCAGATCCGCGGCGCGCTCGCCGGCGTGGAACCGCTGGAAGCGGCTGCCGACGTGCGCGTGCGCGACCGCTGTCTCGCCACGACCGATGCCGAGACCTACGCTCGCGCCCAGGAGGCCGTCCCGGAACTGAGCGTCGAAATCGTCGACGACGCCCGCGGCCTCGCGGACCTCGCGCGGGGGTATTCGACCGTCGTCGCCCTCGACGAGGCCTTCGCCGGCGTCGACGTCGAGGGCGACGTCCGCGTCGAACCCACTGCCCTGGACGACCCCGCGTCGGTCGTCCCCGAGCGCACCCTCGCTTTCTTCTCGCAGAACCGCACCCGCCTCCGCGCCGCGGCGGAGGTCCACCGCGTCTCTGACCTGGACCCGCCCTGTGACCTGGACACGCTCGAGGATGCGCTCTCCCGTCTCGACGACGACGGCCGCGTCGCTGGCGACGACCACCTCGACAGCCTCCAGACGGCAGTCGACGACCTCGACGCGGCGGTCTCGATGGCCGAGAGCGTCGCCAACGACCGTCTTCGCGCGGCTATCGAGGAACGGGACGTGACCATCGAAGGCGCGGATCTGCTTTCGCTGGTCGAGCAGGGCGCAGGCGTCGATTCCCTGCTCCAGCGCGAACTCGAGAGCGAGTACGCCGAAGCCGTCACTGCGGCCAGGGAACATCTCGTCGACGCGCTCGGTGTCGACGACTACGCCGACATCGCCAAACAGACGTTCCCCGACCAGCCCACGTTTCCCGTCGAGCGCGACGAATCGGTCGTCACACGACTGCGCGAGGAACTGACCGCCGCGCGGGACCGCCGGGCGACCCGTCTCAAGCGGGAACTCGCCGCGGACCTGGCGGCCCTGCGTGACGACGTGGACGCGCTCGTCGAGGCAGCGCTCGAACTCGACGTGGAACTCGCCATCGCTCGGTTCGCCCGTGATTTCGACTGCACGATGCCCGAACTCGCCGGCGAAGGCTTTTCGATCGAGAGCGGGCGCTCGCCGCTGCTCGACGTTCCTTTCGACGAGGTGGACCCGGTCGACTACGAAGTGTCGGGGGTCGCACTGCTGACCGGCGTCAACAGCGGGGGGAAAACGTCGGTGCTGGATCTCGTCGCGCTGTCGGTGACGCTGGCGCACATGGGTCTGCCCGTCCCGGCCGAGCGCGCCCGCTTCGAGCACGTCGAGGCGCTGCACTACCACGCAAAGACCCAGGGCACGCTCGACGCGGGCGCCTTCGAGTCCACCCTGCGTGAGTTCGGCGCGCTCGTCGAGGACATCCGAACCGGTGACGCCGGGCGGGTGCTCGTCCTCGTGGACGAACTCGAGAGCATCACCGAACCCGGCGCGAGCGCGAAGATCATGGCCGGGATACTGGAGGCGTTCGACGAACGCGAGGCCAACGCCGTCTTCGTCACGCACCTCGCCCGCGAGATCCGCGAGTCCGCCCGCGCGGACCTCGCCGTCGACGGCATCGAGGCTGCGGGGCTGGTCGACGGCGAACTCGAGGTGGACCGGTCGCCGGTCAAGGGGCAACTCGCCCGCTCGACACCCGAACTCATCGTCGAGAAACTCGCCGACGAACGCGACGGGTTCTACGTCGAACTCCTGGAGAAGTTCGAGTGAGCTGCGGGTCGGCTCGCCGCCGTACTGTCTCCCGGGCGCCGTTCAGCGTTACTCCCGCCGCGTCAGCCACCGTGTGAGATACACGGTGAGCGCGGAACTGACCGCGATGCCGAGCAGGAGTCCGACGGTCCCGCCGATACCGCCGGGCAGGTCGCCGCCGTCGCTGCCGCTGCTGCCGCTGCTCCCGCCGCTGTCGGCCCCCAGCGCGAGGAAGACGACGATCACCATCACCATCGCGATGAAGCCGACGACGGACCCGACGGCGCTCGCGACTGCGAGGGTCTTGTCGTCGCCCTCGGGGCTGTCCAGCGCGGTGTAGGCGCCCGAGAAGATCGCGACGACCGGTCCGAGGAAGAAGCCGAATATCGACCCGAAGACGGTCAGTAGCTGCCCCGACGTTCCGTCGAACTCGCCCATCTCGCTGAACAGCCAGAACGTCAGCCCGTAGCCGATCCCGACCACGACGAAGAGCCCGACCGTCAGCAGGAGGTAGTTCCACACCCCCGGTCCCTGGATGTCGTCGATGAGAGAGCCGCCGCCGTAGCCGCCGCCCTGTGGCGCCCGTGCCCCGGCCTGATACCCGCCCGGCGGTTGGCCCTGGCCGCCGCTCGTCCCCTGTGGACTGCCCGCACCCTGTGGACCGCTGCCCGTGCCCTGCCGACCGCTTTCCGAGGTTCGCGAGCCGCCCGTGCCTCGTGAACCACCTCGTCCGCCGCCCCGTGTCCGTTCGCCCGTCCGGTCGCCCTGTTGCCCACTGTCGTCTGACATACCCCCTGATTGCCCGACCGTCTCACATACCAACTGTGTTTTATTTTTAATATTTCCAAACTTGGCAAAAGTGTGGATGTGAGACCGGTCTGTATCGTTGGTTCGACGCGCGTCTTTTGTCCGTACGACAGGTGCCGTGTATTCCGGCGGTCGCGGCGACCGCTGAGGCTCAAGAGTTTTGGGTCGGCCAGACCACCGGTGGCGTATGGACAGTCGCGAGTACGAGTTCGAGGGTGCGAGCCCGGACGTCCACGGGTACGCACACGTCAGTCGGGAGGCGACGGTGGTGGGGGACGTGACCATCGAGGCCAACGCGAACGTCTGGCCGGGTGTCGTCCTCCGGGGGGACGTGGGGCCGGTCCGGGTGGGTCGCGAGTCGGCCGTCGGCGACAACGCGACCCTGCACGCTTCGGACGTGGGCGAGAAGGTGATGGTGGGTCACGGGGCGGTGCTCAACGACGCGACCGTCGAGGACGGCGCGCTGGTCGGGTTCAACTCCACGGTCAGCGACGCGACCATCGGCGAGGGCAGCATCGTCGCTATGGGCACAGTGGTCCCGCCGGGCTACGAAGTCCCCGCGGAGTCGTTCGTCCGCGGGATGCCAGCTTCCGTGACGCCGCTGTCCGAAACCACGATCGACCCCGATAACGTCTTCGAGGCGTTCTCCTCGGGCGACTACGCCAACCTCGCACAGCGGCACAGCGAACTGTTCGAGTAGGTTTTCCAGGGCGCGTCAGCACCGTGACAGTCGGACGGTCGCGACTGCCGCCGGTCAGAAGATATCCTTCTCTTCCATCCGCTCGCACCACGCGACGCAGGACTCGGCGCCCTCGCGGAACTCGATGGCGGGGTCGTAGTCCAGTTCCTCGCGCGCTTTCGAGATGTCGGCGTGGGTGTGGTCGGCGTCGCCCGGCGGCTGTTCGACGTGCTCGGCGTCGACGCCGCCGAGGATATCGTCCAGCGTCTCGACCATGTCGTTGACCGTCACCCGGCGACCGCTCCCGAGGTTGTAGGTCCCCTCACCCCGTTCGGCCGCCGCGACCGCTCCCTCGACCACGTCGGCGACGTGCGTGAAGTCGCGGCTCTGCTCGCCGTCGCCGTAGATGGGGATGGTCTCGCCGGCCAGCGACTTCGAGATGAACTTCGTGAACGCCTCGTCCGGCCGCTGGCGCGGGCCGTAGACACTGAAAAACCGCAGGAGCACGTGCGGGATATCCGCATCGTCACAGAGCATCCGCGTGACCTCCTCGGTCTGGACCTTCGAGAGCGGGTAGGGCGCAATTGGGCCGAGGTCGCGCTCCTCGCTGACGGGCAGCTCGTCGAGGGGGACGTTGCCGTAGACCGACGAGGAGGAGGCGACGACCACTTTGGCGGCGTCGTCGAGCGAGTCGATCAGTTTGGCGGTGCCGAGGACGTTGATCTCGCTGTAGGGGACCGGGTGCTCGACGGAGTAGCGGACGCCCGCGATGGCGGCGAGGTGGAAGACGAACTCGGGGTCGCTCGGCAACTCGGCCAGCGCGTCGTCGTCGGTGATCGAGCCCTCGACGAGGCGGAAGCTCCCCTCGGAGTCGGCCGCAGTCGCCTCGACCTGGGCGACGTTGTCGCGTTTGATCCGCGTGTCGTAGTAGTCGTGGAAGTTGTCGATCCCGACGACGTCGGCGCCGTCGGCGAGGAGCCGCTCCGTCACGTGCGAGCCGATGAAGCCCGCGGCGCCGGTGACGATGTGCGTCATATCGGATGGGAACGCGGAGGCGGCAAATAGCTGTGGAAACGGAGCGGGAAGCCTCGCGTGCTGTCTCCCGGTCGCAGCGGCGTCGGTTCAGACCGCCGCGGCGCCGTCGAGGATCGCACCGAAGTTGTTCACGAGCGTCGAGTAGTGGGCGTCGTCGGTGACGTAGAGGTCGGGGTCGGGCAGATCGTCGGCGAAGGCCTGTGCGAGTGCGAGCCCGACCGTCTCGTCGGCGCGCCCGTGCCAGAGTCGGACAGGTGCAGCCACGGCGTTCGGGTCGAAGCCCCAGTCGTTGCCAACCATCGGGAGGTCGTGGGCGGGTCCCTGCGAGCCCTGGCTGAACGCCTCGGCGCCGTCGGCGAACAGCACGTCGCCGTTCGGCCCCTCGAACAGTTTCCGGTCGGCCTCCGGTGATCCGCCGACGAGCGCTTGCTCGAACGCCGGCCAGTTGTTCGCGGCCAGCCACGCTGCCGAGGCGAACGCCGCTCGCGAGAAGCCCGGCACGAACCGCGTCGCCGACAGAACGGCCTCGTTCAGCGGGTCCGCGCGGTCGCGCGTCCACGGCGGTGTGACCGTGCTCGTCAGCACCACCTGCCGGACCCGCTGGGGCAGTTCGTACGCGCAGGCCAGCGCGTGCGGCCCGCCGCCGGAAAAGCCCGCGACCCCGAAGCGGTCGATCCCGAGTTGGTCGGCCAGCGCGCAGACGTCCGCCGGCCAGTCGAGCAGGCGCCGCCCGCGCTGGAAGTCCGACGCGCCGAAGCCCGGTCGGTCCGGTGCGACGACGCGGACCCCCCGCTCGGTGGCGGGCTCGTCGGCCAGCGACCACATGAGTCGCGAGCCGATGACGCCGTGGAAACAGAACACCGGGACACCGTCCGGGTCGCCGTAGTCGGCGTAGGAGAGAGTCCGCCCGTCCGAGAGTTCGATCGTCTCCGGCTCGTCCATCTGTGGAGGTGAGTTCGACTGCGGACTCAAACGGGTATCGTTTCGGAGTTCGTCGGGCTGGGGCTGTTGTCCCAGTCGAAATCTTCACCGCAGACAGTGTGTAAGCCGGTTTTGCGGTGACTGCGACAGCAGCCGCGAACAGCGTGAAAGCCCCCGCCCCCTCCGGTCGAGGGGCTCGCTGCGCGCGCTTCGCGTGCTTGTTCCGATAGACTCGCTTCGCTCGTCTATCGACGTTCGCCTCACTGCGTTCGGCGAACTGTCGCTCGTCTTCCCGGAGGGTCGGGGTCGCCGGCGCAGTGCGCCGGCTTCCGGCGAGGTCGAAGACCTCGCTTGGCTTTCAGACTGTTGACGGTCGCTGTCCGAGTCGCGTTCCCGATGCTGTCCGTGGCGGTTCTGATCGCTCCGACAGTGACTGTGATTCTTTCCCATCGGACCGACACGCCTACTTCCCTCCGTCGAGAACCGCCGCGCATGCTGAGCAGACAGTTCGTCCGGGAGAACCCCGAGACGGTCCGCGACGCCATCGAGCGCAAGGGCGTCGGCGGCGTCGACCTGGACGAGATCTTAGAGATCGACGCGGAGTGGCGCGACCTGAAAGCCGAGGGCGACGGCCTCCGACACGAGCGCAACGAGGTCTCCAGCGAGATCGGCGAACTCAAACAGGCCGGCAAAGAGGACGAAGCCCAGGCGGCCATCGAGCGCTCGCAGGAACTGAAAGACGAACTCCAGGAGGTCGAGGAGCGCGCCGACGAGCTCGAAGCCGAACTCGAACGGCGACTGCTCGAACTCCCCAATATCCCCCACGAGTCGGTCCCCACCGGCGAGGACGAGAGCGACAACGTCGAGCGGTACCGCGAGGGCTTCGACGACCTGCGCGTCGACCCCGACGACGTGGTGCCTCACTACGACTTCGGCGAGGAACTCGACATCCTGGATTTCGAGCGCGGCGCGAAGGTTTCCGGCGGGGGCTACCAGTTCGTCAAGGGCGACGGTGCGAAACTCGAGCGGGCGCTCGTCCAGTTTTTCCTCGACGTTCACGAGGAGCAGGAGTACGTCGAGGTCGTGCCGCCGATCCCGGTCAACTCCGCGTCGATGCGCGGGACGGGGCAACTCCCGAAGTTCGCCGAGGATGCCTACCGCGTCGGTGCGCGCCAGGACGACGACTACGACGACGACGACCTGTGGCTCCTGCCGACCGCGGAGGTGCCCGTCACCAACATGTACCGCGACGAGATCCTGCTGGACGACGACCTGCCGGTCAAACACCAGGCCTTCTCGCCGAACTTCCGACGCGAGGCCGGGGAACACGGCACCGAAACCCGGGGGTACGTCCGCGTCCACCAGTTCCACAAGGTCGAACTCGTCAATTTCGTCCGCCCGGAGAACAGCTACGACCGCCTCGAAGCGCTACTGGGTGAGGCCGAAGAAGTCCTCCAGCGCCTCGGGCTCCCCTATCGCGTCCTGGATATGTGCACCGGCGACATGGGGTTCACCCAGGCGAAAAAGTACGACATCGAGGTGTGGGCGCCCGGTGACGACATGGACGAGGGTCCCGATGTCGGCGGCCGCTGGCTGGAAGTCTCCTCGGTGTCGAACTTCGAGGACTTCCAGGCCCGACGCGCCGGCCTCCGGTACCGACCGGAGCGCCACGAGAGCGCGGCGTACCTCCACACCCTCAACGGGAGCGGGGTGGCCGTCCCGCGCGTGATGGTCGCCATCCTCGAGTACTACCAGAACGACGACGGCACCGTCACCGTGCCGGAGGCCCTGCGGCCGTACATGAACGGCCAGGAGACCATCGAGGGCCACGACCCTATCGGCGAGAGCGCGCTCGGCGCCGGCGAGCGGGAGTAACCCACGCTCAGACCGCCCGCCCTGTTCCGCGCCCGTTCCGCTCTCAGACCGCGCGCCCTGTTCCGCGCCTTTTCCACTCCCTCAGCGCGTGAACGTATCGACCCGCGTCACGTCGTCGCCGTCGAAGGTGAACACGTCGACGAACGCAGTAATGGGCTCGCCGTCGGCGGCGAGCAGGCGTCCGCGAACGGCCACGTCGCCGGCGTCCTCGCCGCCGCTCTCCACTCCCCCTCCCGGTGCCGCGAACACGCCGTCGATCGGGTGCCGCGTGTCTTTCTGCGGGCGTTCCTCGCGCATGAACCGGACGAAGCGCTCTCGCCCCTCCAGGGTCATGTCGGGGCGGTCGTGGACGAACGCGGGAGCGAGCAGCGCCGCGAGCGCCTCGTAGTCGTGGTCGTCGAGCGCGCGATAGTACTCCCGCGCTTGGTCGACGCGAACCTCGGGCATGGTCGCGGCTACGCGGCGACGTGTCAAGAGCGCGGTGGTCCCGTGACCCGCCGACCGTGACTCACTGGCCGGGGATGTCCCAGTCCGCCCGTTCGTCGTCTTCTTCCTCCTCGTCCCCGTCCTCTGTCGGGTCAGCCAGGTCGAGTTGCTCGACTTCGGCGCCCGCGTCGGCGTCCGCGTCGTCACCGGCCGCGTCGCCGCTCGGCTCGCCGCCATCCCCGCCGCTGTCGCCCGCTTGCTCGTCGCTTGTACCACCGCCATCAGCTTCGTTCGCCCTGATCGTCTCGCCGTCCAGTGGGGCGCCGTCGCCGGTCGCGTCGCCGCTGTCGCTCGCCTGTGGCGCGCTCTCGGAGCGCTCACCCGCCGCTGGATCCGTTCCAGTCGTCTCGTCGCCGCTCGCGCCCGACTCCTCGCGCGTCGGCGGCGCGTTCTCGCTGTCGGCCGTCCCGGCCGCCTCGGCGGCCGATGCTCCCTCGCCCGCTTCGGTATCGGTGTCGGCGGCCTCGATGGCGTCGAGGTCCATCTCCAGGTCGCCCTCGACGGTGTCGCCCTCGATCGCCGACCCGCCGTCACCGGATTCCCCGGACTCGCTCGCGTCGGTCGTCGGCTCATCGCCGCTGTCCCCCGCTTCGGCGGCCGTCCGTTCGACGGCCTCGATGTCCATCTCCAGGTCGTCGCCGTCGACGGTGTCGCCGCCGTTCGCGTCGGCCGCGGCCGCGGTGGTGTCCTCATCTCCGCTCTCGACGGCCGCGTCGAGGTCGTCGTCGTCGAGGCCCAGGTCCGCGTCGACGGCGTTGGGGTCGTCCGCTCGCCAGGCGTAGGCTTCCTCCTCGTCGGGGTCGACCGCGACCGAGTCTTCGAGGTCGATCCCGTCGTCGGTGAGCGTGAACGCGTCGGGGGCCGGCGGTTCGGGCAACTCCGACGCGGCGTCGAGCAGGCGGTCGGCGTCGGTACGGAACTCCTTGCCCTGCTTGCCGCGACCGCTGGCGAGCGCGTCGGCGGAGTCGGCCAGCCAGTCGGCGGCGTGCTGGAGCGTGTCGGCTTTCTCCTCGCCGCGGTCGACAACCGTCTCGAAGTCCTCGGATTCGGCGAACCTGACCGCCGTGTCGAAGTGGTCCGCCGCGGTGGCGAAGGCGGGCTCGGCGGCCTCGAACTCGTTGAACGCGACCATCCACTCGCGGTCCTCGTACTCGCCCATCGCGGTCGTGAACGCCTCACGACCCTCGACGTAGTGGTCGTAGCCCACCCGGTAGCGCTCCAGCGCGGTATCGTCGCCGCCGATGTTGCCGACCGCCTGCTTGACCGGCGCGACGTCGATCTCGCTCTCGATGTCGTCGGCCGACCAGGCGTACTGCACGACGCCGCGGTGGTCGATGACGAACACCGCCCGCTCGACCAGATGCTCGCCGACGTCGTTCTCGGTGGCGACGCCGTAGGCGCCGGCGGCCTCGCCGTCCGGGTCGCTCAACAGCGGAATGTGCAGGCTGTAGCGGTCGGCGAAGGCCGCGTGGCTGTAGGTGCTGTCCGGCGAGACGGCGAACACCGACACGTCCTTCTGCATGGTAAAGAGGTCCAGGTCGTCGAGGTCCGACGACTGCATCGTACACGCCGGATTGAAATCCGCCGGATAAAACGCGAGGACGACGATCCCCTCACCCACGTACGAACCCAGGTCCACCCGTTCGCGCTCGCCGTCCACGTACGCGGGGAGGCTGACCGCCGGGGCCTGCGCACCCTCCCGAATCATTGTCCCACACATTCTACTCGGCACATATAGGTGTTCTGGAGAATTCGGTCGTTCACGGCGTCTTTGGGCGATTTCATGGGCGAACGTCGCCCGCGTAGCCCCGGCCGTGAGCCGTGCTGTCGGTGTCGCCCCTCGTCCCGAGCGGCTTTTGTCCCGGCGCCGGATACGAGGGGTGTGGACCTGCACGTGCGCTACGAGGGCGACGACGACCCCGAGAAGTGCTCCGCGCGGAAACTCGCGCGGTTCGACCTCGCCGACCTCCATCGCTCGACGCGAGCGACGCCGCCGGGGGTCGTTCTCAACCCCTTCGCCGACCAGGCGCTCTCGCCCGCCGACCGGGAGGGCGCCGGCGCCAGGCGCGACCGCCTCGTCGCCCTCGACTGCTCCTGGGAGACCGCCGAGCGCGAGGCGTTCGACCTGGAGGGCGTGCACCGCTCCCTGCCCTTTCTCGTCGCCGGCAACCCCGTCAACTACGGGACCGCGTTCCAGTTGAACACTGTCGAGGCGTTCGCCGGCGCACTCGCCATCTTCGGTGAGCGCGAGCAGGCCGAGGAGATCCTCTCGAAGTTCTCGTGGGGGCACACGTTTCTGGAACTCAACGACGAACCGTTGCGGCGGTACGCCGACTGTGCTGACTCTGCCGAGGTCGTCGCCGTGCAGGACGACTACCTCGCCGAGGAGTGATCCGTGGCCGATTCCGGTGGGTGTGAGTCCTCAGTCAACTGGCCAGCTGTGTTCGTGACTGTCATCGCGGTCGATCTCGTCCGCTGAAAGCCCTCGACCCGCTCGCTAGCTGCTGATTCGACCAGAGACGGCACAGCACCCGCAGTCGATCCTGAGTGGTGAAAGCCCTCGACCCGCTCGCGAGAAGTGATTGAAACCCCGCTCGATCCCGAGAACGGAAAGCCCTCGGCCCGCTCGCGGTCGCTGAACGACATATCCGCGCTCTCCGCACCGCCCGCGCGGATAGCGGTCGTTCAGACGACTACACAAGCGCGAGCGGGCCTCGCCCTTTCAGTCCACCAGGGGCCGCACCGCAGACAGCCACAGGCCTCCCCAGCCGATTCGCTCGTTCATTTCACTCACTCGCTCATCCCTCGCGCGGCGCCGTCTCGTGACGAGACACTCGACGGCGCGCGCCACGGTGGTTGGTCAGTCGAGGCCGACGGCGTCGCCGGGCGTGAAGTGTGCCAGCGCGAAGACGACGGGCGCGGCGTAGTCGATGGCGGGCTCGTTCGAGGCGTAGGAGCCGGTCCGGTCGACGTAGGACTTCGCGGGGGCGGGGTCTTCGCTCGCGATGTAGTCCGAGAGGACGGGGTCGTCGCCGCTGGCGTTGGGGCCGCCGACGACGTTGCCGGGGACGTTGATCCCGGTGCTCCCCACGGTGCGACTGTGGGGGTTCTGCGGGGCCTGCTCGCCCGACCCCGTGACGTAGGAGTACGCCGTCGGCGTCCGCCCGAGCACGTAGTGGATCTGGTCGAGCGCGTGCGCAACGTACTCCTCGCTCGGGTCGACCTCGTTGGCGAGCAGGAGGAGACAGCCCTTCGCGACGGCGATCTTCGCCGACGCCCAGACGTACTCGTCGGACCGCAGGGAGACTCGATACCCCTCGGACTGGATGTGTTCGACCAGGTCGTCGGCCGCACCGGTGATGCTGTCGGCGACCTGCGACCGGCGCTCCTCGGTGGCGGCGTCGGCCGTGTAGTACGCCCAGTGGCCCAGCAGGAGGCTGTTCGCCCACGAAACCGACGAGGATTCCGCTTCGAACATTCCCGACACCTGCTGGTCGAGGTAAGCCTGATAGCGCTCGTCACCGGTGGTCTTCAACAGTTCCGCGCCGGCCCAGAACCGCTCGGTCCGGTCGTTGTCCTTGCGGTAACCGCCGGAACCGCTGTTCTGTCCCTCGTCCTGCCGGAAGATGGGGTCGTGGACCGTCAGGTAGCCGAAGGCGTTCTTGGCTCTGTCGAGCATCCGGTCGGCGAAGTCGGGGTCGAACTCCCGATAAATGCGGGCGGCCATCGCGAACGTGCCGGCGAGCATCCCCGTCCCGTACGTCGAGAGGCCGTAGACGTACCGGGTCTGGTCGTCCTCGTCGGGCGCGGTGCTCATCCCCGGCCAGTTCTCTCCGGAGACCTTGTGATAGGCCGCGCCGTCGGGCCGTTGCATCTTCGCCAGCCACTCCAGTTTGTACTTGACCTCCGCCAGCAGGTCCGGCATTCCGGCAGTGTCGTCCTGCCGGAGACTCTCCGGAATCGCGAACTGCCCCTCGCTGAAGGTGTCCGGGTACTGCTCGTAGGCGAGCAGCAGTTGCGCGGCGGTGATCGCGCCGGGCGTGACGTACTTGCCGTAGTCGCCAGCGTCGTACCAGCCGCCGGTCATATCGACGGTGTCACCCTCGTCGTGGTAGTCGTCGCCGAAGTACATCACCGCCTCGGCGTCCTGGGGATAGCCCACGTCCCACGAGAGTCCCGTCACGGGGTCGTCGATGGCGACGTTCGCCCGCCGGAGCGTGTAGCGGCGGCCGAGTTCCGCGAGCGTCCGGCCCCACACATCCGTCCCGACCGCGAACTCGTAGGAGTCCGCGGCGCCGTCGCCGACGCTGAGACGGTAGGTCCCCGACTCACTGAGACCGGAAAACTCCGCGTGGCGCACCGTGTCTCCCGAGTTCGGGTCTTCGGTCGGGTCGGAGAGGTCGCCGCTCGCGACGGCCTCGCCGCTGTCGGCGTCGACCACCTCGTAGGTCTCGGCGGCGGTCCGCACGACTGCCAGTTTCGGGTCGTCGGGGCGATACCCCACCTGGTTCACGAGCACGCCCTGACCGGTGTCCGCGGGTTCCGGTTCGACGTCGGTGTCGGTCGGTTCCGCTGTCTCCGTTTCGGCCGGTTCGTCGGTGCCTGTTGCCGTCTCGGTGTCCATGGATCCGTCCGTCATCGCGTCAGTCCCGTCGCTCCCCTGGGGGGAATCGGTCGATTCGCCGTCCGTGTCGGTCGGGGTCTGTCCGTCACTGTCCGTGCCCGGTGCCGCCGACTCCGTCGACGACCCACCACCCGGACACCCGGCCACAGCCGCGACACTAGTCGCGCTCACCGCGAGGTACGCACGCCGTGTCAGGTCCTTGTCCTTGTCCTCGTCCACCATACTGTGACCGTCTCAGGCTGCCCCACACTAATATTTTTCGTGCCCGGATTGAGTGGAAATATTTCCCCGAGTTGTTGTGTACGCGACTACATACTCGTTCACTCGCGGGCGGATACCGCTGGATGTGACCGCCGTGTCTCGGTCAGTCGGTCGGCGTCTCACATCTATCGGTCCATCGACCGTACGGCAGTGACGGAGGGAACGGTTCGGGGCCGGTCACCGATACTACCAGCCCAGTCCCGCGGGCGATTCCGGAGGGTCGAGCGGGCTGGCGGGCACGTCGGCGTGGGGTTCGGGGACGTTGTAGGCTCGCGGTGCGGTGTCGTTGGGCGAGTCCGGATAGAACGTCGAGGCGACGGCGTGGAGGTGCTGGCGGCCCACATCGAGTTCGTACTGGCCGCCGCCGTACATCGTGATCCCCTCGTCGAGACAGTGTTCGACCGTGTCGAGCAGCGACTCGACGGTGCCGAACCGGGAGGGCTTGATGTTGAGCCACTCGGGCTCGATGGGCAACTCGCGAACGCTCTCGACGCCGGTGATCGGGTAGTCCCACGAGAGGCGGCCCTCCGTCCCGGCGAGCGCGTCGCGAGTCTCGCCGGTGAGTTTCGCGTCTTCGAGGACGGCGTCGGGGAACGCCTCGGCGACCCGTCGATAGAAATCGGGTCCGGGCGTCACGTCTACGTCCGTTCCCTCGTAGAAGGCCTTGAAATCGAGGATGCGGACGCTGTCGGTGGCCGCCAGGTCCGCGAGGAGGGCGTCGGACCACTCGGGCGTCGGGTCGAGTTTGAACGCGAGAGACGGGTCGACGTCGAGCCAGGCCTCGACCCGGTCGGCGCTGGGTTCGTCGCCGGTGTCCAACCGCGTCGAGACGACGAACTCGACGGGGTCGTACGAGCGGTCCAGCGCGGCCGCGAAGTGGGTGTCGGCCTGCCGGAGCGCGAGGTCGAGCGCCGCGCTCTCGACGGCCCACCGGCGGTAGTGACGGAACGTCTCCTGTGCCGGTGGCTCCGGGAACAGGTCCAGTTCGTCGAGCGCCGCGGAGAACGAATCGAGGGTGTACTCACCGGTCAGATCCCAGTCGAGGTCACCCGCGGCGTGGGCGTCCAGCAGCCGTTCTTGGTCGTCGGCCTCGTATGTCACGTCCTCGCCGCGGCCGACCGCGGGAGCGTCCGCGCCGTCCTCGCCGCCGTGCAACTCGACGACGGTCGAGACCCGTGTGAAGTCGGCGGAGGTGTCCATCTCGTGGCGCTGCAGGTCGACCGACCCGATCGAGAGCGGCAGGTCCGCAACGCGGTCGTAGAGGTCCATACCTCTCGGAGAACCCGGATCCGGTTAAATCGGTGGGCAAACGGACACCGGGTTGTCAGGCGGCACGGCCCGACCTGCCCAGACGCTGCCGAGCGGATACCAGAACACACAACTACCGGATGGACGCAGTGGCCGCCAGAGGTCCCCACACATGTCGACACAGGCAGTACAGGTCGATCAGTTGCGCAAGCGCTACGGCGACGTCCAGGCGCTCGACGGGCTCTCCTTCCAGGTCCGTCGTGGCGAGATATTCGGGCTCGTCGGCCCGAACGGCGCGGGCAAGACCACCACCCTCCGCACGCTCGCGACCCTCCTCAACAAGGACGACGGCACAGTCACGATTGCCGGCCACGACGTCGACGGCGACGCCGACGGCGTCCGGGACGCGATCCGCTATCTCCCGGAAGACGCGGGCGCCTACGAGTCGATGACCGGCCGGCAGTTCCTCGCGTTCGTCGCCGACTTCTACGCGAGCGGCGACGAGGCGACGGCGATGGTCGACCGCGGCGTCGATGTCGCGGACTTGGGCGAACGCATCGACGACAAGACGAAGGGCTACAGCAAGGGGATGACCCGGAAGCTCCTGATCGGGAGCGCGTTGATGACCGACCCGCGGCTGGCTATCCTCGACGAGCCGACCTCCGGGCTCGACGTACAAAACAGCAAGACCGTCCGCGAGGTGATCAAGGACTTCCCCGGCGACGAGCAGTCGATCCTGCTCTCCAGTCACGACATGCTCGAGGTCGCGTACCTCTGTGACCGGGTCGGCCTGCTCCACGACGGTACCCTGGCCGTCGTCGGCACCCCCGACGAACTCGTCGCCGAGTACGACGCCGAGAACCTCGAAGACGTCTTTCTGGAGGTGGTCGCATGAGACCGTTCACGCGGCTCATGTGGAAGGAGGCCCGCGAACTGCTCCGGCCGCGGTATATCCTGCCGCTCCTCCTCGTCCCCGTCCTCTTCATCGCGCTCGGGCAGGGGCTGGGCGGCGTCGAGGCCCAGCTGAACGACCAGCCGGTCGTCGGCGTCGTCAACGAGGACGGCGACCGCTACGGCGAGCGGGTCGTCGAGACGCTCGAAAACGAGTCGACCCTCGTCTACAACGCCACCGGCGGATCGGTCGACGCCGCGCTCGCCAACACCACCGACAAAGGGGGGTCAGCGGTGATACGCGTCCCCGAGAACTTCACCGAGCGGATCGAGGCCGACCGCAGAGGCGATGTCCACCTCTACACGAACGTCGAGAGCGTCAGCATCGTCGGCATCGCCAGCTCGGCGCAGGTCGAGGACCTGGTCGACAAGGCCGCCCACAACGTCACCGTCGCCGCGACCGGCGCAACCGAGGTCCAGCTCGACCCCATCTCCCGGGAGCACACCACCTACGTCAAGGGTCGCGAGATAGCGGCCTCGCCGGGGTCGGTCTCGGCGACGTTCACATCGCAGTTCATCTTCGTCCCCGTGGTGATCATGGTCGCTATCGTCTTCTCCGGGCAGATGGTGATGAACTCGATGGCCAGCGAGAAGGAGAACAAGACGCTCGAAACCCTCCTGTCGATGCCGGTCGACCGGCACCACATCGTCGCCGCGAAACTCCTGGGCGGGTCGCTCATCGGCCTCGTCGCCACCGCCTTCTACACGGGCGGGCTGGCCTTCACGCAACTGTCGGTCGGCGGATTCGAGGGCGCGTCGACGCTCTCGCTCGGCGGCGGCGATTACCTGCTCATCGCCGTCTCGCTGTTTTTCTCGCTGGTCGGCGCGCTCGCCGTGGCGCTGTGTCTCGGCCTGTTCGCCGATAGCCAGCAGGGCGCGCAGATGCTCCTGCTTCCACTCTCGGGGCTCGCCATCGTCCCGATGTTCGCGACGATGTTCACCGATATCGACACGCTCGGGCTGGGCGCGAAGGCGCTCTTGCTCGCTATCCCCTTCACCCACCCCATCATCGCGCCCAAGCGACTGCTGTTCGACGACACCACCATCGTCTACGCCGGGATCGCCTACGAGATACTGTTCGCCCTCGGCGCGGTCTGGCTCGCGGTGAAACTGTTCGCCTCCGACCGCCCGATCACCGGGAACGCGGGCTGGCTCGACCGCGTCCTCCGACTCGTCCAGCAGTAGGGCGGGGGGTCGAATTTCATTCTCGGGCAAGCGGTGCGGTGGCGCGCGCCGTCGCGTCCTCCGTGGCGCGACGGAGCCGTGCGAGGGATGAGCGAGCGACCATCGGGAGCGAGCGAATCGGCTGGGGAGGTGTGTGGCTGTCCGCGGTGCGGTTGCGGTGCCGTGCGGTCGCGGTGCGGTCGTGTTCCTGGTGGACTGAAAAGGCGAGGTCCGCTCGCGTTTATTCTAGTCGCCTGAGCGACCTCTATCCGAGCGAAGCGAGGGTATGTCGCTCAGCGACCGCGAGCGGGCCGAGGGCTTTCGATTCTCTGGATCGGTTACGGTCACAGCAACAGCTACCGAACGAACTGAGACACCTGTGGCTTCCGAGGAAGGGGAAGGGATTAGGATGGGGTACGTAGGGGATGGAGCGTGTGACACTCGGAGTCTCCAGGGCCCCTATGCGCGTGTTACTTCCCCTGGTATAAAAATGCCTGCCAACCGCGGTGAAAGTGTAACCGCAGGACAGCAGCCGCTCGATCTGTGTTATGTTATCACACTGTACATTCTCATTTCACGAATCGGTGACAGGACGCGGCGGGGCGGACGGGCGCATGGCGGAGTGAACGGATGCGTAATGGAACGGACCGACCGCGTGGCTACGCGAAGCTGATGGATGCGTGACCGGGTGAAGCTGATGGATGCGTGATTGAATGACGCGGATGGACACACTCGCCGACCGTCTCACCGTGCCAGCGGGAGCGAGTACGACCGCTCGCGGTCCAGGACCGCCTCCCAGGTCGCCTCGCAGTCACAGGAGACCTGCTCGAAGACGGTGGGGTCCTGGCGTTCGTCGAAGTCCTTGATCGCGCGCTGGACGCGGTCGTCACAGTCGCCGCAGTTGTGCGGGCCGCGGTCCGAGCCGTGGCCGACGGGGTCGGAGACGACGATACCGTCGGCGTCGGCGGTCGCTTCGAGCACTTCCGCCACGGACCAGAGCCACGGCGGGCGGTAGCCGCCGTCGTGATACAGGTCCTCGACCATCGTGTACCGCTGGACGTTGCAGGGGTTCATCGAGACGGTGTGACAGCCCTCGACGGCGAGACAGCGCTCGACGGAGCGTTTCATATCCGCGACCGCCTCGCGCTCGGTGAGGAAGGGTGGCTTCATCAGGAGGTAGGCCTTGACGCCGGCGTCACCAGTCTGGCTTCCCGCGCCCTGCTCACGGCTCCCGTCGGTCGTCGCTCCCTCGTCCGGCGGCGCTCGCTCCGCTCCCGCCGCCAGCGCTTCCTCGCAGGCGGCCTCGAAGTCCGCGAAGTCGAAGTACTTGTTCACGCAGTCGTGGCGGACGCGGTCGGTCGCCGTCTCCAGGCCGATGGCCACGTCGGTGTCGATGCCGTGCTGGGTGAAGTCGGCGACCTTCTCGCGGTCGACGAAGTCGGGCAGCGACTCGACGACCATCCGCTCGCGGTCGGCGAACGTCTCGGCGATGGCCGCGCGGGTCTCGGCGGCCACCTCGCGCTCGTCGAGGAAGGAGCCGGAGGTGTAAATCTTGATCATATCGGCGGGCTCGTCGGCGTTCTCGGCTTCGTGGTCGAGACAGGCCTGGATCTGGGCCATCATGTCCTCGTGGGCGACGCTGCCGCCCTCGACCGATTCGGCGACGTAGCCACACATCGTACAGCCGCCGGCGCGGGCCCACCGGCAGCCGCCGGTGTTGAGGATGATCGTCAGCGAGTCGACGAAGCCACTCGGCGTGTTGTCCTCGTCGAGCCACACCCGCGTCGGTTCGCGCGGGTCGTAGCTGGCGTCGTTGCGCGAGCGCACTTCCCGCATCACCGCGTTGTGGGCGTCCATCCCCTTGCCCTGTTCGTACACTTCGGGGCTCGGTTGACTCATTACCGGACCGAACCGCCGCGCACGGTTAGCGATTTCGCTGTCGAGTGGATCTAGGGGGATCTTTCGAGCGAAATTCCTGCTCCGCCGTTGCCGAAACAGCGACCGCGAACCGCGTGAAAGCCGCGACTGACGGAACAACCTGAACCGCCACCGCAGACAGCGTGAAAGCCCCGCCGCGTTCGACCGTCCGGGTCTCGCTGCGCTCCTCGCTCGTTTCACTCGCTGCGGTGCTTACGTCGTCCGGGACGGATCGAACGCGTCGCCCCTCTCATTCCCACCCGCGTCGGCTGGTTCGACAGTCTGTATGGGCGGGAATGAAAGGGGCTGGTCGCTCCGGGAAGCACGGCGCAGCAAGCACCACAGCGAGCGGAGCGAGCGAGGAGCGCAGCAAGACGCGCGACCGGAGCGACCAGGGGCTTTCACGCTGTTTGCGGTCGCTATCTCGGCTGGTCGATCAGTGGAGGAGGTCACGCCGTTCGCGGTGGCTGTCAGAGGGGCGTTCTCGGATGGCCGCACTGCTTCCGACTGAGTTCATTCGGCCTCTCCCAAGCTCTCCATCCCACCCACCTCGACCCGATGAAAGCGCACCCGAACGGCGGCCACACGCCAACACACTGCGACGACCGTCGCGCCGACCGCGTCGGCCACGAGATCCAGCCAGTCGAACGAGCGATGTGCCAGCGGCAACTGTAGCAATTCGATCGCGAGACCGAAGACAACGGTCCCCACGAGCACCGCGACCGCGGCGACGGTCGGGTCTCGCCGGGCGAGTGCGTACGCCAGCACGAACGCGAACCCGCCGAAGCCGAGGGCGTGGAGATACTTGTCGGCGCCGACGACGCCCAGCGGCCCGCGGACCGCCTGGCCGGTTGACGGCGAGACGGCGGCGGCCACGATCCCCGCGGCGACGACTGCTACGGCCGCCCAGCGCAGTCGCGATGGCACCAGCGGCACTCTCACGCGACCCATACCCTCGCCAGCGTCCCGAGCGCGAAAAGTGCCGCGGTACTCCGGGTGACCTACCGCGTCGCTGCGCCGCTCAGTCGTTGAGGTGGGCCTGTTCGAACGGGCGCGGCGGGAGCAACAGTTCCTCGAGGTCGGGGATGTGTTTGACGTTGTAGACGATCAGCATCTCGTCGGAGGTGGGGATGCCGTTACACGAGAGCTGGAACCCGCGGTCGAGCATTTCCTCGGGCAGGACGTGGTCGACCCGGGTGCGCATCTCCCCCTCGACGACGTAGATCGCGCAGTTCGCACACGCACCGCCGCGGCAGGCAAAGGGCCACGCGAACCCGCGGCGCTCGGCAGCCTCGAGCAGCGATTCGCGCGGGCGGACCCAGAACTGTCCGTAGTCCTCGACCGACAGGTCGGCTTCGGCGGCGGCCTCGAACAGGTCCGGGTCTTTCAGGTCCCAGCCGTGGTCGTCGAGCACCTCGTAGTCGAGATACTCCACCCGACAGCGGTCCTGGCGCTCGGGTTCGTCGTCGGCGTCGCCGGCGCTCGCTCCCACACTCGAACCCGCTCTCGCTTGCGCCGGCGCTCGCGACCCCGCCTCGCCGTCCGTACCGCTCTCGTCGACATCGGCTCCGTCTTTCAGCTCCTCGTAGGCGGCTCTCACTCGCTGGAACTCACGTTTGGACCCGCCATGGTCTGGGTGAGCCTCCTTGATCCGTTCCCGATAGGCCCGCTTTATCTCGCCGGGGTCGGCGTCTCGGTCGACCGAGAGCACTTCGAAGGGCGACGCCACGGGCGCCTCTAGCCGAATCAGCATCTTAAACCCACCTTTTACAGACCGCTGCTGTCCTCGGTGGGTGCCGTCGGTGTTCGACACGCGCCCGCGGACCAATCGACGCCATCCCCGCGTCTCTCTCGTGACAACGTGGGCACAACTGTTATCTTTCACCAGTCACGCGTTCGGATATGGCGGTGTCACGATGGTTCGTGGTCAAGGGCGCCCTGCGGGTCGTCGTCCTCACGCCGTTGCTCGTGGTGCTCACGGCGGTGTCGATGGACATGCGAGAGATCGCGGAGATAGCGACCGACGGGATTACCCTCGGCGACGTGGCCGATGTCGTCGGCGTCATTCCGTACTTCCCGCTCGTGGTTGTCGGCGCCGCAGTCCTCGCTTTCCTCCTCCCGTACGTCCCGAACGACGCCCGCCACCAGTGACCGCGAGACGGTGCGCGCTGCTACTCGGCCCGTTCGTACGCGTCTGTGCCGACACGGACAGGCACGCGGTCACGCCACCCCGCCGACGTCTTCACCGCCGCCGCCGATGCCCTCACCGTCACCTCACCGATGTCTTCACCGTCACCTCACCGATGTCTTCACCGTCACCTCACCGATGTCTTCACCGTCACCTCACCGATGTCTTCACCGT